>Ga0079224_100009233_pt1 | contig 13426 bp, 9 predicted proteins | sample Stecom2015_FD_80414 | JGI IMG/M metagenome (GOLD analysis project Ga0079224, IMG submission 80414) | Agricultural soil microbial communities from Utah to study Nitrogen management - Steer compost 2015 | ecosystem: Environmental > Terrestrial > Soil > Agricultural land | place: USA: Utah... | reverse complement strand
TTAGAGCCCCCTGCCGGGATCGAACCAGCGACCTACTGATTACAAGTCAGTTGCTCTACCAGCTGAGCTAAGGAGGCGAAATATTTTAAAAAACACCCTTTTTCTTAGGGACTGCAAAGATATACAAACTTGCATGAATTCAAAAAAAAATTAGAAAAATACGGCGCGGTTTTTTCTGGTGTTATTCAGGCAGCGTAAACGCAATATAAGAATCGCCAGACGGTGCACCCAATTTGCCCCCTCCACAGGCTATCACAACGTATTGTTTTCCGTTCACTTCATAAACCGCCGGCGTGGCGAATCCCGCGGCCGGCAGCGCTGTCGTCCAAAGCAATTCGCCCGTGCGCTTATTGAACGCCCGGAATTTCGCGTCTTTGGTGGCGCCAATAAATAGCAGCCCGCCTTTGGTAACTGCCGGCCCGCCGTAGTTTTCCGTCCCCGCCGCCACGCCCCGGGTCATTAACGCCGGGTCGTCGCCGAGCACGGTTTTCCATACCAGCTCCCCGGTATTCATGTCAATGGCATTCAGCGTCCCCCACGGTGGCGCGATGGCCGGATTACCCTGCTTGCTTAGGAAGCGATTATATCCCGAACCGTTGTACGGAATCTGGCGGAACTTTTCAATCGGCGACAGCTCTTTTTCCTCAAAGGGTTTTTGTCCACCCCTCAGATCGAGGACGTATGTGGCGATCGCCTCTTTCTCAGGCGTGCCCAGGTGGCGAAAGGCGGGCATCATTCCCCGACCCGCCTCGACAATTTCGGTAAAACTTTCGGGCGTATAGCGCGATGCTATGCCTGCCAGCGATGGGTTATTTCCACTTCCTCTCCGATCTGCCCCATGGCACGCCATGCAGTTTTGCCGAAAAAGCGCTTCCCCCGCCTCGCGGTAGGTAACCGTCCGCCTATCGCCGTTGGCTGCTTCCCACATTTCAAGAACCCACGCCATTTCATTGGCATTGACATACAACAGTCCGGTGGTGGGATCAACAGCTGGGCCTCCCCACTCCGCACCGCCATCAAAGCCCGGAAAAATAACGGTTCCCTGTTGAGACTGCGGCAAAAACATTCCCCCTGCCCGGTACGATAACAGCCGCTGTCGCACCTCTTCGTACTCCTCCTTGGTTAAATACGGATTTATATCGCTTTCGGTAAAGGATTGCCGCACGAATGGAGCGGGGCGCTGCGGAATCGGCTGCGTAGGCCACAGCTTCTCTCCCGCCAGCTCGGTGGTCGTGTCTACCGGCGTTTCAACAATCGGAAAAAGCGATGCTCCCGTTTCGCGGTCAAAAAGGAAAACGAAGCCCGTCTTCGTTGTCTGTGCCACGGCATCGATGTACCGACCGCCGTGATTGACGGTGAGGAGCACGGGTGCCGAAGACGGATCCCAATCCCAGGTGTTGTGGTGAATGTACTGGAAATACCAGCGCAATTTACCTGTCGCGGCATCCAGTGCCAGCAGACAATCGGTATAGAGATTTGATCCCTTACGCTTGCCTCCGTAAAAATCCATAGCGGCCGACCCCGTTGGCGCATACAGTATTCCCCGAGCATGATCCAGGGTCATCCCCATCCAATTGTTTCCTCCGCCTGTCCATTTCAATACAGTCTGGTCGTCCCAGGTTTCCGACCCGGGCCCGCCAGGCTCCGGAATGGTGCGAAACGTCCAGACAATTTCCCCCGTGTGGACATCATACGCCCGGATGTGCCCCGGAGCGGCATCCATGGCTTCAGAAACGCGGGTACCGGAGATCACCAGATTTCGATATATCGTTGGCGGGGAAGTATTCGTGACAAACAAGTCGGCAAAGTCGGCACCCAACCCGTCATGGAGGTCCTTTTTTCCGTTTACGCCGAAAGTCTCCACCGCCTCACCGGTTTTCGCATCCACGGCATGAAGGTATGGGCCTGCCGCGTAGAAAATCCGGCCGGTGCCTTTGCCGTCGCTCCAGTATGCCACACCACGGTTGTTGTGGAGTCCAAACGTCGTGCCGTCCGCTGCATCAAACGGATCATACACCCATCGCTCTTCGCCCGTTGCGGCGTCGATTGCGAATAGCTTGAGCTGAGGCGACGTACCGTATAAGATCCCGTCAACGACGATTGGATTACACTGAATCTGCGACCGGGCAGTGCTGTCTGCGTCACCGGTACGATATTCCCAGGCCACTGTCAGCAGATGGACATTACTGGTATCCACCTGGTCAAGGGACGAATATTTATTGCCGGCAGCGTTTCCCCCCGCCATTCGCCAATCCGAAAAATCGCTCTTTGCCTTCCGGTTACATGCAGTTAGCAACGAACTGATCAACAGGATGCTTACCAGAAGGTAGCGGTCGTTTCTACGCATAAATCATGAGTAAGGTGTGTCGTTATCAATCAAAGTTTTATCAATCTTAGGCTTATGGATTTCCAAAATAGGGATATTCCACGGGAATATAAAATAATTCGCCGGCCGCTGGTGCCGTTTGGAACTAATGGATTCCGTATCTTCGCGGCACAACAACGCAACGATGAATAGCCCGCAACATCTTATCATTGGTCTACTGATCTGTTTATCCATGGTTCCGGCGTCCGCGCAGGAGAAAAAGAAAGGTTTTTGGGACCATAAATTGGTCAAACGCTTTATTTCCTCGGAAAAGGACAGCAGTCGGTCGGCCGGATTTGTTGCCATACCCGCACTCGGGTACGCCCAGGAGACCGGGCTCGAATTTGGAGCAGCGGCGGTATACAACTTTTACCTCAATAAAGCCGACACAAGTATCCGTACATCCAACGTCACGTTTGTCGGCACCTTCACCACCGAACGGCAAACCAGCCTAAAGCTGGAATCGGATATATGGACAACGGACAATACCTACCACTATGGTGGCGAGTTGCGTTTCCGCAATTTTCCTTTTAATTATTACGGTTTGGGAAATGCAACCCGCCAGGCCGACGAAGACGTACTGGTTCTTCGACTGGTCCGTGTCCGCCTGGAGGGAGAGCGACGGCTGGCCCCCCATTACTACGCGGGATTTAATTTTGCCTTTGAGGACTATGGATTCAGCGACCGCCAACCGGGCGGCATCTACGAAACCGGCGCACCCTATGGGCATAAGGGCGACGCCTACGTTGCCTTTGGCGTCTCACAGTCCTATGACACCCGAAACACCAATACCTACACCACGAGCGGAGCCTATGCACATTTAAAATATGCCTATTCTCCCGGCATTTGGGGAGGTGAGAGCTTTCAGGGCAACCTGATTGAGTCAGACATCAGGTTTTTTTTCCCGCTCTCAAAAACCCTGACGTTGGGATTCAACGGGGTGTACAAAACCGCATTTGGCCGGCGGATTCCGTTCTACGTTTACCCCGAACTTGGTGGCGACATGATGATGCGCGGCTATTACACCGGCAGGTACCGCGATCGAAGCCTACTGGCCGCGCAGAGCGAACTTCGTTTCCGTTTTCATCCCCGGGTCGGCGTCGCGGCATTCGCGGGCACCGGATCCACCTACCGGAGCGGATTTCAAAACGCCCGTTTTGTACCTTCGTACGGGGGCGGACTTCGCTATTTCTTCGATCTGGAACACAACAGCAGTATCCGGCTGGAATACGGCGTGGGCGAACGGCGTCCAGGTGAAAAACGGCAGGGTGGCTTTTATCTGTCGTTGAGTGAGGCCTTTTAGGCAACCAAGGCCAATTGCACGGAAGCTCAGCCGATACTGATCCCGATCCTCACAAACCTCCGCGCAATGTACCGTTAGCTTACCACACTTCAAAGATAACACCGTTGCCTATTCGGTCTTGGCTCCAGTCTGCCGTTTCCCGTTTGGCGATGTCAAACAAGATGAACAGCTCCTGAAAAGGGTACAAAAAAGAATCGCCATGTGTTTCGTTCGTAAACGTGTGTTGCCTGAGGTTCAACGCCAAAGCATCCAGCAGGATCTTTCGCAAACAGTTGCTAGCAAATCCCGGATCGATCATTTTGAAGTAATTGACCACTGCACGTTCCAGCTTAACGGACAATCCCGGATGAACCTGTTTTGCGACCTCTCCCGCCTGATCTTCCTCCATGGTAGTAATGGATGCGAGTGGGAATACCGCGCCATCGGACATATTTGTTGTTTTCGAAGACTGCTGCCGATTCGCTTTCCATACCTGCACGTGATTGACCCAAAAAAATGCCTCAGCCAATTTCTCCACAAGCTCAATTACCGTGAATATGGAACTGGGATATGTCATTACCCCGCCCACCTCAGCAAGGTAGGCAGATGATAATAATTCATCGAGCAGCTGCCGCCATTCATCAAGCGTTTTAAACGAGAAAAATCGCCCGAGAAAATTCCGGATATCGACCATCTCATCGGTGGTAAGGGAGCGATACAAGAAATCCGTCCTCGTCAGGGCGCATCCTGTTTTCAGCCGGTCAATAAACGGGATCTGGGTGTTCTGACTGTAAGGATGGTCGGTAGGGAGACGGATGTCGATCCCGCCTGCATAGACAACGTAGAGGAGCTCTATCATACGAATAAGCTCTTGTTGCGTATCGGCGAAATAGGGATTTTGGCCGGCGGGCCCCACCATGTGATGGGCGAATCCCGATTTCAGGAAACCGAGTATATCTTCTCTAAAATAGTATAGGTCGGTCTCCGCCTCGCAAAAGGCCGAGATATAGTAAAGTGGGTCGGCGATTTCATCGTCGTGCAGGTAACGGAAATTGGTGTGTTCCAGGGAAACTGATTGATTTTCCATACATCATAAAAGTAGGTTTTAAAATATAGTTAGATTCTGAAAGTTGACGAAACGATATTTCGTCCATAGCAACAGGCATTTGGCAACTTAAGAACGTGGTTGGCCGATGAAACGCTACACTTCCGTCAACAGTTTGCTTCGGCGGTTGTTTCACGATGGTTTTGCGGTCCTTCGTATGCTTTCCGTACCTGATTCGCGCCTCCGTCGGCCACGGCTTGCCGCCGCGTTTACCACCCTTCGCCACCGCTTCGCAGCCCAAAACGCCGCATTCCAGGCGGCACCGAAGCGCTATCGAAGCCGCCCCGAAGCTTCGTCGAACAGCAGCCGAAGCGGTCTCGAAGCGGTCTCGAAGCCGTCCCGAAGCCGTCCCGAAGCGCTGTCGAACCGTTCCCGAAGACCGCTCGAACACCCCCCGAACACCCATTGTGGCTGCACTACGACCCCCCCTCAACAAGACGGGCATCACCGTCAAGATTCGTGCACCGACAGCGCCCGTTCCACAAGAAACAGCAAATGTTTCCGATGTGCGGTCGGTTGGAGTGCAGGACCCCCGGCCCCCTTTAATTTTTCCTTTAGCTCGATCAGCGTAGCAAACGACGCTGCCTTGCTGGCGTAATCATATCCAGCCGTTGACTCCAGAATACCTATCAACGCGTTCACATAAGTCGTCTGAAGGTTTTGCCGAATCAGGTTTACATCGGATTGAAGATCCGCCTCGAAAATATTTGCCGTTAAATCAGCCATCACCTCCGCCACGGGATACGCATTTCCATACAGCGTACTGTTGTTGATCCGCGACAATGTAGTGGGATGCAAGATATGCGAAAGGGTAGCCGCCTGTATCGACCTAAACGTATTCTGCGGCTTGTAATCTTCCGTTCCGCTAAAAAACCCGAATCCCCGGCGTTGCGGCTGGAGATAAGGAAATAATGGATAATCAGCGGCAAACGCATCCGGCGCATAAATGTAACGACCCAACAGTTCCATGGCTTTCTTCTGCGTTTCGCGCGGCACGGGAGTATAGGGTTGCGTATCGGTCTGCTGCCCCACAAAGCTGCGGTCTACATATACGCCGCCAATATAACGGCTGATGGCATTGGCCATATCAGCGCGTTGGCGGTTTAACTGTCCGTACCGTACCAACAATTCCTGATAGCTCTGGTTTGGCCGGCTAAACCGGCCTTTTAACTTCGTCATAATGTCGATGACCAACAGCAGGCGTTCCTCTCCATACGCCATCATGTCGTTAGAATGGTCGTTGATATTGACCCGCGGGTCAATCGCCTTTCCTGGACTGCGCATGTCATCGGCATCGTTTCCAAAGGCCAGCTTTGGATCCGTACTCCGCAGCAGAATCGTGTTGAGGCCAGCTTCTTCGTTGCCTTGTGAAAAAGGTGTATAACCATACTCGATCGCCCAGATATCATAGGGGCCGACCTTCGTGGTGTAGTAATCACCCTGCTTCTTCCGGTCACGGCTCACGTTGATCGCCGGATAATCCATCACAGAGCCCTGCAAGCCAATTTTCCGGGTAAGCTGTGTATCGTGCAACTGATCGGGGCTGAGCATCTGGCTGGCCCGCATATTGTGGTTAAGGCCGAGGGTGTGCCCCATTTCATGCATAATCAGGTAATAAAGAAACTGTTTATGCATTTCGCTAACTTTCTCGGCGCGCTGCGCAGCGCTCTGGCCGGCATCCAGCGTCTCCACGGCAGTCAGACCGGTCTGAAACTGCAAACTCAGCTCACTACCAAGCTGGCAAAGAGCCGCGGGATTGGCCGCGCCTCGATGCGGATTGTACAGATGGTGTACCGCTGCCTCCACCGGATTTTCCCAGGGAAGGACTGTTGCGGAAACTCCGCCGTTATATAGGTCGTCATAGACGGGCGTCCCCGCCGCCGTCTTCCACTCCACGGTAATGTCGGCGCCGAGGATCTGGCCGGTTAGCGGATTATAGAAACTCGGTCCAATCGCACCATAGGCGGGCGTCGGTGATGACTTCCAGCGGATCACGTTGTAGGCAATATCCGCAGGATCCCACGTGGCATCGTCCGGCATTTCCTTCATGACGATCGCATTTCGGAAGCCGGCCGCTTCAAATGCCTCATTCCATTTCTCCCCGGCCTCCTTAATGATCGGCCGATATTCCAGCGGTGTCGTATTTTCGATCCAGAAAACGATCGGCTCCACCGGTTCGCTGATTTTCGCCGAAGGGTTTTTCTTTTCCAGGTGCCAGCGGCTGATAAAGTCGCGGTAAGGGGTGGCCGAGACCGATGTGAGGTCGTCTACCTGTGCACCGAAATATCCCACGCGCGGGTCATCACGCCTTGCGCGGTAATTGTTTTTCGGCACTTCCAGAAACGAGTGTTGCATGCGTACCGTTACGTAGCGCGCATCCGTAATGTCCTTACCACCCTCATTTTGCGGCGCAGGATTTTCGTAGGTGAGGCGTACAACTACATCGGTATTCCCCTGGAATGACCTCACGGTATCATAACTCGATTTGTCCTTGCTCAGGCTGCCCAGGTTAAATACCGCGGCCGGCGGTGTCCCGGGTGGAATAACGGGTTTGACGGCATCCAGCTTATTGCTGATAAAAAGCTCATCAACCGGTATAAGGTATCCGGCGCTATCCGACGCAGCAATTTTCTCTGTATAAAAAATCGTTTCTGCTACGTCCGCATTCGCCGCCCTGCTTACCGGATTTTCCGGATCGTAATAAAAAGACGTATTCCTGCGGAGGAATTCGATCCGGTCGTGCGTCTTGCGGATACTAAACAGCCATGTATCCCGGATCATATTTTCGTTAAGGTACAAGGCGGTCGGGCCACCCATCGAAAAGCTTTGGTAAATAAAGGGTTTCTCCAGCTGATCCTTGGAAACATAAAGCTGCAGGCTTGCCGTCGCCGTATCGCGGTAAAGCGTAAATAGACCCTCGATCTTTCGGCTCGACTTGATTTTGTCTGCGAGCGTCGGCTTCGCCGGCTTTTTCTTGGCCGTGTCCGAGGTGTCTTTTTTCGCGCTGTCGGCCGCCGACACCGTGCTATCTTTTACCGTTTTTATGCCGTCTTGCGCCAGAGAATCCCGCCAAAAGGTCGTATGCAGGTTGTCGCCTAAAACGTTGTTCGACGCGATCGTAATGACCAGGAGTAAACCCGCCCACTTTTTCATTAAATTACTCGTCTTTTGCACTCGATTACCAGTTTAGTTAAATACGGCCCAAATATAAGGAAAGATACTGTATTACAAGTGATTCCGAAATATTGAAAGTTAAAACCAGACGTTTGAGCCGTAGAATCGTTGCTGATTTTTGAATGATTTTTTGCCGGGCGCGTGGTTTGACTAGAATATTATAATTTTTTTGGGGTAAAATTAAAAAAATAATAAAAAAACCGCCGCAGATAAATTGCACTTCACGAAGCCGCTGCCTCCTGCTTAAACCAAGGCCTCAGTACCTTATTTTGAAATTTTGCGGGGCTTGTCCTTGATGAAAAAACACTAATCCCACCCGAAAAAAATCAATAGTTATGGTGACTCCGGGCATTGTCTGAATCCTCTGCCAAAGCCGTTTCCGTGCAGCACGGCGGTAGATATCCAAAACCACGAGTACGCTACCGGCATGCATCTGCGGCAACATACTCGACAGTCTTTGAAGGTCTACCGTTGTATGCGAAATATTGTCGAGCACGATGAAATCGGTGTCGCGTTGCTTTTGCGCCCCATCCAAATCCGCAGCACGCCGGTTAGGCGCAAACCGGTTGCGCAGCCGTGAAACGAGCCGCTCGGTTTTGTCCCGCGGCTCGCCCGCCCGTCGCCGTGGGTATACCACTTCATCCAGCAATCGGTATACAAAAGGTGAATGCGTACCGTGCCGGGTATTCGCTTTCAGTAAATGTTGCAGGTAATCCAACCAGTACCGGCCGTTTTTCATACGGCAAAGATGCCGATTTTTTAATCGAAAGTTTCGTAACTTTGTATAGATGGACAACAAAGAACTAGATTCATTAATCAAGCTACTGGACGATCCGGACACGGAGATATTTGAGCACGTGGAGCAAAAGCTGCTTACCATGGGGCCGGAAGTGATCAGCCAACTGGAATCGGTTTGGGAACAGTCGTTTGATGTCCTCCTACAGACCCGTATTGAAAACCTCATCCACAAGATCCAATTTCAAGATGTGCTCCAAGAACTCAAGCTTTGGCGGCTGAGCGGTTCATTTGACTTATTGCAGGGGCTGACCATCGTCAACAAATACCAATACCCCGATGTGGATGAGCAGAAGATCATCAATCAGATCGAGGACATCAAGCGGGATGTGTGGCTGGAAATGATTTACAGCATGAGCGCCGTGGAAAAGGTGCGCCTGCTGAATAACGTCATCTACAACGCATATGGATTTTCGGGAAACACCAGTAACTACCACGATCCGCAAAATTCCTACGTCAGCCAGGTATTGGAAAGCCGGAAGGGCAACCCCATCCTACTCTCCTGCGTATACAGCATTGTCGCCCAGAAGCTCGATATTCCCATCTACGGTGTGAACCTGCCGAAACATTTTATTTTGGCTTATACGGAAGACCACACGCCGGTTGAAAATAAGCATGGTATTTTGTTTTATATCAACGCCTTCAACCGGGGCCAGATATTTGGACGGCACGATGTAATCGCTTTCCTCAAGCAACTCAATCTGGCACCCAATGACGACTTTGTACTGCCGTGCAGCAACCTGGACATCATCATTCGGGTATTACGGAATCTCTCGACCTCCTATGCCCAGAGCGGAAACGCTACCAAACAGGCAGAGATCGAACAATTGCTGGACGTGCTGTTGGATGCCACGCCGTAATCGTGTTTATTGCGGCGTAACTGGCCAGAACACCAGCGTAAAGATACTTCCCTGACCTACTTCGCTGTCGACCTGAATATTTCCGTTATGCAGGAGCATAATCTGCTTGCTTAGGGTAAGCCCAATGCCGCTTCCATTTTTGCGCGTTGTAAAAAAAGGAATAAAAATATGCTCAAGCAGGTCGGCCGGGATACCTTTCCCGTTGTCCTGCACTTTGATGTACGTACGGTCATTTTTCTCCAAAGCGCTCAGGCTGATATAGGGAGATGCCGTATCGGCTACCGCGTCGATGGCATTCATCAGCAAATTGATGAGCACCTGTTGGATGAGATCCTCATCGAGTTCGAGCCGGAGTTGGGTATCCTGGAGGATGATGTCCAGCTCGATCTGCTTCTGAACCAATGTTGGCTCCATAAGCTGGTAAAGGTTTTCAAACATATCGGCGACACGCACCCGGGTAAGCGTTAAGCGTTCGACTTTATTGAGCGACCGATAAGTGCCGGCAAATTTCAACAACCCCTTGCTCCTTCCCCGGATGGTATCCACGCCTATGCGAATGTCTTCGAGCTCCTCGCGCTGTGGCATCTGCTCCAGTCGCTGCTTCAGTGTGTCGGCAAGCGAGGAGATCGGCGCAATGGAATTCATGATTTCGTGCGTGAGGACCCGCAGCAATTTCTGCCAGGCTTTCGACTCGGTTTCATCAATGGCTTCATTGACATTCTGATAGGTGACCAATCGGTAACTCCCGGCAGCGGTCTGAAAATCCCGGGCATAGAGCAATACCTTCAGTTTGCCGCTGACGGCCGGCAGCGTATACAAGGATGCATTCCCGATCGCCAGATCTACCGTGTGCCGATACAACTCGGCATTCCGTTTATTTAAGGCAGAAAAGTGACTCAGGTGGGGAATGCCGAACAGTTCGCGAAACGCCTTGTTCATCCAGATCACCTGTCCGGATTCTTTATCGTACGAGATGATGCCTGTATCGACGACGTCCAGGATCTGCTGGAGATACTGGTATTGGACTTCGCGGTCGCTACTGATCTTGCGCAGTATGGCATTCACGTTATTAAACGTCTCGTACATCGGACGCAGCTCACGCGGCATGCCCTTGGTACGGAATACACGTGTGAAATCCCGGTATTTGGCGGCTTCGGCGAATTCTTCCAACTCGCGATAGATGCGAAGCTGTGCATAAAAATTTGTCAGAAACAACCAGACACAGAGTGGCACGGCAACGGTGGCAACCAGGTAATGCGCCCGCACAAGGGAATAAACCAGTACAGCCAGCGCAAATAACAAAGCCAGTCCACGCCAAATGATCAAGCGCCTTACCCCGTTCATGTTAGATATCGTATTTGTTGAGCCGTCGGTATAGCGCCGCGCGCGTGATGCCCAGTTCCCTCGCTGCCTTAGTGATGTTGCCGTTGTGTTTGTCGACGACATTCCGGATGGTCACGCGCTCCAGTTCGCCCAGGTTGAGCTCAGTCGTGGCGATCTCAGCCACCGTAGGGGCCGGCCGGCTCTCAATCGGCGAGAAAATAATATCCTCGGGCGTGAGCATTTCCTGCTCTGCCATGATGACGGCGCGTTCCATGCTATACTGGAGTTCGCGCACGTTGCCCGGATAGTGATAGCGCAAAAGCTTTTCCCGGGCGGCATCGCCCAGCTCGGCTTCGGGCTTCATGTATTTTGAAGCATACTTTTTCAAAAAATAATTTGCAATCAGCAGGATATCCTGTCCGCGCGACCGCAGCGGCGGTACCTGGAGCTCCACCGTGTTGATACGGTAGATGAGGTCGCGGCGGAACCGGCTCTCGTCGGCCAATGTCGCCAGCGGCACGTTGGTAGCGCACAACAGGCGGATGTCCACCGGCACGGGAACGTTGCTTCCCAAGGGGACCACCTGGCGGTTCTGAAGGGCCGTCAGTAACTTGGCCTGCTGCCTAAGCGGAATATTGCCGATCTCGTCAAGAAACAGCGTGCCACCACTTGCTGCCTGGAAACGTCCCTCGCGGTCTTCCCGCGCATCGGTAAACGCACCCTTCTTATGTCCAAACAACTCACTCTCGAACAGGGTGTCGGTGAGGGAACCCACATCCACTTTCACATACGGCTTGCCCGCGCGCTGGGATTGCGCATGTATCGCTGCGGCGATGAGATCTTTCCCCGTACCGTTTTCGCCGAGAATGAGGATGTTGGCGTCGGTAGGTGCGATTTTCTTGACCTTATAGAACAGCTCCTGCATAACGGCCGATTCGCCAACCAGCTCTACCGGAAGATCGTTCGTAACCTGTTTTGCGGGCTTTTCCTTTTTTTGGCTGGTCAGCGTCTCTTCGATAACCGTTGTTAGTTGCTCATTCTGCCAGGGCTTCACGATAAAATCTGCGGCACCCTGCTTCAATGATTTAACAGCCAGGTCTATCGCACCATACGCTGTGATGAGGATAACCGGGAGCTGCGGTTTCAACGCACCGATGCGGCTGAGCCAATACAGCCCTTCGTTGCCGGTGTGGATGGCACTTTTGAAGTTCATATCCAGCAGCACCAGGTCGACGTCGTTCCGGCTGAGCAATGTGGGGATGTTTTCCGGATTGTATTCGGTAATGACCCGCTTCACGCGGTTTTTCAAGAGCAACGTTGCCGCAGTGAGCAGGTCTCTATCGTCATCCACGACTAGAATGGTTGCATTTTTCATTGAATGGCTTTCAGATCTCTTCCAAATCTACCTATTATTTTCTACACCAAAAAGCGCCTATCGCGATGATTAGAAAGCGAGATTTCCGGCGTAATAATCGACCATCAACTGCCGCATGATCCATTCATACCTGGAGATGAGCAACCTGGCGTTGGTGGTGTCCATTTTATTTTTGGCGATCAAATAGAGTACGGAATCGATATCACCGGCTTCATACCGGATTTCGGCAATCCGATATGAAGCGGCATAGTTTGCCGATTCCTTGACGAGGTTGGCATAGCTCTCTTTCGCCAACGAAAGGTCGAATACGGCTTTGTCGGTCTGCTGGCGAAGCGTATTCCGTTGGCTTTCCACAAGGTACGCCGTGTTTGCCAGTGCCAGCTTGGCACGTGTCACGTTATTCCGTGTGGTAAGGCTGTTGAGCAGGGGTATGGACAGTGTGAATGACAGGTACCGACCGAGATTGTTTTGCATTTGCTGGCCATACGACAAATTTTCATTACCGGAATAATTGCTTTCGAAACCGCCTCCCACGCGTAGGGACGGAAAATAAGCAGCACGCGCCACCCTGAGCGCCACGTCCGCCTCCTTTTCCCGTAATATTGCCGCCTGAATCGCCGGCAGTGTATTCACGGCGCGCTCGTAGAGCTGCCCCTCGTCGGTGGTCTGGGGATTAAGCAGCCGCTCCTCCTCCAACGGTAGAATTTCAAGGTTTTTACCTGTAGGGAGGTTCAGTAGGCCAGCTAAGACCACCCGGCTGTTATTGCAGGTGATCCGCAAATCGTTTACTGTCGTTTGGTCAGACATATACTGCCCTTGCAGATCGTAATAGTCGCCCGGGTTTATGGCGCCCCGCTCGTGCTGGATGGTTGCCTGTTTCAGCTTTTGTCCGGTGACTTCGGCATTCAGCTCCGCTTGTTTCAGCATATCCTGGGCCGTCAACAGCTGTACATAGGCGAGGATAACGTCCAGCTTCAGCTGATCCTGAAGACTACTATTTTCCATTTTAGCTGCCTGCAGGGCGACCGCCTGCTGACGGATGTTATAGAGTGTACCCAAGCCGTCGAACAGTACCAGCGAACTGCTTATATTTTGATTGCCCGCGGTAAACTGGCGTTCGATGTATTGGTTGGTCGTCGGGTCTATC
>Ga0079224_100009231_pt1 | contig 13428 bp, 10 predicted proteins | sample Stecom2015_FD_80414 | JGI IMG/M metagenome (GOLD analysis project Ga0079224, IMG submission 80414) | Agricultural soil microbial communities from Utah to study Nitrogen management - Steer compost 2015 | ecosystem: Environmental > Terrestrial > Soil > Agricultural land | place: USA: Utah... | reverse complement strand
TCGGGAGAGGGCGCGGCCGCACCGTGCCTAACCTCACTACCTCGTCCCTGCCCGAGGACGGTCTGAGCAGCCACCGCGAGGACACCGCAGCCGGCGTAGCCGCCGGCGGCGCCTGCAGCTCGTGCGGCGGCTGGGGGGAGGGCGGCGCCGGCGGCGGCGGCTGCGGCGGCGGCTGCGGCGGCGGCGGCGGCTGCGGCTGCTGCGGCTGCGGATACGGCGGCGGCTGCGGCGGCGGATACGGCTGCGGCTGCGGCGGCGGATACGGATACGGCTGCGGCGGATACCCGTACGGGGCCACCATCCCCGCCCGGTGCAGCTCCCTGCACCGCCCCGTCTCGCGGAACCCGACCACCGACGAGTAGAGGAGGCCGAGCGCCAGGACGCCGATGGCCGGCGCCACCACCTGGCGATCGTCGACCGAGTCGTCGAACGAGACGCCGATCGCCGCCAGGCCGTAGGTCACCCCGAGCACGCCGTCGACCACCGGCCACACGCGCGTCTCGGTGCACGGAACGTACGGGCTCGGCTGCGCGCCGGCCGGCGCCTTGTCCACGAACAGAAGCGAGCACCCGGTCGCAAGGTGCACCACGAGGACTGCGGCCAGATACCGTGTCGTTCCCCCCACACCCTTCATCGTGCCAGGGGCGGCGAGAGGGCGGCAGAGGCTCCGCCGTGAAGCGGGCGTGAGATCAGCGCCCAAGCGGGCGGGATCTTCCGGCTTCTGCCGATCCGTGCCGCGCTAGCGGCGCGGAGGTCGCACATCCACCTCCAGGCGGACCGCCGCGCGGATGGCCTCGGCGCCGCCCTCGCGGCGGCCGTCGCCGTCGCCACCGCCCCTCCTGCGCGCGAGCCGGTCGAGCCGCAGCGTCCCGCGCCGGTTGAGCCGCAGGACCGGCGCGCCGTCGCGGGCCAGGAGCTCGGCGCGCGCGAACACCGCGCGCCGGTCCTCCTCGCCGATCACGGTGACGCGCTCGATCGCGCCGGCGCCGGCGCCGGCCAGCCCGGCGACGTCGACCAGTCGCCACTGCCGCTCGCGCTCGCCGGCCACCGGCAGGCGCTCGAGCTCCCCCTTGCCGACGCGCACCTCGCGGCCGCCGGACGCGATCACGAGGGACAGCTCGGGCGGCGCCGGCGCCTCGGTGTGGATCGCCACGCGATCGATCCCGTGCAGGCCGATCGACTCGTGCGTGCCGGCGACCAGCCCGGCGCCGGCCTGGCCGTCGCGGGCGTAGAGCCGCAGCTCGTGCCCGCGGTACCGGCTCGCCGGCTGCGGGATGTCCACGCGGCGCCGGCCGCCGGAGATCTGCACGGCGAGCCAGCGGGACGGATCGCGCGCCGCCTGGGGGAGGAGATCCGCCACCGGGCGAGGGGCGGTGAGCTCGCCTGGGCCGACGGTGGCCACGACCGTGCCGTCCACCTCGATCTTGACCGACGGGGCCGCGGCCACAGCCGTGCCCGCAGCGGCAGCCGGAGCCGCGGCCGAGGCCGGAGCCGTGTCCGCAGCCGGAGCCGCGGCCGAGGCCGGAGCCGCGGCCGCGGCCGGAGCCGTCCGGTTGCCGGCCGGCTCGTCCGAGCACGCCGCGAGGAGGAGGGCGGCGGCGATCCGGTGCCGGCCCCTCACGCCCCGACCCGCGCGAAGGTCGCCTGGCCGACCGCCATCACCTCGCCCTCGCGCTGCACCTCCCCCTCCACCACCACCAGCCGCTTGCCCACGTGCAGCACCCGCGCCCGCGCCTCCAGCCGGCCGTCGAAGATCGGCCGCAGAAAGCGCACCGAGATCTCCGCCGTCGCCACCGGGGCGCGCCCGGCCGCGCGGAAGCTCTGCATCCCCATCACCGTGTCGAGCAGCGCGTGCACCACCGAGCCGTGCACCACGCCGTTGGAGTTCTTGTGCTTGGCCGCCACCTGGACGCAGACCGCCGGCCCGTCCGGCGCCTCCCGGTCGAGCTCGAAGTCGAGGAGCTGCACGAACTGGATCCCGGCCTCCGGCGATGGCACGCGCGCACTGTAACATCGCGCACGCGCGCCAGATCCGCGCCCTGCCTCGGCTTCTCCGCCGCCGGAAAAACTCGTTGACGCCCGCTCGGCCGGCATGCAAGTTGGGCCCGATCGTGCGGACGGTCGTGGCATGTGCGGCGCTGGCGGCGGCGGCCGGCTGCAGCTTCAGCGAGAGCGAGCCGCGCTACCAGACCGGCCTCGAGGGGCTCGACATCGTCGCGGTGGCGCCCTCGGTCCTCCTGCCCGGCACCCGCGTCGTGGTCCAGGGGCGCTCCTTCATCGGCGCGCCCTGGGGCAAAAGCGAGCTGGTCCTGGCGGGCACCTTCGAGTCGGGCGGCGCCATCCGCGAGGTCGAGGCGCGGGTGCCGGCCAACTTCGTCGACTTCGAGCACCTGGACCTGCCGGTCACCGAGGACCTCATCGCGCAGCTCGGCGCCCGCGAGGGGCAGTTCCGCGGCACCGCCCGGGTCGAGGTCGACAGCGCGATCGATCGCCAGGTGCACGAGAGCCGCGCCATCGAGGTCTCGCTCACCCTGGCGACCGAGCTCACCCCCCGCCTCGATCAGCTCGAGGACGGCTCGGTCATCTTCGTCAACGACCGCCTGTTCGTGCGCGGCGACGGCATCCTGCTCGGCGGCGCCGAGGGCACCACCTACGCCGAGGTGTCCGGCTGCTTCCAGCCGGGGCTCGACGGCGAGCTCGGCCCGTGCACCCCGGTCGGCCCGATCAACGTGCCGGTCGCGCCGGACGGCCCGTTCGACCGCCAGCAGGCCAGCTTCCCGTTCGCGCCGGAGATCGCCGGCATCCGCGGCGGCGTGTTCCGCGGCCAGGTGCAGCTCCGCAACGTGCACGCCAGCGGCGCGGTCCTCGAGAGCGCGCCGCTCACCGCCGAGTACCAGGTCACCCAGGCCCAGGTGCTGGCGGTCAACCCCAACGCGGTCAGCCTCGGCCAGTACATGGCGGTCGAGGGCGGCGGCTTCGTCGGCGGCGCCACCGACCAGCTCACGCTCCTGCACCTGGTCGGCGACTACACCGACGACGGCGGCTCGCCGCCGATCGCCATCGACACCGTGCTGGTGCCGGAGTTCGTCAGCGGCCGCCTGATCCGCTACGTGATGAACGAGGACGACGATCTCGGCCGCACGCTGCGCCTGCGCGGCGGCGCCGGCGTCCTGACCGGCACGATCACCCCGATCGTGTCGTTCCGCGACGACGAGGTGACCGGCGCGCCGCGCGAGCTCCGCCTGCGGATCGCGCCGGTCAAGCAGGTCGTCTACCTCCACTTCACGCCGCAGTACGTGACCAGCCTGCAGCACTTCGGCCTGCGCGGGGTCGAGGACCGCATCCGCGCCCGCGTGCTCGAGGTGGTCCGCCGCGACTACCGCACCGTCAACCTCGAGGTGCGCGGCGAGCAGCCGGACGACTTCTCCCTCTACTCGGAGGTGGAGATCGGCGGCCCTGACCCGAACGGTCTGGGCCTGCTCGGCTACGACAACACGCCGGGCAAGGACGTCGGCAACCTGCGGCTGCACGACCGCATCGGCGGGGTCAACGCGCAGACCCAGGCGGACGGTTACCCCGGCTACGGCGGGGTGTTCGTCGACTCGCTGTTCATCTTCTCCGAGCACCCGGGCGGGTTCGCGCCGCCGTCGCCGGGGCAGGATCCGGCGTTCGACGACATCTTCGATCCGTTCCGGCCGGACCGGGGCGGCACGCCGGTCGACGCCGAGGACGCCGCCGGCGTGCCGGTGCTCGACAGCGGCGACCGCTGCCCGGCGCAAGACCGCGACGAGCAGATCGCCTGCGCCGTGTGGGTGCTCGGCTCTCTCATCGGCACCACCGTCAGCCACGAGCTCGGCCACTCGCTCGGCCTGGCCAACCCGGGCGGGCCGGACGTCCACCTCCTCACCGACAAGCCGGGCCGGCTCATGGAGGCGGGCGGCGGCCGCAGCTTCGGCGAGCGCGCCGAGCTCTTCGGCGAGGGCCCGGGGCGGTTCTGCGACCTCGAGTACCTGTACCTGCGGGACATCCTGCCGGCCGAGGAGCCGGAGGATCTCTCCGAGCGGCCGGACTGCCTGTAACGTGTAACCGTCGCAGGCGGGCGCTCCGCCGGTGAGCGGCTGCCATCCCGGCGCCCGCCGCGCGCGCCCGCGGCGTGCTATATGCGCGCCCATGCGAGCTGGCTCGGCGACGATGGCCCTCACCGCGATCCTCTTGGCAGCGAGCTGCGGGCCGGGCGGCCAGGCGACGACGACCGCCGCGCCGCCCCCGCCCCCGCCGGCGCCGGCCGCGCCGCCCGCGCCGGTCGACTGGCGCGCGGCCGAGGCGACCATCGCCACCGGCGAGCTCCGCGCCCACGTCGAGGAGCTCGCCTCGGACGCCTACGCCGGGCGAGACACCCTCAGCGAGGGCAACCGCAAGGCGGCGGCCTACCTGGCGGCCCGCTTCGCCGAGTACGGCCTCGAGCCGCTGCCCGGCCAGAGCTCGTACCTGGTCGAGCTCACCCTCCACGAGCGCCGCTACGACGAGGCGGCGACCTCGCTGTCGTGGAGCCGCGGCGACCTCAGCCGCGCGCTGACGCCGGGCGTCGACTTCGCCCCGCTGCAGCCGACCGACGACCACGCGGTGCGCGGCGAGCTGGTGTTCGCCGGCTACGGCCGCAGCCTGCCGGACAAGGGCTGGGACGACTACGCCGGCCTCGACGTGAAGGGCAAGATCGTCCTGGTCCTCCGCCACGTGCCGCGCGAGAAGGAGATCCTGGCGCGCGAGAAGGCGGAGGCGGAGGAGGCGATGCGGCGGGCGGCGAGCGGGCAGCCGGCCAGCGCCGGCCGCGCCGCCGCCGGCGCGCGCCGGGCCGCGGCGCGCCGCATCGAGATGGCGGACGGGTCGTTTCAGGCCAAGGCGCGCGACGCGATGGAGCGCGGCGCGCTGGGCATGATCGTCGTGACCGATCCGAGCCACGAGCGGGACGAGGCGATGTCGCTCGGCGGCACCTACACGGTCCCGCCGGCGCCGGGCAAGGCGGAGGAGCCGTCGGTGCGGCCGGCGAGCGGGCGGCGGGACGCTGCGCGCGGCAAGGGGCCGCGGCAGCGCGGCAAGCGCAAGGGCAAGCGCGCGCGCCCGTTCGTCTCGGCCATGATCACCCGCGCGGCCGTCGAGCAGCTCCTGGCCGGGACCGGCCGGACGCTCGCCAGCCTGCAGGCGGCGGTCGACGGCGGCACCCGGCCGCGCGACCTCTCGCTCGGCCGCGTGCGCGCGCGCCTCGCGGTCAAGCGCGCCTCCGAGCCGCGCGCGGTGACCACCCACAACGTGGTCGGCTTTCTGCCCGGCTCGGATCCGGCGCGCCGCGACCAGTGGGTGGTGATCGGCGGCCACTACGACCACGTCGGCCTGGGCGGGCTCGACGGCGACACCATCCACAACGGCGCCGACGACAACGCCTCCGGCACGTCGGCGGTGCTGGAGATGGCCCAGGCGTTCGCCTCGCTGCCGCCCGACCGGCGGCCGGCCCGCAGCATGGTGTTCGTCGGCTTCACCGCCGAGGAGAAGGGCCTGCTCGGCTCCGAGGCGATCCTGCGCGAGGGGGACATCCCGCCGGAGCGGGTCGCCTTCATGCTCAACCTCGACATGATCGGGCGCAACCCGCACCGGCCGCTCCACCTGCTCGGCGACGCCTACGGCACCGGCATCAAGGAGCTGACGGAGGCGGCGCTCAGCGGGCTCGACGTGGAGGTCGAGTGGGTCGGCGTGGGGACGATGCGGGACCTGTCCTCGAGCGACCACGCGCCGTTCCTGCGCCGGGCGATCCCGTCGATGTTCTTCTTCACCGGCACCCACGAGGACTACCACCAGGTCACCGACCACGCCGACAAGGTCGCCTACGAGCGGATGACCGCGCTCACCCGCCTCGGCTTCCGCATCGTCGGCGGCGTGGCGGACGCCGACGAGGCGCCGCGCTTCATCCACCAGATCGGCTGGCTCGGCGCGGCGATCGTGACCGAGGAGGCGGGCGGCCAGCCCCGCGCGGTGATCGCGGAGGTGCGCGAGGGGACCGCGGCGCAGAAGGCGGGCCTGGCGGTCGGCGACGAGGTGCGCGCGGTCGGCAAGGTGGAGCTGGCGGCGGCGTCGCGGGCGGCGGTGAACGAGGCGTTCCAGGCGGTCGCCCCCGGCAAGAAGGTGACCCTCGCGCTGGTGCGCGCCGGCCAGGAGCTCGCGGTGTCGGTCGAGCGGCGCGTACCGCCCTACCTCGGCGTCCTGCCCGGCGCGGTGCCGGCCGACCTCCGGGCCCGGCTCTCTCTGAAGCCGGGCCAGGGCCTGCTGCTGGCCCAGGTGGTGCCGGGCGGCCCGGCGGAGGCATCGGGGCTGAAGAGCGGCGACGTCCTCCTGCAGATGGACGGACAGCCGGTGAACCCGGACGCGCTCGGCACCGTCCTCGAGCGGCACCGCGCCGGCGACCGGGTGCCGGTCGTGCTCCTGCGCGGCGGCGCCGAGAAGCGGCTGACCGTCCGCTTCGGCGCCCGGCCGGCCGGCCCGCGCTGACCCGCTGCGGCTCCCGCCCGGGCCCGCGGCGCCTCCGCCCTGACCGCCGCGCGGAGGCCCACGCGCCCGCGAAGGCGGCGTGCCCCGGGCGCCACACCCTGCCATCCCGCTGTTGAGTTCTTCCACAGCTCGCCGGCGCAGCCTCGCGATCCCGAGCACATGCTCGTGGCACCGGCCTTGCGATGGAGGCGGGGCAAGGAGGTTCCGATGCCTGGCTTCTCGCTCCGCGCACCGTTCTCGCCCGCCGCCCTGACCGCCGCCCTCGCCGCCGCCGCCCCCGCCGCCCAGGCGCAGGACGGCCGCTACTACACCGCCCCACCGCCGCCTGCCCGCGACGGCTGGAACGTCGGCTTCGGGCTCGGCGGCGGCGATCTGTCCTGCGAGGGAAGGGGGTGCGACGGCGTCACCGAGGCCGGCAGCTTCGACGTCCAGGTCGGCAGCATGCTGCGGCCGCGCCTGCGCGTCCTGGGCGAGCTGTGGGTCATGGGGCACACCGAGGACAACCTGACCATCAGCCAGGCGATCCTGACCGGCGGCCTGCAGTACTGGATCATCGAGCGGCTGTGGGTGCGCGGCGGCATCGGCGTCGCCAGCGCGTCGGCCCGCTACGACGGCGCCTTCGTCGACCTCGAGGACCAGACCGAGAACGTGTTCGCGGTCGCCGGCGGCGTCGGCTTCGAGGTGGTCTCGCGGCCGACCTTCGCCTTCGACATCCAGATCCGCGGCGGCACCGGCTTCTACGACGACGTCAAGGCGCGCAACGCCGCCCTGGTCCTCGGCCTGACCTGGTACTGAGGCGAGGCGAGCGACGGCGGAGGGCTGGTGGTCGCGCCGGATGCCGCCACCGCCAAGCGGGCACCGTCCGCCGCGGTCACCGGCTGCCGTCGTCAGCCGCGCAGGAGGAACGAGAGCGGCTGCGCCGAGGCGACGTCCGGGAACTGCGCCGCGACGTCGTCCGGCACGCCGGCCGCCTTCATCACGGTGCGCCAGACCCGCGCGGCCGACAGCCGGCCGCTGTTGTCGGTGGCGCCCGGCCCGGGCGCGCCGGCGTCGGTCGGCGCGTGGTAGCGGTAGACGTGGCCGTCCGCGGTGTCGCCGGCCACGGTGATGTCGCCGAAGTAGCCGCCGCGCACGCCGCCGCCGGCGAGGATCAGCGTGTTCTTGCCCTTGTCGCCGTAGGAGCCGGCGCCGACCTCGCGGCTGCCGTCGGTGGTGTAGATGGCGATGACGGTGCGGTCGTACAGGCCGGCCGCCTTGAGCTTCTCGATCATGCGGGCGAGCGGCAGCGCCACCTGGGCGGCCTCGAAGCGCAGCTGGGTCTCGGTGCGCCGGTCGTGGGTGTCCACCCAGTCGAACTCGAGCGCGATCGCGCGGGTCTGATCCGCCTCGATCAGCTTGAACGCCCAGGCCATCTGCTCCCAGATCTGCCCGCGCACCGGACCGCCGGCCGCCTGGTCCGGAACGCCGGCCTGCCAGTAGGCGATCTCGTCCTCGGTGAGCGGCAGGCTGACCAGGCGCGGCTCGCCGACGTACAGACGGCTGCGCACGTCCGAGAGCTCGGCGCCGTGGGCGGTGATGGCGGTGTCGCCGTAGCCGCGCGCGTCGAGCGCGCGCGGGTCGAGGCGCTCGAGCACCCGCGCGAACGCCTCGGCGTCCTCCGGGCGGGCCAGCACGTTGTAGTCCTCGACCCGGTCCGGGAAGGCGGAGAACAGGGTCTCGCGCCCGTAGTGGCGGTCGAGCTCGGCCGCGCCGCCGAGCGCGCCGGCGTAGTGGTAGGCGGTGTGGATGCCGCGGCTGATCCCCTTGAAGGCGATGCCGTTCTTGATGCCGGGGGCGAGCTGCTTGTGCCAGTGGTTGAACAGCGTGGCCGGGGTCGGCGTGGAGGAGTAGTACGCCTCGCAGCCCTGCGGGAAGGCGTCGACCGGGTCGTTGAGCCACATCTCCGCCTGTCCGGCGCGGCGCGCCTTGCTCTTGCCCGGGGAGCGCAGCGGGTTGGCCGACTCGTGGCCGTGGATCTCGCCCTGGCCGAGCTCACAGCAGTCGATCATCGCGAGCGTGTCGAGGTGCGGCTCGAGCGCGCGCGACTCGTTGGTCAGGTACACCGTGGTGCCGTTGACCTGGTGCTGGGACAGCTCGTCGGAGCCGAAGAACAGCGCCGCCTTGGTGCCGTCCTCGCCGCGCCGCAGGTTGGCGTAGGTCGCCAGGCCGGGGGCCACCATCAGGTGACCGTGGTCCCACTGGTCGCGCAGGTTGATCTCGATGAAGTAGCGCGGCAGCTCCCCCTCGCGCGCGGCGGCGTAGGCCTCCCCGCCGGCGATCGCGTTGGCGGCGTAGCGGACCGCCGACGGCACCATCGGCGCGGCGACCGCCGCGCTGAGCAGCTTGAGGAAACGCCGCCGGTGGACCGGGGCCATTCGCTCGATCTCTCGGATTTTCACGACTGCTCCTCGCTTCCCTGCTCGCCGTCGCCCGGAGCCGGCGCGGCCTCGTCGGCCGGCGGCGCCGGGTGGCGGATGCCCTCGACCAGCGTCTGGTAGACGCGCTGGTTGCCGAACACCGCGAGCACGAGGTCGGCGAAGGTCGCCTGGCCCGGGCTCAGCTCCGCGGCGATCTCGGAGATCAGCTCGGCGGCGATCTTCGCGCCCGGCTCGAGCCCGGCGCCGTACTCGAGGATGTTGCGCGCCATGCACTCGGTCATCACCTGGCTCTCGCCGAGCACCCGCCCGGCCTCGCCAAGGTCGGCGACCGGCACGCCCAGCATCTGCGACGCCGGGCTGGCCGCCTCGGCCGGATCGGCCAGGTGCGAGGCGAACAGCCCGCCGACCGAGCGGCCGAGCTCACCCTCGGGATCCTGCAGGCCGGTCGCGTCCGGGCGGAACAGGCCGTCCTGATCGAACTGCACGAACAGCTGCGCGTGCCAGGCGAACTGGCTGTGGCAGTTGTAGCAGCCGAAGCCGTTGCCGAACGCGTCGGCGGCGGCCGGGTCCTCCTGCTCCTCCGGCGTGTTGGCCTGGAACATGGCGCGCAGCCGCTCCTTGGCGATCGACGGCTCGACCTCCTGCGGCACCGGGTAGCGCTGGCAGGCGAACACGTTCAGCAAGGTGCTGGCGCGGGTCAGGTTGAAGCGGCTCGCGCGCGCCTTGAGGTAGGCGCGCGTGGTGAGGAGCCCTGCGGTGTACGGCGCCCCGCTGTCGCACTCGATCATCGAGAGGTCGTCGCCGACGCAGAAGTCGGCGGTCACCAGGGTCGACCAGGGCGCGCCGTTCACCACGGTCCAGGCGGCCAGGTTGCCGGGCAGCTCGTAGTTGACGCCGTCGATGCCGCTGCCCGAGACCGACAGGCGGGTCTGGATCAGCTCGCGCGCCGCGTCGGCCAGCGCCGGCTCGCCGAGCCAGCCGCTCAGCACCTGCCGCGCGACCGCGATCTGCCCCTCGTCGGCGACCTTCTGCTCGATGAGCGCGATCTCGTCGGCCGACAGGGTGCGGCTGACCAGGATCGGCGCGAGCGCCGACAGGTAGGTCCGCACCTCCTCGCTGCGCGCCGCCGGATCGGGCGGCGGCTTGTCGCCGACGCAGGCGGCCAGCAGGGCGGCGCAGGCGGAGAGCGCGAGCGGCCTCATCGGACCACGAACTCCGCCGAGGACAGGATGGCCAGGCAGATGGCGCGGCGCCGCTCGGCGTCGTCGAGCGAGGCGCCCTCGAGCGCCTGGTCGATGGCGGTGAGGTCCTCCTCGGTGGCGTCGCGGCCGTAGGCGGCGGCGATGAGCGCGCCGGGGTCGTCGATCAGGTCCGGGTAGCGGGCCTGCATCGCCTCCGAGTCGCAGACCGGCAGGATCGCCTTGACCCAGGCGCCCATGCGGCTCGCGCTCCAGCGCAGGTCCGGCCGCACGCCGGAGGCGTAGTCGTGGTCGCCGAGCTCGAGCCGGCTCTCGCGCAGGACGGTCAGGATCGGGTCGTCCTGGGCGACCCCGGCCACCTGAGCGACCCGGGCCAGCCGCACCCGGTAGGGCAGGAGCTCGACCTGCGTGCGGGCGACCTCGAAGTCGGGGGTCTCCTCGTCCGGCGAGGCGACCTCGGCCTCGCAGCCGGGCGCGGCGAGCGCCGCGGCGAGGAGCAGCAGGCACGTGCGCATGGGCCCTGGGCGAAGCAAGCCACGTGCCCCGGGGACAACCCGGGGTTGCCGCGGTGTGGACTGGCCTCCCTGGGGGGCGCGCTCCGGGGTGCAAACGACAGGATGCGGTGAGGGCATCCCGGCCGCTCCCCGACGGGGCGGGTCCACGGGGCGGACTCGACGGCGGCGCCGGGGCAGCGGGGGCGGCGGGTCAGCGGCGGCGCCGGGTCGGCGGGGGCGCCGGGTCAGCGGCGCTTGAGCAGGTCGGCGAAGGTGCCGAGCGAGCGCGGCGCGTCGCGGCGGACCGCGGCCAGGTCCTCGGCGGCCGCCGCGCCGTCGTCCTGGCCGGCGGCCAGGGACAGCGAGATGCGGCGCCGCTCCGGCTCGACCCCGAGCACGGTCGCCTCGACCTCCTGGCCGATCTCGACCACCTCGCGCGGGTGGTTGATGCGGCGGTCGGCGGCGAGCTGGCTGATGTGGACCAGCCCCTCGACGCCGGGCGCCACCTCGACGAAGGCGCCGAACGGCTGCAGCCGGACCACCTTGCCCTTGACGCGCGCGCCCACCGCGATCCCGGCGGCGACGTCCTCCCACGGATCCTTCTCGAGCGCCTTGAGCGAGAGCGAGATCCGCTCGGGCCGCTTCGGATCGCCGGTCCGCTCCAGCCGGGTGACCTGCACCTCGACCTTCTGGCCGACGCGGAGCACCTCCGACGGGTGGCGCACCCGCTGGTGGCCGAGCTCGGAGACGTGCAGCATCCCCTCCAGCCCGCCGAGGTCGACGAACGCGCCGTAGTCCTTCACCGCGGTGACCGTGCCGGCCACCACCGCGCCGACCTCGAGGGTGCGGCGCAGCTCGGCGGCGCGCTCCTCCGCCGCCTCGGCCAGGAGCGACTTGCGCGACACCACCAGGTTGAGCTGGCCGCCGCGGCCCGGCTCGAGCCGGGTGATGCGGAACTCCAGCCGCTGGCCGACGTAGACCGCCGGGTCCTCGACGTAGCGCAGGTCGATCTGGCTCACCGGACAGAACGCGCGCACGCCGGCCACCTGCACCTCGACGCCGCCCTTGATCACGCCGGTGACCAGCCCCTCGACCGGGATGCGGTGCTCGAACGCCTGCACCAGCTCCGCCTTGGCCTCGGCCCCCCTGGCCATCACGCGGCGCAGAAGGATGCAGCCGGTGCGGCCGCCGGTGTCGACCACGCGCGCCTCGATGGTGTCGCCCACCGCGACCGTCACGTTGCCTTCGCGATCGCTGACCTGGTCGAGCTCGAGCATGCCCTCGGCCTTGCCGCCGAGATCGACGAACACCGCCTCGGCGCCGACCGAGATGACCCGGCCCTTCACCGTGTCGCCGACGGCCGGGCCGCGGCCGCCCCGCCGCTCGGCCTCCTCGTACTCGGCCAGGAGCGCGGCGAAGTCCTCTTCCTCGGGTGCCATGAGGCCGGCAGTCTACCCGATCCCCGGTCCGGCACAAGCGCGCGAGATCCGTTGGGTTCTCGGGGGTTGCGGGAAATCGCCGGGCGGCGCGTAACCTGACCGGCCGGCCTCCTCCACAATGTGACGTGGCCGGTTCTGCGCCCGATACCTCCCACCCCGGCGGCCCCCTGGCGGACGCGGCAGCGGATCATGGGGGGTGACCCGGTGGGCCTGCCCGACCTGCTCTTGGTCGACCGCTGCCTCGGGGGCGAGGAGGCGGCGGCGCGCGAGCTGTTTCGCCTCCACCAGGGCCGGGTCCACGCCACCCTCTTCCGCGTGCTCGGCAGCAACCGCGACATGGACGACCTGATGCAGGAGACCTTCATCCAGGTGTTCCGCTCGCTCGGCAGCTTCCGCGGCGAGGCGCGGCTGTCGACCTGGATCGACCGGATCGCCGCGCGGGTGGCGTACCGCCACCTGTCGCGCCGGCGCACCGCGCTCGCCACGGTCGAGCTCGACGACGACGCGGCGGCGGCGCCGGTCGAGGTGCACGGCCGGGTGCGGGCGCGCGAGGGCGTGCGGCGGTTCTACGCCGCGCTGGCGGCGCTGCCGCCGGCGTCGCGCATCGCGTTCGCCCTGCACGAGCTGGACGGCCGGCCGGTCGCCGAGGTGGCCAGGCTGGTCGGCACGTCGGTGACGACCGCGAAGCTGCGCATCTGGCGGGCGCGGCGCGCCCTCATGAAAAGGGCGGAGAGCGACCCGGTGCTGGCCGGCTTCATGGAGGAGAGCGCGTGAGCCGGCTGGCTGGCAAGGTCCGCGTCGAGCCGCTCGATCCGGCCCGCCTGGCGCGCATCGAGGACCGGGTCATGGCCGGCCGCGCGCCGGTGGAGGCCGCGCCGGCGCGCCCGGGGTGGCCGCGGTGGGCGGCGATGGCGGCGGCGGCGTGCGCGCTCCTGGTCCTGGCCGGCGGCATCGGCTGGTGGCTGGGCGGCGGCGGGCGCGGCGCGGCGGCGGGCGGACCGGCGCCCGTGGTGGCGACCGGCCCGGGCGAGGGGGCGGCGCTCGAGATTGGCGACGCGCGGGTACAGGTGGCGCCGGGCAGCCGGGTGGCGGTGCGCGAGGTGGCGGGCGGCGGCACGCGGCTCGAGCTGGAAGGCGGGCGGGTGGACTGCGAGGTGGCGCCGCGGCAGGGCCGGCCGCCGTTCGTGGTGCGCGCCGGCGACGTGGACGGGACCGTGGGGGGGGCGGGCTACTCGGGCGAGCGAGAGGGCGAGGCGGTCAGGGGAGAGGGGGCGCGGGGGCCGGTGCGGGCGGAGAAGGACGGGGGGGCGGCGGTGACGCCCGGGGCGGGCGAGCGGGGGGC
>Ga0079224_100009230_pt1 | contig 13428 bp, 8 predicted proteins | sample Stecom2015_FD_80414 | JGI IMG/M metagenome (GOLD analysis project Ga0079224, IMG submission 80414) | Agricultural soil microbial communities from Utah to study Nitrogen management - Steer compost 2015 | ecosystem: Environmental > Terrestrial > Soil > Agricultural land | place: USA: Utah... | reverse complement strand
TTTACAAACTAATCATTCCGAAAGTTTTTCAATAAAACCAACATTTGAAAGTCCGCTTATTATTTCTCCCGGGCGAGAACTCAAACTGGAGATGGAAGTAAAGAAAGATCTACCCGAGGATTTTTCAGGGACCCTTTACATCAAATTATCAGGCAAATCGGCTCCGTTAGAAATTCTCCTTAAAGTCAACTAAAGAGCCTCAGGACTATTCCTCCTGTAAAGCATGAAACTACAGCGGTAAAATAATATAAATAAAAACTTATTTATAACCGGTAATATTTAGCCGCAAAATAATTTACGCGACTCGTTAAGGCTAGTCCGGGACCACAATTGCAAAAAAGCTATAAGAAACCGGAACTTTTCTTTGCCTTATAATGGTGTCCCCTGAAAGTGGATATGTGGCTGAACTACTGTCAAAACAGTATTGCGCCAATGATAAGATTTTTCCAGACTATTGGAAAGATGCTATTTTGTTTTTTAACTATCAGCAAATTTAAAATTATATTTCTTTAACTTTAGCTAAGTTTGATTTCCTATCCTTCAGCAGTAATAATTTTAAACAATTCAAAATGAAAACTCCTTCAGCGTATTTCCAGATCAAATCAAAAATGCCTTTTCTATATTTTATAAGCTGCGGATTCATGATGTTAACCGCATGCGGTCAGGGAATCAAGCAAGGCAATTTCGATGGACAAATTTCTGAAAAGAAGAACGATTCTTTAAGTGTAGAACTCACCAAGGTGTGGGAGACTGAAGGGGATTATTTAAAAACTCCTGAATGTGCAACATATGATCCCGAAAAAAATGTGTTTTATGTTTCAAATCTCAATCGGGATAATGAAGTTGATAATGACGGGTTTATATCACTTGTAAATGTTGATGGTGGTATTATTACAGAAAGATGGGTAGAAGGGCTGGCATCACCCCTGGGCAATGAATTTTATAATGGCCATTTATTTGTAAATGATGGTGGAAATATCATTAAAATAAATATTGAAAGTGGAGATATCGTTGAGAGGATAGCCGTAGAGGGTGCTGCTAATTTAAATGGGATCGCTATTGATGAGACGGGGATTATTTATGCCGCAGATTCCAGGGGAAATAAAATATTTAAGATAACTGAAAATGGTGAGGTGAGCCTTCTTTATGAAGGGGAAGATCTGGAAAGTCCCAACGGAGTTTCGGTAAGGGGCAATGAGCTCATTATTGCCTCCATTTCAGGCAAAAGACTATTATCCCTAAACCTCCAAAATAATGAAATTAGAACCCTTGTTGAGGATATAGGCAGTGCAGATGGAATAATTCAATTGGAAGGCGGGCATTTTATAACATCCAGCTGGTCTGGTGAGATATATTTTATTTCAAAGGATTTGAAAAAGCAAAAGATTCTTGATACAAGTAACGAGAAAATAAATGCTGCAGATATAGGATATATCCCTGAAGAAAATCTACTTGTAGTGCCTACTTTTTTTGATAACAGGTTAATGGCCTATAAAGTTACCATTCATAGTTTCTAATTAAAACTTCCTTAAAAAGTTTTAGAAATTAATTTTTAAGCTCTCACTATTATACGGTAGCTACAGGCAGTTTTAATTCTGAATTTTCCAATTTATTCTTTTCTTCTTTCTTCTCCAGATGTGTTATTTTTTTCAAAATCGAAGAAAGGATCAAACTGAATAAAACGAAACCAATGAATATAATGAATCCGGGTTGCAGGGAGGTTTTATTTGTTGAAATGCTCACCAGTGAATCGGTTTCCATATTGAGGTTTGAAAGCTGGTGATTGAATATACCCTGGAAACCTATGTAAGCCATAAATATCGCAATTACATAAACATCTGCCATGCTCCATTTTCCTGACTTAAAAGCAAAGAATTTCAGTACCTTATTCTTTCTGATCTTCTTACTACCGCCCAGATAGATTTGGGTAGAGATCAATTTTCCTATGGGAAAAATAATACTGAAGACCAGAATCAGCGCTCCTACCAGATAAGAATCTACTTTTCCTGTTTCAAAAAGTATCCCTATTACATCAAGAATGCTCTTGCTCTGAAAAAAGATCACCTGGTCATTAAAAGTGATTTTTTCCCCAATAAGCAAAAAGTTTACAGACTGAAACCGTGCATCGATCTCGATCATTGGTGCTGTAACCCCAGCAAAGAGAACCACCAAAGCCATAAATACAGAAATGATAAAGAGAGGAGTATGAAGCACCCTTTGTTTTCTTAGTAACACCCAAAGCACAAGGAAAGTGAGAATGATACCTAACAGGATATAGGTATAAAAATAGGTTTGCTCCTGCAGGCGTATAATATCTTTGGAAGTTTGCTCATTAAAGCCCGCCAGATCTTCAACCTCATATTTGTCCATGATCTCTTTTATGCGCCGGATGGCAACTTCAGAATTTGCATGCGTAAGATCACTATATTCCTGCAGCTTGCTTTTTATTACATATTTTAAAGCTTCTTTATTTTCGGGTTTCTGAATTTCACTTACTATGGTTTGTGCAAACATGGGAACCAGTGCCCGTATCTTATCTTCGGGTACAAGGGTTTTTACTGCAAATTTTTGCAGTTTTGCCTTTAATCCTTTCTGCTTTTGATCGAGGAGAGCAGCTCCCTTATTAATTCCAGCGGTCAATATGTTTTCAACCTGATCAACGAGAGTGTCTTCCTGTGCCTCAGTAAATTCAAAATCATCTATACGATTAAGAACCATACTGGTAAGGTGATGACGCCAGATATTTACAGATAAAATGCCGTGGGTTATACTATTGAGTTCGCTGTAGTCCTTTTTAATTTCAGCGACTTCATTTGAATATTTATAAATATGATAGCTACTCCACCCTGCCACCACCAAAAGGGCACCGGTAAAAAGAACGAGAAGGCTTCGTTGCAAGAATTTAGACATATGGTTTGGGGAATTGGTTAAAGGTAGACTATTGGAACGGTTAATCGCTGATCTTTAATCAACAGGATTAGAAATAAGATAAATTCGGGTGTTAAAAACCCTTACAGAAGCCGGCCTATTAAAATAATTGATTATCAATTCACTTTTAATTTTAATATCTCTTTGTTTTGGGCGCTTTAAGAGAAGACGATTGGAAAAGCTATAAGATCGAAAACAAGGAAAAAATTGTTAAACAATCGTTAAAAAAGTTGTGCATTTGATCACTTAATCGATAACCCTTAAGCTTTTATCGTTTAAATACACGAAATGTCTTTTTTACATCCAGAGTAAAACTCAATGCCGGAATAGTAGAGATATTGAAATGAAACCAGGTTTTTCCCAATCCTAAAGTTTCCGCACCTCAGCACGGAAGGATTCCAAATAAAATTTGTATGCCGTTAAAAAATAATACACAACCCGTATCGGGTAATGATAAAAGAAGATTGACCGCGCTTGAATTGTCTGAAGAAGCATTAGAAGTAATGGATGAGGAGAAAAATGAAATAGCGGTTAAACTTGCCCGTACAGTAAAGGAGCTATCATTTCAAATTTCAGAAAAAGAAAAGAGAGCTGAAGAGCTCTTAAAGATCAATGAAGAATTGGCTTACCAAATAAGGCAAAAGGAAATAAAGACCTCAGAACTTGAAGAGGCCAATAAGGAACTCGAAGCATTTTCCTATTCGGTTTCGCATGACCTAAGGGCCCCTTTAAGGGCGATCTCCGGCTTTTCAGAAGTTTTAGCCGAGGATTATATAGAGGAGCTGGATGATGAAGCAAAGGCTCTTTTTTCTGAAATTATACGCAACGCCAGGAAAATGGGAGAGTTAATAGATAACCTTCTTGATTTTTCCCGCCTGTCTAAGCAGGATATATTTCGGGGAACGGTTATTATGAATGAGGTAGTGAGCAATATAGTTGCTGATTTAAAAAAACTGGAACCTAATAAAAATATTGAACTGAATCTTTTAGACCTGCCAAATGTAGAAGGTGACAGGAATATGCTAAAGCAAGCATTTTTTAATCTTATTTCAAATGCTTTTAAATATACAGGAAAGAAAGAAAATGCTATTATTGAAATAGGCAGTTATACACGGGGTCTTGACGAGGTGTTTTATGTGAAAGATAATGGAGCAGGCTTTGATGAGCGATATTATAATAAACTCTTTGGTGTATTTCAACGCCTGCACAGCAGTATGGAATTTGAGGGCACCGGCGTAGGTCTGGCCATAGTACAAAAAATAGCCATCAAACATGGAGGGGAAGTTTGGGCAGAAGGAAAAGTAGGAAAAGGAGCCAGTTTTTATATAACTCTGCCATTAACAAAAACAAAAACAAATTATGTCAAATAAAGAATTACAGATTTTATTGATTGAGGATAACATGTCTGATGCCAAGTTAACGATACGTGCCCTCAAAAAGCTCAACCTTGCCAATGACCTGGTACATTTGTATGATGGTGCCCAGGCCCTGGATTTTCTGTTTGGCAGGGGAGAATATGAAGGGCGTGATCTTACCCGAAAACCCAAGGTCATATTTTTAGATCTAAAAATGCCCAAGGTTGATGGCCTGGAAGTGCTTCGACAACTTAAGGCCGATGACAGGACTAAACTCATTCCTGTGGTCATGATGACCTCATCAAAAGAAGAAAAGGATATAATAGAAAGTCACAGGCTTGGTGTAAACAGTTATATCGTAAAGCCTGTAGGTTTTGAAAATTTCTCCAAAACAGTTGCCGATTTAGGCATGTATTGGTTACTGGTAAATCAAACACCTCGTGAATAGTAGCATCGGGCATTTAAAATTTTACAATAAATCACTATGCAAAATATCTTAAGAATACTTCATCTTGAAGATGAGCCCAGCGATGCACTTTTAGTCTCCCATGCTTTAAAGCAGGCGGGGTTTAAATTTGATTGCATGGTGGTAGATACCGAAGATGAATTTCTCGATGCTCTTAATGACTTTAAACCTCAATTAATTCTTGCCGATCATTCTCTTCCATCTTTTAATTCTTTTGAGGCACTGGAACTTTTGGGACACAGGGAAAATAAAATTCCTGTAATTCTGGTTACTGCGGCAATGTCAGATGAATTTGCAGTTAATGCAATTAAGAGAGGTGCAAAAGATTATGTTTTGAAGGATAGATTGGGGAGATTGCCTTCCGCCATTAGAAATGTTATGCAAACACAGCAACTGGAAATTGAAAGGGAAGGTTTTTTGATCCAACTCCAGAGAAATGAGCGCAAATTCAGAAAACTGATTGAAACCGGAGCCGATGCTGTTGCCATTGTTGCGCCAGATGGCACTCCTGCCTACGTTACTCCTACAATAAACCAGGTTTTGGGATACTCTGAAAAAGAGGCCCTGGAATTAAATGTTTATAATATTATCCATGAGACCCACCGGGAGTGTGTTCTGGAGAAATTTAAAGAATGCCTTGCAAAACCTGAAATACCAGTTAAGGGAATTCCTGTGAGGGTAAAACACAGAGATGGGAGCTGGCGATGGCTTGAAGTCAATATTACAAATTTCATGCAAGATTCAGCAATTGAAGGAATTGTTGCCGACTTCCGGGATGTGACAGAACGAATACTTTCAGAAAAAGCCCTTAAGGAAAGCGAGCAAAAATACAGGTCCTTTTTTGAGAACAGCCTGGATGGAATCCTTCTTACTGCACCGGATGGAAAGATATTTGCTGCCAATGATGCCGCCTGCCAGATGTTCCAAAGAACCGAAAAGGAGATTTGCAAGCTAGGGCAAGCCGGTGTTGTGGATTTAAGTGATCCCCGTGTAGCGCTAACATTAAATGAAAGGGAAAGAAACGGAAAAGTAGTTGCAGAGGTTAGCATGATACGTAAGGGCGGAAGTATTTTTCCTGCTTCGATTTCTTCAGCAATCTTTGAGAATGCCAAGGGGGAAAAGTTGACCTCTATGATCATCAGGGATATTTCTGAAGCAAAGAGAGCAGAGAATGAGCTAAAAATTTCTGAGAAAGAATACAGGAAATTATTTCAAAACAGCCCTCTTCCCAATATCATTTATGATATGGGCACCTATAAGATTCTCGATGTTAACGAAGCTGCTTTAGATCACTACGGTTTCACCCGTAGTGAGATCCTGGAGATGACTTTTCTTAATTTCGTACCCCCGGAAGATATCCCGGGCCTCAAAAAATTTATTTCGGCCCTGCCGGTGAATGGTGGGGAAGTTGTGCAAAACAGTCTTGTACTTCTTAAAAAGAACGGAGACAGGGTTAAAGTAGAAACCTTTGGTTATGGCTTGCAATACAAAGAAAAAAATTCAAGACTCATAATTTTTCTTGATGTTACCGAAAAAGAAGAGGCCCTACAAAAAATTAAGGAAAAAACCGAAAAACTCCTGACTGCTCAAAGTATAGCAAAATTGGGTAACTGGGCCATAGATCTGGAAGATAATAGTATTCGTTGGTCAGATCAGGTATTTAGCATTTGTGAAAGAGACCCGGCTAAATTTTCCCCAAGTATATTAAGTTTCGAAGCAATTATTCACCCCGAAGATCTTCCAGGATTAAAAGAAGCTACTGCATTAGCTATGAGCGGTGAAAAGGATCTGGATCTTGAACATCGTATCCTTTTACCCAATGGAAAATTCAAATGGATACATGCAAGAGGAAAATTAATTACAGATGAAAATCATAAAGTATCATATAGTGGTACAATACAAGATATTGCCGAACGAAGAGCCAGCCTTGAAAAGCTCGTTAAAAGTGAAGCCAGATTTAAAGGTTTGATCCAGTCTCAAACCAATTATGTAATTAGAACAGATCTTAAGGGGCGGTATACTTATACCAATCAAAAATTCAGGGATGATTTTGAATGGATCCATGAGGACAAAGAAATTGTAGGCCAGTATTCTATGGCGTCTATAAAAGAATACCATCACCAACGCGTTGAGGAAACCGCTGAAAAATGCCTTTCCAATCCAGATAAGGTATTCCAGGTAGAAATAGATAAACCTGCAATTGGGGGCGGGGTTAAAACCACTTTATGGGATTTTGTATATTTAAAGGGAACCGCAGTAGAGCCCGATGAAATTCAATGCGTGGGAATAGATATTACAGATAGGGTAAAGGCAGATAAGGCTTTAAATGAAAGTAATCTACGTTATGAACTGGTCTCTAAAGCAACATCAGATGCTATCTATGACTGGGATATTAAATCCAACATTATTTTGTGGGGAGAAGCGTTTTATTCCAGGTTTGGTTATTCCCAGGAAGAATTTTCCTTATCCATTGAAGGATACCTTGAAAAAATTCATCCTGATGAGGAATATTATATAACTGAAAGTCTTTCCCGTTCTTTAGAAGGAAAGGATAATCATTGGGAGGCGGAATACAGATTAAAAAAATCTGATGGGAAATATGCTTCTGTTGTAGAAAAAGGCTTAATTCTTCGGGACGAAAATGGAAAGGCATTTCGTATGGTTGGTGCAATCCAGGATGTTACAGAGAAAAGGAAACTGGAAGAACTTTTGGATGAAGCCTCCAATTTTGCGCGTATAGGAAGTTTTGAAATAGATTGTGAAAAAGGTACCATGTACTGGTCACCTGTTACTAAAGAAATTCATGAAGTAGATCTGGATTACAATCCCACTCTGGAAAAAGGAATCCTTTTTTACAAGGAGGGAGAGAGCAGGGATGCAATGTCTGGCGCATATTTGAATGCTCTTCATGAAAATATTCCTTATGATCTCGAAATGCAGATAATTACTGCAAAAGGACAGGAACGCTGGATTAGAAAAATAGGTCGGCCAACCTTAATGAATGGTAAATGCGTACGTATTAACGGGAGCTTCCAGGACATTACAAACATTAAAAAATCTGAACTTAATGCTTTAAAAGCTTCCGAAGAAAAAGAGGTGATCCTTGAAAGTATTGGTGATTCCTTCTGGATGGTAGATAATGACTGGAAGGTGACCTACTGGAATCAACATGCTGAAAAAGCATTGAAAGTTTCTAGGGAGGAAATTTTAGGAAAAAACTTATGGGAGGTTTTTCCTGATGCAGTTGATACTTTATTTTACGTCATCTATCATAAGGCTGTAAATGAGCAATCGATAGAGAATTTTGTGGAATATTATGAACGGATCAATAAATGGCTGGAAGTTACTGCTTATCCTTCAGGCAGTGGTCTATCAGTATATTTTAGAGATGTTACTGAAAGAAAGGAATCTGAACTACAAATCAGGCAACTCAATAAAGATTTAAAAGCATATACTGAGGAACTTGTTGAAGCTAATAAAGGTCTTGAGCAGTTTTCTTTTATTGTGTCACATAACCTCAGGTCTCCTGTTGCTAATATACTTGGTCTCGCAGATTTGATAAGTAATAAGGATTATCCTGAAGAAATTAAAAACAAATTCCTCAAGGCCCTTTTAGAGAATGTAGGACGTCTCGATGTTGTAATAAGCGATTTGAATTCAATTTTACAGGTTAAAGTTGAGATGGATGCCAAAAAAGAAACTGTGCTGCTACAAAATCTGGTAGACTCCATCAAAGGCAGTATTCAGAACAAACTGGATAAGGAAAAGGTGGTAATAACAACCATGTTTGATGTCCCCGCCATACATACGGTGCAAACATACCTGTACAGCATTTTTTATAATTTGATAGCAAACAGTATAAAATATCGTCAACAGGGCATACCTCCAAGAATTATAATTAGATCTGAATCTAACGAGGGAACAATAATTATCACATTTGAGGATAATGGCTTAGGAATTGATCTCACTAAAAAGAAGGATCAGGTATTTGGGCTTTACCGAAGATTTCATTCTCATATTGAAGGTAAAGGGATGGGATTATTTCTTGTAAAAACCCAGGTTGAATTACTGGGCGGCAAAATCTCTGTTAATAGTGAGGTCAATGTAGGAACCAAATTCAGAATTACTTTAAACGAAAAGAATTTTATTGAAAATAACGATTATGAAAAAGCAAAACTACCTGGTAGTTGATGATGATACCACAAATAACATGATCTGTGAATTTACCATCAAACGTTTTGACAGAGATGCAAATATTAAAATGTTCACTCAGCCTGAAGATGCCCTGACTTATATAAATACAACATATAACAATAGCTCTGAAACACTTCCAACCGTCCTTTTTCTGGACGTGAATATGCCCACCATGACCGGCTGGGAATTTTTAGATTGTTTTATGCAATATGACGAATGGGTCAGGGAACAATTTACCATATATATCTTATCGTCCTCAATTGAAGATTTTACCAAAGAAGCAAAGACCTATCCCTGTATCCAGGGATTTCTTTCGAAGCCTTTAAAAATAGCCAATCTTGAAATTATGAGAGATCTGCATGAATTACCCAGTTATGCCTAGTTATAACAAGGGAGAGGCTTGTGCATATCAATTTCAGAAATCAAATTATTAAATTAGAATTTTCCCGGCCCGTGCAGGACAATACTAAATAATTCCTAACTATTATGTCAAATAAACTTACTGGGTCAGATAGCAATAGTTCTGAAATGTCTGATCTGCAAATTGCCAGGGAATTTAAATTTGTTATTGACTTAATGCCGCAAATGGTCTGGGCTACTCAACCTGATGGTTACCATGATTTTTACAATCAGCGGTGGTATGATTTTACCGGCCTGTCTTATGAAGAAACCAAAGATAAAGGCTGGTCCCTGGTGCTTCATCCCGATGATTATGATAGATCCTGGGAGGTGTGGCAAAATTCCCTTGAGACCGGAGACCTGTATGAGATCGAATACAGGATGAAAAGGTTTGATGGTATTTATAAGTGGTTCCTTACCCGCGCCCAACCGCTTAGGGATGATAAGGGAAAGATCATTAAATGGTTTGGTACCTGTACCGATATTCAGGAGCAAAGAGAAATGCTTGAGGAGCTTGAAAGAACAAAGGAAGAACTTTACATATCAAATAAGGAACTAAACCAGTCCATAGATGAATTAAGCAGGATAAATGCCGAACTTGATAATTTTGTGTATTCTGCTTCTCATGATCTAAAGGCTCCATTGAACAATTTAGAAGGGCTCGTTGCCTTACTTGAACCGTTTGACCAGGTTGAAGAAGATCAAATAGAAATTCTTGGATTAATAGGAAAATCGGTAACCCGCTTTAAAGATGTAGTCAACGATATGACCTTAATGGCTCAAACTGCAAAAAATAATTATAAAAGGTACAATATAGATTTTCCCAGGCTTATAAGTGAGATCAAAAGTGACCTTAATCACCTTATAAATGCCACGGGAACAGTTTTTACTCTTGAGCTGGAAGTTAAGCTTATTCAATATCCGCGGAAGGAAATAAGAAGTATACTATTTAACCTTATCTCAAATGGAATAAAATACAGTTTTCCAAACAGACCCCCGGTTATAACAATAAGAACAAAGTTTATTGAAAATGAATTACTTATAGAGGTTGAAGATAACGGCTCTGGAATTGAACCTGAAAACATTCCGGAGTTATTTGATAAATATTACCGTATAAATCCTACAATTGAAGGCTCTGGGTTGGGTTTATTTATTGTAAAAAGGATGGTTGAAAACAGGGGCGGGAGAATTGAAGTGCGCAGTATGATAGGTAAAGGTTCTCTTTTCTCAGTATTCCTGATCCCGGAAAAGTAGCTTCACTACATCCAGGGAACATGTTATAGAACCTCATCAATATCCATGGCTGTACAAGCCGGGAAAATGTTTTTTTAGAGACGGTTGATCCTGCTTTTTATAAATCTCTTATTTCATCTTATAAGCTCATATAAGCTATGTATTCAAATTACCATATTCCCGGCTCTTTTATTTGTTGCAATGCCTCCCGTGCGGTTGTAACAGGGAATTTGCACACATGATCCTTGCACACATAGATTGTGGTTTGACCTTCTATTAATTTTCCTTTCAACAAATCCAGGGTTCCTTCTTTTTTCCCACCCATTAATAAAATATCGGGAAGAAAATTATTGTTCAATTCCTCCTTTACACTTTTATGATCCTTACCCACAATGGCTACCTCAAAAGGAGGTTTTACAACAATTGCCTGTACAATGGCCCAGTTAGGATAAAATTCGGGATATTGCGCTAAATTGTTTTGCATATTGAGAAGCATTTGCTCTGCGGTTTTCTTCTTTTCTACATCATAAAAATAATGTCCCAGGATCAAAAGATTTTTAGCCATTTCTGAATTGGATGAAGGCATTACATTGTCCAGGATCTCCTTTTGCCTGGTGATGAGCCCTGAGTGGTCATTATGGCTGTAAAAAAACATTCCCGATTCCCCGTCAAAAAAGTGCTCCCGGGTATAATTTGTGAGCTCATTTGACTGGTGCAACCATGTTTCATCAAAGGTAGCCTGATAAAGATCTATATATGCAGATATTACAAAAGCATAATCGTCCAGAAAACCGGAAATACTTGTCCTTCCGTCTTTGTAGCTTCGGGTAATGCCTCCATTCTTTGATATTGCATGCTTGTTTAAGAACCGTGCATTTTTTAAAGCAGCATCTAAAAAGCGTTTTTCATTAAAAGCTCTGTAAGCGCTTAAATACCCTTTTATCATAAGCGCGTTCCAGGAAGTAAGTACTTTGTCATCTAGTGCCGGAGCCGTTCTTTTCTCTCTTTCTTTTATCAATATTTTTTTACCCTGCTCAAGCTTATTCTTCAATTCAGTAACTGAAATAGAATTTTTCCCGGCAAAATCATTGTCGGTCATTTCCCGTTGAAGGATATTCTTTTTTTCTTCCCAGTTTCCTTCGGGCTTTATATTATAATATTCCTTAAAGAGAGATGAGTTTTTACCGAGATAGGTGTCAATTTCCTCTGTTGTCCATACATAATATTTGCCTTCTTCTCCATCGGTTTGTGCATCAAGGGATGAATAGAATGCTCCGTTTGGTGCAGTAAGTTCTCTTGCTATAAAGTCGAGACTTTCATAAACCACCTGCTTGTAAAGGGGATTTTTTGATTTTTGCCAGGCTTGTGAATAGACATCTACAAGTTGGGCATTATCGTAAAGCATTTTTTCAAAATGGGGTACTGCCCAGTTTTCATCTGTCGAGTATCTTGCAAAGCCTCCCCCCAGGTGGTCATAAATACCTCCAAAGAACATGTTTTTAAGGGTAACGTCAACTGCCGCTATGGCATCGGGATCTTCGGTAAGATAATTATAGTGAAGTAAAAATTTCCATAATGCAGGCATTGGGAATTTTTGTTTTTCGATTTTCCCTCCTTTTTCAAAATCGACTTTTGTTTTAATGCCGGCAAATGTCTTATATAGATCCTCCATGATAAATGAAGATTCCTTCTTTATCAATGGGATATCTTCAATGGTGTTTATGCCCTGGGTTACTTTATCGGCTTGGGATTTAATTGAATTAGGATCCCGTTTATTTAATTCTACAAAGTGGTTGAGTACTTTAAGCCAGTCGTCTTTAGGATAATATGTTCCTGCATAAAATGGCCTTCCATCGGGCGTGGCCAGAACATTTAACGGCCAGCCTCCACTACCGGTCATAAGCCGGGCAGCATTCATATATAAATTATCAACATCGGGCCTTTCTTCCCTGTCTACCTTAACCGAAATGAAATTTTCATTCATGATCCTTGCCACTTCAGGATCTTCAAAACTTTCCTCCTCCATAACGTGGCACCAGTGGCAGGCGGCATAGCCAATACTGATTACAAGGAGCTTATTTTCTGTTTGCGCTTTCTTAAGGGTCTCCTCACTCCAGGGGTGCCAGTTTACGGGATTATGTGCATGCTGAAGTAAATAGGGGCTCGTTTCATTGATGAGGTTATTTGTAAATTCATGAACCTCTTTTTCTCCGGCCTTGGTACTATCAGAAATTGTTTTATTTCCCCGGTCATTTACGCAGGATAGACTGAAAAATATAAGGACAAGAATTCCTGTGATCTGCAACAATTTCATCTTGATGATTTTGATGGTGAAAAGATATAAAATGATAGACAGTATTTTAAAATCTGATTAAAAAATAAAGCCCTTTCATTTGATGAAAGGGCTTTAAAATAAATTTAATAGTTTTTAATAACCAGGATTTTGATCGGCCTGGCTTATGCCGTCATTTGCAGAAATCTCATCATTAGGAATTGGCCAGATCTCATTCTTACCTGCCTGGAATCCATATGGTGAAAGATATTGTGCCGCAAGACCCCATCTTACAAGGTCTGGGAAACGAACCTGTTCCCCTGCTAATTCTACCATTCTTTCGTGAACTATGGCGTCAAATACCGCTTGCTGGGAAAGTCCTGTAGAAAGCGGGCTTAATTTTGCTCTGGCTCTTACCTGGTTAATGTGACCTATAGCTTCTGTTTGGTTGCCAAGGGCATTTTCAGCTTCGGCCATCATTAAAAGAACATCGGCATATCTTATCACTTTGAAATTAATACCCGAAGCCTGATCTTCATTGATATCTTTATAATAGTTTTGGTATTTTCTCCATGCTGCTC
>Ga0079224_100009227_pt1 | contig 13429 bp, 27 predicted proteins | sample Stecom2015_FD_80414 | JGI IMG/M metagenome (GOLD analysis project Ga0079224, IMG submission 80414) | Agricultural soil microbial communities from Utah to study Nitrogen management - Steer compost 2015 | ecosystem: Environmental > Terrestrial > Soil > Agricultural land | place: USA: Utah... | reverse complement strand
GTGGGGGTTGGTGCTCTTCTTCCAAGGGCACTTGGCGCATTGCTTGCGGGTCATGCAGCCACCCCAAGCTTCTCTCGAATAGTTCGAGTGCACCCTGCAATGGATGCAGGGATGGTCTTGTCGCCTCGGTAGAAGGCGGCGGCGAGTCGGTGGTTGCCGTCATCGACGATCCAGTCGATGTGCACGCCCATGTGGGGGATACCCACGTCGACGAAGATGGGCTGGGGGTCGGGGTTGACTACCAAGTAGGCCACGCGCCAGATGTGCAGCGTTCGAATGCCTTCGGGGAGAAAGTTTTGACCGCCGTTGAGGGGCCGATCGAGAAAGAAGCCTGCTCGGATGGCCCCAGCGACTTCTTTCTTGGTGATGGGCTTGGTCACTTCAAACCAGACGGGGTTTTTGAAGGCCGAGTACTGTCGCAGCCTCGACACGGGTATCAGAATGGCGTGGTCTGCACGGGACATGAGAGTTACTTCTTGCCCTTCTTTGGAGCCTCGTCGCCTTCTTGTTGCCAGAACACGACCTTGAACTTCCCGAACGGTCCCTTGCGATCCGGGCGGAAGTCACCGAGGCCGATGCGCGAGCCCGCGGCGTCGACGATCTCACGCAGTAGCTCAGGGGACATGACGGAGATGTCGAGCGTCATGGACCAGGAAAGTTTCCAGTGATCGAACTTGGGACGGTGGGCGAGGATGCGGCCGCCCGTCGACGGGATGCGTACGGGGCGCGTGTCGACGTTCCACTCTTCACGGGACTCGAGGGGGATTTCGATCCCCTCGATGTCGAGGCACGCCGGGATGAGTGAGCTTTGCTGGGTCGTGACCTTGCTTTTGCCGGCCTTGAAGTACTTCCCCGCGTCGATGATACATCGGAACAGGTTGGGCTGAGGGATGATGAGCAGCCCTTCTTGGTTGCGGTAGAGCTTCTTTTCCGCCTGCTCGCGGGGCGTCCCTTTGCTGCCGATGGTGGCGGCGCGGGTGCCGTTGCTGGCGGCCATCTGGGCCTCATCGGTGAAGTTGTTCAGGAGTAGGGGTGACGAACCTTCGATGGCACATTGGATGGTAACGGTGTTCATTTAGCGAGATTTCCTTGAAGAAGAAGAAGAATGAAGCGTGCCGTTGTGCCACTGCCCGCAATGCTTGCAGTGGAAAGAAGCAAACTTCTTGGTGAGATGTTGTTGTTCGAGATGGCGCCGTTGCGTTGCCGCTTCGGCTTCCGAAAGGTGGCAAACCTTAGGGAATGCGAAGTGATAACACAGCTCAACGTGTAGTGCGCTACTCATTTTGTCTGAAATCCATGCTTTGGGTTGCCTTACATCGTCACGCCACGCGTAGCGTTGCCGCGAAAACCTTGCCTTGCAGGGGGAGCGCTTCGCATCGCAATGCAACACCTAACCCAGCATTGAAACCTTGCTGTGCTTTGCCGGGCCGCGCCACGCACCGCTGAGGTATGCCCAGCCAAGCTCTGAAAAACCGTGGAGTGGATTGCATTGCCCTGCCCGGGTAGGCCTGGGCTCGCACTGCAATGCCAAGAAAACCTTGCTTTGCTTAGCCTCGCGTTGCACTACCGCGCACAGCAGTACTGCGCCTCGTTGCAAGAAACCTTGCCGTGCGGAGCCGGGCATCGCTTGGCGTTGCCATACCCAGCGTCGAAACCTTGCCGTGCTTTGGAGCGCCGAGCGGTGCGCAGGTTGGCGGTGCACAGCCCAGCGACGAAACCTTGGAGAGCCACGCAGTGGAGTGCGACGCAGTGCCAGGCGTAGCATCACCACGCCAAGTCAAAGGGCCTTATAGTGCCACTGCCACTGAATTACGAGCCAGCCCTGAGGGTGCATGTGTGAGACACCCGTCTGATGCCAGCGGCCTAACATCTCCCAAGGGCCTTCTTCCTTCTGCTCGGGTGACGCGCCTACGTTCAAGTAGGCGGCCCAAATAGGTGGGGGCTCTGCCTGCAGCATCCCGAAAGATTGCTGCTGCTCCGTGTAAACGTGCAAGTAGCGTGCGTATTGGCTCTTGTACTTGGCAAGAAACTCGAGATGTGGAGGTTCAGGTATTTTCGCCATCGGACTTTGCTTCCTTGACGCGTGCGTCGAGTTCGTGGGGATGTTTCTGCCAATGGATCGCTCCAAGTTGAACTGCGAAGTACCAAGTACGTGCTCGGACGATCACCTTCTTGGAGGGCTCGTCACGCAGCCAAACTTCGTACTCGACTTCCTTGCCAGGAGGCGCATTGTCAGTTGCTCGGGACACTGAAAAGCCTTTCGCAATACTGGTTCTTCTCTTGTTCAGTGGCGCAGTCGAAGCAGACTTGTTTGCCGTCTCCGAGGATGTCTCGGCAGTCGGTGCTTTTTTCACACCGAGTGCACTTCTTGTCGGGTTCGTCGGCGATGACGACGACGTTTCCTACTTTGGTGGTCATCTTTTCTCCGGGTTGGGCAGGATTGCGTTCTTGTGCGCTTCGAGCTCGCGCCGCTCGATGAAGAGCCTGTGCACGCGCGGGAACTGCTGAGCGATGATGGTCTCGACGGCGCGCGCGTACTGCTGGATTTCCCACTGCGCGCCGGGGTCGTTGCGGAGCAGGAGGAAGCCCAGCCAGTTGCGGAGGTTCGTGCTCGCGCGCATGCGAGAGTAGCGCCCAACGGGCAGGTCGATGCGCGCGAGTTCCTTCGGTACGCCGGCTTTGAGCCACTTCTGGTAGAAGTTCTCTTGCCGCTGGTACATGTACATGAGCTCGAGCTGAAAGTCTTTTGCCTGTTGGAGGGTGAGTACTTCGGCATCTTTGACGGTGCCCGCTTGTTTGTTGGTCGTGCTTGCGCCAATCATCAACCGATCGATGTGCGGCACGTAGTTCAGATCTGGCAGCGGCGCGTAGCGGGCGCTCATCTCGTTGTAACTCTGCGTTCGGTGCCGGTGCCACTCCCGGAACACGAAGATGGGGGCTTGCACCTCGATGACCATGCCCGCGAACTCGAACGGGGTTGCGTGCTGGGGCTTGCTGTTGAAAAGGTAGCCGAGCAGCTTCTCGTCTATGTCCCACCCCCGGAAGCTCCCCTGAGTCGACTGACGCGCCGCCTCGATGATTCCGGCCTCGGCCACCCCCGCGTCACCGGAGCCCCATGACTCGACGAATCGCACGTAGCCATGTTTGAGGACTTGGAACTTGGGCTTGAGAGTTGGGTCGAGTGCTGTTGCGCGGTCGAGATCGTCGATGGGGTGACTCATGGTACCTTCGTTGTCTTTCTTGTAGGGAGTGTGTGCGTAGTGTTAGGTGGTGCAGCACTCGAAGCCCTGCACGGCTATTGGAAGTTCCTCATCGAGATTACGTTGCAGCATTCGAAGCCCTGCACGGCTGGTTGGGAGATGAGGATATGGCCTGACAGAGAGTTGGATCGCATTTTTGCAGCATTCGAAGCCCTGCACGGCTGTTGGAAGGTACCGCGCGCACCCGCCATCCGATTTCGACTCGCTGGTGCAGCATTCGAAGCCCTGCACGGCTGTTGGAAGGCGAGTTCCTCGGTATGGCGCGTGTCCATGAGATCGGTGCAGCATTCGAAGCCCTGCACGGCTGTTGGAAGCCACATCCTGGCTGAACGAATCGCACCGTCGTACGTGGTGCAGCATTCGAAGCCCTGCACGGCTGTTGGAAGCTGCTCTGTTTTTCACGAAGCAATTCGGGTGTTTGAGTTGTGTTTTTCGAGCGCTTCAAGTCCGCGGCGCAAGAGAACTTGAGATGCGCCGAAGTCTTGGTCTCTGATGGTGCTACAGGCGGGGCACTTGATCGAGATTTGTGCTGTGGATTCACAGAGGTAACCGCAGGTGGGGCACTCGCGAGTGGAGTTGCGAGCGGTGACGGTGATTACGTTGCCGCCGCGGCGCTCGATGAGTTTACGGAAGCTATACTCGGCGACCATGTCTCGATTTTGCCTAGATCTACGAAGTGCTTGTTTGTCAGTGCCAATGTCGCGGAGTGCTTGGCCTGAGGTGTCTTCGAAGACGAAAGTACCGTAGCTTGCTAACAGTTCTTTTACAACCCGTAGGTATGTCTCTTTGCGCAAGTTTTCGATTCGTTTCCGATTGGCGGCAACTCTTCGCTCGATGCGCCTTTCGTCTCCGAGCCAAGCGTGCTCGAGTTCGGTGCGAACTCCGGCGCGCATGAGGGCAGATCTGTAGTGATGGCGTGACCGGAATGGAACGTTGAGCTGTGTGAACTCGGTATCGAGCTTGGAGAGAAGCTGTTTGTTCTGATCGGCGAGGGTTCGGCAGGCAAGGGGCAGTAGTACTTCTCCTGATTTGCCATCGTTACCTGTCCAGACGAGTGCTCGGATGCCTTGTTGCTCGGCATCGTGTCCTCGTTCCCGGTAGCCTCCATCGAACGCGACGACTCCGGCACCCACTGCAGGTAGTGAGCTTTCGCTAGAGACTGTGAGGCTGACTGAGTAGGACCAGCCAGCGCCGTTCTTGAACCTCGTTACTTTGGCGGTGCGGAACTCGGTGAAGTTGTCTGAGATCTTACCGCGAGTAGAGAGGCGAAATCTTGCCGATCCTTTGAGTAGTCGAATGTCGACAACCCAGTGCTTGTTTTCGCGATGAACGGTGAAGCCCCCTCGGTCTGCGTACAGGGTCGTGGGCTTGTCCCAGCGAGGTCTGTGCCATTCGGCGGGTAGCCCCGCTGCGCGTTGGCTAACAACCATGGAGCGTGCTTGGTCGACTTGCTTGAGCAGGCCATTCCAGGTGCCCCAGTAGATGGTTCGTCCCGTGTAGAGCTCGGCGCGGTAGGCTTCGCGGCGTGTGAGGACTGTACGGCGGCTGGAGACTCTGGCAGCGAAGGCTTCGTCGGTTTCGCCGACTTTGCGGCGTGCGCCGCCGCGAGGGGGTGCGTTTTCGCCCGGCATGTCTGCCCACTTGAGGGCGGTCTTCCAGCGGGGGTCAGAGTTGCGTTGGTTGCGGAGAGACTGCAGACGGTCTTTGAGCACGAGGCGCCAGTTGTCGTGCAGCGGGGGGCTCCAGCCCGTTGAGCGTTCCATCCGGTGCTTGCGTGAGATGAGCTTGTTGACGATCCGAGCGATTCTTCCAATCCCCGGAGCCACTGTTTCTGCCACTTCGTCGAGCAAGGCTTGGTGCTTGTCTTCGAAGTCGAGGAGTAAGTGATGTGTGCGACGCGCTGCACGTAGTTCTGTATCCAGTGCAGAAGGGTCACTTTCGAGGATGCCTGGGCGTTTGATTGCGAAGATCATGTATATTGCTGAACTCCTACGAACAAGTCTTCGAAGGTAGGCCAGTGGGGCATGTTACGGGTCCTTTGAATCGACGGCGTGAAGGGAGATGCCGGCGAGTTCTTTGGTGTTGTGCTTGGCTCGGACCTTCTCGCGGAAGCTGGGCTCGTGGATGCGCGCGATCTCTCGAACGAGGCTAAGCTCGGCGGAGATGCCGGCGGCGTCTGCGAGCGAAAGCACGGTGACGAGTACCCCGGAGATTTCCTGAGAGATTTCCCCGGTGGGGCGCCCGAAGACGTAGTCGACGAGCTTGTGGGCGTCTTCCCGAGAGACGTTCACGGCTTGGGCGGCTTCGATCGCTTCTTCGAGCAGCCGCAGGCCTCGTTCCTTGGGGTCTCTTGCGCACTTTGGCCCGAACATGTCCACGCACCACTTGACGATGGTGCGTTGGAAGTCGTCGAGGAATTCGTCTTGCTTGTCCACTTTCGGTACTCGTTCTTTTGAAGCAGCGCTTCGACGGATGCCATGCGCGCCGCGCGTTGTTCGTCTTCAAGTTCAGACACGGATTTGCGCCGGCAGTGCTCCGTCGCTTCGCGCTTGAGTTGGAGCTGCCACCGTTGCCGGTAGTAATCAGTACACAGCGTAGAGAACAGACACAGTGAGATGTTCACGAGTAACAACCCCCAGTTTTGCTGGTAGATGGCCCAGCCAGCGCCGAGCATGAAAATGATGACCCACGTGAAGGCCTTGAGAAATTTCGCTTTCGATTTGGTGGCGCTCTTTCTCGGAGAGTTTGGACCACAGCAAGTCGAAGATCTCTGCGTACTCCTTTGGGTCGAGCAATTCCGTTTCCTCTTTGGTTCAGGGAGTCTTCGGCTCATTGTTTGTTTTTACCCTCAGCAATTTGCAGCACTGCTCGTCAATGAAGCTTTTGATGTGCTTCATCTGGCACATCGTTAGTTCGTGCTTGACGTCGTCTCGTTCGCGCTCTGCCGTGCGCAAAGCTTCCTCCAGGGCGCGAACCTCTGCTCGGGCCAGGTCGAGGTTGGAGTTGGTGGCGGCGATGGTGTAAGTCGCTGCTTCCAGATCGGCCTTGGCCTGAGTCACCCGAGCCTTTCCAAATAGGCATGCAACTGCCAGTACCATCGAGACACCAATCGCGAGTGCTAGAGGGATTCTGTCCATCAGTCGCCGCCTGGTCTGAAAGTGGGTACGCCGCCGCGGCCACCGGAGAGGAAGTCTTCAGGGTAGAAGCCTTGGCTGGGATCGGATTCGGCAGGCTTGCGTTGGTAGCGTGACTCCCCGTCATACGTGACGCGCTCGAACTCCGCATCCGCCAGGGTCGGTTGGACGAATATCTGAAGCTCGAGCTCGCCCTTTGGTGAAAGCTCGATGCCGTCGGGGTTGACGACGATGTAGCCGCCCTCGAGTAGCGCCTTGGTGACGGGATCTTCTGGGTCCTCCAGGCGCTTGAGCGAGGTCAGGAGCATTCGCATTTCGTCAGCAAGGTTCATTCGGTGGGGTCTTTCTTGGCGGGGTCGACGGCATCGAGCGTTTCTTTGGAGATTTGGCCCTGCATGGCGCCGCCGCCGAACACCCGGTGCGCGTTGTCGAGAGGTGAGCCCGTTTTCTCGGGCGGGGCCAAAAATCGTTGAATCAGGTAAGGCTTCATGTCTTCCACACTTTCACGTTGTCTTTGCCGTAAAGCACCTCGCAGAAGCGCTTGGCGTTGTTCGTCTCTTCGGGAGGCTGGCGGGCGGGGACCGCGAGCAGCAACACCTCCCTGCCCTTGGCGGCCTCCCGCAGTCCCGTCACGAAGGACAGGACCACGGGACTCGTCAGGGCAGACATCTTGCGAATGCGCGCGCTCATCGCTCCACCTGGGCTCTTTTCAGAGCCTCTTCTAATGTGATCTTTCGCTGCTCCGGATTCGTTTTGAGAAAGTAATCGAGCTTGTCGAGCTTCTCTCTCAACGTCTGCAGGCGATCGAGCCTGGGAACATCTCGGTATCCTTGCAAGTTCGTGTGCGCATCGTCAATGGCGCACATCACTGCTTCGTACTCGGAAAAGTAGTGACGCGTGCACGAATCGCATTTGATGGCGGGTTTCACAGCCGCCAGCCTTTCGGCTTGGCCCACGTGCGTTGATCGCGCGCCTTGTTCCGGGCCCACCCTGGGGCGTGGTTGATGACGGAGCTTCCGCCGGTTGTCTTGTAGAAGTAGACTTTCGTACCTTTTTTCACGTCTCAATCTTTCTTGGGTTGTTCGGTTACTGGTGAAGCTTGTTCTTCGAACGCCAGCGAGTCCCGCGCGTCCGTGCTGTCCAGGATGCGTTGCAGATTTTCGACCACGTCTCTGCCGTTCTCGATGACATCGATACAATTGATGTACTGCTCGAGCTTGGTCCGCAATTCGGAGGCCTCTTGTCCGTGAACCTGACCGTCGTGTATGGGGCAGGCGACGCCCATGCGGCAGTGCGACTCGGCTGCGGTCGTCATGCGCCGGAGGATTTCTTGCTGCATTGCCTGCAAGTCTTCAAAAGCCTCCTCCTTCAAAGCCTGCTCGTCTTCCGGCAATAGGTCTGGTGAAGGTGTGTTCACTTCGTGCAACTGAGTTGCGTACGTGGCGAGCAGCTCTTCGTTGTCAAAATCGTTTGCGCGCGCGTGGAGCAGCTTTCGTGCTCGGTTCATGTCTCACCTCCGATCAATGACGGTCACTCCGCACTTGCGTAGTAAATTCTCAGTTACTTCCATTTCGGAGTCTGACACCCCGAGAATTGCTAGGTATTTAGGATTCATTTGTGGCTTCCATTCCTTCCCAAGTTATGCCGCCCTGTTGAGAGCGCCTCCTTGAATGCGGCGCACGAACCGCTCTAGTACACGTGCACACAACACATGCGGCGTGGTGTTACCCGGCCCGTGGTGCTGTAACACACGCCCTTGACGTGACAGTTCCACCCGGCGGCAAAGCGCAGCTTCCTCGGACACGGTCGGTCTTCGAGCAAGCGTCGCAAGCGCCTGCCTTACTTTGACCAATACACATGCGCCAAGCGGCGCGTTAGCTTATTTCGAGTAGCTGGTCGTACTCGATCCCGAGCACCACTTCCGTCCAGCGGATGACGTGAAGGGGGCTTCGGACGCTTGTTGACATCAGCTTCTCCACCATCACTTGCATCATCAATCGGAGTTCAGGGTAGACTTCCTTCAAGACCTCGAGGCGCTCCTGGGCGCGTTCGAAGCAGGCCCACCCGCGCGGCGGGATGTACTTGCAGGGTTCCTTCGAGCACGCTCCAGGATAGGCACTGCCTCCCACGAGCTCAGCAAGGCAGCTCGCCAGCTTGGCGTTCAAGTCTTCGAGGCTCACGTACGGGCCCTCGTAGTACCTGAGCTCAGACGGCGTGAGCTTGCCCGCCAGCAGTAGCGCTGTCTTGGCGGAAGTATGGGCAGGGTCTTTGGTGGGGATGAAACTGTTGGCAGAAGAAGAAGCTTGCATCAGTTACGTTCCGAGTCTGAATCCGAGTTGCACGTAGTTGTTCAGGCATTGGCGCGCGCGATTGGAGATCTCCTCCCCGCGCAGCTTGCGAATGCCGGCAATTCCATTGGCTTTGACCCAGACGTACTCCGAAGAGCTCATCCAAGCCTGGAGCTCGTTCTCGTTGGCCACGACGTTCACCGCCCCCTGGGCGTACGCTACCGACGAGAGCTGAGTCGACGTGAGTCCGAGAAACTGTTCCATGTTCGAGATGGTCTTTCTAAACGGTCGCCGACGCCTCACTGCGACGGTGCTTTCAGTGAGGCGCCGACGTCCTGGTCTTACCCGATTTCGAGCGCTTGATCCGAGATAGCTCGAATGCTGGCGGCGTTCGGGTTCTTCTTGCTCTTGAACACCTTCAGGGTCTTGCCTTTCCACCTGAAGGGACCCACGCCGAGCTTGTCGTAGATCTCGAAGGCCGCGTTGGCCACTTCCGCCTTGGCTTGCTCCATGTGCTGGGCCAGTTCGCCCACGATGTCCTTGCGCTCTTCGTACTTCCTGAAGAGCTCGGCGGCTTCCTTTGAGGAGAGTTTCGGCTTGGCTGGTTCGTTGCGGGGGCGCCCTCGGCGGGGGGCTTCGGAGTTCGGCGAAGACTTGGCCTCTTGCTCGTCGTCGTCGTCGTCGTCCGACTCGTCTTCCTCGGGCTCGGCCTCTTCCTCTTCTTCGGCCTCTTCTTCGGACTCCTCGGGGTCCGATTCGTCGCCGTCGGCGTCTTCGTCCTCGGAGACTTCCGCCTCTTCTTCTTCGAGTTCAGGTTCTGGTTCGGGTTTGCGTCGTGTTGCTGCCATGTTGTTGTTGTTTTACTTGGTACAGGACTGGTAGGAGTGGTCTTGTTCTCTTCCTTCGGAAGGCTGGTCAGGCCAACGAAGCTGCTTTCGAATGGGCCTTGCGCCCGGCGGCGGTGATCTTGATCTTGTCACCCGACGCATCCGTGGTCGCGTACCCGCGACTGACCAAGGCTTTGCGCGTTGCGTAGTGGATGCCGGTCTCTTTGGCCGACGTAAACTTGGTACATTCCAGAAGTTTTCCCAAGGCAACGATGTGACTGTCTGACATGCGCGACTGTGGCGCAGTCTTGGATTTACTTGCGTCCAAACTGTTCCTCCTATTGTTGTTGTGTCGAGATGGCAACCAAGAGCTATCATGGCTGCCACAACTAGTCTAGTAGTTGTCAGGGGAGGATCTGCTTTTTTATCTTCGCGCAGTCCTCGCACCACTGAAAGGACAACCCTGACGAACTTCCCCACGCGTTCGGATCTAACGATGTAGGCATCGCACTTCTGCCACAGATGCCCATCGTTTGCTCACGCCGCGGCGCCCAGTGCATCAACCACAGCGTTCGAATGTCCTCAACGATTACCAGATCGAAAATGGCGCGGATGCCACTTTGCTGCGGAGCGTCGGGAACTTCCAGATTCCGAAGTGTTTGGTCCATGCCCAAGTCTATCCCTTTTTCCAGAACCCGTAGCGACCTTCCCGGAAGAGAAATTCGAACGAGGGGGGACAGACTTGCCTTATTGCTGAAACAATCTTGGCAGCCGCTGCTTTGCCATGTTGCGGCCACCAGTTGGACTGCCCGTTGTTCAGTGCCTCCGGCGGAATGACAGGAAAATGGTTGGCCATCAACGCCCAGTACTTGTCCGGATCGACCGAATGCAGCGCAACGAGGAGCTCGGAGCAAAGCAGCGAGAAATCCCCCGCTTTGGCCGACGTCACCGGCCCCTCGCTCTTGAACTCGTCGAACCAGCGCGCCGCGAGCTCGGCCTTGGAGTACTCGTTGGGCTCGTCGTCGATGACGTCCCAGCCAAACACGGTGGCAATGTCGAGGATGCACTCGGCGCGCTGCTCGAGGGTCCCCTTGGCCTTCTTCAGCCACACGTCCCGGCGCAGCCCGAGCGTGCGAAGCATCAGATCGAGCCCCCGGTCCACCAGCACATGGCCGAACTGCTTGCAGATGTTGTCCGAGAGGTTCACGCCGAAGACGTCGAGCGTCCCCTCGCTCGTGTTCGTCACCCCGAGCGTGTATTCGAAGTACGCCCCGTTGTCCGTGTCGAAGATGCGGCCGCAACCCCCTTCGATGTTCGTTGACTGAAAGCTCATGACGTTGCCCCGTAGCGTGTCGGGGCCGTTCGGGCCAAATTTCTGCATCGCCGTTTTTCCTTGTTTCGAGAAAAGAAAAAGCAGCGGGGCCGTTCAGCCCGCCCGTTCACCTAAAAGAATACCCCTACGCTAAAGGGTGAACGAGCGGTCCGAAGGCCCCGCCACACGTCTTGTTACTTCACCAGATCGGCGAACCATTTCCAGATGCTCCAGGCGCCCGAAGGTACCGTGATGAGCAACAGCACGCGCGTGACGACCTGTCCCCAGCGCGCCGAACGGGCCTTCTTCAGGTCCAGGTCGACGCGCGTGATCTCTTCGTCGAGCTTCACGCGGCTCAGCCGCTCGTGCAAAAGCACGTCGGTTGCCTTCCGATCGATGTCCTCTTGGCGCTCGCGCCATTTGACCAAGTCTCGCATTTGCTGCTCGAGGTGACCCACCTTCTGCAGCACCAGCAAGCTGATCTCCGAGTTGGCCGCCGTGGCCTCCAACATGGGCAGCGACGGCGGCGGAGCACTCTGCATGCTCGCGCGCACCTCATCGGCGGCTTTCTTGCCACGTACCAAGATCTCAGCCGTGTTGGTCACACGACTAGATTGCACCCTGCCGGGTGTGTCTTTCGGGTATGGTATCTTTGGCATGTCCGCCCCCGGAAGTATGAAATTTCTCCCAGAAATACGCCAGACCTTGCCCACCGTCCAGCTTACGAAGGGGCCGGCCCTCTCAGTTGAGCTAGCTCGGACTCCGATCGAGCGTGCGATGGGGCTGCAACACCGCCGTTGGCTGCCCGAGAATTACGGGATGCTGTTCTGTTTTCCCAGTGAACGTATTCATACCTTCCACATGCTAAATACGCTAGTTTCTTTGGATATTTTGCACTTCAACCGGGACGGCGTGCTGGTCGGTTTCATCGACTCTGCAACCCCCTTGTCGACCGAGCCACTGACCCCACAGGTGCCGTCCACCTACGTGTTGGAGGTCAAAGCAGGCTGGCGCAGACGTCACGACATTCACATCGGAGACCGAATGTTCTTCGATTCGAGGATTCACCAATGGCCGACATAACTGCAGACACTCAAGCCGCACTCGACCTGCTCGCCAAGTACTCCGAACGCGCCCTGGGCAAGCCCATCAAGGTCACCTCGTCCCTGCGGACGTGCGCCCAGCAAAACGCCCTGTACGCCCAAGGACGCACCCAGCCGGGCTCGATCGTCACCAACGCACGCGGCTGCTTGAGCTGGCACGTGCTCGGCCGCGCCGTCGACGTCTCCATCCAAGGCGGCAGCGACGCCGACTACCGGCGCCTCGGCGACTACTGGCAGTCGATGGGCGGGGTGTGGGGGGGCTCGTTCACCGGCTTCTACGACCCGGTGCACTTCGAATGGCACCCAGGCGTACGCATCGAACAGGTTTGCCCCAACCCCGACAACTGCGAAGACGGTCAACAACGAAGCCATACTCTCGCCTCAGTGTTCCCCGGTAACACAGGCTCGCAAATGCCCGCCGCGTTCATGATTGCTGGAGCAATGTTCGGCGTTTATCTCTTGTGGAGCAAACGGCGTTGAGCCATATTGCCTATGCGCTTTTCGCGGCGGTTTTTCGAGATGGCCAACCGTGAAGGCTGCGCATGATGGGGAGGGCGGGTTCCGGCAGAAACTCGCCCTCCCCCTCGACTTACCCAGCCGCATTGAGCAGCATCCAAAACATCCCAATGCCGAACGCCATCGAATAGATGGCCCATTGGATGAGTCCAAAACGCCACATCCGGTACTCTTCCTCCCGATCTACCTCGAAGAAGTAGCGGCGGAACAACCGAAACGCCCGATCGAGCGTGGGTTTCCGAAACTCCGCCGCGAACGTCCGCTCGAGGCGGCCCAAGTCCAAGGTCACAATCTGAAGCGAACGCGCCCACCTCACCAGCCCAGCCAAGTCTCGCTGGGCAACGAAGTGGTGCCCCTCGATGAGCTCTTGCTTACTGAGCTTGCCCATACCAGCACTGCTCCTCGCTCAGCCCGTCGCAGGACTCCGCGCACACCGTGAGCGCGCACGCAGGCAGGGCGTCAGGACAGGCCACCGTGCGCGAGCACCGAGGCAGGCACAAGAGCACGTCCACGTCGCACGTGACGTCGTTCTCCGACTCGGGCGGCAAAAGCCCGTAGCAGTCCTGGGGGAGCTCACAGGCGCTCGTGCAGCGCCCTGGCATCGCCTCCGAGAGCGAACACACCATCCCCGAGGGACAATCGGTGGCGACGCTGCAAGCCCGCAAGAAGGCCTCCTGCTGCTCGGTCTCGGGCGGTGAGCCCGGCGGCGGCGCGCTGCAGGACGAAAGCAGCACCACGCCCAAGATCACGACGATCGCGGCCCCAGCGAACATCCCTTTCCATTGTTTTTCCATCTGTTCGATTTCCTTGTCGTTCAGCATCTTGTTCGGGTCTTCCATACGATTTGCTCCTCCCTGCTCAAAAGTTCACTCCCAGCAAAAAGCCGCTTGAAGTGTTCCGAAGAACACGCGTTGCGACCATGAAAACGATAGACGTACTTGCCCGGCTCATCGAGCACGAGCACGCGATGCGAGGTCGCCATGCGAGAC
>Ga0079224_100009226_pt1 | contig 13430 bp, 9 predicted proteins | sample Stecom2015_FD_80414 | JGI IMG/M metagenome (GOLD analysis project Ga0079224, IMG submission 80414) | Agricultural soil microbial communities from Utah to study Nitrogen management - Steer compost 2015 | ecosystem: Environmental > Terrestrial > Soil > Agricultural land | place: USA: Utah... | reverse complement strand
TTGGATGTTTTGCATTTTAGAGATGACTCGAAAAAACTAACAATGGAAAAGAAGTATGGTGTAACGCGCAGATCTTTCATTGGAAAGGCCACTGCTATGGGCGCCGGACTGGCGATGCCCTCAGGGATTGTAAGAGCTTCCGCCGACCGGAGTGCCGCCTTAAGGGACATTTGCCTCGCCACCATCGATGTAAAGGAATTCCGAACTGTAGAAACTACAGAGGCGAGGATGAGAACCGTTCTTGAACGCTTGGAGGAAGTTGCTGGAATGAAACCGGATATTGTTTGCCTTCCCGAATTGTTCAGCACCGTCGGGGTCAAGGAAAAAAGAACCGTCCGCGAACTGGCCGAGGAAGAAGGGATTCCCGGCCCAGTGTCGTCAAAGATTGCAGCGTTTGCCAGGACAAACAATTGTTATGTGACCTGCCCTGTATACACAAAGACTAAGGGACACTATTATAATAGTGTCATCCTGATCGATCGCAAAGGCAGCATTGCAGGAGTGTATCACAAGATCCACCCGACAAAGGAGGAAATTACCGGCATGGGCGGTTCGGGGGAAGCGAGAATCACCCCAGGCACTTTCGGTCAGGCAGTGGTTGAGACGGACTTTGGAAGGGTTGGCGTGCAGCTTGGTTATGATGTGCACTGGACCGACAGTTGGGAAGATCTAAAAAAGCAACACGTAGATATCATTCTTTATCCATCTGTTTTTTCAGCCCGGAGAATGCTGAGGTATTTCGCCTGGAGTAATAATTGTTACATCGTTTCGAGCACACCCGAACTTTCACAAATCTTCGATGTGTCAGGTAATGTCGTGGATTCGAGTAGCTTTTTTGTTCGTTATGCGTGGGCCAGGGTCAACATTGAGAAAGTCAACACGGATACCTGGCCCACCAACTACAGAATCTCAGCGATATACCGGAAATACGGGGACAAAGTGAGCATAAAGGTATGGGGGAATACCGAGGTGATTACCATTGAAAGCAGGGATCCTGAGTTGAACGTGGAGGACATTCTGAAGGAGTTTGACCTGGAAACCGTCGATGAAGGGGTAGAACGGTCGCGGATCGTTCAGGAGCAATACAGACCGTAAAATTTTCAGGAGGATCAATAACGTGGCACCAAGGAGCAATCGACTTCCAAGAGAAGTCTGGGCAGCAAGCATAAGTCTTAGAGGGCTGTGGCCCGAGCGAAGCATCGAACAAAGAATCAAAGACGTGCTTGCCCGGATGGAGAAGGTATATGCATACGAGCCGGATATCATCTGCCTTCCTGAAATATTTCAGATTTCCTGGGTGGAGCAGGATGTTACACTGGATCAGATTGCGGAAAGTGAGACGACACCGGGTCCGGTAACAAGTCGCCTTGCCGAAATCGCTAGAAATCAGAATTGTTATGTGGTCTGCCCGATCATCACCAGGAATGAGGGTCACTTTTACAACAGTGCAATTCTAATCGATCGGGCGGGTAAAATCGCCGGGATTTATCACAAGGCTCACCCTGTAGATACTGAAGCGATTCCGGATCGTGCATTCAAGGGTGGAGGAACGACGCCCGGTGTACTTAACCCTTCCGTTTTCAAGACCGACTTCGGTACAGTCGGGATGCAAATTTGTTTTGACGCTTCTTTCTTCGATGCCTGGCAGTCATTGAAGGCGCAGGGCGCTGAAATGATACTATTCCCATCGCAAGGACCATTCGGAGACATCCTGTGCTTCCACGCCTGGCTAAACCGGTGCTGTGTGGTTTCCAGTACGGGGGAAGATGCCAGGATTATTGACATGACGGGGGATGTTGTGGCCGCCGACGGTCATTTTGCCAGATGGGCCTGCGCACCTGTTAACCTGGAAAAGCGGATGATCAACCTGGTGCCACATGTTGGGAAGTTCGAGGATATCGCCAGAAAATACGGACGGCGAATATCAATTAAGATCTATCACTCCGAAACCTGGGCGACCGTGGAAAGCCGTGATCCGGAGATACGTGTTATGGATATTCTGCAAGAGTTCGGGATTCCGACTTATGATGAAGAGTTAATGGAAGCCACAAAAATTCAAAACAAATACAGGCCAAAGTAGAGTTCAAATACTCACTAACATAGAAACCATGAAAAAGAAGACTACCTCTTTGCTTCACCGCACGGTCCTTACACTTGCGGTGGTCATCTCTCTATTGTTATTCAGCGCTGCTTTTTCTCAAGTTCCCTCATCTATTCCGAACGATCGTTTGATTGACTGGAGTGAGGCAGGTGTACCGGGGGGAATACCCTCCAGGGAGACTGTTTTTGCAGTCATCGATTCTACCGCGTATGGCAATGGTCTTGTTGATGCCACCCCAGCGATTCAGAGCGCTATTGACGCATGCCCCGAGGGTCAGGTTGTCTATATCCCTGCGGGCAATTATCGCTTGAATAGCCGTATACTCATCACCAAGGGCATCGTTCTCCGTGGCGCCGGGCCTTCAAAAACGATTCTGCAAACCTATGCTGAATGGCACGGTGTCCAAGTCGGCGACTTTCCTTCGCCGCCTGTCGGAATCGATATACTAAACAATCCCAGGAAAGGTGACGACAGGATCGTTCTGGCAAACAAATCAATTCTTCAGGTAGGCGATTTTATCGTGATTGATCAGATCAATGACGGTGTTGAAGTCATCAACGTGGATGATCAAAGTCGTGACAACAACACCCGATGCCTTAGCCAGATGACCAGGGTCACAGCAGTACAAGGAGCGACAATTAAGATTCATCCTCCATTATACCATGATTATGACCGCAAGTTGAATCCCCAGGTATACAGGGTGAAGGGCGGTAGCAATATGACCGTCTACGCTGGTATTGAAGACCTTGGCATCAAACGTGTCAGTCCTACAGGAACAGAGGGCTTCTCGAATATAAAATTCGTAGCTGCAGCATACTCTTGGGTAAAGAATGTTGAAAGCACATTGGCCCAGTTCCGCCACGTAGACCTGGATCGTTCATTCAGAAACACAATCCGGGATAGTTACTTCAATGACGGTATGCACCACAACATAGGTGGATTTGCCTACGGGGTTGTTTGCGGCAATCGAGCCACTGACAATCTCATCGAAAACAACATTTTTTATCATTTGCGTCATAGCATGGTCATAAAAGAAGGTGCTGCGGGCAATGTGTTTGGATACAATTACTCTTTGGCTTCATACCAGGGCGAAAATTGGCTCGCCGCGGATATGAATGCGCACGGCGCTCATTCACACATGAATCTCTTCGAGGGAAATAAGGGTGCAAAGATATATGCCGATTTTACCCACGGTTCAAGTTCATACAACATGTTTCTGCGTAACCACTCACAACGCGTAAGTTCGGCACTGAACAATACCAATGCATTAAGGGCAGTGGATGTTGAAAAGGTCCAGTATTACTACAGTTTTTTTGGCAATGTCCTGGGGTCAGCTGGCCAGACGTGGACGGCATTTGAAGACAACGGCACAAGATCAGGGAACGGGAGGTACGTTTACACCTGGGGCTATCCGAGCGATGGAGCAGGAACGAGTACCGATGGCGAATCGAAGACCACCGCCCTCCGCCATGGCAATTTCGACTATTTCAGTCAAACCGTTATTTGGGACTCAACGATTGTGGATCAGTCTATTCCTGGTTCGCTTTACCTGAAGTCAAAACCGGTATGGTTCGGCGATCTCCCGTGGCCGGCGATCGGCCCCGATGTTGAAGGTTACGTCACGCTCATTCCGGCTGAGGAGCGGTACATACTTCTTTCTGCGAAACCTCCGGTTATCAATAGCATGCTGGCCAAATCAGGCGTTACCTGCTCAGCGTTTTCTTATCTTATCACTGCTGCCAACAATCCGACTTCATTCAGCGCTTTTCCACTTCCAGAGGGCCTTTCAATAGATACGTCCACCGGGTTGATAACGGGTTTGCCATCAACTACGGGAACTACGGACGTTACGATCACCGCTTCCAACGCGTTGGGAACGGATACAGCGACCTTGACTATCAGTATTGGCACAACGATATCCATTTTTGAGCCCACGGAAACTCCGTCAATTCATGCTGTGGATGATCCGGGACCATTGGAAATTGGCGTTAGATTTAAGTCGGACGTTTCAGGGGTAATCACAGGCATCCGGTTCTACAAAGGCCAGACAAACACCGGCACACATATCGGAAATCTTTGGACAGCAGAGGGGGTGAATCTCGCAAGCGCCACCTTTTCGGGAGAGTCGGAAAGTGGATGGCAACAAGTTGATTTTATAGTCCCCGTGCCGATCGAGGCCAATACCACCTATGTAGCATCGTACTTTGCGCCGTCTGGAAACTATGCCGCCACCGGACAAGGACTTGCGGAAGGAAGAGATAACGCACCCCTCCATGCACTCTCGGATGGCGTCAACGGGGTGTATGTTTATGGGCCTTCCAGTGCATTCCCGGTTAATACTTTCAATGCCACAAATTATTGGGTTGACGTTGTGTTTGACTGCAATAGCACGGTGCTCAATTCGCCTCTGTCAATGTCTGGCGTGAATCTGTACCCTAATCCCGCGAATAGGGAAATTCGCGTGGCGATGAGGCAGACAATGGCAAAAGGATCCATAGTTCGGGTTTACGATTCACGTGGCATCGAGGTACTCAATCAGGAAATAACCGGTGAAGAGAACACACTCGATGTCTCAGGTTTTCTTCCCGGATTATACGTATTGAAGGTATATGACGCAAATGGCATGATATCGAGCCGGCTTTTTTTTGTGAGGCATTAGCGCTGCCGGAATTCGAGTATGAACGGGTGTTCTGCCCAAATGATAAGGCCACGGCCAATCCTGCGAGGGAGATTGAGCCCAAAGGGACTTTCCTTACATGGTACGTATTCCGTCGTTACCTGTGTTGAGAAAGGCGCTGACAAGCGGCAGTATGGCAGAGTCAATGGATTCTTCCCTTTCATCTGAAGTTGCTGTGGCCAATAGCCAGCGTTCTCTATGCTCGGCCGCTTCACCAGGGGCCAGCTTTGTCAAGGGCCCAAGCGTTTCGATTTCAAGGAACTCCCCGTTGACGAAAATTTCGTTGTTGCAGCCGAAATCGGGATACGACGAGTCCGGATCGTAGTCAAAGGTCTTGATCAGAAGGTCACCGTTGAGATGATATGCCGCCCATCGCTGCTTATTGGTAACTCCGATCTTTTGATCCGATGTATGCAACGGGTCTTGTTTCACCTGGATGTACTTTTCGCCCCATATCCAACGCGGATCGTTCATCTTTGTAAACTGCCAGAGTGCTAGTGAACGTGCTGGCAGCAGAAAGTCGCTCTCTGCACCATAAGGTTCGTGGGGTATTATAGCCCTGCCACCGGGAGCAAGCATAGAGAGAGCCCACACCGACAGTTCAATGTCCCAAAGGTTTTCGTTCACTAACCGGTGCAGCACCGTCACTTCGTTTTTGTCCTGATCCAGTGTAATTTCTATCTCCTTGACAATCCCTGTCGTGCTTTCTCTCCCCTGCCTCAGTCTAACACAATTGTCAGAAACCGCAAATTCGATCCTTTGGTTATCTGGATGATAGGTCCGTGGCATGGCTTCGGGCGCATGCCACAACCTGTGACCGCCGTAAATCCGCCACGCTTCGCCTCCCATTTTTCCGGCCTGTTGTGGGACCAGGTAAAACAGGTTTCGTTTACCAATGAATCCGAACTGCACGATTCGAGGACCAATGTCCGTCGTGACAACCAGCTCTATTTCATCATTGAATAGCCGTATGCAATGCGGCCAACCGTGGTACTCTATCTTTTCGTACATGAATAATGATTGACGGTCTTCAAAAGGAAGGCGAGCACTTTTACGTCTGATGCTGTGATTTTCACCGGACGACGGTAAAATAATTCCGAGGATTGGTAACCAGGAAGGTGTCGATTTCATCCCTGGTGAAGCCGGATTCAAGCATCACAGGTACTTCATGCTTTAGCATATAGGCATATGTCCGCTTAGCGGCTTCAGGGTGTTCCTCCTCGGCCTCAAATACCTGTTTGCCGTATTTCCACTCCCAATTGCAGTCCTCAGAGATCATAATACGGTCAGCGTAACCTTTATCGCAAAAGTACCTGATGAGAAATACCATGTCTTCCCACGGTGTATAAAATTCACAACTGAAATTATTGAATAACAGGTAAGAGCCCTCCTGAACCATTGGGAGAAACATTTCGGCCATTTGGGTTCTGCTTTTCCCTACCCATCCCGGCTTGGTTTCAATGTGAGAGAAATTGATATGATTCATGTCGGCGCCGTTCTTCAATAGGAAATCAAATTGCTCCCGGACACCAGTCCATGCGTGAGTCGCGATCGGCACTTTTGTGGCTTTCTGGACCCTTATTGCCGCCCTGAACACTTTCATTTCGAAATCATTCAGGCTTGTGCTGTTTGCCGCAATCTTGATTATCCCTGCCCTGATGCGCGTATTGTCGATGCCTTCGGTAACATCTTTGAACATCCGCTCTTCCATCTGCAGTTCAGTCACGTTCCGAAGATGTTCGGGCATTTTTTCACGGACATAGTAACCCGTCGAAGCGATGATCTGAACGGTGGTTCTCGCGGCGATCTCTTGGTAAAGTGCAATATCGCGCCAGGGTGTGACATCTACCAGGGTCTGAACACCAGCGGCGGCGGCGTCATCCAGCAAGGCAACGGCTATCTGGACGGATGCCTCGCGAAGGTTGGATGGAATGTTGCCAAAGAGGACATGTTCGTGCATAAGCGTTGTGCCCAACCCGTCGGGGTTGACATCACCAGTCAATGTAGGGACGGCGCCAGGCCGGATTATCTTTCCGGCATTCGCGAAACTTTTTGAAGCCGTGAGACCTGCTATTGTTGCAGCAAGTGAAATTGTCCCTTGACGCAGAAAGTCACGGCGGCCGAGGGTGCTCCTGGCGGTACGTTTAGATCGGTCATCCATAGTTTACTCCATATTTCCTGATGATTTCTCCGTTCAGTTCGACGCCAAGGCCTGGTTTTTTTGGAACATCGACGAAGCCGTCCTTGTGCTTAAACGGTGTCGCCAGCAACTCTTTTCGAATAGGTGACTCTGTCACGGAGAATTCCAGGAAGGGCGCGTGTGGCATTGCGGCGATCAGGTGTATAGACGCCGCTACCAGAATACCTGTTTTGAAGGCATGCGGAACACACAGGACATTGGCATCCTGTGACATGGTGGCAATTTTTTTTGCTTCTGTCAATCCGCCGCACCGCGACAGGTCGGGTTGGACCACGTCAACGCGTGCTTCTTCAATCAGCCGGGCGAATGCAGATCTGCCGCTTTCTTCTTCACCTGTCGCAATTCGCATCGTCGTTGATTCCGTCAATCTTCTGTAGCCAACATAATCTTCTGCTGGCAACGGTTCCTCGAGCCAGTAGACATTCAACTGCTCCAGCGATCTCGCGACGTACAAAGCTTCCTTCAATCGGTAGCGCTTGCCGATGTCGATCATGATCTCCACCTTGTCACCGGCAGCCTTGCGGGCTGCTTCTATCAGCCCAATGTCATATCTTACGTCATATCCCAGCGGCCCCCATCCGAGCTTGATCGCTGTATACCCTTGTGCCACGTAATGCTCCACGGCCTTCTTCACTGCGTCGGGGGTCTCGGGCATCAATGCGCTGGCATAAGCCCTTACCTTGTCTGTATACGTTCCGCCCAGCAATTTGTGAACTGGTTTCCCAACAGTCTTCCCCATGATGTCCCAGAGCGCCATGTCGATGCCGCTCATTACATGAATAACCGGCCCCGTCCGGCCGTAGTAGTACGTCTTGGCCCACATCTCATTCCATATTTGTTCGTGGTCGAACGGGTCGTTTCCCACAACAACCTCACGCAAACCATAACAGGTACCGTGTGACATGTAGGCATCGACAACGGCCTTGCCTACATACGGAGCCGTGTCGACTTCTCCATAACCTGTAATTCCTTCATCCGTCTCCACGCTAATGATCAAATCGTCCTGTGTGCCGTCGGCGGCAGTTGAGATTTCGGATAACCGCAGGACGGTCGCCGTCACATTTGTAATTTTCATTTATATTATTGAGTGAATTAATTGCGGTCTAGGCGGACTTGTGTATGGAGGTATCCTCTACCACAGCGTCCTCCCCTGTGGAGTTGTCTTTCCTGAGCCATGACATGAGCTGTTTTTCATAAACAGTCACCATTAAGGTGCCGGCCAGAATTATGGCTCCTCCGATCAGCATGGCGGCCGTAATGTGTTCGTTCAGCAAAACAATTCCTAGAAGGGCGATGAAGAAGGGCAACAGGTAATTACCGAGAATTGCTTGTGTAACGTCCATGCGCTTCAGAATATAGAAGAACAGCAGCATGGATACTCCATACACGATCAGGCTTAGCTCCAGCAAGCCGATAATTGCCGTACTGCCTGCATTGATAATCTGCTGAAGATCGAACGGCTCAACCCATATCAGGATGGGCATACAGGCAACGCATCCGACAAGCGAACAATACACAAGTATCTCCAACTCGCTAAAATTCCTATCCACGAGCATTTTGCAGTATGTATTGTAGAAAGCGCAGCAACAGCAGGCAATAAGAAAGATCACATTTCCGGTGAGGTACTCACTTTCGGAAAAGCTGGCCTGTCTGAGGTCCGGTAGGGATGTCAGCAGCACGCCGATGATGGCAATCACAAATCCTGCGATCCGCACGACGTTCAGCTTCTCGTTGAGGAATATGGAAGCAAAAGCTGCAACGATTACGGGAATGGTTAGCGTAATGATGCCGGCATTGGCTGCCAATGTCAGTGTGGATCCGAGGGTATAGAGGTATTGCATCAGGAAGACGCCGATGAGCCCGGGAACAGCAAAATATTTCATGTCCCTCCAGGTGCGCCGTCGTGACCGTCGCCTGTTCTCTGCCCATAGAAACGGGAGGAGCAGGAGCGTGCTTATGACCATTGGAACAAATGCAATCGTAATTGGTCCGAGTTTGTCGCCGATCATTCGGATAACCGGAACTTGTGTTGCCCACATGAAATTCACGAGGATAACCAGAAACAGATGCCACGTCTTCCCAGTACGCATTGCGTTCAGTCTAATTTGCCAATTCAATGTTTGTCGTCGAATTACTTAGGTGGTAGTCCGGATCCAAAACCTCCGTCCACGACGTAGGCGGAGCCGGTGACAAAAGAGGCGTCGTCGCTGGCGAGAAAGACTGCAACCTTTGCTACTTCGCTGGCCCTCCCGATCCGCCCCAAAGCGTGCAACTTTCCTGCTTCGGCCCGGGACTGGTCCGGGTTTGCCTGACTCTTGAAATATCCTTCGGCGAGCCCGGCGTCAATATATCCCGGGCATATGCAATTTACACGGATTCCGTCTTTTCCATGGTCAATTGCCATCGCTTTTGTTAGCCCTATGATCGCTGCCTTAGTGGCGCAATATCCGGCACAGGAAGGTTCGGCAAAGTATCCGTTGACAGAAGACATGTTCACAATGTTTCCTCCCGTGGCCCTCAGCATCGGAAGAAATTGTTTGGAACAAAGGAACACACCGCCGACGTTTACCGACATTTGTGCTTCCCATTCTTCAAAGCTGGTATCGGCGATGGTCTTATTCACCTGGATGGCAGCATTGTTGATCAAAGAATCGATTTTTCCGTACGTCTTGATTGTTGTGTCAACCAGGGCAGCTACGGAATCGGGTTTGGAAACATCAACCCTGAAGGCAAAAGCTGTGCCGTTGTTATCCTTTATTTCCTGGGCGGTTTGCACCGCTGCCTGGAAATTTATATCTGCCACAATAACGGAGCCCCCCTCCCTGGCGAACTCAATCGCACAGGCTTTGCCAATTCCGGACCCTGCGCCTGTTATTACAATGGTGCGATTTTCAAGCTTCATAATGACACGTTGTTAATACCTGTTTCTCCGAAGGCCCCTAACGGACTTCTTGCCTCTTGTGCAGTCCTTCCTGCATGACCGGGTCGGCGTGAATTATTTTTCTTACCCTCTCAAGTAACTCCTTCTCATCTGACTTTGGTACAGTAACGATTCCATCAAAATCCGCATAGACCAACTCGCCGTGATTGACAAGCACTCCTCCGCATTGCACGGGCACATCATAAGCGACGACTATGCCGCGTCCTTTTGAATCCAGCGGGCATATCCCGGCATAATATACTGGAAAATTCATATCAATAATCTTGACGCAATCCCGTACCTGACTATCGCAAACGCATCCCGCGACACCCTTACGTTTTGCGATGGTTGACATCAACTCGCCCCAGGGGGCATTCGTACCGTTAAAGTCTGTGGAGTGAATCACAACATCGCCCGCTGTCAGCGCGTCCATCGCTTCGATCTCCAGTCCGTAGGGATTCTTTTCGTCCACATAGTTGATCTCCTTCCATTCGAAGGTTCTTGCCCTCCCGATGAATCCGCAGTTCCTTATATCCGGCAACAGCGGTCGGAGTCGTTGATGCATTACCTGATGGCGGTGGCCCATTTCGCTAAGGATGTCGGATATTGCGGCTACGCTCAGGAGTTTTATGAGTGGGTAGTCTTCGGCAGGGATGTAGTCCGTCAAGGGCAAGAAAATTTGAATGAGGCGAAAATTACATTTCAAAACCCGGTTCCATTTACCCGATACCGGCCATTCAGTACACTATCTTGTAAAGACGCCGACAAGACAACATGGTGGGGTGCATGGCGTCACCGAAGCCGTTTGAAATACACCACGAAATTGGCTTGATCGTCAAAAAAGGTAGATTGGTCGATGCTGGTGAGTGACCGTTGCTACCATTATCATTTTGATACAGGATCGGGTAAATAATGCTCAACATCAGATAAATCGCCAGTCCGGGGATGGCGGTAGCTTTGAAAGGCTGCCGAGTCCGATTCTGGATAGGCAATCGGACTTGTTTGGTTACTGTTTCAAAAGACGAAACCACACGGTGCAGCAATGAATAACATGAGGAGTAGACTTTTGTCCGTTTTTTTGATTGTTCTGTTAACCGGGTGCAAGGGGAGAAATTCGCAAGGCGCTTTACAAGACTGGCCAGTCTATCGGGGAGATGACGGTGTCAATGCCTATTCCAGACTCACACAGGTCAACCGGGAGAACGTCAGCAACCTTCAGGTCGCCTGGATATATCGCTCCGGAGATTACCGGGAAAATTCCACGATTGAGACCAATCCATTAATTATCGACGGTATTCTATACGGCGTTACACCCGGCCTTAATGTCTTTGCGCTGAATGCTGAAACAGGAGAGCAATTGTGGATGTTCCGTCCCTCAATGGACGAAGGTGAGCAGGGTGGTGTGTTGCGTGGACTGACCTGGTGGGCAGATGGTGATGACAAGCGTATCTTCACGTGCTTTTCGTATCGATTGATCGCATTGGATGCCACCACCGGTGAACAAATCATGAGCTTCGGGGCGGGAGGCTATGTTGACCTGCGCAAAGGATTGAGGGATGATGATGAGATTGAAAGCTATGTCGTCGATAACACTTCACCTGGCGTGGTTTACGAAGACTTGCTTATTCTCGGTTCCCGGGTTTCAGAGACCTACCACGGCATGCCTGGCCATATCCGGGCGTACGACGTCAGGACCGGAAAGATCCGATGGATGTTTAATACCATACCTCGGCCAGGTGAGCCCGGCTATGATACCTGGCCCGCTGAAAATTACAAGACCGCAGGGGGCTGCAATGCCTGGGCGGGATTTAGCATCGATCGGGCACGGGGGATAGTATTTGCTTCAACTGGATCACCTCAGTTTGATTTTCACGGCGGGGACCGGGTCGGGGCAAACCTGTTTGCGAATTCAATCATTGCGCTTGACGCTGCAACCGGCAAATACATCTGGCATTTTCAGGTCTCGCATCATGACCTGTGGGACTACGATCTGCCTTCGCCGCCTAACCTGGTGACGGTTAAGAGGGACGGCAAAGAAGTTGATGCAGTCGCGCAAATAACAAAGCAGGGATGGATTTTTGTACTGGATCGGGAAACGGGGCAACCATTATTCCCGGTTGAAGAGCGTCCGGTACCAGCCTCTAAAATGCCGGATGAGGTAGCAAGTGCAACTCAGCCCTTCCCACTGCTGCCTCCGCCCCTGGTCAGACAGCGATTTGATACGTGCCTCATAACCGACATTTCTCCTGACTCCCGGCAGTATATCCTGAAGGAAATAGCAAATTATTCCTACGGTGAATTATATCTTCCCCCAGATACCAACGGAATTATACAACTCCCCGGGACACGAGGGGGCGGAGAGTGGAGCGGCGCAGCATTTGATCCTGAAACGGGGCGACTGTTTGTGGGAGTCAACGATATCGCAAACGTCGTGCAGTTGGTGAAACTGGAACAGGAAGATCCGAGCGAAATTCTCCGTATGCCCGTTCTGCTTGCCGGCGCTAAAGTATACCGGGAGCATTGCTCTGCTTGTCACGGAGAGAACCGGGAAGGGCATGACGCGTACCCCTCATTGCAGGACCTTGCTGGCCGAATTAACGAGTTGCAGGCACGGCACATTGTTGACAGGGGAGGAAACAAAATGCCCTCCTTTGCGCACCTTCCGGAAGCATACAGAGAAGCTGTCATAGCTTTTCTCTTCGATTTGAACGACAAGACGCTAACCACAAAGAAGACAGGTGCAGTACGGTCCCACCAGGGAAGAAACAAGTATAGAATAAAGGGCTACACTCAGCTGAAGGATCATCTGGGGTACTACGGCGTGAAACCGCCTTGGGGAACATTAAATGCCGTGGACCTGAATAGCGGAGAGATCGTATGGAAGAGGCCCTTGGGCGAATATCCTGAGTTGACGGAAAAAGGCATTCCCGAAACCGGGACACAATTGTTTGGTGGAGGAATAGTCACCGCGGGGGGACTGATCTTTATTGGTGCGTCTAGAGATGAGAAATTCAGGGCGATCGATAAGGACACGGGTAAGACCCTTTGGGAGTATCAACTTCCCGCTGGAGGGTACGCGACTCCTGCCACCTATGAAGTGGGCGGAAAACAGTTTGTAGTTATTGCCGCGGGCGGTGGCGGTTATCAGGCAACGAAATCCGGCGACTACTACATAGCATTTGCATTGGCTGATTCGCGCGCAGATTGAGCATCAGATAGAATAATTACGAATACTATGAGCAAGACACGAATGAAATTGAACAAGTTAGCAATTGCTATAGCGGCGGCGTTGGTTCTGTGCGCGCTTCACGGGGCTGCTCCTGCACAGACAGTGTCGCCTCGGTCTGCGAAATCCGGTTTTCGCGCTTCAGTCGTCAAAATCAACATCACACCTGCAACGCCGAAACAGCTTTTGGGTTATGGCGCCAGGTTGTCTACAGGGGTGCATGATAGCATCTATCACCGTATTGTCGTCCTCGACGATGGGATCACGCAATTCTATCTTGTATCGTCCGAGCTGTGTTTGATGTCG
>Ga0079224_100009225_pt1 | contig 13431 bp, 9 predicted proteins | sample Stecom2015_FD_80414 | JGI IMG/M metagenome (GOLD analysis project Ga0079224, IMG submission 80414) | Agricultural soil microbial communities from Utah to study Nitrogen management - Steer compost 2015 | ecosystem: Environmental > Terrestrial > Soil > Agricultural land | place: USA: Utah... | reverse complement strand
GCTCCGACCCCTCTTTCAGTGTCTTCCAACGGTCGCTGGCCTCCTTTTCCTGCTCTTACCATTACAGAACCGATCTTAAAGCCGTCTTTGGCCCTCTTGCCCGAAGTTTATGCAACATCCGGGTTAGAGAGAGTCCGAGGCAGTACTTTGCGAGTGCCGTTTGATCCGTACGTTCCGCGCTAAGCTGGCTCTTCCGTGGGAAGGTTTCTGGCAAAACGCGCGGCGATCCAGGAAACAGCCGTTTCCTTACTTGAATAGACAACGGGAATAAAGACGAGCGTGATAAGCGTCGACGCAGTCAATCCACCAATGACGACACGAGCTAAAGAGGCCTGAATCTCAGCCCCTGCACCAAAGCCCAGAGCAAGAGGAACGAGACCCAACACCGTCGTCATTGTGGTCATTAGAATTGGGCGAAGACGCAATCTCCCCGAATGGACTATCGCAGAATGAATATCCATTCCCTTCTCTCGTCGCATCAGGTTGATATAGTCCACCAGTACGATCGCATTGTTGACAACGATCCCAATCAACATGATCATCCCCATCAGGCTCTGAATATTGATAGTTGTTCCCGTCAACAACAGGGTGGGGACTACTCCGATAACTGCTAGAGGAACCGAGAGCATGATGATCAACGGATCCAGAAGACGCTCAAACTGAGCGGCCATGACCATGTAGATCAAGATCACAGCCATAATGATCGAGACGCGGAAGTCAGCCGCGGCTTTCTGCTGCTCCTCGTACTCTCCGCTGTAGACAATACTGAATCCGTCTGGAACCCTTAAGTCAGCCAACTCAGCCTGAATTTGTTCGACTGCTGTACCCAGTGGAACGCCACTTTCCAGAGTGGCTGAAATGTAAGAAACTCTTTGCGAGTTTATCCGGTTAATGTCGGTCGGACCTCGTCCCTTCCTTTGAGAAACCACTGCAGTAATCGGAAGAGCCTCTCCTTCAGGAGTTGTAATCGAAATATTCCGCAAATCGAGCATACTCAGACGATCATCTGCGCGCAAGCGAACGATGATCGGGTATTCATCGCCTCCGATGCGGTAAGTACCTGCCCGGCTACCCCCGACATTGGTCTGAATAACGCTGGCAACCTCTCCGATCGTGAGACCTAGATCCGAAATCTTTTCCCGGTCAAAAATAAAGTTGTTCTCCGGCTGTCCTTCTCGACGATCAATCCGGACTCCGGAAATCCCAGGGATCTTCTCAATCCGAAACTGAATATCCTGTGAGATCTCTTTTGCGCGTTCTAGATCGTAACCCCTGAGCTCAATTTGGATTGACTCATTTCCGCCGGAGCCGAACAACCTTCGCAACATCCACAATCCAGACTGCGGGGTCACCCGAATGTCTCCACCAGGAATCTGACCGGCGATATTGGCTCGTAACTGGTCGGCAAGCTCAGAAGTGCTGACTGACCGCTCTGCAGCACCGACCAGTGTAATCTCGACCTCCGCACGACCATCTCGAACATCGGTCGTAAAGTGATCAACATCGTCCATGGGGAGGAGGGGCCGAACTATCGTTTCCAGTTCTTTCAAGTATTCATTCTGAACCGTAATGGAAGTTCCATCGGCCATCATGAAATCGATATCGATTTCATTTGCGTCAGTCTGAGGAGCGAGTTCCACTGGAATGATTGGAATCACGAAGGCACACAGAACGACTAGGAAAGTTGTTATGAGGAATACGACAACTCGGTGTTGAAGAGTGAAACCGATTAATTGTGAATAACGCTGTTCGACACCTGCGAAAAAGCGCTGAAACCAACTCTTGCGTCGAGCTTTCTTCGAACCGGCAGGATGTACGGTGAGAAACTTGCTGGTCAGCATTGGAACCAGCGTGAGGGCAACAAAAAGTGAACAAACCAATGCGAACACCACTACCAAGGCCAGCTGTTGGAAGATCATGCCAGAGATCGTCTGCATGAAAACAACGGGCAGAAAGATGACACATGTGGTCAGCGTCGAGGCGATGATCGCACCTCCCACTTCTCGCGTCCCGACCAGGGAACTGGGAACGAGGTCTTTTCCTTCTTCCTCTCGTATTCGAACGATATTCTCGAGAACAACAATCGCGTTATCAACAATTAAGCCGACCCCCAGTGCGAGGCCCCCGAAACTCATCTGATTGAGAGTAAGTCCGTTGAAGTAGAGAAGAGCAAAACAGGCAATGATAGAAATCGGGATGGCTGCGGCAATAATGAACGTTGAGGCTTTGTTTCTGAGAAAGATATAAAGGACGACCACCGCTAGAAGAGCACCCCACATAGCGGAACTCTGGACGTTATCAATCGAAGACTGGATGAATTCGCTTTGGTCGGTGGTTACAAACAGAGTGAGGTCATCGCGTTCTCTGTTAATTCGCGCAACTTCGTCGCGGATCTCTTGAGCCACAGTTACGGTATTTGCCCCGCTCTGCTTTCGGATCCCGAACCGTATCATCGGCTGGCCGTCGATTCTCACCAATCGGTCAAAGTCCTGATACCCCCATCTCACGTCTGCTACGTCGCGAACTCGAATGGGCTGGTCGTCGACAACCGTGATCACCGTCTTTGCGATCTGATCCAGCGAGGTAAACTCGCCCAGCGTCCTCACGTAAAGCCGTTGGACGCCATAGTTGACATTCCCTCCTGGCAGATTCACGTTCTCCGAGGCTATTGCCTGCTGCACCTGGGCGGACGAAAGGCCACTGGCAATCAGACGATCCCGCTTGAGATCGACATGAATTTCACGATACACACCACCCCATATATCGATGGAACCGACTCCAGGAATCTGTTCGAAACGCCGGGTGACTTCCCGTTCAAGAACCTGGGTTAGTTGCTGCAGATTGCGCTCCGAGTAGGCGCCCACTATCACAATTGGAAAATCGTTGGGATCAAACTTTCGAATACGAGGTGATTCCACCTCGGGGGGAAGATCGTCTCGGACCCGATCGAGCGCGGCGCGAACATCATTCGCAGCTACGTCAATGTCGGTACCCTGGACGAATTCGAGCGTGACGTCGCTTTCTCCCTCACGTGATCGTGACCGAATTCTTTCGACTCCCGGAACTCCTGCCACTGCATTCTCGATGACTTGAGTGATGATCTTCTCGATTTCTTCTGGGCCTACTCTTGGATACTCAGTGCTGATGGTCAGCTGCGGGTATTCGATCGGTGGAAGCAGGTCAACAGGAAGGAAACGGAAAGAGGTGATCCCCAGGACAATAACGATGAGAAAGAACATCGTTGTTGCTACAGGGCGTCGAACGGCGATCTCTGTGATCTTCATGCTGATTTGGTGAAGCTCTTAGCAATTAGCAGTTCGAATCTCAAGGCGCTACCGGCTCGTTCTCTCGTCCGTCAAGAACTCGATAAAGTAAGTCTTGGCGCTGTAAGGCTTGTAAGTGAAGGATGCGTTCCCAGTTACTCGGTCTGACCCGAGCTTCCTGCCTTCCGGATGAAAGCAGATCCTGCCCAACGATTACGACCCACTCCCCAGGTTCGATTCCCATGACCCCAAGCTGCATGCGCCCCTCAGCAACGATTTCGACGGTTCGGAATTCCACCGATAACGGATCTGATATCTGAGGAGTGTTCTCGATATTAATCTCTTCTGGTTCAACCAGGTCCGCACCCTTCGAATTGACAACATATACTCCTTCGCGCCCGGTTTCTGGATCAGTAAAGAGTGCACTTGTGGGGATCAAAGTGGCCTGCTGACTTTCTCCGTAAAGAATGTCTACGGCAACATACATCCCGGGTCTGAGTGCATCGCGTGTATTGCGGACTCTCACTTCCGCTACCGTGCTGCGAGTGGCTGTATTCAGGAATGGAGAAATCCGCGAGACAGTACCCTCGAGTACCTGCTGGGACGTTTCGTCACTTCCGACATAGATTCGGACTGGTTGACCGATCCGAATAACAGTCAGCATCTCGCCCGTCAGAACGACACGGACGGTAACCTGACGGAGATTACCGATCGTAAAGAGACGGGTTGAAGAGCTGACTTGCATTCCGATTTCTGCATTTCGTTGTCCAACCGTTCCGGTAATGGGAGCACGAACAATCGTTTTCGAAAGAACCTCTTCTCTCTCGCTGATCATAGCTTCGGATTCCTCCAACCGGGCTTCCGCAAGTTCAATTGCCGCCTCGGCAGAGGCCATCTGAGCTTCCAGTGTAACCACCTCAAATTCGCTGGCTAACCCCTCATCTGCCAGCATCTTCGTCCTCTGATACTCCGCCTCTAACTCACGATAATTTGCCTGAGCTTGCTTCAGACTGGCCTCAGCGGCCCGAAAGCTGGCTCTTGCTTGCTCCAGCTGGCGGTCATATTCCTGGCTTTCCAGCATAACGAGGGGATCACCGACTTGGACGGTGTCTCCATCGTCGACCAGCACGCGAGTAATCCTGCCATTGATCTCCGGATAGAGCTCAACTTGATTCTCAGCGATTACCGTACCATTCAGCCGCTCCGAGACAGGCAGCGAGCCAAAACGTGCGGGAACAGCCTCTACTGCGGGAATAACAGCGTTGACCGCCGACTCATCAGCAGCAGTTGAAGGAGCAAACTGATCGCTACACGCGGTTAATGCCAATACGGGCACCAAGGGTAGAATTATCTTCTTCACAGTCGATTCCAATCTTGTTATCAGCCGTTTCCGGGTGACTCACTGCGTGTAGTAAGTTCGAGGCCCGAGTTCTTCAATAGTCCCGTCCTCTTCGAATTCGGGCAGATCAAAGGGTCGCGCCGGCCCGTCTTTCTAACGACTTTTGAAGTCATACCAAAAATTGCGACTCTCGTGATCAAAATTATTCGAGTTCAACTCGATAGCAGCAGGTTTCGATCAATGGTCAGCCCGCCGGAGGAAGTACAGGCGTACAGTCTGCTCATAACGGAGAGAGAACACCGTTTGAGAATCGTACTGTTAACTTTACACGTGCCAGACTCTCTATTGTTTCAAACTAATCCTGAATAGGCACTCAAGGTGAGTCTGAACTTTCCACACAATCTGGAAAGTTCATCGGTTCACGGGCGCGCCGGGTATAATGTGCGCTTCGGATCTGAATGCTGATTCTGTGATCTGGCGGGCACAACTGAGCACACGATCATGAAGCTCCTAACTTCTTTAATCGTCTACTTCATCCGTCAGCCGGAACTGCGAGAAAACTTGCGGGGTCTTTTCCGCTATCTCCTCATCCTGGCAGGAGTCATTGCCCTTTTCTCAGTTCTCTTCCAGTTCATTATGTTTCGTTTCGAAGGCCAAGATCACTCGTGGCTTGCAGCACTGTACTGGACGCTAACCGTGATGAGTACTCTCGGCTTTGGCGATATTATCTTTCATAGCGATATCGGCCGCGCATTCAGCGTTATCGTATTACTTAGCGGCATTGTGCTCCTCCTCGTGATGCTCCCATTCACCTTCATTCGCCTGTTTTATGTCCCCTGGCTCGAGGCACAATTACACCTCAGGAGTCCGCGATCGGTCCCTGACGAAGAACGGGGTCATGTCATTATCTGCAAGCTGGACGATATCGCACCCGGACTTATTAACAAACTCAAGGTCAACCGGCTTCCCTACTATGTTTTGGAGCCGGACCCTCAAAGAGCCGCAGTTTTACATAGAGAAGGATTTTCGGTCGTGACAGGTGAAATCGATAACAGCGAAACCTACCGTAGATTACATATCGAACGGGCGCGGTTCGTTTTTGCCAATCTCGATGATATGACCAATAGCAATGTCATCCTGACGGTTCGTGAGATTGCTCCGAACATCCCGATCGCCGCTCTTGCCGAGCGTGAAGATTCCATAGATGTACTGGAACTAAGTGGAGCAACTCATGTGCTTCCGTTGAAACAGAGATTGGGCGAGCATCTGGCAAACAGGGTCAATGGGGGAGAATCCCACGCCCATACCATAGGAACCTTCAGAGACCACCTGATCGCTGAATTCTCTGCGCAACGGGCCGGATTAACGGGAATGCAAGTCAGGGATACTCGGCTGCGTGAACGAACCGGAATAACAATCGTCGGCATATGGGAGAAGGATCGGATTCGACCAGCACATCCGACTACGACATTAACGGAAGGATCTGTGCCGATCATCATCGGCACGCCCGATCAGATCAAGCAGTTCGAGGCCGGGTTCACCTCGACAGACAACGACGATGGACCGATTCTTATCATCGGCGGCGGAAAGGTTGGCCGGGCCGCAGCACGGTCTCTAAAGAAACGAGGACTGTTCGTCCACCTTATCGAACGTAACAGGGAGTTGGAACCCAAGTTGGCTGGAATCGCCGACGAGTTTTATTTCGGAGACGCGGCTTACCGGACGCTCCTGGATCAGGCAGGACTCAATACCGCGATCTCTGTGCTTCTGACTACTCGTGACGACGCTACAAATATTTTCCTGTCCGTCTACTGTCGTCGTTTGGCTCCGGATATTCAAATCATCAGCCGTGCGACGCATGACCGTAACCTCGAAGCACTCTATCGGGCGGGAGCAGATGTTGTGCTGAGTTACTCGGTGTTGGGAGTGGAAACGGTCTTCTCGTTAATACAGAACCGCCCTCCCATGATCCTTGGAGCGTCAACGGAATTTTTTGTTGTGCCATTGCCAGGGTCATTGGAGGGAACCTCTCTGGCGGAAAGTGACATTGGTGCCAGGACCGGGCTGATTGTCATCGCCGTAGATAAGAACGGGAAGGTTGAGACCAACCCGCCCCCTTCGCTCATCTTGACCAGCAATAGCAAGTTGCTAATGCTCGGAACTTCCGAGCAGCGCCGAGTTTTCTCCGAAATCTACAGCTGATTAGAGGTGCCGCTGATCAATGGTGCCAGGCCTCAGTGGACTCCTCAGTGGACTCGCCTCGTTTGACCACTGAGGCACGAAAACTAGGAGAGCGAATAATCTGAAGAACTGTGCGGAATCGTTTCGGCTCCGTTTCGGATTCTTCCCACTCCGTCTCCTCTGCGTTTTTCTGTGGTTTGTCTCACACTCGGGAAGCACTTAAATTGCCCATCGGAGAAGAACACTGCCCCAGGTAAAACCAGCACCAAAGCTGGCAAGCAGGACCGTGTCTCCTTTCTTGATCCGGCCGTTTTCTGAAAATTCGTGCAGACCGATCGGAATGGTCGCCGCCGTGGTATTGGCATATCGGTCTATGTTGATGCCAATCTGATCCTCTCGAAGATTCAAACGCTCTGCAGAAGAGCGAATGATCCGAAGATTCGCCTGGTGGGGAATGAAGAGATCGATACCTTCGGACGTCAAATTGTTCCTGCGCAGCAGTTCCTCAGCGACCTCCACCATGTATTTGATGGCAAACTTATATACGGTGCGTCCATCCTGATGGACATAGTGAAGCTTCTGGTCCACCGTCTCATGGCTCGCCGGTCGACGACTACCGCCCGCCGGCATGTAAAGGTAGGGTCCCCCTGAGCCGTCGCTCCGTAGCTCGAAGTCGAGAATGCCCAATTCAGGGTCAGAGGAGGACTCCAGCAAAACAGCGCCAGCACCGTCACCGAATAGCACGCAGGTGGACCGATCCGTGAAGTCGATAATACTGCTCATTACATCAGTGCCAACAACAAGGACCCTTTCACACCTACCACTCTCAATAAACTGCGCACCCGTCGCCAGCGCAAAAAGAAAGCCGGAGCAAGCTCCCGACAAATCAAATCCCCAGGCCCGGCTCGCCTTAATGCGATCCTGAATTAAGCAAGCCGTCGAAGGAAACATCATGTCAGGAGTAACCGTGGCAACGATTATCAAATCGACGTCGTCACCGCTCACTCCTCTCTGTCTCAGACACTGCTCTATTGCCTTTACAGATAAGTCACTGTTAGCCTCGCACTTGGCAGCAATGCGCCGCTCTCGAATTCCGGTCCGCTCCCGGATCCACTCATCTGACGTATCCACCATCTTCGACAGATCTTCGTTGGTAAGCTTCCTCTCCGGAACATACATGCCCACACCAGAGATGCAGGCTCGCCTCATCGTCAATTTGCTCTACTCCTCACTGCTGGATGATTTCCACACCCGAAGGAACGTCTACATGGAACCGTTGGTCAGGAATCGTCACGTTCTGCTGGATATTAGTCAGGATGTAGTCGTTTCTCTGTCCAACCGGCTCGATTACCGACAGCCGATAGATTAAATGAGAAGCCGGGTCAACTTCCAGAATCAGGTAAGAAAAGTCGGGATGGGGCTCTCGTGGCGTAAGTCTCAAAAGAAGGTGGCCCTCAACAAGTGGATCCTCTGTTTCTTCGTAATGAGCCTCGAAGTCGCGTGCAATGTCTCCCTCACCAAGTAGAAACATCAAAGGCGAGCGAGTATCCTCAAGGCGCATGTCCCAGATCATGACCTGTTTGTCTCGGGGAACATAGAAATAGGTCTTTTTGCCGTCCGCTACGAAATATTTCTGAGTAGGATTCTGATATTCCCAATACATCAAACCGGGCTTCTTCAGTAACAGGATTCCGCTTTCCGTCCGATCCTCACCATAGGTTTGGCGCAGAGTTTGTTGGAAATTAGCCTGAAGAGTCTCGATACCCTCATATTTCTGCTGCAGTTGTTGTACGACCTCTTGGGGTGAAACTACGACCGGGGAAGGTGTCATCAAAAGGGGAAGCGCTACTATGGAACTAAAGGACCTCTCCGCAACCGGCTGAGAGAAGAGACTCTGCCAGAGTATCAGGACAACGCCCGTGGTGATGGCGGCATCGGCCACGTTAAAAGTAGGCCAAACAAAAGCGTCTCGCCAGTGAAGCGTGACAAAATCAACCACGTGGTGGTGAAGAAGTCGATCAACAAAGTTACCCAGAATCCCGCCCAACAAAAGTCCAAGAGAGGCAAAGGAAAGATACGATTCTCGCGGCAACTTTAGAATGTAGTAAAGCACAATCCCCACGGCAACCGCAGCAATGCAAGAAAGCAGGATCGGCTTCCACACGGACTCCACTCCGTGCAAGAGCCCGAATGCAATCCCTTCGTTGCGCACATACTGAAGGGTCACAAAATCCTCAATGACGGTGTAGTTGTGAAGCCAGGGAGAATTCTTGATTAACTGCTTCGTGAACAGGTCCGCCAAGAACACGCACAAACCGATGACAAGAGCCAATATTCGCATTGGAGTATTTTTAGCAGGAGAGCCAAACTCCCGATACAGGGCAAACGAATTATCTGAGGTTGAACTGCACCTCAATGACGGCCTGGACGTCGACGGGTTGACCATTCAGCGTCCCGGGGCGGAACCTCCAGTTCGTCGCGATCTCTTCAATCGCCTTTTCTTCAAGACCATAGCCCAATCCCCGTAAGACTTTGAAGTCTGTGACTTCACCATTCTTTCGAATGATTGCCTGCAGTAACACGACCCCTTGAACTTTAGCTTTAATGGCTTCATCCGTGTAGCTTGGAATCGTTTGCCGCACAGGTACTGGATTGGTGACTCCGCTTCCAAGGGTGTAGACACCGTCGCCCGCTCCAGCGGCTTCCCCCGCTCCAGTCGAGGGTCCGGGCCCCGCACCTTCCGGACCGCTACCGGTTCCCGCCTGTGTCGGAGGGGCAGTAATCTCTCCAATGTTTAAGTTAGCGGCAATTTCGTCCATCACCTGCGGCGCCTCAATAACTTCCTCCCGGACAATGGGATCTGGTTCATGGGGAGTGGGATCAGGAATCGGCACAAGAATCGGTTCCGGCTCCGGCGCCACCTCCACCGGCTCCGGTTCGGGAACGGTGGGTTCGGGGGGGCTGCCACCCCTCAGTTCGGCTGGTTGGGCCAGCTGCTTCAGAACGAGGACCTCCTCGGTTGGTGTAAAGACCCTCTGCCCAAAGGAAGGAAACAACATGAGAAACAAAAGCAGGTGAATGAGGATAGCCAGAACCGTAGCAACGATCAACGGACGCTCATTGGTGACATCGTCAGCAAAAATGTTCACGGGGTCGTGACCGTAGCTGACCCGCTCAGCGTCAGTGATTCGTAATGCTAGAAGATGTTCCAGAAAATCGCGAGTCTTTTCTAGAAGGGATCTGTCATCAGACATCGGATCAGTCTATTCCTCCACTCAAAACTTTCATTCTATGTAAGCCCGGCTCCAAGGGTCAACCGACTCCCCGCCTGTGTAATTAGGATGTCTTACTTAAGAAAAAGTATCACAAACTGAGTCAGTCCGTCGGGCGCATTGCGGACGTCAGTGCTCCGAAGTCTGTCCACCTCCTTGAAAAGTAGACGCTTCACTCATGGAACCAGGCTGATGGTTAACCTCATGTTACCAGCGAGCCCGGCTCGGAGCCAGATAGTCCCCGGCTAGTGGCGGTACCGGTCGCAGGACTCTCGGCGGTCATCTCTACGCAGTCCACGTCAGCAAGAGCTTAAGTGTGCACCGCAGCAGACTGAAGCGTTTCGCCAGGTTAGAATGTGAGACTTACAGGCAGCCGTTCCCCCCATTGTGGCTGGTAGTTCCGTTCGGGCTTCCACCATCATCAGGGTGCCAAAAAATATAACTCCGCCACGTTTCAGGTGCTTGAGAACGCGAAAAAAGAAAAAACACCTTGCTGGGGAACCCAAGCGGCGCCGCAGGGAGCTTCCTGAGCTGTAGTCCTGCTTCCTCTGGTGTCCGGTTCCCCTTCTTGCGGTTACAGCGGACGCAGCAGGTAACGATATTCTCCCAACTCTTCCGCCCGCCACGGGCAACCGGGATAACATGATCGTAAGTGAGTTCACGCGGTGGAAGCCGCCGAACGCAGTACTGGCAAGTATATCCGTCGCGAGCATAGAGGTTGGAACGTGAGAACTTTACCTGCACGTGATTCCTGCGCACTTTAACATAATGGCGCAACTTGACTACCGAGGGCATCGGAATCGTGAGAGAAACGCTCCTCAACTGCTGGTCATAAACTTCGATGACATCCACCTTTTCCTGAAAGAACATTCGCACTGCCCTCTTCCAGGAGACAACCTGCAGTGGTTCATAAGTTGCATTCAAGAGTAAGGAGTGTTGCATAGTTTTAAGTCTACTCCGACAACGCTGAAGTATAGCTGCAAGACAGGAGACACTATTCTGTTTTCGGTTGTCAACAACCATTACTGACTTGCGCCGGCAACGATGAGCCTGCGCCCACCGTCCGCACTTCGGCTACCGGGCCGACAAAATTAGGGGTGGTCTTTCCTCGCAGTGTTCCTCCCTCTGCTAGGATGATAGAGTACACCGGCTTCACTACTCTAGAGTTGCCATCGTATCTTACATTGCTGTTCCAACAGATCATGATATGGGACGAATCCGACGGATAAAATTTCACTCACAACCATGCAACCTATCCATATCTTTCTTTCATCTCTGCTCAAAGAGGCTTCGAAGGATCCTGAGAGAACGTTGATCTTCTTGAAGGAGTTATGGCCGCAGATCGTCGGCCAGGAGTTCGGTCGGAAGACACAACCGACTGCACTGCGTGGAAATCGGCTCACTCTTACGGTCACCGACGAAACGTGGCTAGAAGAAGGGCAGCAGCTTGCTGACACGATCAGGAATTCTATCAATCGCTACTGGGGCTTACCCCTGATTGAGAAACTTCGCTTCAAATTGCATCCAGGTAAAAGTGATTAACTGTGCCATTGATCTGATGCCGCCAAGCATGACTGCGGATACAGACACTGGGCCTTTATTCTTTGCGTATAATGGTGCACTTATGGCGGAAAGGTTCATTCTTCTTGTCTGCATTCTTTTGTTATCTGTTCCCGTTCTCGGGCAACGCGTCTATCACAAAATAGAACCAGCCAAGGGCGATGAGAACTTCAAGTTCGATATTAATGAAGTCCCGGTTAGCCGGAACATTCTTGAAATTGGTGGATCATTCACCGGCCGAGCCACCCGAGATCTCAACTTCGCCCCTAACATTGTTTTCAGCCCAGACGGAGAAAAAGCATTTGTCAGTGCGCCCGGATCTGACCGAATACTCGTCTTTCAGCCCCGGACCGGTCAGATCCTAGACAGTCTTCAAGTTCCGGCCAACCCTACTGAACTGGTGCTCTCACCGGACAAGTCTCAGATTGCGGTGGTTTCGATGAGGGCGAAAGAGAACTTGCCAAAACCTGGCCAATCGCTTGAATTCGCCGGGGTTGGAGCGCTTTCTCTGATCGATGTCGAAACCCTTCAAGTTCGTACAGCAGAACTGACAGATGTTGTCTTCTCGGTCGGGAACAACCCTGTCTTTTCGGGCGACGGATCAACCGTGTTTGTGGCTTCTTCTCGAACTGATCAGCTACTCCGAATTGATGTCGAGACCCTTCAGGAAATTACTCCCCGGATGGACCTTCCCGAGGGAACACGCCCTTCCTCAATCACAATGGCCCCCGATTATTCTTTCATGACTCTGGTCCTGGTTGGGTCCTCTAATCTTGACCGCGTGCTATTTCCCGATTCGATCCGGGTCATTGATCCCAACACTTTCACCGAGCTTTACACCATTGTCCCTGATACCGGTCCTGGACGTGAAGAGTCGTTGATCCACGATTTCACCGTGGCCAATCGGATTGCCATTTCTCCGGACGGCAAATATGGAATGCTGGCCGATCAGCAGGCCAGCTCCCTGAGCGGTGCGCCCGAGTTGACCTCCGACCGTGCGTGGCTAATCGATTTCGAGCAACGGAAAGTCATCAAGGTGTACAGCGTTGGCGGTATTGCTGGAGGGACTTACTGGGTCCCGGATGGACGCTTCGTCGTCATTGCCGCGCTGGAAGTGACTTTCATCGACCCTTCAGCCGACACATCCTCAAGGTTTCAGCCACTGCGAAGCGATTACCGACCCTATTCAAAACCTGTCTTCAGCCACAATGGGAGGTTCATGTATCTCGCTTCGCCCAGCCAAGACTCGATTCTTGTTTTCCGGTTGGGGACCGGAGAGATCACACATCCAGTCACAGTGGGGGGAGAAGTCGAACGTGGTGAAGACACCGTTATTTCGTCCGCTCCCATGACTCTGGCGATGATCCCGGAGGACAGCTCAACCCTCCTTTCCCTCAACTACAACGCGAATACCATCGAACTGTTGCGCCCTACTGAGAGGCAATTTATCTCTCGAATGCTTTCCAGCAGTGAATTCTTCACGGGTGTCGCTATCACTAATTTGAGCGATTCAGAGGCTGAGGTGATCGTCAGTGGCTATTCAAACGGAGGTGTGCTCTTCGTCGATGATGAAGAGACCGAAGACGTTGTCGAATTTGTGAATCCAATTACTCTCACGATCCCACCGGGAGCACAGGTGGCCAGGACTGCCGTCGAACTGTTGTCAGCTGCCGATGATCCCTCGATCCAGGGATGGTTTGACCTGGATAGTGATCAACCCCGATTGAACAGCTTCTTTCTGATTGGCGATCGGGCAGGTAAGCGTCTCGATGGTGCTATCGCTGGTTTCCGCGCCGGAAAAAAACTCATTGTCCCT
>Ga0079224_100009224_pt1 | contig 13432 bp, 11 predicted proteins | sample Stecom2015_FD_80414 | JGI IMG/M metagenome (GOLD analysis project Ga0079224, IMG submission 80414) | Agricultural soil microbial communities from Utah to study Nitrogen management - Steer compost 2015 | ecosystem: Environmental > Terrestrial > Soil > Agricultural land | place: USA: Utah... | reverse complement strand
GTGAAGGTGAACGACCCGAGCGGCGGCGGCGCGCCATGCCGGCCGCATTTAACCACGTGTCCCCCGGGGGGCAGCGAGCCGGGCCCGAGCCTGAACTAGTATGGCCGCAACCCGCCGACGGCATGGACCGGCGCCCGGTACGGCTCGTTGACGGGTGCGTCGGGCAGGTCGACGGAGAGGAACCGCAACGCCTCGCCCTGGGTGCCCAACTCGCCCGCGCAGGCGACCAGCAGCGCTGTGACGAGCAGCGACAGCGTGGCGAGCCGGGAGACGCGAGCTGCGGACCTTGACACCTTGCCTCCTGAGATGAGGAATCGACGCGGCTAAGAGCCTACCGTACAGCTTATGAGGCCCGTGCTAGCGTCTGCCATCGCGATAACTGCCCGCTATCACGGTCCTTGGTCCGGCCGCTTGGTGCTGCGTCTTGGTGGGATTCCTACGCAAGGCGGAGCCCCGCGACGGCTTCACGTGACGACGTCCGCGAGGAACCGGTACCAGGTGCCCGGTGGGGCCTTCGGAATCACGGGCCGGCTCGTCGTCATCGACCTGGATGAGGCGGTGAGGATAGCGGCGGAGCTACGGGCGGAAGGGGCGCGAGACGCCAGCGCCGCGACCTTCGTCGCGGCGGTAGTGCTCCACGAGCTCATGCACGCCCTGCTCGCGACCGTGACGTGGCAGCCTGCAGCGTCCGCCGAGCTGACTTCGACGTTGGGCGCTGCCAGAGCTGTGGCCGCCGAGCGAGACTTCGGTGATGTCTACGGTGCTCCTGACGCGGTACAGGCACGCACCGAGCCGCTCGGGCGACCGGTCGGGCCGGTGTCTGCGGAGGTTCTGGAGGAGCTGGGCCTGCTGGGCCTGGGCGCCGCCAACCCCGCTCTCGAACCGTTCTCAGCGCTGTTCGACCCCGGCGAGTCCCGAGGCAGCCTGGAGCCAGCGTGGGAGGCCATCCTCTCCGGCTTCGCCTCGGTACCTCTGCCGGAAGGCGCGGGGCAACCTGGGCCGAGGCATCCCGGCGGAGCCCCAGGCTCGCAGGGGCAAGAAGGCCAGGGGATCGCCGGCGCCGGGACTCCAGACGGCGTGGCCGTGAGGTCGCTCCTAGACCTGCTCACGCTGCCCGCGCGCCTCCACCCGCGGTCGCTGCGGGGTCAGCTCGAGACGGCTCTAGACGCGTGGGGCTGGCTGCTCCGCGAGGGCAGCGGCGACCTGGTGCGGCGCGCGTTGCGAGCCGTGGACGGGCTCCGTGAGGAGGAGCTGCGAGCAGTGCCGGGCGCCCCTCCCGGACCTCCTGCCGCCTGGCATGCCGCTCCGCCGCCGGAAGAACTGGGCGAGCCTCGTTACAGCCAGGACGAGCCCTGGATGGCGGGAGCCTCGATCGTCGCCAAGAGCCTGCCGGTGTGGCTCGAGCAGCTATCGCGCTGGTACGGGCGCGACGTAAGGCGCCTCGACCAGGTTCCGGACGAGGCCTTGGCCGGACTTGCCGAGGACGGGTTCGACACGCTCTGGCTAGTGGGCGTGTGGGAGCGCAGCGAGGCGTCGCGCGTGATCAAGCGCCTGCAGGGCCAACCTGACGCGCTGGGCTCGGCATACGCCGTGCACGACCACGTGATCGCCGCGGCCCTGGGCGGCGAGGAGGCGTTCCAGCGCCTCAAGGACAGGGCCGCGTATCACGGCCTGAGGCTTGCAGCCGACATGGTAGCGAACCACACGGGCATCGACTCAGTCTGGGTCGAGGAGCACCCGGACTGGTTCGTGCAGGCGTCGGCGCCGCCGTTCCCCAACTACAGCTTCCAGGGACAGGACCTCTCGCCAGGTAGACCTTTCGCCGTGCGCATCGAGGACGGCTACTACGGTGGGCGCGACGCCGCCGTCGCGTTCCAGCGCGTGGAGCGCGCGACCCAGGAGGAGCGCTACGTCTATCACGGGAACGACGGCACGGGACTGCCGTGGAACGACACCGCCCAGATCGACTTCCTCAACGCCGAGGCCCGCGGGGCAGTGATCGACACGGCCGTGGCCGTGGCGCAGCGGTTCCCCGTCCTCCGCTTCGACGCCGCGATGGCGCTGGTCCGCAGACACGTGCGGCGGCTCTGGCACCCGGCGCCGGGAGAGGGAGGGGCGATCCCCTCGCGCAGCGCGGCGGCGCTGTCCCAGGAGGAGTTCGACGCTGCCATGCCGCGCGAGTTCTGGCGCGAGGTCGTCGAGGCGGTCGCGGAGCGCGCACCGGGCACCATGCTCGTAGCCGAGGCCTTCTGGCTGATGGAGGAGACGTTCGTCAGGCACTTGGGCTTCAACCGCGTCTACCACAGCGCCTTCATGCAACTACTGGCAGAGGGGCGCGACTCCGACCTCAAGGACCTACTTGAAGACGTCGCAGCTCGCGACGCCGGGGTGCTCGAGCGCTACGTGAACTACCTGACTACCCCCGACGAGGAGAGCGCCCGCAGCACCTTCGGCGACGGCGACCGTTACTTCGGCGTGGCGACGCTGCTGTGCACGCTGCCCGGCCTGCCGCTGTTCGGGCACGGGCAGGCCGAGGGCCTGCTCGAGACCTACGGGATGGAGTTCGGCGCGCCCAGGATCGACGAGCGACCCGACGAGGGCTTCAGGCGACGCCATCGCAGGGAGCTCGCGCCGTTGCTCGCCAGGCGCAGCCGCTTCGCATCGGCAAGTGACCTTAGCTTCATGCGGTTAGTAGGCGAGAGCGGCGAGGTGCAGTACGTCCATGCGTACGGCTACAGGGCCAACGGCGAGTCGAAGGCCTGCCTCGTGCTGTTCAACCACTCCGATCATCCCGTCTCCGGCACCGTGGTGGCCACCAGCGGCACGCCGTGGGAGGCCCTCGGCCTGACCCTGCCGCGCTCCAGCGAGGAGTTGGTGGCGGACGTGAACGGGCGTGGCTCGCAGGCGCGCTGGGGTCAAGACCGGCTCGTCGGGGGTTGGCGCTTCGATCTCGCCGCCTACGAGGCCATGGTGCTTCTCGACCTGAGGATCGAGGGGTTGCCCTTAGCCAGTGCCGAGGCGGCCGCGCGGACGAGGCCCGGCAGGACCACAGACACCGTGGCCGTGCGGGCGGCGGCGCTCAGGCGCGCCCGGTCAAGGCGGCGCTGAGCCTGCGGCTCTGAAGATGGGTGAGCGCGAGAGCCAACGCGTCTGCCTCGTGGTCGGTCGACGGCTGGCGCGGCATCTCGAGCAGCGCCCGGACCATGAACGCGACCTGGCCCTTGTCGGCGCGGCCGGTACCCACCAGCGCCTGCTTCACCTGCAGAGGTCCGTACTCGAAGACGGGGACGCCCAGGTCGGCGGCGCACAGCAGCACGATCCCGAACGCCTGACCCACCTTGAACGAGACCGCCTTCTGCCTGTGGAAGAACTGGGCTTCCAGGACGATCGCGTCCGGCCTGTGGGTCGCGAGGAACGCCGTCACGCCGTCCCTGAGCGCCATCAGTCGAACGGGTCCCGCGTCGCTGGACCGGGTCCTCAGCAACACCGAGCCGAGGAGGCGCGCCTGCTTGCGCTCCTCCTCGACCGCTCCGAGCCCTAGGTTGGCGAGGCCGGGGTCTATACCCACCACGCGGTAACTGCCGTTCTCGCCGCCTCTCACGCTCCTAGTATTCTGTCAGGTACCGGTCCAGTTCCCAACCGTGCACGGCGATGCGGTAGTCGTCGTACTCGATGGTCTTGTTCGCGACGAACTGCTTGAACGCGTGCTCGCCGAGGGCTGTGACGATCGTGCCGTCGCGCCTGAGGTTCCCCAGCGCCTCCCTGAGGGTCGCGGGCAGCTCCTTGATCTTGTGGCGCCGGCGGTCCCGCACGCTCATCTGGTAGATGTTCCGGTTGACGGGTGGCGGTGGCTCGAGCTTGCGCTCGAGTCCGTCGATACCCGCCGCGCAGATCGCGGCCAACGCCAGGTACGGGTTGCAAGAGGGATCGGGCATGCGGAGCTCGGCCCGCGTGCTGTTCCCGCGACGCGCGGGCACCCGGATCATGGCGCTCCTGTTCGACACCGACCACGCGATGTTAGTGGGCGCCTCGTATCCCGGCGTCAGGCGCTTGTACGAGTTCACCGTGGGGTTCGTGATGGCCACGAACGCGGAAGCGTGCTCCAGAACGCCGGCGATCCAGTGCTCCATGAGCTCTGAGAGCTGGTGCTTGCCGTTCTCGTCGAAGAACGCGTTCTTGCCGTCCTTGAAGACGCTCATGTGGCAGTGCATGCCGGAGCCGTTGATGCCGTTCACCGGCTTGGGCATGAACGTGGCGTGCAAGCCGTTGTTCATGGCGATGCGCTTGACGACGGTCCTGAACGTGAGGATGTTGTCCGCTGTCGTCAGCGCCGGCGCGTACTTGAAGTCGATCTCGTGCTGCCCTGGCGCCACCTCGTGGTGGGCGGCCTCGATCTCGAACCCCATGGCGACGAGCGTGTTGACCATGTCGCGCCTTGCGTCCTCGCCGCGGTCCACGGGCGCCAGGTCGAAGTAGCCGGCCGCGTCGTTGGTGGTCGTCGTGGGCTCGCCGTGCTCGCCGCGCTGGAAGAGGAAGAACTCCGGCTCGGGTCCCACGATGAAGTCGTCGTAGCCGAGGTCTCTGAGCCTCTCGATCTGGCGCTTGAGCACGTACCTCGGATCGCCGGGGAAGGGCGAGCCGTCAGGCAAAGCGATGTCGCATATCAGCCGGGCGACGGTGCCACGGCCGGGTCCCTCCATGGCGGCCGGCAGGACGAGGAAGCTGTCGAAGTCTGGCCTGAGGAGCATGTCCGACTCCTCGATGCGAGCGAAGCCCTGGATGGAGGACCCGTCGAACATGATCTCGCCGTCGAGCGCCTTGTCGAACTGGGATCTGGGGACCTCGACGTTCTTGATCTGGCCCAGGATGTCGGAGAACTGCAGCCTGAGGAAGGTGACGTCGTGCTCCTTGAGCAGCCCTCGTACGTCCTTCATCGTAATGCTCATGTAGGTCCCTTCAGCTCGCGAGGCGATACGCTCGGCCGATAATGTGGCCTGAACGGACGAAGCGTACGAAGAGATACGACCAACTGTCAATGAGCAGCTGTACAGCTACACCATGCTTGCGGATCGGTGCCGCCCGTGCTCCGGCCGGCGGTGACACCGTCTTCACCGTTGCGCAACACTTGGCGCGTGACCCGACTTTGCGCGTTGACAACGCCACAAATACGAGACTAGGATGCTTCCAACCGCCGCCATATGTGTGCATTTCCACACAAGGGAGGAATCACTTCGATGAAGAGAGCTCTAGGTGTCCTGCTGGTCGCGCTCGCAGGCTACGGTCTGGCGCAGCCGCCGGTCTCGAACGTCGGGACGCTCATGTCCTACACGGGCGCCCTGGCCGAGTACGGTCCGGCCATCAACAACGGGGCCATGCTGGCAGCCGATCAGCTGAACGCTGCGGCCACCGCCGTGTTCGGCGGACCCATAATCAACCTGGTGGCCGAAGACGCCGCGACGAACCCCTCGCAGGGTGTCGACCGCGCCCGCAAGCTCATCAACACGGACGGCGTCGTCGCCATCGTGGGAGCGCTGTCCAGCGGGGTGACGGTGACCGTCGCCGAATCGGCCGTGATCCCCAGCGAGGTCGTGATGATCTCGCCGGCCAGCACGAGCCCCCTGGTCGCACTCCTCAACGACGACGACTTCGTCTACCGCACGACGGCGGCCGACACCCTACAGGGCGTCGTGCTCGCTCAGCTCGCGCGTGGTGAGATCGTGGACGGCCTGAACTACGACAGGGCCGCAATCATCTACGTGAACAACCCGTACGGCCAGGGCCTCTCCGAGGCGTTCGCCGCGGCGTTCGAAGCGCGTGGCGGCACCATCACCGCGAGCGTCGGTCACCCGGAAGAGCCTCAGCCCACGTACGCCGGGCTGCTCAGCCAGCTCTTCGCCGGCGACCCCGAGGTCGTCATCGCGGCCACCTACCCCGGTAACGCCACCGTCTTCATGCAGGAGGCCCGCGACCTGCACGGCTTCACCAACTGGATGATGACCGACGGTACCAAGTCGATAGACATCGCCGAGGCGCTGGGAGCCGACACCGTCGAAGGTCTTTACGGCACCGCGGCCGGCGCCGATCCTGAATGGGCCGGCTACACCACGTTCTCAGCCGACTACGAGGCCGCGTACGGTGAGCGTCCGCCGCTGCCTTACATCGATACCGCGTACGACGCCACGGCCGTCATCGGCCTCGCGATCGCCAAGGCGATCGTCGACGGCGTCGAGGTGAACGCCACCAGTATCCGTGACCGCCTGCGCGAGGTATCCAACCCCGACGGCGAAGTCGTGGGCGTGGGAGAGTTCGAGGAGGCCTTCCGTCTTCTCGAGCTCGGTAGCCCCATCAACTACACTGGCGCCGCCGGCGAGGTCGACTTCGATGACGTCGGTGACGTCGTCACCCCCATGGAGGTGTGGTCATACGCGGGCGGCGACATCGTCACGGTGACCGTGCTCGCAGCCGACCAGATCCCTCCGCAGTGAGCAGGTAGGCAAGGCAGCGCGAGCCCGCGCGCACGAGCGCGGGTCCGTACGAGGAGAAGAGCGGGGAGCCCAGCGGCTCCCCGCACTTCTGTGTTTGGCCTCTGCGGCGCTACCAGGGTCCTGGTCAGCTGGGACGAGCCGCGTCCTGCCAGGTTCGATGGATGCCAGGTTCGATGCATCGTCGCCGACGTAGGAACCGCGGTGGACGTCTCCTAGTCCCTCGCCAGCGAGACGACCTTCTCCTCGGGCAGCACGCCACGCGGACGGTACAGCACGATGAAGAGCATCAGCAACGAGATGAGCAGGAAGCGAACGTAGGGGCCGCGCTGCGGCAGCTCGGGCGAGATACTGGCGAGCGTCGGGCGCAGCGCGTCGATGGCGAAGCTCGCGCCGGTCCAGATCGCCCAGACCAACAGAGCGCCAAGTACGGCACCGCGGTTGTTCCCGCTGCCGCCGAGCATCAGCATGACCCAGATGAGGAACGTGCCGTAGAGCGGGTCGAAGTGGCCGTAGTCGATGGCGACGACGTAGTGAGCGTAGAGCGAGCCGCCGATGCCCATGATCACCGCGCCCACGACGAACGCCTGCATGCGGAACGCAGCGACGTTCTTCCCGCTCATCGCGGCCGAGTCCTCGTCCTCACGCACGGCGCGGAGGACGCGGCCCCATGGCGAGCGGATGGCTCGCTCGAGCCCCACGTACACGAGGAAGAGCACGATCGCGACGATCGCTACGTAGATGTAGGGGTACTCCCGAGGCGACAGCGGCTCGAAGAACGCGTTGACGAAGCCTGGCAGGTACGAGCAGCCCTCCGAGCTGGCGAGGCACGAGAGCGGCTGCGGCAGCCCACGGAGCGGCTGGGGACCGTTCGCCAGCCAGCGTTCGTTCTGGAACACGAGCCGCACAAGCTCACCGATGCCGATGGTCGCGATGGCGAGGTAGTCACCGCGCAACCTGAGCGTGGGGCCGCCGACTATCAGGGCCAGGAGCCCCGATGCCAGACCGGCGGCGAGCAGGCCGACCCAGAACGGGGCGCCCAGTCCGAAAAGCTGTTGGGTGAAGGCAGCCATCGAGCCCGTAGGCTCCACGGTGGTGACCAACGCCGACGTGAACGCGCCGATCGCGAAGAACGCCGCGATCCCGATGTTGAAGAGTCCGGTGTAGCCCCATTGGACGTTGAGACCCAGGGTGAGGACGGCGTAGACGCTGCCCATGAGCAGGAACGTCGTGAAGTAGGAGAGCGAGCCGGGAGGAAGCATCAGGACTAGCGCCACTGCCAGAGCCAGGGCCGCGACCACGGCGATCGCGTGCTTGAGTATCGCCGAGGTGCCGCGGAGCACCACGACCAGTAGCAGGTAGAGGGGGACTGCCAGGAGCGCGCTTCTCGCGAAGAAGGTGGGGTCGCTCACTTGTCTCTCCCCATGAGGCCTTGCGGCCTGACCAGGAGCGCGAGGATCATGACGACGAACGCCGCCGCCGGGCCGTAGGCGGGGTTCACGAACGCGCTCGAGACCTGCCAGACGATTCCCATGGTGAACGCCCCGAACAGCGCCCCGTAGACGTTACCGATCGACCCGAGGATGACCGCGGCGAACAGCGGAAGCAGCAGCCACCAACCCATCTCGGGTCGCAGTTGGACGTCGAGCGCGTAGAGCATCCCGCCGGCTCCCGCGAGCCCGCCGCTGATGAGCCAGGTCCAGAAGACGACCCTCTCGGTAGCGATGCCGCTTATACGGGCGAGGTCCGAGTTGTCCGCCATGGCACGCATGGCCTTGCCGATCTTGGTGCGCTCCAGGAGCAGGTAGACGAGGAAGATCAGGACGACGGCTGCCGCGAGGATGAAGAGCTGGTCGGTGCGCACCCTGAGCCCCGGAAGGAGCTCGACTATCGGCCGGGGCCCGCCCTGGTAGTAGAACGTGAAGTCGGCTCCGAAGACCATGTAGATGATGCTCCGGACGCCGAACGCGAGGCCGAGGGCCGCCATGGCCATCATGATCGGGGCTGCGCGACGCTTCCTCAGCCTCCGGAACGTGACACGGTCCAGCCCGTACGCTACGAGGCCTGTCAAAGGCATGACGATGAGCAGCGCTATGACGAACTCGTAACCGAACCCCAGGCCCAGGACCGGGGCGCTCGCCGGTATGAGCGCCATGACCACGAGGCCGAGGTATGCGCCGGTCGTCATGTAATCACCGTGAGCGAAGTTGGCCATCTTCAGCACGCCGAACACGAGCGTGATGCCAAGGGCCCCAAGCGCCAGCGCCCCGCCCAGAAGGATGCCGCGGACGGTTAAGCCGAGTAGCCGTGAAGCCGGGATCCCCTCCAGCGCCCCGAAGACGATGACGAGCACGGCCAACAGGCCCAGGAGCGCCAAGAGCGACCAGCGGCTGGACAGCGCGTGCGAGGCAGCGCGCCTGAAGGCGCGACCCCTCGAGATCGTGGGTGCTTCGGTCACGTCAGCCTCCCAGGTAGAGGCGGGCGACCTCGGGGTCGCGCAGGAGCGTCGAGCCAGGGCCCTCGACCTGGTTCGTCCCACCGGCGAGCACGTAGCCGCGGTCCGCGAGCTCCAGCGACCGCTTGGCGTTCTGCTCGACCATCAGTACTGCTACGCCCGTCTGGTTGATCTCGGAAACCTTCTCGAAGATCATGTCGACGAGGAGCGGCGCCAGTCCGGCCGACGGCTCGTCGAGCATCAGGAGCCTTGGGTCCAACATCAGCGCCCGGCCCATCGCCACCATCTGCCTCTCGCCGCCCGACATCTTGCCCGCCCGTTGTCGCCGGCGCTCCGCCAAGCGGGGGAACAGGTCGTAGACCCGCTCCTTGCGCGACTTCAGCGGCCCGTCGAGTATGTATGCGCCCATCTCCAAGTTCTCCTCGACCGTCAGCGTGGGGAAGACGTTCTCGACCTGCGGTACGTAGCACAGCCCGAGCCTGACGACTCGCTCCGGAGCCATCCCGGAGATGTCCTGACCGGCGAACGTCACCCGGCCCTCCCACGGCTTCAGCAGCCCGAAGACCAGCTTCATGACCGTGGACTTGCCCGCGCCGTTAGGGCCGACGATCGAGACGATCTCGCCGTCGTCGACGTGAATCGACACGCCCTTGAGGACCTGCATCTCGCCGTAGCCCGAGACCGCTCCCTCAACCGTCAAGAGCGACACTCTGGCCTCCTAAGTAAGCTTCGAGCACGCGGGGGTCCGTGCGGACCACCTCGGGAGGACCCTCGACCAGTTTGCTGCCCTGGTTCATGACGACGACTGGGTCGCACAGCCCCATGACCAGCGGCATGTCGTGCTCGATCAGCAGGAAGGTGATGCCCCGCTCCCGGTTCAGCTGCTCGATCTTCTCGCGCAGCCGCCCCATCAGCGTCGGGTTCACCCCGGCCGCGGGCTCGTCCAGGAGGACGATCGTCGGGTCCGCCATCAGGGTCCGGGCGAGCTCCAGGAGCTTCTTCTGGCCACCGGACAAGGAGCCGGCAGGCTCGTTCTCGAGGTGCGCGAGCGCGACGAAGTCCAGCACCCCCCGCGCTTTCTCGCGCAGCTCCCTTTCCTGGCGCCAGACGGCGCTCCGCCGGAAGATGGGGTTCCAGAACCGCTCGCCCAACTGCCCTGCCGGCACGAGCATCAGGTTCTCTAGCACCGTCATGCCCTTCTGCTCGCGCGGGATCTGGAAAGTGCGGCACAGTCCCTTGCTGAAGAGCACGTGCGGCGGCAGGCCCGTAACGTCCTCCCCGTTGAGGAGGACGGTGCCGGCGTCCGGCTCGTGGAAGCCTGAGATGAGGCTGAAGAGCGTCGTCTTGCCGGCGCCGTTGGGGCCTATGAGCCCGGTGATGGTGCCGGCGCGTACGTCGAAGCTGCAGTGGTTGACGGCCCGCAAGCCTCCGAAGTCCTTCACGAGGCCTCGTATGCTGAGCAGAACGTCGTCTCCGTCTTGGACCAACTTTGGCTTACCTCTCGAGGATGCGCTTGGGAGTACGGCGGCGATGCTATCACCTGGCGCTCACGTCGGCGGCCCGCTCGCCTCGCGCGAGGCCCCGAATCGGGCCGTCGGGAGCGGGCAGATGACCGTGGGGAGCGCGCGACGCGCCCTCTTCTCGCTGCCTTCAGCCGCCACGCCTGCGACGCGCAGTGGCGATCATCTCCTGAAGCCTCACGGTCTTGACGCGCGGCCTGCCCGCAGCCTCACCGGCGGCGACCTCCTCCGCGTCGAGATCGAACCAGTCCTCGGAGGAGAAGGCGTCAACGCCCCGGGTGAGCAGCAGGTGATCGACCGCGGCAGCCGTCCTGTCGCCGCCCGACGCTTGGGCGCTGCGGCCCGACTCCGCCGCCAGGTCCTCGACGAGGGCCGCGACGCTCTCCATGGCGTCGGCTTTGTTCGTGCCGATGACGCCGCTGGCCCCTCGCTTTATCCACCCGGCGACGTACAGGCCCGGCAGGGGCGTGCCACCGGGGGCGTCCAGCACCCTCCCCGCTTCGTTCGGCACCACGCCTCTGCGCTCGTCGAACGGCAGGTCGGGAAGCGGCAGCCCCGTGTAGCCGACGGACTTGAGCACGAGCTGCGCCGGCAGGGTCTCGTGCTCACCCGTGCTGACGGCGCGCACCTGCCCGTCTACGTCTTCGAGCCGCGTTCGCTCGAACACGACTGCGGAGACCTTGCCGTCGCCGACGAGCCCTACCGGCTGCAACTGGAAGCGCAGCGCGACGGTGCGGGGCTTGCCCAGTTTGGGCTGCTCGGAGAAAGCGGTCAGCACCTCGACGTTCTTGCCCGTTGTCACGTCGGCGTCTGCGGCGGCCCGGCTGGCGGGGGAGAGTGTCATCTCGGCGGCACGGACCTCGACGTCGGCGTTCTCCAGCTCGCCCAGCTCGCGCAGCTCCTTGGTCGTGAACTTGGCCTCGGCCGGACCACGGCGCCCGACGATCGTCACGCGCTCTATGCCGGAGCCGCTCAACGCCTCGAGGGCGTGATCGGCGATGTCCGTCGCCGCCAGCTCCTCGACGGACTTGGCGAGCACGCGCGTGACGTCTATGGCGACGTTCCCGTTGCCGATGACCACGGCTTCCCTGGCACCGGCGAGCAGCGAGGCGAAGTCGTGGTCCGCGGCGTCCGGGTGCCCGTTGTACCAGGCCACGAAGTCCGTGGCCGACAGGCTTCCCTCGAGGTCCTCGCCCTCGACGCCGAGCCGGCGATCGGTCGCCGCGCCGACCGCGAAGACCACGGCGTGGTAGTGCCGTCGCAGGTCTTCGAGGTTCAGGTCGCGGCCGTACGTGACGTTGCCCAGGTACCGCGTCCGCGGGTCCTTGAGGGTGCGCTCGTAGAGCCGGGTGACGACCTTCATCTTCTGGTGGTCCGGTGCCACGCCGAAGCGCACCAGGCCGTACGGCGTCGGGAGGCGGTCGATGATGTCGACGGTGGCGGTCTCGTGCGATCTGAGCACGGCTTCGGCGGCGTAGAAGCCGGCCGGGCCGGCTCCCACGACCGCCACGCGAGGGCCGGGACTGTCGTCCATGCCGCGTTTCTACCACTGAAGCGGCCCCGTCGTAGGCGGTGTAAGCTCTGCACGCATGGACGTTGCCGTGCGCTCTACCGCCCCCGACGGGATAGTCGCGCGCGTTCCTACGTCCCGCGTTCCCAGGGTGATGAAGTTCGGCGGCACGAGCGTCGGTGACCTCGAACGCATCAGCAAGGTCGCTGCCCGCGTCGAGCAGCACGTACGCTCGGGCGGCAAGGCGATCGTCACGGTCTCGGCGATGGGCCGCACCACGGACAGGCTGATAGGACAGGCCAGGGAGTTGGCTGACCGCCCCCTGCGGCGCGAGCTCGACGCGCTCCTGGCGACCGGTGAGCAGCAGAGCGCCGCCCTGCTGGCGATGGCGCTAGGCGCTCGCGGCGTGCGCGCCAGGTCGTTCACCGGACCCCAGGCCGGTTTCCTCACCGATTCCAGGCACGGTAGCGCGAGGATATTGCGTGTCGACGCGGCGGCGATATCGGCGGCGCTGCAGGCCGTGGACGTAGCCGTGGTCGCCGGGTTCCAGGGCGCAGACGCGTCCGGCGCGATCACCACGCTGGGCCGCGGAGGCTCGGACACGACGGCGGTAGCCCTGGCGGCCGCGATCGGGGCACCCGAGTGCGAGATCTACACGGACACCGACGGGGTGTACACGACAGACCCGCACGTCGTCGCGAGCGCGACGAAGCTGGACGAGATCGACTACGCGGAGATGCTGGAGCTGGCGAGCCACGGTGCCAAGGTGTTGCATCCAGCCAGCGTCTGGTACGCCAGGCACTACGGCGTCCGCGTGCACGTGCGCTCGTCCTTCACGCACGCCCCCGGGACGGTTGTCAAGGACCTGAGTGCTGAGGCGGAGGGCAGGATGTTGACAGACAAGCCCGTCACGGGCGTCGCGATAGACAAGGGCCACGCTCGCATAGACCTTCAGACCGTTCCCGACAGACCGGGCGTGGCGGCGAAGGTGTTCGGCGCCCTGTCGAGCAAGGGCGTCGGCGTGGACATGATCATCCAGGGCGTGAGAGGCGCCGGCGACAGCCGCCAGCAGATGGCGTTCATCGTCAAGCGCGAGACGGTGGCGGAGGCGATAGAGGCCCTCGAGCCCGTTCTCGCCGAGTTGGGCGCGACGGCGACCGTCGACGAGAGTGTCGCCAAGCTCACCATCGTCGGCATGGCGATCGCCTCCACCCCCGGCATCGCCGCTCGCATGTTCGAGGCGGTCGCCGACGCTGGCGCGAACATCGAGGCCATCACCTCCAGCGAGGTCAGGCTGTCGGTCCTGATCGACGCCGCGCGGGCCGAGGAGGCGCTGAAGGCGGTGCACACCGCGTTCGACCTCGACGCCTCGCCGCGGTAGTGGGCATCAAGCTCTGCACCCTGGCCTACGTCAGGTCTGAGGGCAGGACCCTCATGCTCAAACGGCCGATCACGGGCCACCACC
>Ga0079224_100009223_pt1 | contig 13432 bp, 12 predicted proteins | sample Stecom2015_FD_80414 | JGI IMG/M metagenome (GOLD analysis project Ga0079224, IMG submission 80414) | Agricultural soil microbial communities from Utah to study Nitrogen management - Steer compost 2015 | ecosystem: Environmental > Terrestrial > Soil > Agricultural land | place: USA: Utah... | reverse complement strand
CTACAGCTACCGCGAGCACGAACGCCGGGCTCAGCGCGAACAAGAACGCCAGTCCGAGCACAGCGAGGATCAGCGCGAGAGCGAGACCTCAGCGCAACGTTCCTGAGCGGCTCACCGCCCGTACGAGACGGTGTGCTGCTCGGTGAACTCCAGCATGCCGACCAGACCACCTTCGCGGCCGATCCCGGCGTTGCCGATCCCGCCGAAAGGCACCTCCGGCGTGTTGGGTGCGCCGTTGTTGATCCCGACGATGCCGATGGCCAGGCGCGCCGACAGTTGCGCCGCGTGCTCGGCGTCGGCCGACATCACGTACCCGCCCAATCCGGTGCGCCACGAGTTCACCTCGGCGACCACGGCGCCCTCGTCGGTGTAGGGCCGCACCGCGCAGACCGGGCCGAAGATCTCCTCGTTCCACAAGACGGTGTCCGACGTGACCTCCACCAACGCGGGGGCGACGAAGAACCCCGGCGAGTCCGGCAACGGCGCGCGGTCGACCCGGCAACCGTCGGACTCGGCCGTCTCGACCAGGTGATCGAGGCGCTCGACATGACTGCGCCGCAGCATCGGCCCCACGTCGGTGCCGGGGTCGGTCGGATCGCCGGTGGCCAGTCCGCTGATGCGGGCCCGCAGCGCCTCGATGAAGTCCGGATAGTGCGCCTCGTGCACGAAGACGTTGTTCGCGGCGATGCACGAGGCGCCGTTGTTGCGGAACTTCGCGACCATCAAGGCGTCGAGAGCGACCTGCGGGTCGGCATCTTCGGTGACGATGAACGGCGCCTTCCCACCCAGTTCCAGGGTCACCCGGGTCAGCGACCGCATCGCGCGCTGCGCGACGGCGGAGCCGACTCGCGTCGAGCCGGTGAACGTGACGGCGTTGACGTCCGGGCTGTCGACGAGTGCGGTGGTGAGCACTTCACCGTCCCCGACTACGACGCTGAGGACGTCGGCCGGCAGGTGTGGCTCACACAGCCGGGTGAACGCCAGGCTCGTCAACGGGGTGAGCTCCGAGGCCTTCTGGACCACCGGGCATCCCGCGGCCAGCGCTGCAGCAACCTTGCGGGCCGGAATGGACAGCGGGAAGTTCCAGGGACTGATCGCCGCGACCACCCCCACGGGCCGGCGCGTCACGGTGAACCGGCGCAGGGCGGTGACGAACCCTTCGTCGCGCGGCATGGTGGCCGCGTCGGCGAACCAGTCGAAGTACTGCGCCGAGAATCCCACCTCGCCGCGGGCCTCCTCGAGCCGCTTGCCCGACTCGGCAGCGATGAGCGCACCGAGGTCGTCTTGCTGCTCACGCAACGAGTCGGCGATCCGGCGCAGCGCCGCGGCCCGCTCGCGCGGCGGCGTCGCGGCCCACCCGGCGGCCGCGCCACGGGCCCGAGCGGCCGCGTCCCGTGCGACGTCGGCGTCGACCCATCCGGTCACCGCCAACACCTCGCCCGTGGCCGGCTCGGGAAGATCGTGGGGCTCGCCGGCCACGTCGACTCCGCCGATGCGCGCCCCTGCGGTAGCCGTTCCGGGACGCGGCAGGAACGGATTGAGGTCAGTGGCGGCGACGGTGTCAGTCATGCGCGGTCATCTCCTTCGATCGGGTTCGGAACTGCTGCAACGCCGCCTGGTCCAGGTCGATACCAAGTCCGGGCGTTGCGGGCGCGGCCACGGTCCCCTCGTGCCACGACAACGGTTCGGCCAGCAACTGTGTTCGCAGCGGGTTCGCTCGCACGTCCATCTCGATCCAGTCGACGATGTCATAGGCGGCGCCCAGGTGGACCGACGCCGCGAGTCCGACGGCGCTGGAGTAGCAGTGCGGCGCCACCCGCACGCCGCGTGTCCGGGCCCGTTCGACGACCTGGCGCCCGACGGTGAAGCCGCCGGATTTCGCCAGGTCGGGCTGGATCAGCGAGACGGCGCCGGAATCGACGTACGCGGCGAAGACGTCCTGGCCGTACACGTTCTCGCCGGTCGCGACCGGCATCTCGCACTCGGCGGCGAACTTCTCGAGGTCCGCGAGCCCGTCGCCGGACAACGGCTCCTCCAGCCACGCGACGTCGTACCGGGCGAGCCGGTCAGCGGCGCGCAACGCCTCGTCGAGCGACCACGCCTGGTTGGCGTCGGCGAAGACCTGAACATCGGGCCCGACCAGCTCGCGGGTGCGGCGCACGATGTCGTCGTCGGCCGCCGCCCCGAACCCGATCTTGGTCTTGACCGCCGTGAATCCGGCCGTGAGCGCACGCTCGCACAACGCCTCGACGTCCGTCGGTCCGACACCGCTGGCGTATGCCGGAATCCGCCGACCCAGGTCGGCGCCGGCCAGAAGCTGATGAACCGGCAGCCCGCGAGCCCGGCCGGTCAGGTCCCACAAGGCGATGTCGACGCCGCTGAGCGCCTGCCAGATCGGGCCGATCGCGCCGGCTTGCCGGCCCACCGGCACCAAGATGGCGGCGAGGGCGTCGAGCGTTCCTTCGGGGTCGAGCGCGTCGCGCCCGAACAGGTGCGGCGCGACGCCTTCGCACAGGGTGGCGATCCGTTCGGCGTGCGACCAGGCGGGATGGTTGATCCAGCTCTCGCCGATGCCGGTGAGGCCGCCGGCGCTGATCTCGACCAGGCAGACGCGGCGATCGTTCAGCCGCCCGAACGACATCGGCACGGCGTCGTCGATGGGCGTCGACAGGATGGACACCCGGATCCGGTCGATCGCCAGCGTGTCGCCGCCGGTCACTGCGCGCCCGCCGCAGCGGGGAGAGACGCATACGCCCGGTAGAGCGCGCCGCTGTCGCGGCTGCCGAGCCCCTGCTGGAGTCCGGCGGTGTTGACCTGATCGATGACGTGCGCCAATGGAGCGGGCGAGCCGGACGCCGCGGCAAGATCCAGGGCGAGCCGGTTGTCCTTGGCCAGCAGGTCGAGTGCGAACGCCGGTTCGTCGTCACCGGCGGCCATTCGCGGCGCGATCTCCTTGAACAGGTTGGACACGGTGGCCGCGCCCGACCCGGCGACGGCGTCGATGAACACCTTCGGGTCGACGTCGTTGTGGGCGACCAAGGTGAGCGCCTCGGCGGTGATCGCGTTGATGGCGCCGAACATCAAGTTGTTGACGATCTTGACCACTGATCCCGCGCCGGTGTCGCCCACCCGCAGCACGGCTTTGGCCACCGTCGCTTCGAGCACCGGGGTGATCTGGCTGATCGGCTCGGTGGGGCCGCCGGCGACCAGCGTCCACTGGCCGCACTTGTCCGGCCGGCCCAGCACGGGGGCGTCCACGTACTGCACGCCGTGCCCGGCCAGCGTCGTCGCCGCGGCCCGGGCCGTCTCCGGATCGATCGTGGACAGGTCGGCGACGATCGTTCGCTCGTCGGCATGCACCAGCACGTCGCGGACCAGTTCGTCGACGTGCTCGGGTCGCGGCACCGAGATCAGCACCACGCCGGCACCGCCGAGGGCGTCGCGCCCGTGGTCGAAGGTGCGCACCCCCGCCTGCGCGGCCTGGTCGCGCGCGGCCTGCGACGGGTCGAACCCGGTGACGTCGAATCCTGCCTCGACGCAGGCGGCGGCTGACCGCCCGCCCATGGTGCCGAGCCCGAGCACTGCGATACGCACGTTCGTCATTCCTCCGACCATTCGTTGTAGGCGTCCAGGAAGATGTCGGCATCGACGAACTCTCCCGGATCCACGTACTCCTTGATCCCGCCGACTTCGACGAAGATCTCTTCCACTTGCCCGATCCACCGCTCGACCTCGCCGGACTCGAACTGCTGCGCCCACTCCTCGTTCGAATAGACCTCTTCGAAGCTGAACTGGCGCAACGTCTCGGCCAACTCCTGGTCCTGCGCGTACGCGGCCTCGTGCACGACGGTCATCGACTCCTCGGGGTTCGACACCAGCTCGTGGTTGATGTCCAGCCAGGCCGCTGCCAGCTTGTCGAGGATCTCGCGGTTGGACCGGTGGAAGTCGTTGTTCGCCACCCAGCCACCGAGAATGGCCGCCTCCGGGTAGTACGACTTGGCCGAATCGACGAGTTCGGCCTCCGGGAACTCTTTCTGCACGGTCTGGTCGAACGGCACCCACAGGGCGACCGCGGGAACCTGCCCGGAGACGAACGCCGTCACCGCGGAAGGCATGTCGGCGTTGATGATGTTGACCGAATCCGGATCGACGCCGTTGGCGACCAGCGCGTTGTGGAGGTAGACGTGGGCGGTCGTCCCGGTCGCGGTGATGATCCGCTGGCCTTCGAGGTCCTTCACCGACCTGATGCCCTTGCTCGGGTCGGCCCACAGCTGCGCGGTGTCGAACTCGACGTCGTTGGTGAGCACGACCTTCCCGTTGCCCTGGGCCGGGAAGTTGGACAGCACCGCTCCCATGATGGCGACGTCGATCGAGCCGCCGGACAGCGCCTGGCTTTCGGCGATACCCGTGTCGAACTTCACCGGCTCGATCTTCAGGCCGTGTTCCTCGAACGTCCCGCGTTCCAGGCCGAGCCACAGGTGCGAGTCGACGGCGACGGTGTGCAGATAGCCGACCTTGATGACGTCGAGCCCGTCGGAGCTGGTGCTGGGGCCGCTGTCTTCGAGCGCACAGCCTGCGACGGTGACGGCGGCGATCACGGCGGCGACGACGGGGCCGCGGACGGCGAATCGGCGGCTCATGTGGTCCTCCCGGCGTCGGTGGTGGGCGTTCGCAGCAGGTGCTCGAGGTGCCCGCGGAGGTCGACGAACTCCTTCGTCAACCGGGACTCGGCGGTACGCGGCATCGGCAGCGGGATGTCGACCACCTCGCGGACGCGCGACGGCCTGGTGCTCAGCACGACCACCTTGGTGGACAGGAAGATCGCCTCCTCCACACTGTGAGTCACGAACAACGCCGTGCGGCGTTCCTGCAAGACGGTCTCGTGCAACATCTCCTGCATGAACTCACGCGTCTGCGCGTCGAGCGCGGCGAAGGGTTCGTCCATGAGCAGCACCGACGGGTCCGTCGCATAGGCACGAGCAATCGCTACACGCTGGCGCATACCGCCGGAGAGTTCCTTGGGGTAGGCCTTCTCGAAGCCGCCGAGCCCCATGAGCTCGACGTAGCGCTGGACGATCTCTCGGCGCTCGGACCGCGGGCGTTTGTTGGCCCGCAACGTGAGGCCGTACTCGATGTTCTTCGCGACGGTGAGCCACGGGAAGATGGCGTACTGCTGGAAGACGACGCCGCGCGACGGGCTGGGCCCGTCCACTTCCGTATCGCCCACCCGCACCGAGCCGTCGTCGGGCCGGGTGAACCCGGCGGCCATGTTGAGCAGCGTGGTCTTGCCGCACCCGGACGGACCGATGACGGAGACGAACTCGCCGGTCGGTATCTCGAAGGTGCAGTCCTTCAGCACTTGCAGGCGTTCACCGCCGCGCTCGTAGTGCTTGCCGATGCCCTGGTAGGCGATGGTCTGGGAACGGTCGGGTGAGGTGTCGACAATGGAGGTCATCGGGACTTCTCCTGCCATCCGGTCAGGCGGCGTTGGGCCAAGCGCAAGATCAGGTCCATGACGAGCGCGGTGAACCCGATCATCGCGATACCGACGTACATGTCGGGGATCCGGTAGAACGACGCGGCGTCGTTGATCACCGTGCCGAGACCGCGTTGCGCAGCGACCAGTTCGGCTGCGACGACCGTGGCCCACGAAACGCCGAGGGCCACCCGGATCGCGGTGAAGAAGTGCGGAATCGAGGCGAAGACCACGGTGCGTGAGAACACTTCCCATCGATTGGCCCCGAGCACGCGGGCCGCCCGGATCAGCAGCGGGTCGATGGCCGAGATGCCCTCGTACAACACCACGACACCGGCGAAGAACGACGCATAGATGAGGATGGAGATCCGCGCGCCCTCACCGATACCGAAGTAGACGATCACCAGCGGCACCAACGCGATGGGCGGCAATGCGCGGAAGAAGTTGACCAGGGGCTCGGCCATGGCCCGTAGCGGCGCGTACCACGCCAGCAGGTAACCGATCGGAAGCGCGGCGACACAGCCGACGGCGACACCGATGGTCACCCTGGTCATGCTGACGCGCAGGTCGAAGATCAGGTCCTGCTCGGTGATCATGACCCAGCCGGTCCGCACGACCTCGTCCGGGCGTGGAACGCCTTCACCCGAGACGATGCCCGACAACGCGACGGCGTACCAGGCGAGGACCGCGATGATCGCACCGAGTATCCCCAGCCCGATCCGGCTGGAGGTGTTCGCCAGGGCGACCCGGCCCCGGCTCGTGCTCGACGGTGTGGTGACGGTGGTCATCAGTGACTCACTCCTGCCTCCGGCGGTTCGGCGATCCGCAGGGGCGACGTTACATGTTGCATGTAATCTCGTCTAGAGCGTCCATGTCATCACCGGCAACTGGCGACTCGTTGCGGCGTTAACCTGCATGTTCATGTAATGCTCGATGGTCAGCCTCTGCTAGAATGCATGCATCTTCGCGAGAGGGGAGTACATGGAGACCGCGGACCGGGGGGTCGGGCTCGCCGCCCAGGCCTACGCCACACTGAAGCACGCGATCATCACCCACGAGCTCCCGCCCGGCACTCGCCTGTCCGTGCCGATGCTGGCCGAGCGGCTCGGCGTCAGCCGCAGCCCGGCGCGCGAAGCCATCGCCCGCATCACCCACGAGGGCCTCGCCCACTTCGAACCGAACCGCGGCGCGGTCGTCGCGAACGTCGACTCCACGTCCCTCGCGGAGATCTACGAGATCCGCGAGGTCCTCGAGGGCCTGGCGGCCCGACTGGCTGCCACGCAGATCACCGACACCGAGATCGCCGAGCTGCGCTCGCTCATCGCCGAGCATGCCGCGGCGGTCGAGGCCGGCGACGTCGAGCAGCACTACGAGCTCGACGTGCGCTTCCATCGGCGCATCCACGAGATCGCGGGCAACGCCACGCTGACCGGCCAGCTCGAACGGCTCCAGCAGCAGGTCCGCCTGGCCATGTACACCACACACCGATCGCCGGGCGGGATGCCGCAAGCACTGGCCGAACACCGGCGCATCGTCGACAGCCTCGAATCTCGCGACTCCGCGCTCGCCGAGGCGGCCGGTCGCTCCCACATCTCGCGGCTCCTGCGCGATCTGGTCGCCGCACAGGCCGCCGAGGCAAGGGAACAGCCCGAGATCAGCGAGCAGGGAGCGTAGCGGCCAACGGGTACGGCTGAAGTTCCTTCCGGCGAGTCGAAGTACCGTACCGGCATGTCTCCGACCTCGGTGCACCGCGCCAAACGCCGGGAAGAGAAGACGCTCGTGGCTTCGGCGCTGACCAACGGTCCCGCCGAGCTCATCGACTTCATTCTGCCGCTGTGGGCAGGCATCAGCCTGGGTGTCAGCGCCACCGAAGTGGGCATGCTGGTAGCGCTCGAAATGGCGGTGTCGGTCCTCGTCCGGCCGCTGGCCGGCGTCCTGGCTGATACCCGCGAGCGCAAGCTCGTCGCCGCGACCGGGGCCCTGCTGTACGGCCTGGCCTGTTGCGGGTACGCGCTCGCGGACTCGATCTCGACGGCCTACGTCGCCGCAGCCCTCAGCGGCGTCGGTGGTGCCCTGCTGTGGGTGTCGGTCCGGGCCATCGTCGGCGAACGGCTCGCTGACGACTCCGGCGTGTACCCCCGGCTCATGGCCTCCCGCGAGACCGGCACGTGGGTGGCCTTCGTCTCCGCGATGATGCTGCTCAACGTCATCGACTTCACCGGCGTCTTCCTCGGCTGCGCGGCGGCATGTTTCGCTGCCGCCGGTGTGCTCGCTCTCAGCCCGCGGCGACCAATGGCCCGCGACGCTCATGGTGGCGCCGACGCGGCAGCGACGCGCTTCGGCGGGCTGGGTCGCAGACTCCGCCCGATGCTCGTGGCTGTCGCGGTCACGATGACGGCCGAGGGCGTCGTCGCCATGCTGCTGTTGCTCCACCTTCAACGCGGGTTCGACCTGGAGGTGGTCGAGGTCGCCTACGTCTTCCTGCCCGGCGCCATCGTGATGAGCGTCCTGCCGGAGTACGTACATCGGCTCGTCGTGCGCTACGGGCGCACCCGCGTCCTGGCGTCGGCATCAGTGGCCAGCGCGTCGTTCGCGGCGAGCTTGGCGTGGGCACCGAACCCTGTGGTCATCGCCGGCCTGTGGATTCTCAGCGGGGCCGCGTGGGCTGCGGTGATGCCGGTCCAGGAGGCCGCCATCGCCGAGGCGTCAGGCGAGCGGACCGGCCGGGGCATGGGCCTGTACGAGGCTGCCGCCCTGGTCGGCGGGGCGGTCGGCGCACTGGCGGCAGGGCTGCTCTACGACACCAGTTCGTGGACCACCGCGTGCTTGGTCGCCGCCGTCATCATCCTCTGCGGCGTCGTCATCATGCCTCGCGCCGTCCGGGTGCTCGGCGTGCAGAACTTCCCACCGCCTCCGCCCACGGCGCCATCGCAACCCGAACCGGAACCCGAACCGGAGCCGGCGTCCCAACCACTCGACGCAGACGCCGATGACGACGACCGAGCGGAACAGGCCTCCGGGCAGCCGAAGTCACCCCGTGCCTTGCTGGCGGATCTGGGCGCGCATGCCCTGTTGTTCACCGTCGCGCAGATCGTGCTGCTGTTCCTCGACCTGTCGTGGATCCAGGACCTCCTCACCACGGACGATCCGGTACGGCTGCTGCTCAGCGGCGGTTCGGCCGACCATGAGAAGGTGGCCGGACTCGTCTACGGCACTGGGCGGATCTGGCTGTTCGTGCTGCTGATCGACGCCGTCGTCCGTGCTGTGCAAATCTCCCGCGCACGGCGTGGCACGTCAGAGACATCCGGAGCCTGAGAACGTCCCCTCAACCTCTGGAGGTCAGCTCACCTCCGCGCGCATGTCGTCGATGGTGCTCAGGATCTCGGTGGCCGCGAGGTCATGCCCCGCCTCGTTGGGGTGGTAGTAGTGGCTCAGCAACGACTCCTTCGGCGTCCCTGCGTCCAGGGCTGCCTGCCACTGCGCACTGACGTCGGCCACCGGGAGGTCGTACTCGCGGCCGAGTTCTCTGATCAGCTCAGCGCGGATGCTCAGCGGGTCGGCCGGATCGCCCAGGTCGTGCGGCACGGTGCCGGTGGGCGTCACCAGCACCACCGGGACGTGCTGCTGGCGAGCCGCCTTGATCATGATGCGCCATGCCCGCTCTACCTGGGCCGGGGTGAGATTGGTGTCGTTGATGGCGTAGTCGATGAAGACCAGGTCCGGCTTGTGCCGCAGGACGTCGCGACGGAACCGCTGCGCTCCCTGCATGGAGTTCTCACCGCCGATCGCGGTCGTGATGGTGTTCACCACCGCGGTCGGGAAGCGTTCGTTCAGCCCTCGGTAGACCATGAACGGGTAGGACTCGAACGGCTTGACCTCCGGCGTCTGGTGATAGCCCGCCGGAACACTGTGGCCGTGGAAGACGACGTTGATGCTCCGGTTGTCCGGCCACTCCTTGGTGAGCTCGGCGAACAGCTCACGCACGTCGGCGTCCTGATCCGGCAGTGCGCCGGCTCCCATCGGCTCGGTCGCCGAGTCGCGGTCAGTTCGAGCGTGCGCCCCCGCCACGCCGACCGTAGCGATGAGCACTGTCAGCATCAGCAGCATGGACGTCACCAGAGTGCGGTTCGAGGCGGTCCTGGTCACCGGGGCACTCCCTCTCGTCGGGAAATAACTATTAAATAGTATCTTTTCCCGCCAAAGCGCAACCCGTTGGCCGCCCGCTACGTCACTCCGGCGGACGCTGAAACACCACATCCATACGATCCACCCGCCGGCCGACATCATCGCAGCGGCGTTGATCGACTCACCGGCAGGGCTCGCCGCGCCTGCACCGACATCCGGCGTTGGTATGTGCCCGACCGGGGCGGTCACTTCATGCCCCTGGAGCAACCGGACCTGCGGGCGGACGAGTTGCACGCGTTCTTCGGTTCGATTCGCTAGGTTCGCTCGACTCGAAGCCAGCCAGTAACACCCAGCTCAACGCCGCCCGTGAACCGTCCCGCACGTAGCGCCAAAAAAAGCCCGGGTCCTCGCGAGGAGGCCCGGGGGATATGCATCGAACATAACTCGCAGCTGCTCGGAGCGTCAAGCCGTTGCAAGGTGACGTCCGCGACAGATCACCAGTCGCTGGGGCAAGCATGTGGCCCCGAGGGCTTCGGCAACTGGTGGGCGAAGAAGTCCGGCGCCGCGAGTCGGCGCCACCAGTGTCGGCCAACCCCACCGGAGGCGTCGCCTTGCAAGGCCCGTGGCGTGCTTGATCCTGTCGGGTTCACGGTACCGACTGGGATCCGTTGTCGCGCTGCCGAAAGGGGAAACGCCAGATCACTGTCGTTCGAGATGACGATCGCCGCATCAATCTGATCATCGAGAATGTCGAGCAACATGTGTGCCGCCACGTTGACGTCCGATCCCTTCTCCTCGAAGGCACTGACCGACACAAGCAATTCGAGTCGCCCTTGGTTCTGTCGTGTCTCATGCGCGGGGAACCACGAGGGAAGTGGACCAGCATCCGGAGAGACACGGCTGCTGGGGTCGTCAATGTTCACCAAGATCCCGGTCTTGGTGCGGGCGACATAGGACCCGAGTGGCACAACCGCGCCGGGATAAGCGTGCTTCAGCGCCGCAATATAGTTCTCTTGATCGGCCGACTTCCTACTTCGCCCACGGCCCCTGGGGGCTGTGCAATAGGCGAATCGCGCCAACTCTGCGTCCGGCCAGCGTGTCGGATTGACGAGGTCCATGGCCAGTCTCGGCAAGTCCAGCCAGCGCCAGCCCGGCTTGTTGTGTCCACACATTGCTCGAGCGCCGTAGTAGGCATTGAACCCGTCAACGTAGAGGCCCACCCGCATGAACAGACGATACAGGCGATGATCGTTCTGGCCAACGGACGAATGCCGTGCCCGCCGGTACCGCAGGGTGAACCTACGTCACTCCGGCGGACGCTGAAACACCAGGAGGTAGTCCCCGGTCAACCACTCCGGCTGCTCGTCCCAGCACAGGAAGACCTCACGCACGAAGCGCAAGTGCTCCGACACCTCACGCGCCAGGTCCCACGCCAGGGTGGTGACGACGCCGTCGTCCTGCATGTTGCCGACGTTGATCACCGCGTGCCCGCCGGGGCGCAGTAACCCGGCCACCTGGCCGAACACGTCCCCGAGCTCCCGCAGGTACGTCGGGTAATGCCCGTCGGTGGTCTCGTAGGCGTTGAGTGCGTTCTCCGGATGATCCACCGCCGGCATGTACGGCGGCGAAGTGAAGCACAAGTCGATGGGCCCGGACACCAGCTCACTCACCCGGCGGGCATCGCCGTGGATCACCTCACCGGCACCCTCCAGGCGTTCGCGGATCATCTCGACTCGCTCGGCGAGAAACTCGATGCCCACCGCGCGCCGTCCCAGTTCGTCGGCGACGACCAATGTCGTCCCGTAACCGGCGAACGGGTCGAGCACCGTCTGTCCGGGTGTCGTGAACTCTTCGATGACGGTGCGGGCGAGGCTTCGGGTGAAATGGACGTCCTCGTCGGCATCGACGTAGCGTTCCTTCACCAGGTCGGCACTCCACTGGCGCAGCCACGGTCTCATCCCTTCATCCTGCTGGACGCGCCCGCGGCTCGCGTCGTCGCCCCTGCGTTCGGGACACTGCCACACCCAGCAGGCACAGCGCGCCGCCGCCGAGCGCGACCACCGGTGGAATCTCATCGAGCAGCGCCCAGCCCAGGACGATCGTGATGGGCGGCACCAGATAGATGGTCGAGGCCAGCCGTCCGGCGGTACTGCGGGCCAGCGCGTAGGCCCACGTCGTGAAGGCCACCGCGGTGGGGAAGGCGCCCAGGTAGACGATCCAGACGATCGCTGATCCGCCGGCCGCGTCGACATCACGGATCAGCTCCGGCGCGAACGGCAGACACGCCACCGCGCCGATGGTGCAGGCCAGCCACGTCACCTCCAACGCCGGCAGCCGACCCACGAGCGGCTTCTGCGCGATCATGCTGACCGCTGCGGAGGCCGCGGCCACGACGCACAGCACCACGCCCCACATGTCGTTCTGCCCGCTCGGCGACGTCGACAACGCGATGATCACGACCCCGGCGAAACCGACAACCGTCCCGCCGAGCACCCGTCGCGGGAAGCCCTCACCGAGAAAGATCGCCGCCAGCACGGCGACGATGATCGGGCCCACGTTGACCAGCATGGAAGCCGTGCCCGCATCCACGCGCTGCTCACCGGCGTTCAGCGCGACGTTGTAGACGCCGAACCACAGCAGCCCGACGACCAGCAGCGGTGGCCAGTCGCGTCGTGTCGGCCACCGCCGGGGCCGCGAGATCAGCAACGCGCCGAGCACCGCGCTGCCCACCAGCAGCCGCCCCAGCGTGAGCGCACCCGGTGACACGTCCGACCCGAGATGCCGGATCGCCACGAACGCCGACGCCCAGAGCACGACCGTGACGAGGGCCGCTCCCAACGGGAGGTACGACCGCAGTCGCGATCTGCCGTCACCGGTGTGAACCGTCTCGATACCCATGCCGTCGACGGTACGGTCCCGAGAGTTCGGCCGGCGACGAAATATCCTCCTGCTCGTGCATGCAGAACACAGCAACTGGGCCGGTTCCCTCACCTACGCCGCTCGCCAGATCCACCGTCCGGCCAGCGTCGACGAGGTGCGTGAACTCGTCCGTGCCGGCACACGCCTGCGCGCGCTGGGTAGTCGACACTCGTTCAGCCGGGTGGCCGACACCGACGGCGACCTCGTCCGGCTGGACGGCCTACCGAAGACCGTCACGTTCGACCACGCTCGCCCAGCCGTGACCGTACCGGCCGGGATGACCTACGGCGAGGCGTCCCAGCAGGTTCACGAACACGGCTATGCCCTGCACAACCTGGGCTCGCTACCGCACATCTCGATCGCCGGCGCTGTCGCCACCGCGACGCACGGGTCGGGCGATGCAAACCGCAACCTGGCCGCATCGGTGTCCGCACTGCAGCTGGTCACCGCCGACGGCGAGCTGATCACCGTGAGCCGGGAATCCGATCCGGCCCGGTTCCCCGGCATGGTCGTGGCGCTGGGGGCGCTGGGCATCGTCGTGGCCGTGACCCTTGATCTCGTGCCGTCGTTCGACATCCGTCAGGACGTGTACGAAGGCCTCGACCGCGCCACTCTCGAGCAGAATTTCGACGAGATCTTCGCCAGTGCGTACAGCGTGAGTGTGTTCACCGACTGGTCGGCGCCGAGCCTCACCGGGTGGCTCAAACGTCGCGTGGACGAGCCGGACGTCCGGGCCCCGGTGACGTGGATGGGCGCGACCCGCGCCGACACGCCGCACCATCCGGTGCCGGGCATGCCCGCCGCCAATTGCACCGAACAGCTCGGAGTCGCCGGGCCCTGGTTCGATCGGCTCCCACATTTCCGCGCCGGTTTCACGCCCAGCAACGGCGACGAAGTGCAGTCGGAGTTCCT
>Ga0079224_100009221_pt1 | contig 13432 bp, 13 predicted proteins | sample Stecom2015_FD_80414 | JGI IMG/M metagenome (GOLD analysis project Ga0079224, IMG submission 80414) | Agricultural soil microbial communities from Utah to study Nitrogen management - Steer compost 2015 | ecosystem: Environmental > Terrestrial > Soil > Agricultural land | place: USA: Utah... | reverse complement strand
CGGAAAGGGTGGCGATGGCGGAGGCAAGGGATGTCGGACGGGCATAGGAGACGGGTTGCACGACCTCAGCCCTCCATGACCTGGGCTGCATCCTTGATCGCCGCTACGATCCCGGGATAGGCGCCGCAGCGGCACAGGTTGCCGCTCATGAATTCACGGATTTCGGGCTCGCTGCCGGCATGGCCCTCGTGGACACAGGCGACTGCCGCCATGATCTGACCGGGCGTGCAGTAGCCGCATTGCAAGGCGTCGTGATCGATGAAGGCCTGCTGCATGGGATGCAGCGCTTCATCGTCCCCCAGCCCCTCAATGGTCGTCACTTCACGGCCCGCGACCTGCGCGGCGAGCGTCAGGCAGGAAGCAACCCGTCTGCCATCGACATGCACCGTGCACGCGCCGCACTGGCCATGATCGCAGCCTTTTTTGGTGCCGGTGAGACCGATCCCGTCGCGTAGTGCGTCGAGGAGCGATGTGCGCGGGTCCAGGTCGATCTCCGTTGCCGCGCCGTTCACCGTAAAGGATATCGGCACCCGCGACAGAAACTCCGCGGGCGCCGCCGATTTGACCTCATTGGCGATGGCTGGCGTCAAGGCGCCGAACTTGAATCCAAATGCCGCCAATGCGCCAGTGGCGGAACCGCTGGCCAAAACAGCTCGGCGAGTGATGGGCCAGCGCCGCGTTGCCGTCTTCCCCTTGCTGTCGTCGCTCATGGAACGTCCTTTCGTCGCGTCTCGAAGCTGCCGTCAGGCGTCGATGCGGTGCGCTCGAGGCGTTTCCGGGCTACCGCTCGGCGCCCACGCACCGCCAATCCGCAGTCAATGCGTGCTGAGCATCTCGACGGCTTGGTCAAAACGACCATCCCGTTCAGCCCAACGCAGGAATCCCACACGCTCGACCAAAATCTCCCGGGGCGTCGGTTGCTGAAGGAACAGGGTCATCGTCTCGTCGATGAACTCGTCGAGCGGCATGTAGCCTTCGCGGGTAGACTGCCCGGGCGTGAGTTCGGTCTGAACCGCAGGCGGCGCGAGCTCGATGACTTCGACCTTTCCCTTGAGCTGTTCACGAAGGGATACCGTGTAGGAGTGGATCGCCGCCTTGGTTGCGTTGTAGGTCGGCGTGCCGCTCAGCGGAACGAAGGCGAGGCCCGACGAAACGTTCACGATTGCGGCGTCGGGCTGGCTTACCAGATGATCGGTCAGCGCATTTGTCAGCCGGATCGGGCCGAGCAGGTTGGCGGCGATCGTCTGCTCGGCGTCGTGCAAATCGCGCGTCCTGGTCAGGTTCTCCCGCCGCATGACGCCGGCGTTGTTGATCAGGACGTTGAGCGACGGATGCCGGGCAACGACCTCGTCAGCAAAGGCCTTGATTGCCTCGTGGTCCTCGACGTCGAGAGTGATCGCGTGCATCCGGTCCCGGCCGGCGATCGTTTCCTCAAGCGTCTTCAGCCGCCGACCTGCAACGATTACCGCGTTTCCGAGCTCGTTGAATCGCCGCGCGAGCTCCCGGCCAATTCCCGAGCCGCCGCCCGTGATCAGAATTGTGTTTCCGGTTGTCTTCATTCTGGCCTTCTTCGATCTGTCTGCGGATGACGTGCTCCTCTGCATGCCTGGTGGCGTGCCAGCGGACCTGCGACGCAACCACTTGCGTCCGTCATGTCTGGGAGGCTTCTATCGCGAGAGGGACCAGGAGACTTGCCACACCCTGCGCAATACTTGCCTTATCCTGCACGAGTGATGAAGCGCCTCTGCCGGCGTGCTAGGATCCGGCCGGAAAGCGGGAACGAATGACATGGACGCACTCAAGCAAGCTGTCCGCACGTATGCACGTCACCACGCGAACCATGATGGCCTGGCTCTGACTCCGGTGCCGGGGCTGCGGATGATGTGCGTCGAAAGGCCTGCCGGCGACCTGCACTCCGTCTACCGGCCGCTCGTTTGCTTCGTGCTGCAAGGGGCGAAGCGCATGACGGTGGGCCATGAGGAACGCGTATTAAGTGAAGGCCAGTCCGCCATCGTGGCGGCAGACATGCCTGTGATCGGGCGGATCGTCGAAGCGAGCCCGAAGGCGCCATATCTTGCGATCGCCGTTGAACTGGAGATGGCTCTCCTGCGAGAGGTTGCGGCTCAAGTCGGCGATAGCAGCTCACCACCTGCCGCAGGAATGCAGACGCTGTTCTCAGTCGATACGGAAGGAGCGATGCTCGATTGCGCATCGCGCCTGATGCAGCTGCTGGACCGACCCAATGCCGTGCCGATACTCCGGTCTGGTATCATGCGAGAATTGCATTACTGGCTCCTGTCGGGTCCACATGGCCTGGCGCTTTGGAGGCTTGCAGACCCCGACGCATACGCCGGCCGCCTTGCTGTAGCGATCGCGATCCTCAGGAAAGAGTATCGCTCGCGCGTTTCCGTCGAGCGCCTGGCAGCGGCAGCGGCGATGAGCCCGACCGCGTTTCACAAGCACTTCAAGAGAATGACGTCATTGACTCCAGGGCAGTACCAGAAGCGGCTGCGCCTCATCGAAGCGCGGCGCCTCATGCTCGACGAAGGCTTCTCGGCGAGCAACGCGGCGTTCGAGGTGGGGTACGAGAGCGTTTCCCAGTTCACGCGCGAGTATCGCCGGCTCTTCAAGGCGCCGCCCAAGCAAGACGCACTGAGAATGCGCCGCAATCCGTCTATCGAACGTGGACTGGAGGCTCGAGCGACCGCGCTGGCGTAGGGGCACTCAGCACGCGCTGTACGCCGGCTCCGAATCCGATGCCGTCGACGCCAATTCACGGGCTCTGAAGGAGGGCCGCGAGTATCAGACAGCGCCTGCTTCGCGCAAAGCGGCGATTCGCTCTTGGTCGTAGCCGAGGTCGCGCAGGATCGCCTCCGTATCGGCGCCCATGCCGGGAGCAGGACGAGCGGGCGGCTGAACGCCTGCTTCGCGGATGGCGGGACCGACTGTGCCAACGTCTCGGCCACTGGGATGCGCCAGCGTAACTATGCGTCCGCCCTCACGGACAAAGGGGGCATCGAGCGCGCCCTTGATGTCGTGAACGGGAGCCGCCGGAACCTTGCCGCCGAACGCCTTCAGCCATTCCTCCGTCGTCGCCGTCTCCAGCACAGAATCGAGCATCTCGGTGATCATGTTCCGGTGCTTCAGGCGATCGCGGAAGGTGGCGAAGCGCGGATCGTCGGCCCACTCCGGGTGGCCGACCGCCTCCGCCAGCACGCCCCAGAACTTCTCCTTGTTGCACATGATGAAGAGCCAGCCGTCCTTCGTCCGATAGAGCTGGCTCGGCGTGAGGTTCGGATGCGACGAGCGTGGCTCACGGCCCTGGTTGATCCCGGCGGTCAGATACCAGGTGCCCACATAGGCGAGGTTGGAGATGGCGGTGTCGAAGAGGCTGACATCCAGATCGCGGCCCTGGCCGGTGGCACGCGCCGAGACGATGCCGCCGAGCATCGCGATCGCCGCCTGAAGGCCGGTCGAGAGATCAACGATCGAGAGGCCCATCCGCGAGGGCGGTCCGCCAGGCTCGCCGGTGACGGACAGATAGCCCGCCTCAGCCTGCATCAGATAGTCGTAGCCAGGCCAGGAAGCGCGCTCGCCCTCCCGGCCATAAGCCGAAAGATGGACGCAGACGACACGCGGATTCGCCGCCTTCAGCGCCTCGTAGGTGAGGCCGAGCTTCGCCGGTTGGTCGCCGCGCAGATTGTTCAGGATGCCATCGGCGGTGGCTACCAGGTCGTGCAGGACCTTCTGTCCTTCAGGGTGCTTCAGATTGAGGGTGATGCTGCGCTTGTTCCGGTTGAACGACTGAAAAAAGAGGCTGTCGCCCTCCGGTAGCGGATCGTCCGCATGGCGGACGTGGCGCCCTACGTCGCCAGCCTCGGCGACGTTCTCGACCTTGATGATCTCGGCGCCCATGTCGGCCAGCTGCAACGTGCCGAACGGACCGGCGCCATACTGCTCGACGGCGATGATGCGCACGCCTTCGAGGGGGAGGGTCATATCGGATTCCGGGCCACGAGTTGACGGGAGATCAGGATGCGCTGCAGCTCATTGGTGCCCTCGCCGATGCACAGCAGAGGCGCGTCGCGATAGTAGCGCTCGATGTGAAACTCCTTGGAGTAGCCGTAGGCACCGTGGATGCGCATGGCCTCGGCGCTGTTCTCCAGTGCCGCTTCGGTCGCGAACAGCTTCGCCATACCGGCTTCCATGTCGCAGCGCTCGCCCCGGTCGTAGGCCTCGGCGGCAGCGCGGGTGAGGTGTCGGGCGGCCTCGACCCGCGTCGCCATATCGGCGAGCTTGAGCTGGATCGCCTGGTGCTGGGCGATCGGCTTTCCGAACGTCTCCCGCTGCTGCGCATACCGAACCGAATCGTCGAGTGCGGCCATGGCGACGCCGACGCCGCGGGCCGCGACATTGATGCGGCCGAGTTCGAGACCCCCGAGCGCGTGACGGAGGCCGAAGCCCTCCTTACCGCCGATCAGATTCTCGGCCGGAATCGCATAGTCCTCGAAGATCAGCTCGGCGGAGTCGATGCCCTTGTAGCCGAGCTTCTCGAGCTTGCGGCTGACGGTGAACCCCGGGCCCTTCTCGGCGAGGAACAGGCTGGTGCCCTTGTGCCGCGGCTCGGCTGTCGGGTCGGTTTTCACGAGGAGGGCAAAACAGGAGCCGTGGATGCCGTTCGAGATCCAGGTCTTTGTGCCGTTGACGAGATAGCGGTCGCCATCGCGTCTCGCCACGGTGCGGATCGCCTGCAGATCGGTACCGCAGTTCGGCTCGGTGAGGGCGAGGCCGCCGCGGATCTCGCCGCTCGCGAACTTCGGCAGATACTTCCGCTTCTGATCCTCCGTGCCGAACCGGGTCACGGCCGCGGCCATGATCAGGTGCGAGTTGAAGATGCCGGAGAGCGACATCCAGACGGCCGACACGCGTTCGACGATTTTCGCATAGGTCGTGACCGGCAGTCCCATCCCGCCATACTGCTCGGGGATGATCGAGCCGAAGAGGCCGAGCGATTTCATCTTCTCGACCATCTCTTCGGGGTAACGGTCGGCGTGCTCGAATTCGAGCACGTAGGGCTTCACATCACGTTCGAGGAACTTGTCGACGGCGTCGAGGATCTGGGTCTCCAGCTCGGGCGCGGTCATCGGTTGGTCTCCGGCATGGGGCGAGAGTTGAACCTCAGAGAGCGAGGCCGTCCTCGAGATCGCCGAGGTCGTCGAGGCCGTCGAGGGCGAGGACGAGGTCGCGCACCCGCTCCGCCCGCTCCCGGCTCACCGCCAGGGTCGCGTTCTGCATGAACTTCTCGATGATGTCGTCCGTCGAGAGCGGACGGTCGCCGGCGCCGCGGTTCTTCTCTTCTCGATGCCTGAGGGTGCGGCCGTCCGTCGTTTCGACGACCACTTCGCCCGAATAATAGTCGGGGAAGGGCGAGTCCGGATCGGCTTCGTAGCTGACCTTCTGTGCGAGTTCACGAACCGCCGCATCGTTCAGTACTGCAGCCTCCAGCTCTGCCAGCCCGAACTGCCGCCGCATGATCGAGGCCGCGACGGTGTACGGAATGGAGAACTGTGCCTCGTAGGAGTTCTGCGGCGCCCGCTTCGCCTCCAGCGGTTCACAGACGATCTTGATCACCGGCTGCGGCACGCGGACGAGCACCCGCGCCACCTGATCCGCCTTGAGGTCGTGTTCGCGGGCGAGCGCCAACGTGGCATCGGCGGTGGCGTGGTTGAAGTGGCAGGCCGGGAAGGGCTTGACGGCCGTGCGCATGATCTCCCAGCGATCGAAGAATGCTTCGGTGGCCGCTTCGTGGTTCAGCCCCTCGGCCAAGGGGCCGAGGTGGCTGTTCCACAACCCGTAACGGCCCTCATAAGGTCGGGCAGGGCCGACGAAACCCTGCTTCGCGAGCGCGGCCGCCGTGATGCCGGCGACCGCTGCCCAGCCCGGGTGCATCCGCTTCGTCCATGCGCCGTCCGAGAGGAACTCGAGGCTGCCGGAACCGACCGACAGGGCGATACCTTGCGCCATCGCGAGTTGCTCGTCGCTGGCACCGAACAGCTTGCCGGCGACGATGGCGCAGCCGAAGGCGCCGATCACGCCAGTGGGGTGAAACCCGACCTGATGCCACTCGCCGCTGGTGACGGAGCCGAGCCGGCCCGCGACCTCGACGCCTGCGACGTAGGCGGCGAGGGCATCGCGACCGCTGAGACCTTCCTGTGCTGCCACACCGAGCGCGGCCGGAAACATGCTGCAGGTGACATGGGTCGCGGCCTGGACGTGGGTGTCGTCGAAATCGAGCCCGTGGATGAGGACACCGTTCACCAGTGCTGCGTCCCGTAGCGGCAGGCGCGTCCCCATGCCGATGACGGCATGATCGCCGGGCCCGCCGAGGGCCATGCAGGCGGACAGGGTGCGGTGCGCGAAGTCATACCTGGTGGAGGCGAAGGCAATGCCGACCGCATCCAGGATCAGCTCCTTTGCGCGGCGGCGCACGTCCTTGGGAATTCTCTCGTACGAGATCTCGTTCGCGAATGAGGCGAGGCGGGTGGCGATCGGCCCGCTTTTCGCCTCGGTTTCGCCGCTTGGGGCCTGCTTCGGGAAGGGGATTGCGCTGCTCATGGGTGTCCCCGTGATTATGTCCCTGCGTCTGATCAGGCGGCAATGTCGACCCCGGCGCCGGGCCTGTCAACGTCCGGTTCCGGAAGGGGCGGGCACCCTTGTTGCCGCGTGCCGCCTCGCACCCGCGCGGGAGGAAGCCGAACCCCGCTGACAATCATCGCATCGGCGGCACACGGGAGCGGAACACGGGACAGGCATGCTCGTTAACGGGCACGCGAGGAGGCGGATGGACCCCGAGGAACCCGGCGGGCTCCGCGGCCGAACGGCAGCCCGGTGAAACATCGCGCGCAGGCGATCGATGGGGAAAGCAAGAGGCTTGGTGGACGAGACGGCAGTGGCCGAGACCCACAAGGAAGGAAACTCCCACTTGAGCGGTGTCCAGGAAGACCAACCGATGGGGGAGCTCCTGGCTCGGGAGATTCCTCGGTTGCGACGCTACGCGCGCCTACTGGTGCGTGACAATGCCTATGCCGACGATCTCGTGCAGGAATGTCTCGTGAGAGCCGTCAGCAAGTTCCACACCTATACGCGAGGCACCAACCTGCGGGCATGGCTCTTTGTCATCTTGCGGAATGTGCTCATTAACGATTACAACCGCGGCCAGAGGGGGCCTGTGTTCTGCGAAATCCAGGACAGCCATGCGAACGTGGCGATCGCGGGTGGGCAGGAGCAGCATCTGCTTCTCGAAGAGGTGCGCGACGCACTCGACAGTCTGCCGGAGGATCATCGGGAGATCATTTTGCTGGTCCCGGTGGAAGGGCTTTCCTACGAGGAGGCGGCCGCAATTCTGGAGCTTCCCGTGGGTACCGTGCGGTCCAGGCTTTCCCGAGCTCGAGCGGGCCTACGGGAGGCGCTCGAACAGAGGGGAGTGGCCCATGGGGGTGACGGCACATGAAATCTCCTGAACGCGTCACCGACGACGAGATCCAGGAATACCTCGACGACCGGCTTCCGCCGGAGCGAAAGCGAGCGGTGGAAGACTATCTGGCCGCCCATCCCGAGCGGGCTGTAGAGGTTAAGGCACTGATGCGGCAGCAGCAGGCTCTTCGAAAGCTCGGCTCCGATATCCTGGACGAGCCGATTCCGGACAGGTTCAAGGAGATTCTCGGACGTCTGCCGACCAAGTGATAGCTCTGCTTCTTAAGCGAGCAAAAAAATTGCCGGGCCCTCAGGCCCGGCAGGTAGAACAGGGAGGCTTCACGTCTGGGAGACGTCGAGGTCTTCGACCCCGACTTCGGGCAAGCGCCCGATAAGGGGACAAAAGATCAAATGCCGAAGAGGGCATCTGATAAATCAACGGTCGCTTAATACTTGAGGCGTGACCACCGCTGTTTTCGGGAGGCATCCATGCGCCCGGCGCATGCCTGCCGATGCGGTTGTCGTCAGAACTGTTCCTGCATCATCCGGGCTACCAGGAAATCCCGGAACACAGCGATGCGCTTCGATGTACGCAACTCTTCCGGATACACGAAGTAACAGGTGCTGTCCGGCCCCTCGACCTCGGGAAGTACCTGAACAAGATTGCTCGTGAGCCGGTTCATGTAAGAGGGAAGAGCTGCGATCCCGAGCCCGCTCATCGCAGCGCGGTAGATGCCGTAGATATTGTTGACCCGCAGCACGGGGCGCCGCCTTTCGCCCGATGCGCCGACTTCCAGGAGCCAGTTGATCGTCGCGGTCGGTTGCGGCACGTCCTCGCCGTAGACGATCACCCGATGTTGGTCGAGGTCATCGGGCGTTTTCGGCATTCCGTGCCGCTTCAAGTATTCCGGAGAGGCGTACAGCTTGGAGTTCAGGGTCTTGATCTGTTTCTGGATCAGATCCGGTTGCCGCGGCGGTGAAAAGCGGATCGCGCAATCCGCCTCGCGCATGCTGAGGTCGAGTTCGGTGTCGAGCAGGACGAGGCTGACCTCGATTTCCGGGTAAAGCTCCAGAAAGTCCTTGATCTGCGGGGTCAGCCAGGTCGAGCCGAAGGCCACGGTGGTCGTGACCTTCAGTGGTCCCTGCGGGCGATCCTTGCTCTCGCTGAGCATCGCCTCGGTCATGACGAGCTTGACGAAGATCTCCCGAACCGTGTTGTTCAGCAGCTCTCCCTGTTCGGTGAGGATCAGGCCTCGCGCATGGCGATGGAACAGCATCACTCCGAGGCTGTCCTCCAGTGCGTGGATCTGCCGGCTGACCGCCGACTGGCTGAGATTCAAGGTCTCGCCGGCATGCGTGAAGCTACCGGCCTCCGCCACCGCATGGAAAACGCGCAGCTTGTCCCAGTCCATCCCACTCCAGCCCCGCAGTCCCGGTCAGGTCCTCGGAGCCCCCAGGTGAAGCCCAGTTTCGATGGCGCGTTCTACGCGCTTCTGGCAGTTGCTATTCGGCAGCGGCCGCGACGTCCGCGCGCGCGGCAAGGTATTTCTCCGCCTCCAGCGCGCTCATGCAGCCGAAGCCGGCCGCCGTCACCGCCTGGCGAAAGACCTTGTCCATCACGTCTCCGGCGGCGAACACGCCAGGGATGTTCGTTCGCGTGCTGTCGGGAGCCGTGACGATGTAGCCTTGCTCGTCGACCGTGATCTGATCGCGAAAGACATCCGTGTTGGGCCGGTGCCCGATGGCAATGAAGACGCCGCTCACGGGAATCTGCCGGGTTTCGCCGGTCTTTACGTTGCGCAGCACCGCACCGGTCACGGACGGCGGAGAGGCGTCGCCCAACACCTCATCCAGTACAGTGTCCCAGATCACCTCGATCTTCGGATTGCTGAACAGACGGTTCTGCATGATCTTCTCGGCCCGGAGCGTGTCGCGCCGATGCACAAGCGTTACCTTGGTTGCGTGGTTCGTCAGGTACAGGGCTTCTTCGACCGCCGTGTTGCCCCCGCCGACCACGAGCACCTCGAGCCCCCGGAAGAAGAAGCCGTCGCAGGTGGCGCACGCAGAGACCCCGAATCCCTGGAACATCTTCTCGCTTTCGAGGCCGAGCCACTTGGCTTCCGCCCCTGTCGCGATGATCACGGCGTCCGCCGTGTAGGTGTCGCCACTGTCGCCGCGGCAAACGAACGGTCTCTGCGAAAAATCCGCGGCCACGATCGTGTCGAAGAACATGCGCGTCCCGACTTTCTCGGCCTGCGCTTTCATCTGCTCCATCAGCCAGGGGCCCTGGATGACGTCGGCAAAGCCGGGAAAATTCTCGACGTCCGTGGTGATGGTCATCTGCCCACCCGGCGAGAGACCTTCGATCAGGTTCGGCTCGAGCCCGGCTCGCGCTGCATAGATCGCCGCCGTATAGCCTGCGGCTCCCGATCCGATGATCAGAATCCTACTGTGGTGGGCATTGGCCATAAGAACGATCCGGGCTGGGGGCACACGCCTTGCAAAACTAGGTGCACTACCTGTCGTACGCAAGCCAGACCGGCCGATGATGCGTCATGCGCCAAACATATGATCCAGGGAGAACTCGTCGCGGCTCACCAGCCCGTGGTAGCCGAACAGCCGGCATGTCTCGTCACGCACGACGAGATGGGCATCGTCACCAGCCTGTCGGCGCGCCGGTTCGTCGAAAAGCTCCGAGTAGCGGAGGAAGCGGGAGCCGCTGCAAGGTATTTCGAGGGTGGTCTCGGAGACGACACGACCGGAGCGAGCGACCAGCGTCAGCCGCGTCTGCGAATGCGGCCGCCACGGCCGCGAGGCAGGATAGATGAGATGGAGCATCGTGTCGTAGGGGGCATGGCCTAGACGCACGAAGAGGCGTGTGGAAAGGCCGGGCGGGGGTCCAGAGTAGGATTGCGGCTCGTCCCCGAACGTCAGCGCCATGTTGAAGATGTGCGAGCCGAAGCTCGTCTCGGCTGCATGGCCGCTGGTGCGATCGAGGTACCGGAAGTTGGCATGCAGCCATCCGTCGGCTTCTCCGCCGTCGGCGAAGTCATAGACGAGCTCCAAATGGCCAACCGGCACTTCCGTAAGGGGGGCTTTTGCCAGGAGAGCTTCGACGTCGATCAGTGGGCAGTCGCCGCGAGGGACGCCGCCCAGCGGCCGCCGCACGAGCTCGGTGCCGTCGGGTCCATATACGAGAACGGCGATGGGCAACTCCCGCTGCGACACCGCCATCGGTGTCGGCAGAGCCACCGTGCGCCAGCGTTCCCGCGGCAGGATCGGCGCCGGAAGCACAAAGCCTTTTCCGAGCAGTGCCGCCGATCGAAGGATCGCCGGATCAGGCGAGAGATCCTCCCGCTCGACGTTGACGTGAGAGAGCCAGCTCCGCTCTTCCGTCGTCACCTCGTAGCGTGGCCGCGCTGCGTGTCGCCCGGCGCGAACTTCCAGTTGGGCCGGCCAGACTGCCTCCGGGACCAGATGGCGGGTATCGATCGCCACCGTTGCGTACGGCGGGATTTCTTGATCGAGGGGGGCGAACGTCTCGGATCCCATTCGCGCGAGCCCGATGGCGCCTGCAGGTATGGGTCTCGGGTGGCTGTTCTGGATCCAGAGGCGAACGGTTTGATCGTCGGCAGGAGCAGGGAGGCCGGCATAGCGGTTCGAAGGCCACGCGTTGGCGTCGTGCGTGCAGGAGAGATGGCCGGGTGCGTCGCTCCAGACATCGATCGTGTATTTCACGAGATCGTGGCCGGCGATGCCGACAGCATGCACGAACAACTGGCCGGTAAACGGCCCGAGGCGGAACCGATCTCGCACGTCGCGGCTGTCGATCACAATCGTGCCTTCGTCGGCGGGCAGCGTCTCGCGCCAGGTAGCCAGCGGATTGCCATCTTCGCCGAAGAGCCGGCACCAGAGGCTGGGTGAGGCCGCACCGTACCGGGCCCAGTAATTGCTCGAGACCAGACGGGTGTGCGCGCCGTCGCCATCGCGGAAAAACGCGAAGTTGGTGGCGAAATTGATCGCTGCCAGGTAGCGGGTGCGGTCCGACAGGAGATCGTCCGGCAGGCGCGCCTCGTCGAGGGTGACGACTATCGCGCCGGCAGGCAGGAGCGGGCGCGCATGCCGCACGAGGCGGTCGGCATCGAACGCGGCCACGAATACGGAACGCGCGGGCGAGGTGTGCAGCTCGGTAACCGGCTGGAGGCGATGGCCGAGCCGTGTCTTTCCAACGTCCTCCACCTTCTGTGCGAAGATCCCGCAAATATCGATCGGCCTCAGGTCGTGGAGTGCCGAGAGCTCGTCGACGCGCCCTTCGGGATCGTAGACGGCGACGCGTCCGGTGCCTGAGAGCCGTCGCACCAGCGATGCGATGCGTTCTGCGCCGAGCGGATGGGAAGCCGCCTTGTAAAAGGCGTTGCCGCCCGTTCGGCTGTTGAATGTCTCGACTCGCAATTCCCGCCAGTCGTGGTGCTCGTCTGCGGGCCGGCGCGGCGGCTTCATGTCGCCAACAGGCTCTTGAGCCGCGCGGCGATGCGATGGCGAACCATCTCCCGCCGCGCCACGCCGGCGGTCGTCACCCAGTTGAGTTGGACGCTGCGGCGCTCACCGGCGTAAGGGAGGTGACCGTGGAACGACCGTTCGCTCCTGCGGAACGCGACCAGCGTTCCCGCTTCCGGAGCGATTTCGATGGCATGATCGCCGATATCGTCGCCGGAGCGGAGCAGGCGGAGCCGGCCGGTCTCAGCCTTCCAGCCGGCATTGAAGTAGATCAATGCGGTGACGACCTTGGTGGCGGAATCGGTGTGAATGCCGCCGTCGCTGGCGCGAGACCTGCCGCGCACGCTGATGATCGTGGGCCGTACGTTCAGGTCGATCCCGAACTTGCAGCCGAAAGCCCGGCTGGTTGCTTCCGAGCGCAGCTCGTCCAGAAGTGCCGCGAACGCGGGGCCGAAGTTCAATACGCTGGCAGGGAAGCTGCCCGGTTGGTCTATCCGGGGAAAATCGGCGAGCAGCCGAGGAAGCGATCCCTCCCGGATGAAATCCCGTACCACGACATGGTCGAAGGGATCGATCGACAGAGGCGTCGCCGCGAAAGCCTCGAGTGCCAGGATGGCCATGGTCCGCTCCCCACCGGTCTTCGGCGCTATAGCAAAGCGTCTGCCCTCTGGCAAAAGCTGGCGGTCCGTTGCCGATGGGCGAGATGGTTTTGCAGCGAGACTGCTATCGGGTGCACATTCCGATATCCTGCCGCAATCAGGAGGGGAGGCAACGTGGGAATGCGGTTCGGGCTGGCCATAGCGGTGTTGTTGATTTCGACTGTTTCCGGGAGCGTCCAGGCCGAGGAGTGCGTTCTCGGTCCCCGCGTCGCTTGCGCCGGCGTCGATCTTTCGCAGCGGGAATTGCGGCGCGCCGACCTGGCCGGGGCGGATCTGTCCGGGGCAGACCTGTCCGGCAGCGACTTGCGGGAAGCGGATCTCTACCGTGCCAATCTCGCCGGAGCGAACCTGTCGGGCGCGGATCTTCGGGAGGCCATCCTGAACCGGTCGGACCTTTCAGGCGCCGATCTCTCGGGCGCCAGGTTGGACGACGCTCAGATCCGCGGCGCTAAGCTGGAGGGGGCGAATCTAACCAAGGCGGATATCTCCCGGCTGGAAATGTCCTATGCCGAATTGGGCGGTGCTACATGGGTCGACGGCCGGGTCTGTGCCGAAGGCTCCCTCGGGGCCTGCAAGTGAGTGGAAGTCGCGGTATCAGTCGGTTCGGGCGCGCTTGACTTGGGCCCTTCCGATCCATAAGTTCCGGCACAATTCCTGATGTAGCGTCGAGGCTACGCCCGCAAGGGAACGCCGGTCCGCGAGTTTCGCGCACCGGCGCGTTTCGCGTTACGAGGTTCCGGGAGCGGCATGATGTTCGAGAGCCTGTCCGATCGGCTCGGCGGCGTTTTCGACCGCCTTAAGCG
>Ga0079224_100009220_pt1 | contig 13433 bp, 12 predicted proteins | sample Stecom2015_FD_80414 | JGI IMG/M metagenome (GOLD analysis project Ga0079224, IMG submission 80414) | Agricultural soil microbial communities from Utah to study Nitrogen management - Steer compost 2015 | ecosystem: Environmental > Terrestrial > Soil > Agricultural land | place: USA: Utah... | reverse complement strand
TGCGGCTGATAGCCGATCGCGGAAACTTCCGCGCAGATTTCGCTGAGTTTCAGCTGCTGCGGCAGCCAGCTGACATGCGCGCGCTGCTCGCTGAGATTGACCTGCACTTCGGAGATGCCGGGCAGGCGCCGCAATTGATGTTCGAGCAGCCAGGTACAGGCCGCGCAATGCATGCCGCCGATCAGCAGATCGATATCACAGCGGCCGTCCGGCAATTCGCGCAGGCCGTGCTGCTGGCTCAGCAGACGCTGGAATTCCGGTGTATCAAACGCGCTGAAATCGCTGGCGCCCGCGCTGTCCTGCTCCGGCGTGCCGTTGGGCGTAACGATTGGCGTATCGCGGTAGCGGTAATAATTGCCGAGGCCGTTGCCGATGATGGTTTCCGCCACGGCCTTGCAGGCGGGGCAGCAGACATTGTGTGCGACGCCATCGACATGCACCTGAAAACGCGCGCCGGTGACAACCGGCAGCGCGCAGTGGTAACAGACATCCGGTCTGGATTGTGGCGATACGGTCATGGCGCGATGTTGAAGTGGATCGGTGTGCTGCCGGCGGCGGGCACCGCGATTTCCTTGCGCAGGCGCCACGCCGAGGTTTCTGCATCGGCGATCTCGATGGTCCAGCGGCCCTGCAGGGGTTGTGGCAGCCGCCCTGCATAACGCGCTGGCGCCGTCGCCGTCAGGAACAGCGTGAAGTCGTCATCGGCATTGACCGGATGCACAAACTGCACGCGCAATTGTCTGGGTGCCGGCAACAGCTGGCCCTGCAAATCGATGTTGAGTTGTTGCGTCGAAAAATCCACACCGAGTTTTGCCTGCACCTGCAACGCTTTCGCTTTTTCGTCGGCGGCGAGTGTGCGATTGATCGCCAGCCCCTCCTTGTAATATTCGTCGGAGACGATGTCGTCGGCATTGTTGATGGCGATGAACAGCGTGGTGATCGAGGCGACCACGACCGTGCCGGGCAGTCCGATCAGAACCCACGGCCAGAATTGTTTGTACCAGGGTTCGATCGGATCGGTGCTGCGCTGTTCAAAGGTCATCATGCGTTGTCCGTCGGTCAGTGGCCAACCGGCGCGACAAAAGTAGTCGGCGACGTGGCGCGCAATTTCGGATTGTCGATGGCTTCGATGGCGAATTCGATATCGGTTTTGCGATCGCTCAGTTTTTGCGGATCGACGTGAATGCGCAGCGGTAATTCGATGACTTCGCCGCTGTCGACCGTCACCGAATATTTGCCGACGATCTCGGCGCCATCAAGGCCGGATATGCTGACGCGGTAGACATGCCGGGTGTCATCCTGGTTCAGCACCTTCAGCGTGTAACTGTTTTCGATGAGTCCCTCGCCCGTTTCACGGAACAGGCGGTTGCGGTCGCGCAATACGTCGAGTCCCACCGGCACCCGCGTCGCCAGTGTGTAGGTGAACAGGCTCGCCATAATGGCGATGCCGATGCTGTAGCCGATCAACCGCGGGTGGACCAGGCGGCGCGGCTGGCCTTCCAGCTCATTCTCGGTGGCGTAGCGGATCAGGCCGCGCGGATAACCCATCTTGTCCATCACCGAATCGCAGCCATCGACACACAGCGCGCAGTTGATGCATTCGTACTGCAGGCCGTTGCGGATATCGATGCCGGTGGGGCAGACCTGCACGCAGATTTCGCAGTCGATGCAATCGCCGAGACCGACGCTTTTCGGATCGACGCCTTTCTTGCGCGTACCGCGCGGTTCGCCGCGTTTTTTATCGTAGGAGACGGTGAGCGTATTTTTGTCGAACATCACTGACTGGAAGCGCGCGTACGGGCACATGTACAGGCATACCTGCTCGCGCATCCAGCCGGCGTTGATGTAAGTGGCGCTGGTGAAAAATAATGTCCACGCGCCTTCCCAGAAGCCGAAATCGAAGGTCGCGAATTTGACGACGAGTTCGCGCATTGGCGAGAAGTAGCCGACGAAGGTGAGTCCGGTCAGAAATGCAAAGCCGACCCACATCGCGTGTTTGGCGATCTTGCGCAGCGCCTTGTTGAGGCTCCACGGCGCCGCGTCGAGTTTGATGCGCTGATTGCGGCTGCCTTCGGCGACCTGCTCGGCCCACATGAAAATGGCTGTCCACACCGTTTGCGGACAGGTGTAACCACACCAGACGCGGCCCACCCACACCGTGACGGCGAACAGCCCCCACGCGGCAATGATCAGCAGCCAGGCCAGCAGCGGAAAATCCTGCGGCCACAGCGTCAGGCCGAGAATGTGGAATTTGCGCGCGGGCAGATCGAACAGCACCGATTGCTGCCCGTGCCAGTTCAGCCACGGCAACAGGAAATAACCGAGCAGCAGCGGCCAGCCGGTGTAGAGGCGCACGCGCTGGAAAAAGCCTTCGATTTTGCGCGTGTAGATTTTCTCGCGCTTTTTATAGAGATCGAGTTCGCCGACCTCGGCGGGGGCGAGTTGTTCGGTGGGGATCAGTTCGGGCTTTGATTCGGGTGTCGTGCTCATGGCTTCTCGATAGACGGTGGGCGATCCGTCGCGGAAACAGGCGCTGCAGTTGCGCCTGTTCGCCGACGCGCTTAATTCCTGCGCGGAGAATGTAAACCCAAACGAGGCGTCTTGCCTGCGGGAGTGGCCGCGACAAATCGTCGCAAGCAGAAGAGGGGGAGCTGCAGGAGCAGCTCCAGTGGCTGTTATTGCTCGCGGGACAGGCTGTATACGTAGGCGGAGACGAGGTGAACCTTGTCGGCGCCGAGAATGTCATTCCACGCCGGCATCACGCCGTTGCGACCGGTGTGCAGGGTCTGCTGGATATCGGCCATCGAGCCGCCGTACAGCCAGGTCTTGTCGGTCAGGTTGGGCGCGCCCATGGCGATATTGCCAATGCCGTCGGCACCGTGGCAGGCCGCGCAGAACATGGCGAACTTCTGCTGACCGGCCACGACCAGCTTGGCGTCGGCTTCGCGTCCGCTCAGCGACACCACATACGCGCTGACCTCGGCGACGCCGGCATCACCCAGCGCGCTGGTCCAGCCCGGCATTGCACCCTGGCGGCCGTGCGCGATCGTCTGCACGATCTGGTCGGGCTCGCCGCCGTACAGCCAGTCATTGTCGGTCAGGTTCGGGAAACCCTTGTTGCCGAGGCCGTCGCTGCCGTGGCATTGCGCGCAGTTGTTCAGGAAGATGCGCTGCCCCATCTTCAGGGCCTGCGCATCCTTGGCGACTTCCGGAATCGGCAGCGCCGCGTATTTGGCGAATAGCGGGCCGAATTCCTTCTGCGCGTCGGCGATCTGGCCTTCGACTTCGCCCCGCGAGGTCCAGCCCAGCACACCCTTGAACGAACCCATACCGGGATAGGCGATCAGGTAGCCGATACCGAACACGATGGTGATGACAAACATGTAGAACCACCACGCCGGCAGCGGGTTGTCGTATTCGACGATGCCGTCGTATTCATGGCCGGTGGTGCCATCCTCGTGGCCGGCTTTGCCTTTGCGGTTGGCAAACAGCAGCCAGGTGACACCGGCGGTGCAGACCACCGTCAGGATAATGATCCAGAGGCTCCAGAAGGTACTCATGTGTGGCTGCTCCTCGGGGCGGGCTCAGATGATTTACGGGCGAGTTCAGGTTTTACGTCGTCTTCGGCGAAGGGCAGCATGGCGGCTTCTTCAAACCGCGCCTTGCGTTTGCTGCCGTAGGCCCACCAGACGATGCCAAAAAAGGCAATCATGGCGAGGATGGTGCCGATGCCTTGCAGGGTTCCGATGCTCATGGGGTTACTCCGCTGCTGGCCTGGTCAGAGGGAACTACCGTCGGCGTGTTTTTCAGCACGGTGCCGAGCTGTTGCAGGTAGGCGATCATCGCGTCCATCTCACTCTTGCCGGCGACAGCCTCCTTGGCGCCGTTGATGTCGTCATCCGTGTAGGGCACGCCGACCGTGCGCAGTGCCGCCATTTTCTTGCCGGTCATTTCGCCGGTGAGGGTGTTTTCCAGCAGCCACGGGTAACTCGGCATGATCGATTCCGGGACGACATCGCGCGGGTTGTACAGATGTACGCGGTGCCATTCATCCGAGTAGCGGCCGCCGATGCGGGCCAGATCCGGTCCGGTGCGCTTGGAGCCCCACAGGAACGGGTGTTCCCATACCGATTCCCCGGCGACTGAATAGTGGCCGTAACGTTCTACTTCCGAACGCAGCGCGCGGATCATCTGCGAGTGACAGCCGACGCAGCCTTCGCGGATATAAATATCGCGGCCTTCCAGCTGCAGAGCGGTCAGCGGCTTGAGGCCGGCCACCGGCTCAGTGGTTTCTTTCAGAAACGCCTGCGGCACGATCTGTGCGAGGCCACCAAAGCTGATGGCGACGACGATCAGCACAATCATCAGGCCGATGTTTTTTTCGACGATATCGTGATTCATCGTTCAGTTCCTTTCAGAGCGCGCCGGGGCGCGCACGACAGAGAGAATCGGTTCAGTGAGTTCAGGCAGTCTGGGCAACCGGCTGCACGACGTTTTCGCGACCGTAGGCAGTGCGCCACACGTTGTACGCCATCAGCAGCATGCCGAGCAGGAACAGCGCGCCGCCGATCAGTCGCACCACGTAACCCGGATGGCTGGCTTCGACCGATTGCACGAAGCTGTAGGTCAGCGTGCCGTCGGCGTTATAGGCGCGCCACATCAGACCTTGCATGATGCCGTTGACCCACAGCGAGGCGATGTAGAGCACGGTGCCGATGGTCGACAGCCAGAAGTGGGTGTTGATCAACGGTACCGAATACATTTCCTTCTTGCCGAACATGATCGGGATCAGGTGATACATCGCGCCAATCGACACCATCGCCACCCAGCCGAGGGCGCCGGAGTGAACGTGACCAATGGTCCAGTCGGTGTAGTGGGACAGCGAGTTGACGGTCTTGATCGACATCATCGGGCCTTCGAAGGTCGACATGCCGTAGAAGGACAGCGATACCACAAGGAAGCGCAGGATCGGATCGGAGCGCAATTTATGCCATGCACCGGACAAGGTCATCATGCCGTTGATCATGCCGCCCCAGCTCGGCGCCAGCAGGATCAGCGACATCACCATGCCCAGGCTCTGCGCCCAATCAGGCAATGCTGTGTAGTGCAGATGGTGGGGGCCGGCCCAGATGTAGACGGCGATCAGCGCCCAGAAATGCACGATCGACAGACGATACGAATACACCGGGCGTTCGGCCTGTTTCGGCACGAAGTAATACATGATGCCGAGGAAGCCGGCGGTCAGGAAAAAGCCCACTGCGTTGTGGCCGTACCACCATTGCACCATGGCATCGGTCGCGCCGGCATACACCGAATAAGACTTGAACAGCGTCACCGGTATTTCCAGGTTATTGACGATGTGCAACACCGCGATGGTGACGATAAAGGCCGCGAAGAACCAGTTGGCGACATAGATGTGGCTGGTCTTGCGTTTGGCGATCGTGCCGAAATAGAGAATTGCGTAGGCCACCCACACAATCGTGATGAGGATGTCGATCGGCCACTCCAGCTCGGCATATTCCTTCGACGAGGTCATGCCGAGCGGCAGCGTGATCGCGGCCAGCAGGATGATCAGCTGCCAGCCCCAGAATACGATCGAGCCAAGGGTGTCGGAGATCAGCCTAACCTGACAGGTGCGCTGCACCACATACAGCGAGGTCGCGAACAGTGCGCAGCCGCCGAATGCAAAAATCACCGCGTTGGTGTGCAGGGGGCGCAGGCGGCCGAACGTCAGCCACGGGATGTCGAAGTTGAGCGCAGGCCAGGCGAGCTGGGCGGCAATGAAAACACCCACCAGCATGCCGACGATACCCCACACCACTGTCATCACCGCGAATTGGCGAACGACTTTGTAGTTGTAGACGGGGTGATCAAGCGCAGGGTGGTTGGATGCAGCTGAATGGGTCGTTGAGAGTTGGCTCATCGGCGACGGTTCCGCGTTGGGGGTAGGCAATTCTGATTCTGCACGGCGGAACAGCAGTAGGCGTTTGAAGTCGCGAGTTGGCTATTCCGACTGCGGCATGATGCCGCGGCGGCCGCCTGGCACTCCATGACATAAATCAACGCGGGGTTTAATTCCAATAGGTGTATGGAACTTAGCTGGAAACCGTGGTGCAGAAGCAGCTGACTGCCGGATTGGCAGTGCGTGCAATCTTAAACGGATTCCTCTGAAGCACAACCGCAAAATGCGCGCGGCAGTGCGTCGACATACGCGGAGCGGGGTATCAACCGCCGCTGAGTTTTACTGTCAGGCCGCGCTGCTGCAGTGCATCGCGCAGGGTTTCACGATGGTCGCCCTGAATTTCGATGGTGCCATCCTTGATCGCGCCGCCGGTGCCGCAGCGTTGTTTCAGAATTTTTGCGAGCGCCTTCAATTCGGTGTCCGCGAGCGCCAGACCGCTGACCACGGTCACGGTTTTGCCGCCGCGCCCCTGAATCTGCCGCTGAATGCGCACGATGCCGTCGCCGGCAGCGACGGATTGGCTCGATTTGCAGCGGCAGTCGGCGACCGGTTGCGCGCACTGCGGACACAGACGGCCCTTGTCGGTGGAGTAGACAAGTCCCATAAAACAGATACTCTCCGCGATCGGATCGGTTCCGGGTAAAACCGGATTGATGCAGGCATTAACAAAAGAGGGCAGATGATGAGCGAAAACAGCGACGAACTGAAGACCCAGATGGTCGATTTGCAGACGCAGCTGGCCTTCCAGGAGGACACCATCGCCGCGCTCGATGCGGTCGTCACCGGCCAGCAGCGCGAAATCGACCGGCTGACTCTGCTCTGTGACCGGCTGGCGCGGCAGCTCGATCAGCTCGCCGCCAGTTGGACGGAACAGGCTGATCAGGATCCGCCGCCGCATTATTGATCCCCAGTATTATTGATCCACAGTGTAATAACGAGGCGAAACAGGCGCGATCGCTCTGCTAGACTTGCCGAAGTTCTGAACTCGACGCACCGGCCCCTCGAAGCGGCGCTCGCTCAGACGGTTGCCCTCCCCGGAACACACATAACAATCCTTGCAGAGGTTTTCAGCGACGCGCCGCCATGAATAGCCCGCTGTTCAACGAAGATTTACGTGACGGACTACAGGAAATTGCCAACGTCGCAGTGGGGCAGACGGCAGATAAGCTCGCCCGCAGCTTTTCCACCTTCGTGCAAATGCCGATTCCGAAAGTGCACCTGCTGGAGTCCGTGGACATCCGCATGGCGCTGGGTGGCGTCGTCGATGGCGACAATGCCACTGCCGTCACCCAAAGCTTTTTTGGCGACGGACTCAGTGGCGAGGCACTGCTGCTGATCAGCGATTCCAGCAGCGATGAGTTGTCGCGTCTGATGGGGTATGCCTCCGCCAATACCGAACACGAAAAGCTGGAACACATCCTCGAAATCTCGTCGCTGCTGACCGCCTCCTGCATCCAGAGCGTACACGACCAGCTAGAAATCGATGTGTTGATCAATCACCCCGTGCTGTTGGGGCAACACACGCGGATTCAGGATCTGTTTCTCGATCAGGATCTGCCGTGGGATAAGACGCTGGCGATAGAATTGAATTACGCCTTCGAAGGGTTTGTGCTGTCTTGCGATCTGATCATGCTGTTCCATCAGGATGCATTGCCCGTTTTATTTTCAAAACTTGAGCTGCTGCTCAGCTAGGTCGGACATGCAAGGAACAAATTTTTCAGATCTGCATTGGCTGCTGGATGTCATACAGAGCAGCAACGTCGGCATTGTCGTGCTCGACCGGCAGTTGCAAGTTGAAGTGTTCAATCGCTTCATGCAGGCGCACAGCGGTATCCGTTCGGATCAGGCTATCGGGCAATCCATCTTTGACCTGTTCCCGGAAGTGCAGCGGCAGTGGTTCGAGCGCCGCGTGCAATCGGTTTTCGATCTGGAAATCCCGATCTACACAACCTGGACCGAACGTCCCTGGGTGTTTCATTTTCCGTTGCGCCTGCCGATCCATTTTCACGCCGATACGATGTATCAGAACGTGATGTTCGTGCCATTGCACAGCGCCAGGAACGAAATCGAGCGCGTCGGTATCGTTGTCTACGATGTCACCGAAATCGCCCACGCCCGCCGCGAGCTGGAATTGGCGCAGGTTGAATTGCTGCGCCTGAGTCGCACTGATCGACTGACGCAATTGTGGAGTCGCGGCTATTGGGAGGAGCGATTGAATGAAGAGTTCATGCGTGCGCAGCGTTTTGGCGAGCCGGTTACGCTGGTGATGTTCGATATCGATCATTTCAAGCGCATCAACGATACATACGGTCATCCGACCGGCGATGAAGCGATCCGCCTGGTGGCACGTTTGCTGCGCGAATCCTCGCGCGAGATCGATATCTGCGGCCGTTACGGCGGCGAGGAATTCACTGTAATCCTGCCGAGCACGCCGATCGCCGGCGCGTTTCATTTTTGCGAGCGTTTGCGCGCGCGCATTGAGGAGTCAACGATCACCGCCGCGCAAAAGCAGCAGGTGCAATTTACCGCCAGCTTCGGCATATCCGAATTGAACGAAGAGACGACGGATTCCAAGGTGTGGCTGGAGCAGGCTGATCAGGCCCTGTATCGCGCCAAGACCAGCGGTCGCAACCAGACCTGCGTTTACGAATAAGCGCGATCAGAGCTTCAGCACGTCTTCCGCGTGCAGGCCCTTGGGGCCTTCCATCAGTTCGAACTCGACCGCCTGTCCCTGCGTGAGTGTCCGGTAGCCATCGCCGCGAATCGAACGAAAATGTACAAACACATCCTCGCCGGTGTCGCGCGTGATGAAGCCAAAACCCTTGGCGTTGTTGAACCATTTGACGATGCCATTGACGCGATCTGACATGATTTAACCTCATTGCTACTTATTTTTATTAACCTGGAAATAGAGCCTGCCGTCCTTGCAGGCTTTATTTTCGCGGCTAAAGCCGCATAAAACACATCCTGCGTTTTTTTATTAACCCAACACCCTTGGGTGCCGGGTTAATAACTGCCTGCTCAAACTGCTTGCGCTTTAAAGCGCTCATGACGAATACACAGCGCGCAAAGGCAAGTCTCTGCGCGATATCGAATCTGGGTTTGAGAAATTGACATACCACCAACCACTGCTTTCCGTGCCCCGTTTTTATTATTTCAGGCGCGACCGGTCAGCTATGGTCGTCGCCCGCCACCGGCTATGCGGTCATCGGCGCACTGCTCTGTTCAAGATGGCCCGCATACTAGGCATGGCCGCGGGCGGTTGTCCATGCTGCACATCGCTGCAGAAGCTGTGATTACGATTACGTAATCACAGCTTCTGCAGCTGATCGCGCTGTTCGGCCAGTTTGCTGAGTGCCGTCTCCATGCCGGCCTGCCGCTCGCGCTCTTTCGCCACGACATCAGCAGGCGCCTTGGCGACAAATCCCTCGTTGCCGAGTTTGGTGCGCAGCTGCTCGATCTGTTTGGCGAGTTTGTCGATCTCCTTGTCCAGGCGTGCGATTTCCGCATTTTTATCAATCAGGTCCGCCATCGGCACCAGCAGCTCGACAGCGCCGGCCAGTTGCGTGGCAGACATCGGTGCCTGCGCTCCCGTTTCCAGCCACGCCACTGAAGATAGCTTCGCGAGTTTTTTCAGGAACTGCTCGTTGATCGCAACGCGTTCGCGATCGGCGGCATCGCCATTGCGCAGCAGCAAAGGAATTTCCTTGCCGGGGCCGATGTTCATTTCGCCGCGAATATTGCGCACGCCGACAATGGCCAGCTTCAGCCATTCGATATCGGTTTCGGCCTGCGTGTCGATACGCTCGGGCGCGGCGACTGGCCACGGTTGCAGCATGATCGTTGCACCCTGCTTGCCCGCGAGTGGCGCGACACGCTGCCAGATTTCCTCGGTGATGAACGGCATGAATGGATGCAGCAGGCGCAGCGTTGCTTCGAGTACGCGAATCAATGTGCGGCGCGTGCCTTTTTTTGCCGCGTCGGTTGCGTTCGCATCCCACAGCACGGGTTTCGACAGTTCCAGATACCAGTCGCAGTATTCGTTCCAGATAAATTCGTAGACGGCCTGCGCAGCGTGATCGAAGCGATGGCTGTCGAGGGCCTTCGTCACTTCTTCTTCGGCGTGCTGCAGGCGCGAAATGATCCAGCGGTCGGCGAGGCTGAGCGTATGGTCTGTGCTGCCATCCTGCCCAACGTTTTGGCCCTCCGCGTTCATCAATACATAACGCGTCGCGTTCCAGATCTTGTTGCAGAAGTTGCGGTAGCCGTCGATGCGGCCGATATCGAATTTGATATCGCGGCCGGTCGATGCCAGCGAGCAGAACGTGAAGCGCAGCGCATCGGTGCCGTAGGCGGCGATGCCTTCCGGAAATTCCTTGCGCGTCTGCTTTTCGATTTTTTGGGCTAGCTGCGGTTGCATCAAGCCGCTGGTGCGTTTTTGCACGAGTGTTTCGAGATCGATACCATCAATCAAATCGATGGGGTCGAGCACGTTGCCCTTCGACTTCGACATTTTCTGGCCCTGCGAATCGCGCACGAGGCCATGTACATAAACCGTCTTGAACGGAACCTGCGGCGTGCCGTCTTCGTTTTTCACGAAATGCATGGTCATCATGATCATGCGCGCGACCCAGAAGAAAATGATGTCAAAGCCCGTGACCAGCACATCGGTGGGATGGAAGGTTTTCAGCGCCGGCGTCTGCTCCGGCCAGCCCAGCGTGGAGAAAGTCCACAGCGCCGACGAAAACCAGGTGTCGAGCACGTCGTCGTCCTGGCGCAAATTGTTTTCGGCAGCGATGCTGTATTTCGCACGCACTTCCGCTTCATCGCGGCCGACGTAAACATTGCCGTGATCGTCGTACCACGCCGGAATGCGGTGGCCCCACCACAATTGCCGCGAAATGCACCAGTCCTGCAAATCGCGCATCCACGCGAAATACATATTCTCGTACTGCTTCGGCACGAACTGGATGTCGCCGTTCTCGACCGCCTTGATCGCGGGTTCGGCCAGCTTCTGCACGCCGACATACCACTGATCGGTCAGCCACGGTTCGATGACGACACCGCTGCGATCGCCGCGCGGCACTTTCAATGTGTGTGGTTCGATTTTTTCGAGCAGGCCCGCTGCTTCAAATTCGGCGATGACTTTTTTGCGCGCATCGAAACGATCGAGGCCGGCGTATTCTGTCGGCGCTTTTTCGCCGTGTACGCCGGCGTAATTGGTGAATGTCAGCACGGTAAATTCGGCGAGCACTTTCGCGTCGCGATCAAAAATATTGATCAGCGGCAGGTTGTGGCGTTTGCCGACTTCGTAGTCATTGAAATCATGCGCGGGGGTGATCTTCACACAGCCGGTGCCGAAGGCCTTGTCGACGTATTCGTCGGCAATGATCGGGATCAGACGGTTCACGATCGGCAGGCGAATCTGTTTGCCGATCAAGTGTTGATAACGTTCGTCATCGGCAGCGACCGCCACCGCGGTATCGCCGAGCATGGTTTCCGGGCGTGTGGTTGCAACGACCAAATGTCCGCTGCCATCTTCCAGCGGATAACGGAAATGCCACATTGATCCCTGCTCTTCTTCGGAGAGCACTTCCAGATCGGAGACGGCGGTGTTGAGTTTCGGGTCCCAGTTGACCAGGCGTTTGCCGCGATAAATCAAACCCTCGTCGTAGAGGCGCACGAACACTTCCTTCACCGCGTTCGACAGCACCGGATCCATCGTGAAGGCTTCGCGCGACCAGTCGACCGACGAGCCGAGGCGGCGGATCTGGCGGGTGATGTTGCCGCCGGATTCGGCTTTCCATTGCCAGACTTTATCGAGGAATTTCTCGCGGCCGAGATCGTGCCGCGTGATGTTCTGCGCGCCGAGCTGGCGTTCGACCACCATCTGCGTGGCGATGCCGGCGTGATCGGTGCCGACCTGCCACAGCGTGTTGTGGCCTTTCATGCGGTGATAACGGATCAGCGTATCCATGATCGCGTTGTTGAAGCCGTGGCCCATGTGCAGGCTGCCTGTCACATTCGGCGGCGGAATCATGATGCAGTACGGCACGCCATGGCCGCAGGGCTTGAAGTACCCGGCTTTTTCCCAGGTTTCGTACCACCGGGTCTCGATGGCGGCGGGCTGGAAGGTTTTTTCCATTTCCAATTCTGTAGTCACGGCAGTCTCTTGGCTTTAGCTGGATAGGGTCGGCGGCGATAAAAACGTTCCCGCGCGACACGCGCTGTCTGCTGGAGACGGCGGCGATGCCACGCCCGATATTGGGGTTCGGAGCGGGTTCCGAAACGGGTTCCGAAACGGAAAGAGGAAACGTGAATGGCCGATCCTGAAAAATTTCGGCCGGGCAGTATACCGCGCGATATCCGGTGCTTCCAAAAGCGCGTGTAATCAATATCCATATTTAATTGCTTGCAATTATATCGTGCGCAATATAATTTGGCCGGCATCGTTTGCCGAGGGGATCACATGCCCAAGTCAGCCAAATCCGCCGTCGCCAGCCGCATGGATGGGCAGCAGCTTCTGCTCGACAGGCAGCTCTGTTTTGCGCTCTACGCCGCGACCAATGCGGTGACGCGTCTGTACCAGCCGCTGCTCGCGGAGCTGGGCGTGACCTATCCGCAGTATCTGGTCTTGCTGGTGTTGTGGGAGCAGGCGCCGCGCACGGTGGGCGAGCTGGGGCAGGCGCTCGATCTCGATTCCGGCACGCTGACGCCGCTGCTGAAGCGTATGGAGGCCGCCGGTCTGGTGAGCCGCCGGCGCGACCCCGCCGACGAACGCCGTGTGGTGGTGTCGTTGACTGCGTCAGGCCGCCAGTTGCGTGAACAGGCGCTGACGATTCCACAGCGGCTCGCCTGCTGTGTCGATTTGCCCGTTGATGAGCTGCTCGGCCTGCGCGACCAGCTCAAACAATTCCGTAATGCCATTTCATCTGACTGATGGTCTATTCAACCTGTCAAGGAGACATTCCCATGAGCAATGCACTCAGCAAAATTTCCTTCAAACGTATGGACGGTAGCGATACCTCAATGGGCAGCTACGAAGGCTCCGTGGTCCTGGTGGTCAACGTCGCTTCCAAATGTGGCCTGACGCCGCAGTACGAAGGGCTGGAAAAGCTGTACGAGGAATACCGCGCCCGCGGTCTGGTCGTGCTCGGTTTCCCGGCCAACAATTTCGGTGCGCAGGAGCCGGGCAGCAACGAGGAGATCACCGAGTTCTGTCGCGGCACCTTCGGTGTGCAGTTTCCGATGGCAGAAAAAATCTCCGTGACCGGCGCCGACATTCATCCGCTGTATCAGCATCTGGTCGCGGCGCAGCCGAGTGCGGTGAAGAATGCCGACAGCAAATTGCGCGCGACGCTGGATTCGCACGGCCTCGGCCCGAAGAACGACACCGATGTGATGTGGAATTTCGAAAAATTCCTGATCGGTCGCAACGGTGAAGTGGTGGCCCGTTTCGCGCCGGATATCA
>Ga0079224_100009219_pt1 | contig 13434 bp, 10 predicted proteins | sample Stecom2015_FD_80414 | JGI IMG/M metagenome (GOLD analysis project Ga0079224, IMG submission 80414) | Agricultural soil microbial communities from Utah to study Nitrogen management - Steer compost 2015 | ecosystem: Environmental > Terrestrial > Soil > Agricultural land | place: USA: Utah... | reverse complement strand
GTCGGAGTCGATGTCCACAACAATACCGGTGATGATGGAGCCCGGCTCCATATCAAGGGTTTTCAGGCTTTCTTCAAAAAGTTCGGCAAAGCTTTCGCTCATTTGGATTCCTGTAGATATGTATAAAGGCCGCTACCGCCGAGCCGCCAACATCGCGCGCCCTGCAGCTACGTACCCGCCACGCCACCAGCTTGCGTGGGTTGATTAAATTGATACCTCTGCCGGTGTTGCTGGTTACCCGACAGCGGGTTCGCCTGATCAGCCCAGAAGGTTACGTTTGCGCGCTTCCGCCTGCACTGTTTCAAGTACCTTTTCGATGCTCATGTGAGAGGAATCGAGCAGAACTGCATCATCAGCCGGCCGCAATGGCGCTATGCTGCGATTCATGTCCCTTTCGTCCCGTGCATTGATCTCATCGAGAAGACCGGCAAGACTAGCAGTTTCGCCCTTTTCCAGCAACTGCCGATAGCGCCGTTCGGCGCGAATCTCGGGGCTTGCGGTCAGAAATATCTTCAGCTGGGCATCGGGGAAAACCACCGTACCCATGTCACGCCCATCGGCCACCAGCCCGGGCGCCACACGGAACGCCTGCTGGCGCGCCAGCAGCGCATCGCGAACTGCCGGCAGTGCCGCCACGCGTGAGGCACCGGCACCCACGGTTTCGGTGCGGATACTGCGACTGACATCCTCGCCCTCAAGGATGATGCGCTGCTCACCGCCGTTCTCATCGGCGATGAACTGCACGTCCAGGTTGGCGGCGAGCCGGGTGAGAAGCTCCTCGTTGGTCAGATCGGCACCGTGATTCTGCGCGGCGAAGGCCAGCAGCCGGTACAGCGCGCCGGAATCCAGCAGGTGCCAACCCAGCCGGGCTGCCAGCATGCCGGAAAGCGTGCCCTTGCCCGAGCCGCCGGGGCCGTCGACGGTAATGACCGGAACTGCCTGCTCGTTCACGCGTTGTCCTCCTGACGGATCTGGATGCCCACCGAGCTGGCCAGATCGATGAAGCCCGGGAAGGAGGTGGCAACATGGATGCAGTCGGTGATGCGGATGTCCGCAGTGGCTCGCAGCGAGGCGATGGCAAAGGACATGGCGATGCGATGGTCCATGTGGCTGTCGATGGTGCCGCCACCTATCACGCCACCGTCGATGATGACACCATCGGGCGTGGGTTCGGCCCTGATGCCCAGGGTCTGCAGTCCGTCGGCCATGACCTGGATGCGGTCGGATTCCTTGACCCGCAGCTCCTCGGCGCCGCGCAGCACGGTACGCCCTTCGGCACAGGCTGCAGCAATGAACAGCGCCGGGAATTCGTCGATGGCCAGCGGCACCTGATCCTCGGGAATCTCGATGCCCTTGAGCGGCGCGTAACGCACGCGGATATCCGCCACCGGCTCGCCGCCGACTTCGCGTTCGTTGCTCAGAGTGATATCCGCCCCCATGGCCCGCAGAATGTTGATCACGCCAATGCGGGTGGGGTTGATGCCGACATGCTCCAGGGTAAGGTCCGACCCTTCGGCGATACTGGCGGCAACCATGAAAAATGCAGCCGAGGAAATGTCCGCCGGCACGTCGATCCGGCAGCCGGTCAGCTTGTGGCCCGACTCGACGGTGGCCGTGGCGCCGTCCACCTGCACCGGATAGCCAAAGCCTTTGAGCATGCGCTCGGTATGATCGCGGGTCGGAGCCGGCTCGGTGACCGAGGTCTTGCCCTCGGCATAGAGGCCCGCCAGCAGCAGGCACGACTTGACCTGGGCGCTGGCCATCGGCATGACATACTCCATGCCCTTGAGGTGGCTTTCGGCGCCCTTGATCACCAGCGGCGAACGACCGCCCTCGGCGGTATCGATGGTCGCACCCATCGCACGCAGCGGATCGGCCACCCGGCCCATCGGGCGCTTGCCCAGCGAGGCGTCACCGGTCAGCTCGGTGGTGAAGTTCTGCCCGGCCAGCAGGCCGGCGAGCAGCCGCATGGAGGTTCCGGAGTTGCCCACATAGATGGGGCCGGGCGGTGCCTGAAGCCCATGCAGCCCGACGCCGTTGATGGTCACCCGGCCGCGGTGGGGCCCTTCGATCACCACCCCCATGTCGCGGAAGGCCTGCAGGGTGGCCAGGCTGTCCTCGCCTTCCAGAAAGCCTTCCACCTCGGTCACGCCCTCGGCGATGGAGCCGAGCATGATCGAGCGATGGGAAATGGATTTGTCACCCGGAACACGGATGCGACCCTGTACCCGGCTGCCGGGGCTGGCGATGAAATTGATAGATTGTGTCTGCATGGGTTCCATATATGCCCTGCGGGCCAGAATCGTGCTGAAATGTTCACGTGCGACGCGGGCCCGGGTGAAAACCCCCAGCAGGGTGTTGGCGTCACCCTCCTCGACCGCCGTACGCAAACGGCTTAAATCACGGGTGAAGGTATCCAGACTGCGCAGCACCGCGTCGCGGTTGGCCAGGAACACATCACGCCACATGACCGGATCGCTGGCGGCGATCCGGGTGAAATCACGAAAACCACCGGCAGCATAACGGAATATCTCCAGATTCTCGCTGCGCGACGCCAGTGTATCGACCAGCGAGAAGGCCAGCAGGTGTGGCAGGTGGCTGGTGGCCGCGAGTACCTCGTCGTGGTCCTCCAGCGGCATATCCTCGACATCCGCGCCCAATGCCTGCCAGGCCTGCCGCACTCTCTCCACCGCCGCCGGATCGGTATTGCCCAGCGGCGTGAGAATCACCTTGTGACGGCGGAACAGTCCGGCATCGGCAGCCTCGACACCGCTGCGCTCGGAGCCGGCGATCGGGTGCCCCGGCACGAACTGCGGCGGAACCTGGCCGTAGGCCTCCCGCACCGCCTCTACTACAGCGGTCTTGGTGCTGCCGGTGTCGGTGATCACCGCCCCACCCAGCTCCAGCCTCGCCAGTTCACGCAGCACGGACCGCATGGCCAGCACCGGTACGGCCAGCAGGATAAGCTCTGCACCCTGCACCGCGCTGGGCAGATCCGGCGCCATGCTGTCGACCACGCCCAGGGACACAGCCAGTTGCTGGGTATGGGGATCGGGGTCGCTGCCCACCACTTCCCGGCAAAACCCGGACTCCCGCAGCCCCTTGGCAAAGGAGCCGCCGATCAACCCCAGCCCCACCACGGCCACGCGCCCGATTATCGGCGCCGCAGATGACGAACCGGTGACCAGCTGACTCACCGGCCCAGCACTCCGGCCAGGGCATCAAGGAAGCGCTGATTCTCGTGTTCCAGTCCGACCGACACCCGCAGATGATGCGGCATACCGTAACCGGCCACCGGTCGTACGATGACGCCGGCCTGCAACAGTCCCTGATAGACCGGGGCAGCGTCCTGCCCGACATCCACCGCGATGAAGTTGCCCCGGGACGGGATCCACTCCAGACCCAGCCGGGTCAGCCCTGCTTCCAGCTGACGCATGCCCTGCTGATTGAGCTTGCGGCTTTCATCCAGATAGGCCTGATCGGCCAGTGCCGCGACGGCGGCTGCCAGTGCCAGGCTGTTGACGTTGAACGGTTGGCGCACCCGGTTGAGCACATCTGCCACCTGCGGGTGGCTGATGCAGTAGCCGACACGCAGCGCCGCCAGACCGTAGGCCTTTGACAGGGTGCGGCAGACGATCAGATTGGGGCACCGCGCGATATGGTCGAATCCGTTGAGCGCGTCATCGGCCACCACGTATTCGGTATAGGCCTCGTCAAGCACCACCAGCACGTTGGCGGGGACCCGGGCCATGAAAGCTTCGAACTCGGCCTGCTCGAACCAGGTGCCGGTGGGGTTGTTCGGGTTGGCGATGAATACCAGCCGTGTGGCCGGGGTGATGGCTGCCGCCATCGCCTCCAGATCATGCCCCCAGTTACGGGCCGGCACCTGCACCGGCGTGGCGCCTACCGCCTGGGTGACGATGGGATAGACGGCGAAGGCGTGTTCACTGAACACCACTTCGGTACCGGGGCTGGCAAAGGCACGGCCCAGCAGTTCGAGAATATCGTTGGAGCCGTTGCCCAGAGTGATCATCGACAGCTCGAAGCCGAAGCGCTCGGACAATGCCTGCTTCAGCGTGAAGCCGTTACCGTCGGGATAGCGGGTCAGTTCCGGCAGCGCCTGCTGCACCGCCTTCAGCACCGACGGCGCCGGCCCCAGCGGGTTCTCGTTGCTGGCCAGCTTGACGATATCCTCCGGCTTCAGGCCGAACTCGCGGGCCAGCTCCTCCACCGGTTTGCCAGGCACGTAGGGAGACAGTTTTTGTACGCCTGGCAGTGCCAGACTCAGAAAATCACAACTCATGTCAAAGCCTCGAAGCTTCAAGCAGGCCCGCAAGCATGGCCATCTGCCGAACCGCCTGCAATCTGTCGCTTGCGTGCTTCCGCTACAGTTAAAGGACCGCCTTGGGGTAGGAGCCCAGAATCTTCAGTCCGACCGACTCGGCGCGGATCTTCTCCAGTGCGTCCTTCACCAGGGGATCGTGCTGGTGACCGAGGAAGTCGATGAAGAACACATAGGTCCACTTGCCGCTACGCGACGGGCGGGTCTCGATGCGCGTCAGGTCCACACCATTGGCATGGAACGGCTCCAGCAGATGGTGCAGCGCACCGGGGCGGTTGCTCATGGACACGATCACCGAGGTCTTGTCGTCCGCGGTCGGCGGCACTTCCTGGTTGCCGATGATCAGAAAGCGCGTGGAGTTGTCCGGACGGTCCTCGATCTTCTCTGCAAGCCGGGTCAGACCGTAGAGATCGATGGCCATGTCGCCGGCGATCGCCGCGGAGTTCCACTCGCTCTTGACCCGCCGGGCCGCATCGGCATTGCTCGCCACCGGCACACGCTCGATATTCGGGTAGTGTGCATCCAGCCACTTGCGACATTGCGCCAGGGACTGGGCATGGGAGTACACCCGGGAGATCTTGTCGGTGCGGGTATTCTCGCCAACCAGCAGGTGATGGTGAATGCGCAGCTCCACTTCACCGCAGATCACCAGATCATGCTCCAGGAAACTGTCCAGGGTATGGTTGATGGCCCCTTCGGTGGAGTTTTCCACCGGTACCACGCCGAAGTGCACCGCACCGGCGGCCACTTCGCGGAAGATCTCGTCGATCGCCGCCATTGGCACGCTGGTGACCGAGTGGCCGAAATGCTTGAGCGCGGCCGCCTGGGTGAAGGTGCCCTCGGGCCCCAGGTAGGCCACCTTCAGCGGCTCCTCCAGCGCCAGACAGGCCGACATGATCTCACGGAACAGGCGGGCCACCTCCTCGTTATCCAGCGGCCCCCTGTTCAGCTCCATGATGTGCTTGAGTACCCAGGCCTCCCGCTCGGGCCGGTAGAACACCGGTGTCTCCCCTTCGGCCAGGGACTTCTGCTTGACCTCGGCCACCGTCTGGGCGCAGCGGGCACGCTCGCTGATCAGCTCCAGCAGCTTCTCGTCGATGGTATCGATGCGGTTGCGCAGGGCCTTGAGTTGAGCTTCTTCAGACATGTCGTTCAACCGTGCTGCTTTTCGAATTCAGCCATGTAGGCTACCAGTGCATCCACTGCGGCTTCCGGCACGGCGTTGTAGATGGAGGCGCGCATGCCGCCCACCGAGCGATGGCCCTTGAGGTTGAGCAGACCGCGCTCCTCGGCACCGGCCAGGAACGGCTTGTCCAGCCGGTCGTCCGCCAGCCGGAAGGGCACGTTCATCCAGGACCGGTCAGCCACATTGATCGGGTTGGTGTACAGCTCGCTGGCGTCGATGGCGGCGTACAGCTTGCGCTGCTTGGCATCATTGGCGCGCTCCATCGCCTCGAGCCCGCCCTGCTCCTTCAGCCACTGGAAGATCAGCCCGGACAGGTACCAGGCAAAGGTCGGGGGCGTGTTGTACATGGAGCCGTTGTCCGCTGCCACGCGGTAATCGAGCATGGTCGGACACTTGCTGTGCGCCTTGCCCAGCAGGTCTTCGCGGACGATCACCACCACCAGCCCGCTGGGACCGATGTTCTTCTGCGCGCCGGCGTAGATCAGTCCGAAGCGCGATACATCGATCGGTCTGGAGAGGATGGTGGAAGACATGTCCGCCACCAGCGGCTTGTCCCCGACCTCGGGAATCCAGTTGAATTCCAGCCCGCCGATGGTCTCGTTGGGCGTGTAGTGGACGTAGGCCGCCTCGTCGGACAGCTGCCACTGGTTCTGGCCGGGAATGGCGAAATAATCGTATTCCTTCGCCGAAGCCGCGACATTGATGTGGCCGTAGCGGGACGCCTCTTCGATGGCCTTGCGCGACCAGATGCCGGTGTCGATATAGTCGGCGCTGCCGTCCTCGCCCAGCAGGTTCAGCGGAATCTGCGCAAACTGCTGGCTGGCCCCGCCCTGGAGGAACAGCACCCGGTAGTCCGACGGAATGCTCAGCAGGTCCCGCAGGTCCTGCTCGGCACGCTCGGCAACGCTGGTGAATTCCGCGCTGCGGTGGCTCATTTCCATGACCGACAGACCCCTGCCCTGCCAGTCCAGCAATTCGGCCTGGGCCTTCTGCAGAACCGCTTCGGGCAGTGCAGCCGGGCCAGCACAGAAATTGAACATGCGTTTGCTCACCTTGACCTCACTCATCCACGTCCGGGTTTTCGATGCTGTCATCAACAGAGGCATCGGTGGCATCGTTTACGCCGATTTCCTCTTCATTACCTTCCTCATCAGAGGGCTCCTGGACTCGCTCCAGACCGACCAGTTTCTCGTCGTTGGCCAGCTTGATCAGGGTCACGCCCTGGGTGTTGCGCGACAGGCTGGATACCTCCGAGACCCGGGTGCGCACCAGTGTGCCCTGGTCCGAGATCAGCATGATCTCCTCGCCATCGACCACCTGAACAGCGCCGACCAGCGGCCCGTTACGCTCGTTGGTCACCATGGCGATCACGCCCTGGCCGCCGCGCCGGTACTGCGGGAAGTCCTCCACCGGCGTGCGCTTGCCGTAGCCGTTCTCCGAAGCCGTCAGGATCTCGGTACCTTCCTCGGCAATCAGCATGGACACCAGCCGCTGGCCATCGGGCAGACGCATGCCGCGTACGCCGCGGGCGGTTCGACCCATGGCGCGCACGTCGCTTTCATTGAAACGGGTTACCTTGCCGCCATCGGAGAACAGCATCACCTGCTTGTTGCCATCGGTCAGCGCGGCGCTGATCAGGGTATCACCCTCGTCCAGATCCAGCGCGATCAGGCCGACGCTGCGCTGGCGGCTGAACTGCGGCAGCGGTGTCTTCTTCACGGTGCCGTTGGCAGTGGCCATGAAGATGAACCAGCCTTCGGTGTATTCCTGCACCGGCAGCATGGTGGTGATGTATTCACCCTCATCCAGCGGCAGCAGGTTGACCAGCGGCCGGCCACGGGCCGTGCGCGAGGCCTCGGGAATCTCGTAGGTCTTGAGCCAGTACACCTTGCCCTTGCTGGAGAACAACATCAGCGTGGTGTGACTGTTGGCGACCAGCAGGTGGGACACGTAGTCCTCGTCCTTCACGCCGGTCGCCGCCTTGCCGCGGCCGCCGCGGCGCTGGGCGTTGTAGTCGGACAGCGGCTGACTCTTGGCATAACCACCGTGGGAGATGGTAACCACGCGGTCTTCCTCGGTGATCAGGTCGCCGATGCTCAGATCCAGGCGCGACGCAAGGATTTCGGTGCGGCGCTCGTCGCCGTAGTTGGCCTTGATCGCCTCCAGCTCCTCAACGATCACTTCCATCAGGCGCTCCTCGCTGTTGAGGATGCGCAGCAACTCGCCGATCTGTTCGAGGATTTCCTGATATTCGGTCAGCAGCTTCTCGTGCTCCAGACCGGTCAGGCGGTGCAGGCGCAGGTCCAGAATGGCCTGGGCCTGTTCCGGTGACAGATAGTACTTGCCGTCACGCAGACCATACTGCTCCGGCAGCTCGTCCGGGCGGCAGGACTCCGCACCGGCGCGCTCGACCATTTCCATGACCGAGCCCGGCTCCCAGGCCGCCGCCAGCAGCCGCTCGCGGGCCTCGGCGGGGGACGGCGAGGCCTTGATCAGCTCGATCACCGGGTCGATGTTGGACAGTGCCACCGCCTGCCCTTCGAGGATGTGACCACGCTCGCGGGCTTTGCGCAGTTCGTAGACGGTCCGGCGGGTCACTACCTCGCGGCGGTGACGGATGAAGGCGTCAAGCAACTCCTTCAGATTGAGAATGCGCGGCTGCCCGTCGAGCAGGCCCACCACGTTGATGCCGAACACGTTCTGCATCTGGGTCTGGGCGTACAGGTTGTTGAGGATGACCTCGGCCACCTCGCCACGACGCAACTCGATGACCACACGCATGCCGTCCTTGTCGGACTCGTCGCGCAACTCGCTGATGCCCTCGAGCTTCTTTTCCTTGACCAGCTCGGCAATACGCTCGATCAGCTTGGCCTTGTTAACCTGGTAGGGCAGCTCGTTGATGATGATCTGCTGGCGGCCGCCGACCTTGTCGATATCCTCGATTTCGCAGCGGGCCCGGACATAGATACGACCCCGGCCGGTCTTGTAGGCCTCGACGATTCCCGCACGGCCATTGATGATGCCGGCGGTGGGGAAGTCCGGGCCCGGTATGTGTTCCATCAGCTCGTCGATGGAGATATCCGGATTGGCGATGACCGCCAGACAGCCATTGATCACCTCGGTCAGGTTGTGCGGCGGAATATTGGTCGCCATGCCCACGGCGATACCACTGGAGCCGTTGACCAGCAGGTTCGGCACACGGGTGGGCAGCACTTCCGGGATCTGCAGCGAGCCGTCGTAGTTGTCGACCCAGTCGACGGTTTCCTTGTCCAGGTCCGCCAGCAGTTCGTGGGTCAACCTGGTCATGCGGATTTCGGTATACCGCATGGCCGCTGCGCTGTCGCCGTCCACCGAGCCGAAGTTGCCCTGACCGTCGACCAGCAGGTAGCGCAGGGAGAACGGCTGCGCCATGCGCACGATGGTGTCGTATACGGCCGAGTCACCGTGAGGGTGATATTTACCGATCACGTCGCCGACCACACGGGCCGACTTCAGATAGGGTTTATTCCAGTCGTTTCTCAGTTCGCTCATGGCGAACAGCACACGCCGGTGCACTGGCTTGAGACCGTCACGCACATCTGGAAGCGCCCGCCCGACGATCACGCTCATCGCGTAATCGAGGTACGACTGCTTCATCTCATCTTCGATATTGACTGGAAGGATTTCTCTGGCCAGCTCACCCATGAAACGGCATTCCTTTTATTGTTGGCCACCCTGAGGTGCCAAAGCGCACACAACGCGGAACGAGGCCCTGTCGGGTCCGGATCAAAGCCGCAAATGATACCACAACGCACTGCCCTACGGGAGTTTCACCGCAACCGCGCCGACACCGTCACACTCCGGCAGACAGCGCCGCGCGCTCCCCTCAGTGCAGATGTCTGGGGCTCAGCAGCTCGGCAATGCGGCTCTCATCCGGGCGCTCCACCACGCCCCTTTCGGTGACGATCACATCGATCAGATCGGCTGGGGTAACGTCCATCACCAGCCGGCCCTCAGGACTGAGCAGGCCATCGGCGGGGTCGAGCTCATCGGCACTTTCCAGCGCAAGGTCGAACGCCGCGCTGGGCGCCACCACCATGAACCGCAGGCCATGATGCATGGCCAGTATCGCCAGCGAGTAGGTGCCGATATCACTGATGAGATCGCCATTGGCAGCGATGCGGTGGGCACCCGCCACCACCCAGCTGATGTTGTCGGACCTCATCAACTGGCCGGCCGCCGCGGCGCCACGCAGTGCTGTCGCCACCTCATCCCGATCCAGCTCCCAAAGCGCCAGCCGGCATGCGTCCGAGGCCTCATCGGCACACAGGTAGAGCTGCTCGACCAGCCCGGCACCCTGCGCCGCCCGGACCAGATCCAGCGCACCAGCGTGGCTGTCGGAATGCGGGCTGACCAGGGTCAGGAATTTCTGCGGCTGGCGGTCGTGCCGGCGGATGACCTGCACGCCCAGCCGGCCCAGCGCCCGGCGCGACTCCTCATCACTTGCATGGAGATTCACCGCCACCTGGGCCAGCTGGTCGGGCACCCCCTGCCCCTGATACCGCAGGCGCTGCAGGCGATCATCGAGCACCCCCAGCACCCACAGCAGGTGGGAGGAGGCAGGACAGGCCTGCGCCAGACGCTCGAAATCGGTCTGCAGATCCACCGCCCAGTCAGCCGAGCGGCCGATGCGCCTGGCCGCCAGGGCAATACCATAGGCAGCCACCAGACCGGCTGACACCGCACCCTGAACGACCCCATCGGCGATCGCCGCGGCGGCGTCATCGGCGTCGTGACATTCGACCCATACCAGCGCACCGGGCAGGGATCGCTGATCGAGAATACGCAGGTGATCGTCACACCATTCCAGCGCCGGCACGGGCGGCTGTGCGGGCACAGGGGGTTGCAGCTGCATGAGGGACTCCACAGAAAACGGCATTATACCCGCAGCGGGCGCAGCCGTGCTGAAATGTCGCTGCCAGAGCGCGGGCCAGAGGGTATACTGCCGCCATGAGGGCCCGGCAGCCCGCCGGTACGCGCACAGGCGCATCCGCAGCTAGACTGCCAGGCGTGGCGCGGCGGCCGGTCCGGCCGGTCGCCACCACCCACTCGGCGAATTTAAACAAGGGGATAATGATGACGCTCAACGTCGATCGTGCGGAAGTTGCCAAGTTCGAGGCGATGGCCAGCCGCTGGTGGGATCGCGAAAGCGAGTTCAAACCACTGCACGAAATCAACCCGCTGCGCACCAACTGGATAGACGAAAAGGCCAGCCTCGCCGGCAAGGAAGTGCTCGACGTGGGCTGCGGTGGCGGCATCCTTGCCGAAGCCATGGCCCAGCGCGGCGCCAGGGTCACCGGCATAGACATGGGCGAGGCGCCGCTGGCGGTGGCGCGCCTGCACCAGCTGGAGTCCGGCGTCGAGGTGGATTATCAGCAGTGCACCGCCGAGGAAATGGCCGAGCTGCACCCCGGTCGCTTCGATGTGGTGACCTGCATGGAAATGCTGGAACACGTGCCCGACCCCGCCTCGGTCATCCGCGCCTGCGCGACGCTGGTCAGACCCGGCGGCCATGTATTCTTCTCCACCATCAACCGCAACCCGAAGTCTTTCGCCTTCGCCATTGTCGGTGCCGAATACCTGCTGCGCATGCTGCCCCGCGGCACCCATGAATATGCCAAGTTCATCCGCCCCGCCGAGCTGGGCAGATGGTCCCGCCAGGCCGGCCTGGACACACAGGACATCATCGGGCTGACCTACAACCCCCTGCTGCGCCACTACAAGCTGGCCCCTGACGTGGACGTCAACTACATGGTCCACTGCCAGCGCGGGGACTGACATGCTCGACGGCGTTCTGTTCGATCTGGACGGCACCCTGCTGGACACGGTCGATGACTTCATGGCGATCATTCTCGAAATGCGCCGCCAGCGCGGCCTGGCAGACGCCCCGCTGCACCTGATCCGCTCCACCGTATCGGACGGGTCCGCCGGCATGCTCTGTGCCGCCTTTTCAATGACGCCGGAACATGACGGCTTCACCGAGCTGCGCGACGAGTTTCTCGAACGCTATCAGCAACAGCTGGCGGTGCATACCCGCCCCTTCCCCGGCATTCCGGAGCTGCTTGACTGGCTCGACGGAGAAGGTCTGCCCTGGGGCGTGGTGACCAACAAGATGAGCCGCTTCAGCATCCCGCTGCTGGAAGCCACCGGCCTTGCCGAGCGCTGTGCAAGCCTGGTCTGTCCGGATCAGGTCAGCCGCGGCAAGCCGCATCCCGAGCCACTGCTCAAGGCCTGTGCGGAAATGGCTGTCCGGCCGGAGCGCTGCGTCTACATCGGCGACCACCTGCGCGACATCCAGGCCGGGCGCGCTGCCGGCATGCGTACCGTGGCCGCACTTTATGGCTACCTGCCACCAGGGGACGACCCGGCGCAATGGAATGCCGATTTCACCGTAGAGAATGCCGCTGCCCTGCGCCCCTGGCTTGAGCAGCTGCAACAACAGGAGTTTTCCCATGTTTGACTACCGCGCCACACCGGACCTGCTGCAGGGTCGCGTCATTCTGGTTACCGGTGCCGGCGACGGCATCGGCCGCGCCTGCGCACTGAGCTGCGCCGCCCATGGCGCCACCGTCGTCCTGCTGGGTCGCACGCTTTCAAAGCTGGAGGCGGTATATGACGAGATCGAGGCCGCTGGCCATCCGCAACCGGCGATCTGCCCGCTGAATCTGGAAGCCGCCGTGGACAAGGACTATGACGATCTGGCCGACCAGCTGTTCGACACCTTCGGCAAGCTCGACGGGCTGGTACACAACGCCGCCCTGCTCGGCCCCCGCACCCTGATGGATAACGTCAAGACGGAAGACTGGCAGCAGCTGATGCAGGTGAACGTCAACGCGCCGTTCGCCCTGACCAAGGCAATGATGCCACTGCTGCGCGCGGCACCGGATGCGTCGGTGGTATTCGTGTCGTCCAGCGTCGGACGCAAGGGCCGCGCCTACTGGGGACCCTACGCGGTCAGCAAGTTCGCCCTGGAAGGCCTGATGCAGGTACTGGCGGACGAACAGGATGGCACCAGCGAGATCCGCGTCAACAGCATCAACCCGGGCGCCACCCGCACCGCGATGCGCAAGGCGGCCTACCCGGCGGAAGAGCCGGAGAAGAACCCGGAGCCGGCGGAAATCATGCCCGCGTTTCTCTACCTGTTGGGACCTGACAGCAAAGGCGTGAACGGTCAGGCGTTGAACGCGAGAGGGTGAGTAAAGACAGCCCGGCGCTCCAGCCGCCACCCCGGAATGCCCGGAAACACAACACGACGGCATCCTCGGATTGCAGCAGCCCCGACCTCGGGGCGATTGCTGGCCGCAGGCCAGCCGGGGCTCCCTTCATCTACCCGCGATTACTTGCGCGTACGCCCACCGGTTCTGGGCCTGGCACCCGGCTTGCCGCCCCGGCCGCTCTGGTTCTCCCGCACTACCCGTGCCTGATGCATGGATGGCTTGCGGGCCTGACGCTTCTGCTTTTCCTTCTCCGCCACGGTTGCTTCCGGCAGGCGGACAGGCTTCAGGCCCACCTCCTCACTGAGGATATCCAGTTCGTTCTGCTTCATCTCGCGCCAGCGGCCGACCGGCACTTCCGGTCCGAGGAACACCGGCCCGAAACGCACCCGTTTGAGCCGATTGACCCGCACACCCTGGGATTCCCACAGGCGGCGCACCTCGCGGTTGCGTCCTTCCAGCAGGCAGACGTGGAACCAGCGGTTGATGCCTTCGCCACCGGAGCTGACGATGTCGGTGAAGCGCGCCGGGCCGTCTTCCAGCATCACACCTTCCTTCAGACGCTCGAGCATCTCTTCGTCGACCTCGCCCATGACCCGCACCGCATACTCGCGGTCCATCTGCCAAGAGGGGTGCATCAGCCGGTTGGCCAG
>Ga0079224_100009218_pt1 | contig 13434 bp, 5 predicted proteins | sample Stecom2015_FD_80414 | JGI IMG/M metagenome (GOLD analysis project Ga0079224, IMG submission 80414) | Agricultural soil microbial communities from Utah to study Nitrogen management - Steer compost 2015 | ecosystem: Environmental > Terrestrial > Soil > Agricultural land | place: USA: Utah... | reverse complement strand
TCCCGGTCAGCGGTCGGCCCCTGGTCGGAGACCTCGACGCCGACGGTGACGTCGACGTCGTGCTGGTCGACCGCGCCGGCGCGTTCCATGTCCTGCGCAACCCGGGCGACGGCAACCTTTGGCCGGTGTTCAGCCAGTGGCTGAACCTCGGCGCCGCCGCGCTCGAAGCGGGCGCGCTGGGCGACATCGACGGCGACAACGACCTCGACCTGATGCTGGTGACCTGGCGTGGTGGAATGCCGCCCCCTCCGGTGCCGCCCGATGCGCTCTGGCTGAACACCGGGAACGGGACGTTCGTCGACGCCTCGCAGCGACTCACCGGCACGCCGAGCAACGCGACCGACGTGGCGCTCGGCGACATCGACAACGACGGCGACCTCGACGTCGTCACGACCGGCGGGGTGCTCTATCGCAACACGGGCACCGCGCTGGTGAGCGAGCCCTTCCATATCTTGTACAACCTCGGCGAGAGCCACATCGTGCTCGCGCACCTCGACGGCGACGGCTACCTCGACCTCGCGGCCGGGAATGCCTGCCGCGGCCGCGGGTGCGCGCCGAGCGGCGCCGGCGGCTGGGACGTCGTGCACTTCAACGACGGCCGCGGCGGCTTCGACTCGGGCACCGTGCTGCTCCAGCAGAGCTCGATGGCGACCAGCGTCGCGGTCGGCGACGTCGACGGCGACGGCGACAACGACGTGCTGATCGGGCACGTCGGCGCCCGTGGCTCCGGCCACGACAACCCCGCGGAGAACACCCTGTTCCTGAACCAGGGCGACCGAACGTTCCGCAAGGCGACGATCGACGAATTCCCGTTCGACCTCGACGCGACGGTCGCCGTCATCCTCGCCGACATCGATGGCGACACCGACATCGACTTCGTGGCTTGCAACGAGGCACTCTCGACCGGGGCGCGGCGCGGCAAGGTGCACGTCAACGTCCTGCAGCACCTCTGGGCGCCGGCCTTCGCCCGGCTGGGACGGAACTTCCCGCTCGTCGTCTACGGCGCCCGGCACGGAGCCGAGGTATGGGCTTCGGCCGGCGCCGTGCGCATCCCCGTGCCGCCGTTCGGCCTGCTGGGGCTCGATCCCGCGAGCCTCGTGACCTTGAAGCGCCTGCCCGGATCCAGCGGCCCCATGCAGATCGACCTGAACGTGCCGAACGACCCGGCGCTCGCGGGCGGGGTGCTCTACTTCCAGGCGCTCCTGTTCGGCGCCTCGCCGCAGGCCGCGCGGCTGAGCAACCGGCTCACGCACACGGTGCATCCGCACTGACGCGCCGGAGGCGCGCCGCGCGGAAAGCGCCGACCGCGAACCGCGCCGTGGAGACGCTCGCCGGGAACGCTGCTCGACGACGAGCGAACCATCCACTGCGCCTTCGGCGGCACTCCCGAATCGGGGGCCGTGGGACTCCGCGGCGAACGCGCTGCACGAGCGATACGAGTCTCGTGTCGGCACGGAGCACGGAACGCAGCACGGCTCATTCCCACGGGCGGATCCCGAGACGTGCAACCACTCCGTCGTCGGCGTGTCTGCCCGCGAACGATCTCATGGTCCGTGGGGTGCACGTGCACTCCTACCGTCACACCCGAACGCTCGTGGTCCGTCGGCTCCACCGGCAGTGCTGCCACTGCAACGGACCGCGATCCTGGGCACGATGCGGCTGACGGACGAAACCACGTTCAAGGTCCGCGCAGCAGTCCGCGGCGACGTCCCGAGCCTGGAGTGGCTCGTCGAGCGCTTCTCACCGCTCCTCATGGAGCCGGCGCGCTACCGCCTGCGGGCCCGCTGGCTCGACTCTACGCGCCCGAGGACCTGGTGCCGGAAGTCTGGGCGGTCGACTGCCTGCGGTTGCGGGAACTCGAGCCTCGCGACGGCCGCATCACCCCGGTGCCCTGTCGGTTCCTCGCGAGCATCCTGCGGCGGAAGTCCTCAACCTCCTCCGCAGGCACGTGGCGGGGAGGGCGTGCCAGGAGCTGCACGACGCCCTGGCCCTGCCCGCGGAGACGGCCGGTGCCATCACCCGGGCACTGGCGGCGGAACGCAAGGAAGCGCTCGCACGGGCACTTGCCGTTCTCAGCGGCATGGGCCGAGAGATCCTCGTGCTGCGCGGCATCGAGGGACACGCGTAGCGTGCCTGCCGTCGCCTGCGAGAGGTGCTCCCGGAGTCGCTGTTCGACGAGCTGGAGCGCCCCGAGTCGGCGACAGGTGCCTCCGCTGACGACGCCTCGTGATGCGCTGACCGCAACGGGCGGAACCCGCACGCGAGATCTCCCGCCGCGCCGCGTATGGTCCGCGCCCGATGAGTGCCGTCGTGCCGCCGGAGGCCAGGTCCGGCCCCCTTCCCGAGTGGACCCTGCGCGCGGTCGTCGCCGGGCTCGTGTTCGGCGTGCTGTTCGGCGCGGCCAACGCGTACCTCGGACTGAAGGCCGGCCTGACCGTGTCGACCTCGATCCCGATCGCGGTGCTGTCGCTGATGCTGTTCCGCTTCGCGCGCCGGCAGAGCCCGGTGCTGGAAGCGAACCTCGCGCAGACGATCGGGTCGGCGTCGTCGTCGCTCGCGTCGGGCACGATCTTCACCATCCCCGCACTGTTCATGTGGGGCTTCGTGCCGCCCTACCTGCAGGTCGTCGTACTCGCCCTCCTCGGCAGCCTGCTCGGGATCCTCGCGATGATCCCGCTGCGCCGGCTGCTGATCGTGCAGGCCGATGCGGAGCTGCCCTATCCCGAAGGCCGCGCGTGCGCGGAGGTGATCCGCGCCGCGGACACGACCGGCGCGGCGACCACGGGCGGCTCGGCGATCGTGCTCGGCCTCGCCCTCGGCGCGCTCGTGAAGGTGCTCACCACCGCGCTGCACCTCGTGCCGGAGGAGTTGACCGCGATCCTGCCCGAGCTGCCGAACGGCGCGCTCGCGATCGCGGTGTCGCCCGCACTGGTCGGCGTCGGCTACGTCGTCGGCTTCCGCGCCGCCGCGGTGATGCTCGCCGGGGCGCTGATCGCCGCGGTCGTGCTCTATCCGTTGATCACGACGGTCTACGGGCAGGGCGTCGCGGCCGGGACGGGCGAAGCGGCTCCCGACCTCGCGCGCTCCGTCGTGCGCAGCCGCTTCATCATCTACCTCGGCGCGGGCGCAGTCGCCGCCGCGGGCATCTGGACGGTGCTCAAGACCGCGCCCACCATGCTCGCCTCGCTGCGCGCCGTGCTGCGCGGCCTCCGCGCGCGGGGCGGCACGACCGGCGAACGCACCGACCGCGACCTGTCGCCGAAAGTCATCGTCCTGGGGATCACCGCGATCGTCGCGGTGGCCGCGTTCGTGCCCGGCGTGTTCGCCGGTGACCTCGACCTCCGCAGCCGCCTGCTCGCCGGGCTCGGCGCCGCGGTGTTCGGTTTCCTGTTCGTGCCGGTCAGCTCCCGGCTGGTCGGCGTGATCGGCGTGTCGTCGAACCCCACGTCGGCGATGGCGCTGATCACCCTGCTCGGGACGTCGCTCGTCTTCCTCGCGCTGGGCATCGCGGGCGACACGACCAAGGCGACCGTGCTGACCATCGGCACGATCGTGTGCGTCGCCGCATCGAAAGCCGGGGATATCTCGCAGGACCTGAAGACCGGCTGGCTGGTGGGTGGCACGCCGGCGCTGCAGCAGCGTGGGCAGCTGCTCGCCGCCGCGGTCGCGTGCTGGGCGGTCGGCGGCGTCGTGTGGGCGATCGGCAAGACGCACGGCTTCACCGGCGAAGGCGCGATGCCCGCGCCCCAGGCGACGCTGATGAAGACCGTGGTCGAGGCGGTGCTCGGCGCCGCGGTGCCGTGGCCGCTCGTGCTCTCGGGCGCCGGCCTCAGCGCCGCCGGCATCCTCGCCGGCCTGCCGGGGTTGCCGTTCGCGCTCGGCATCTACCTGCCGATGGGCACGATCGCGGCGATCTTCGTCGGCGGCGTGTTGCGTGCCGCCGCCGACCGGCGCGGCCGCGCGGCGGCCGAGCGCGGCGTCCTGTGCGCTTCGGGCTTCGTCGCCGGCGAAGGCCTGGCGGGCGTGCTCATCGCCGGCTACGCCCTGGCGAGCGGCCAGGGCCGGCACGTGCCCGGCGCAGCCACGACGGTCGACGTCGTGCTGGGGTTGGCGTGCCTCGGGTTCGCGATGGTCGCGCTGCAGCGCACGGCGCGCGCGAGCTGAAGGAGCAGGACCCCATCGGGAGCCGCAGCCCGAAGCACCGATCGGCCCCGGCGCCTCGCCCGCGGATGCCCGGGGAGACGCGCTCGCGGTGACGCGGCGCGGTCGAGCGACGACATCGGCGTCGCGAGCGTGCGGAGCCGGTAGCGCACGACACGGCACCGCGCCGGCATCCGGCGCCGGACCCGAGGGCGGAAAACGCCGCGCGGCGCGGGCGTTGGCAAGGCATGGTGCCGAACGCCAGCCAGCGGACCCGGTCGCCGTACTCGGAGTCCCTTCTCGCCGACCTGGAGAACCGACTGCTGTGGGCGCGCGCCCGGATCGGACGCGAGTTCGAGTCCCTTGTCGAGGACACGCTCCCGGTCGACGAGCAACGCGCCGACCACCCGAGCGAGCGCGGGTCGGACGAATACGCCCAATCCGTGAACCTGCAGGTCCTGCAGCACGACGCCGACGCACTGTGGCAGATCGAAGAAGCCCTGGAACGGATCGCCGGCCGCGGCGACGGCCCGTACGGGCTGTGCCAGCACTGCGCGGTCGCGCCGCAGCACCTGTGCCCGACGTGCCCGTGGATCCCGGAGGAGCGCCTGATCGCCGTGCCCTGGGCGACGAACTGCGCGCAGGTGCAGGAGCGGCTGGATCGCCACGAACTGCAACCGCCGGAGGCCGGCGAGCCGGAGGCGATGCTGCCGGGCCCGGTGCGCGTGCGCACGCGCGTGCGCGCGCTCGATCGCGCCGTCGCGCACGTGCACCCGTGGCTGCTCCACGCGCAACGCGTGCTGGGGTGCGAAGACCGCGAGCACGCGTTCAGCGCGCTGCGCCGGACCCTGCACGCGCTCCGCGACCGCCTGCCGGTCACCGAAGCGGCGCACCTCGCGGCACAACTTCCGGTGCTGCTGCGCGGCGTGTTCTATGAGGGGTGGCGACCCGCAGCGGCGCAGCGCCGGGATCGGAGCCGTGAAGAGTTCCTCGCCGACATCGTGCGCGGGCTGCCCGGGCTGCCGCATCCTCCGGAAGCGATGGCGCGGGCCGCGTTCCAGGCGATCGAGGCGATGGTGTCGCCCGGCGAGGTGGAAGACGTGAAGCAGGCGCTGCCGCGGCACGTGCGCGCGTTGTGGGTGGAGGAATGACGGGGTCCGGGGCCGCGGGCTGCCTGGATCGGCTTCGTCGTCGGCGGCAAGGCTGCGCGGCCGGTCGACCTCAGCGGACGACCACGACCTGATCGCCGTCCTGCGCGAGCGCCGTCCCCCGCCGTCCGTCGGCGAGCAGGACGGTGAACGATGACGGCGTCGCCGGCACCACCGCGAGGACCTTGCCGCGCTGCACCGGGACCGACACGTCGCCGCTCGCGTCGCCGATCCGGACGCGCTGATCCGCCACCGGCTGCCGGGCATCGTCGACCAGGCGCAGCGTCAGCACCCGGCATGCACCGCCGACGTCGATCGCGCCAAGGCGCGCGTCGCTGGCGCGCTCGCCCGCGCGGACTTCCACACCGCGCACGCGCGTGACTTCCCACCGGGAATCGGCGACGCACACGACGACTTCGTACGTGCCGGGAACGAGCTGGTCGGCGCCGAACCTGCCTGCGAACTGGTCGGGCTCGCGCGTGCGCCCCTGCGGGTCGACGATCCGACCGACCAACAAATGCAGCGGGAACCCCGCCGGCGCGGCGATCCGCGCTCGCAGGCTGCCGCCTCGCGCGAGGACGAGCAGCAGGTCGCCGGCGCCCGGGTGCGTCGCGAGCCGGGCGGGAACGAGGTCCCGCACGGTCGCCGATACCCAGAACTCCTCGGGCGGGGCTATCGTCGTGCGCACCGTGAACCGGCCATCGCGGTCGGTGCGGACCGGCTGGCGGTGGAGCGCGACCCAGCGGCCCCCGTCGCGGTCCCAGAACCCTGCCGACACGCGCGCGCCGTCGACCGGCTTGCCGGCGCCGTCGACGACCCGCCCGGAACACAGCGGACGTTCCTCCGCCTTCGGCCGAAGCACGAGGGTCCCGATGTCGACGTCCTGACCCGGCGGCAACGCGTGCGGAAGCGGAGCGCGCGCGGCGAGCACGACCTCGCTGCCCTCGACCGCGTGGTCGGCGAGCAGCACGGGGCGACGATCGGGTCCTGCAGCCGACCCGGTCACCGCCATGCGGAAGCGCCCCTCGGCGTCGATCTCCTGCCGGCGCCACGTCAGGGTGCCGCGTTCGGGGACGAAGTCCGCCGGCGCGTCCGCGGGCAGGAACGCCACGGCCATCGCCACCGGGCGCGTCACCGGCTCGCCGCGTTCGTCCACCACGCGACCGACGAGGAACGTGCGCGGCGCACCGAGCCGCACCGCGGCACGCACGACCTCGCCGTCGCGCCTCGGTCCCGGCACGACGACGTCCGGTCCCGCCTGCCGGCCCGGGCTGCCGCTGCTCCGGAGGAGCAGCTCCTTGCCGAGCGGAACGATCGGCAGGCGCGCGCGCCCGCCGCGCGCGTGCGCCCGCGGCGTGCCGATGCGATCCCACGGCTCCTCGCTCCCCGGCGTCCGCCAGAACAGGGCGACGGCGATCGCCGCGTCCGTCGGCGCACCGTCCGCGTCGTGCACGGCGACCTCCACGCTGCCGAACGGCGGCAGACGCAGGACCACCGGCTCCGCGCTGCGCGGCGTGCGTCCCAGGTCCACGCGCGGTGCATCGAGAAGCGGCACGTCGGCGACCACCGCGAACTCGAGCTGCGCGTCGAACCGGGCGGCCATCCGGAGCACCTGCTCGGGCGGGCGCAGGGTGGCGCAACCGCGCGCGTCGGTGCGCGCACGCACCGAGTCCCGGCTCTCGCTGCCGGGCAATGCGCATTCCAGCGCGACACCAGCATCCTCGACCGGTCGCCCGTCCTGGCCGACGACCTGCACGGCGATCCCGGGCTCGGCCCGGCCACCGGCCTCCACCGCGTCGCCCGGCGGCGCGGCAGCGGTCGGTCGGGCAGCCTCGCGGACCGGTGCACTCGCGGGATGGAGGTCGGCTTCAAAGGACGCGGGTGCAGGCGCTCCTCGTGGCTCTTCCGCGCTGGGTTGCGGCGCCGCGCCCTCATCCGCGTCGCGGCGACTCACGACCCACGCCGTCGCGACGACGGCGAGCAGCGCCAGGAAACCCGCGAGCGTCGTGAGCCGCCTCGTCATCGCACGCAACCTTAGCGGGCGGGACAAGGCGCGGGGCAGCCGCACGGCATCACGGCCACGATGCAGGACGACGGCACCCGTGTCGCAGCGCACGGCGCGAATGCCACGGTATCGCGCAGGCCTCCTTCACACTCCCCCACCGCGCGACGTAGGTACGCCGATGCCGCGCCTGCTCGCCCTCCTCCCCCTGCTCTCGTGCGCCCTCCCGGCGCAAGACGCCCTCGACGCCGTGCTCGCGACGCTGCGGATGCCGGCGTCGGCTGCGCAGCTCGAAGCGATGCGCGCGGCCGCCGCGCGGCCGGACGCGCCCGCGGCGATCGATGGCCTGCTGGCGGAGATCCGCGCCCAGGCGCCGGCGCTCGACAACGACGGCTGCCTCGCGCTCGAGCAGATCCTGCGCGCGCACCCGGACGCACCCTGCCCGATCGACGTGCTCCTCGAAGTCATCGCGCGCCCGATCTGGACGAGCCGGCAGAAGGGCGCGCAGGCGCTCGCGCTGGCGCTGCAGCCGGAGGTCGTCGCCGGGCAGGAGGAGCGGCTCGCGCGCGCGGTCATTCCGCTGCTCGCGAGCCAGCGCGAGCGGGTGTACGCCGCGGGCGCCAGATGCCTCGCCGCGATCGCGGGCCGCGACCTCGGCGACGACCCGAAGGCCGCGCGCGCATGGTTCTTCACGACCTTCGGCAAGGGCATCGACCTCGTCGCCGCGGTGCACGAGGAAGTGGTCGTCGTCGTGCCCCGCGCCGACGGCGGGTTCCGCGTGGGCGGCGAGCCGGCTGCAAACCTGGCCGAGCTGACCGAGAAAACCGTGGCGGCGCGCACCGCGGCACGCGCGCGCGGGTTGGACGTCGGGGCGGTGCTCGTGCTGCCGAAGGAGCGCGTCGACGCGATGCTGGCGCGCGGCGACTACGAGGAGGTGACCCCGGTGCTGCGCGCGCTCGCCGAGGCCGGCATCGACGGCGCGACCGTCGCCCCCCGACACCGACGCGTTCCGTGCGCCGTTCGCCGAGGACGAGCGCGAACTCGCTCCGCTGCGCGAGAAGCTCGCGGCGAAGCTCAGCGAGATGCGCGGCGAGCGCGTGCCCGGCGCGCAGGCCGCGGTGGTCCTCGCCGACGGCAGGCTCGTCACGTTCGCCGACGGCGTCGCCGACCGCACCACCGGCGCGCCGATGCCGCCGTCCGGCCGGCTGCTCGCCGGCAGCACGGGGAAGACGTTCTTCGCCGCGCTCGCCGCGCAGCTCGCACGCGAGGGCCGCCTCGACCTCGATGCGAAGGTCGTGCAGTGGCTGGGCAGCGAACCGTGGTACGCGCGCGTGCCCAACGCGAGCGACATCACCGTGCGCCAGCTCCAGCAGCACCGCAGCGGGGTGATGCGCTACGAGCTGAGCCGCGAGTTCCTGCGCGCGCTGCGCGCCCGCCCGGACCACCGCTTCACGCCGGCCGAGGCGGTCGGCTTCGTGCTCGACCGCAAGCCCCGCTTCGCCGCGGGCGAGGGCTTCGACTACTCCGACACGAACTACGTGCTGCTCGGCATGGTGCTGGAGCGGATCACCGGCAGACCGTGCTATGACGAGATCCGCGCGCGCTTCCTCGCGCCGCTCCGCCTGTACGACACGGTGCCGAGCGTCGGCCGGCGCATCGCCGGCCTGCTGCAGAGCCACGCCGCGCCGGACGATCCCTTCGGCGGACGCGATCCCATGCTCGTCGACGGCGAACTGCCGTTCGACCCCGGGTTCGAGGGCGCGGGCGGCGGGTTCGCGACCAGTGCGGGCGATCTCGCGCGCTGGGCCAAGGCCCTCTACGAGGGCGAAGTGCTCGCCGGCGTGCGCGACGAGGTGCTTGCCGGCCTGCCCGCGCCGCTCGGACCCGGAGTGCGCTACGGGCTCGGGGTCGTGATCGAGGACACGTCGGCCGGTCCGGCGTGGGGCCACAGCGGGTTCTTCCCCGGATCCATGTCGGCGATGCGCTACTACCCGGACGCGAAGGTCGCCGTCGCAGTGCTGGTGAACTCCACCGCGGACCCGCGCCTCGGGCGCCAGCTGGCCCTGTGGACGGCCGCGCTGGCGAAGATCGCGACCGGCAAGTAGCGCCGCGGTCAGCGCACGGCGGTGAAGCCGGTCAGCTCGACGCGCGGCGTGAGGTAGCCGGGGGCGACCGGCTCGCACCCGCACAGGTCGGTCGACAGGTACTTCTTGTTCGAGTCGGGGAAGACCGTCGCGACCACCGCGTCGCCGCCGTGCTGCTCCAGCACCTGCATCGCGCCGAGCAGGTTCGCGCCGGAGGAGATGCCGACCCCGAGGCCGAGCCGCGACGCGAGCGCCTGCGCCATCAGGATCGCGTCGCCGTCGTGCACGTCGACCACGGCGTCGAGGTCGGCGAGCTTGACGATCGCGGGGATGAACTCGTCGGAGATGCCCTGGATGCGGTGCCGCCCCACGCAATGGCCGGTGCGCAGGGTCGGCGAGCTGGCCGGCTCGAGCGGATGCACGCGCACCCTCCGGCCGGTGCGGCGCAGGAAGCGGCCGACGCCCATCACCGTGCCGCCGGTGCCGACCCCGGCGACGAACGCGTCCGCGGTCGCGCCGAACGCGGCGAGCTGACGTTCGAGCTCCGGTCCGGTGCTCTGCTCGTGCGCCGCGACGTTGGCCTCGTTGGCGAACTGTGCGGGCGCGAACGCGCCCTCGCGCTCGGCGAACTCGGCGGCGAGGCGCACCGCGCCGACGAAGCCGCCCGCCGCGCGGCTCACGTCGAGGACCTCGGCGCCGAACGACTGGAGCAGCCGGCGTCGCTCGACGCTCATCCAGTCCGGCATCGCGATCACGACGCGATGGCCGAGCGCCCGACCGAGCGCGGCGAACGCGATCCCGGTGTTCCCGCTCGAAGCCTCGACGATCGTCTGCCCGGGGCGCAGCGCGCCTTCCGCGTACGCCCTCTCCAGGATGAACAGCGCCATCCGGTCCTTCACGCTGCCGGTGAAGTTCATCGACTCGTACTTGGCGAACACGCGCCGCGCACGACCGTCGAGGCGGTAGTCGATGCGCAGCAGCGGCGTGTTGCCGACGAGCGACGCGAGCCGCGCGGCCGCCGACGGAAAGGAAGCGAGGGCAGACACCGGGTATCGGGGCAACGCGCGCGCACCCCCGCGTTTTCAACCGCGGGCCGGCCGGCTCACGCACGGGCGACGAGGATCGCGGTTCCGAGCACGCGCGCGGCGCCCCCGCGACTGCACGCGTTGCCGGAGTGTCGAGGCGGCTCGCCGGCCGCGGCGGCCCTGGCGACAGGAATGCGACGAGCGCCGCCGCGCGGACGGAGCACGTCGCCGGCAGGCGCGAACCCTGCGCCGGTGGCGGCGCGGACCGGGGAGACGTGCGGTGCGCCACGAGCCGTCGCCGCGCACGCGCGTGCAGCGGCGGCCGCGAGCGCGCGGGCCGGAGGCGGTCACCGGCTCAGGGTGCCGAGTTTCCGGCGGGCGGGCGGCTGGCCAGGTGTTCGAGCAGCCGCCAGCGGGCGTCGACGTCCTCCTGCGCGAGCGCCTGCAGCCGACGGGCGTGCTCGGGGTCGGCGCGGGTCAGCATCGTGAAGCGTCCCTCGCCCTCGGCGAAGCGCGCGAACGGCAACGTCGGCCGGCGCGAGTCGAGCTGCAGCGGGTTCTTGCCGGCGGCGACCCGGCGGGGGTCGTAGCGGTAGAGCGGCCAGTGGCCGCTCGCGACCGCCGCGGCCTGGTGCTCCTGCGCGTGCGCGAGGTCGTAGCCGTGCGCGATGCAGTGCGCGTAGGCCAGGATGAGCGAGGGACCGTCGTAGCTCTCCGCCTCGACGAACGCGCGCACCGCCTGCTTGTCGTTCGCGGCGAGCGCGACCTGGGCGACGTACACGTTCCCGTGCGCCATCGCGATCATGCCGAGGTCCTTCTTGGCCGTGCCCTTGCCGAGGGCGGAGAACCGCGCCACCGCGCCGCGCGGGGTCGCCTTGGAGGTCTGTCCGCCGGTGTTGGAGTAGACCTCGGTGTCGAGCACGAGCACGTTCACGTTCCGCCCGGAGGCGAGCACGTGGTCGAGGCCGGCGAAGCCGATGTCGTACGCCCAGCCGTCACCGCCGACGATCCACACGCTGCGGTCGGCGAGCGTACCGCAGATCGCAAGCAGCCGGCGCGCGTCGCCGTCGTCGCAACGCGCCAGCACCGCGCGAAGGCGCGCGAGCGCCGCGCGCTGCGTGACCAGGGCGGCTTCGCTGCCGCGCGGGAGTGCTAGCAGTTCGCGCACCAGCTCGTCGCCGAGCACCGGTCGGAGGCGCTGCACCAGCGCCAGGGCCTCCTGCCGCTGCAGGTCGATGCTCAGGCGGAAGCCCAGGCCGAACTCGGCGGCGTCCTCGAACAGCGAGTTGTTCCACGCCGGGCCGCGGCCCTCGGCGTTCGCCGCCCACGGCGTGGTCGGCAGGTTGCCGCCGTAGATCGACGAGCAGCCGGTCGCGTTGGCGACCACCGCGCGGTCGCCGAACAACTGGCTGAGGAGCTTGAGGTACGGCGTCTCGCCGCACCCGGCGCACGCGCCGGAGAACTCGAACAGCGGCTGCATCAACTGCGAGCCGCGCACGGTGGCCGGATCCAGCCTGGTGCGGTCCGCCTCGGGCAGCGCGAGGAACCAGGCGAACGCCTCGCGTTCGGCGGCGAGGATCGGCGCGAGGTCGGTCATCGCGAGCGCCTTGCGCTCGGGGTTCTGCCGGTCGTGCGCCGGGCACACGTGCACGCACAACTCGCAGCCGGTGCAGTCGTCGGGCGCGACCTGGATGGTCATGGCCGCGCCGCGCAGGTCGGCCGCCTTCACGATGCGCGTCTTCAACCCCGTCGGCGCCGCGGCGGCGGCCTCCGGCGGGAACGTCTTCATCCTGATCGCGGCGTGCGGGCAGACCAGCACGCAGCGCGCGCACTCGATGCACAGCTCCTGCTCCCACGCCGGCACGCGGTCGGTGATGCCGCGCTTCTCGAAGCGCGCGGTGCCGGTCGGGAAGGTCCCGTCGGCGGGCATGCGACTGACCGGCAGATCGTCGCCCGCGCCGGCGATCAGCGGCAGGATCAGGTCGCGCAGGACGCCGGGACCGAGCCCGTCCTCGCCGTCGGCGCGCGCCGCGGCGCGCGGCTCGCCCGGGGCGACCGCGAACATGGCGGCGACCGCCGCTTCGACCGCCGCGACGTTGCGCGCGACGACCTCCTCACCGCGCCGGCCGAAGGTCTCCGCGACCGCCGCCTTGATCGCGGCGAGCGCCTCGTCGAACGGCAGCACCGGGCACAGGCGGAAGAAGCACGCCTGCATCACCGTGGCGATGCGCGACCCGAGCCCGGCGGCGCGTGCGACCGCGAGCGCGTCGATCGCCCACACCGACAGCCGCCGGTCGACGATCGCCTGCTGCACGTGCGCCGGCAGCCGCCCCCACACCTCGGCGCGCGGCCACGGCACGTTGAGCAGGAGCGTCGCGCCCGGTGCCGCGTGCGCGACGACGTCGCCGCGCTGCAGGAGGCGCGGATGGTGGCACGCGACGAACTGCGCCGTGCCCGGCTCGATGAGGTAGCTGCCGGTGATCGGCCGGTCGGCGAACCGCAGGTGCGACACGGTCACGCTGCCGGACTTCTTCGAGTCGTAGACGAAGTACGCCTGCACGTGCCGGCCGGCGCGCTCACCGAGGATCTTCACCGTGTTCTTGTTGGCGCCGACCGTGCCGTCGCTGCCGAGGCCGAAGAACACCGCGCGTGTCACGTCGGGGTCGGTGTCGAGCACGAACCCGCGGTCGACCGGGAGGCTGGCGCCGGAGACGTCGTCGGTGATGCCGACCGTGAAGCGGCGGCGCGCGTCCGGGCGCGCGGCCTCGTCGAACACCGCCTTCGCCATCGCCGGGGTGAACTCCTTGCCGGCGAGGCCGAAGCGGCCGCCGATCACCGCCGGCCGGCGCTCGCGCGCGACGCCGTCGGCGAGCGCGGTGACGACCTCCTGGAAGAGCGGCTCGCCGAGCGCGCCCGGCTCCTTGCAGCGGTCGAGCACCGCGATCGTCTCGACCGACGGCGGCAGCGCGGCGAGGAAGTCGTCGACCGGGAACGGCCGGAACAGGCGGACCTGCAGCACGCCCACCGGCTCGCCG
>Ga0079224_100009217_pt1 | contig 13435 bp, 7 predicted proteins | sample Stecom2015_FD_80414 | JGI IMG/M metagenome (GOLD analysis project Ga0079224, IMG submission 80414) | Agricultural soil microbial communities from Utah to study Nitrogen management - Steer compost 2015 | ecosystem: Environmental > Terrestrial > Soil > Agricultural land | place: USA: Utah... | reverse complement strand
GCGGCGTGGTTGGCCGCCGCGACCACCGCGATAGGGCTCTCCTCGCCGAAGCGGTCGCTGGCCTCCCGCCAGACGGTCCCCGAGACCTCGACCGCCTCGTCCAGGTTCCCGGTGCGGCGCAGCATGACCGCGAGCGCCGCCATGTTGTTCAGCGTGCCCCGGTGGTTGATGCCGAAGAGGCTCCGGATCCGTTCGGTGTTCTCCCGCTGGTACCGCAGGGCCCTGAAGTAGTCCCCGGACTCCATCAGCGCGTCGGCGTAGCCGTCGACGGCCGCCAGCGTGGCAGGGCTGTTGGGCCCCAGGATCATCTCGTTGCTCTGGTAGACCTCCCAGAACAGCGCGGCGGCCTCCCGGTGGTGTCCGACGAGCAGCAGGGCGTAGGCGTAGTTGTGGGCGGCGGTGAGCGCCTCGGGGTCGTCCGGTCCCAGGAGCCGCCGGTAGCGGTCCCGGACGTCCCTGGCGAGTTCTACGGACTCCCGGAACCGTCCCGCGTAGCGGAGGTCGCGGATGAACTCGGTGCCGGCCCGCAGCGTCTCCTCCGAGTCCGGTCCGTGCTGTTCGGTGAGGGTGGACAGCACCCGCTCGCACAGCTCGTAGGCCCGCTGCCGCTCGCCGAGGTTGCGCAGCGCACGCACCAGGCGGAGTTCGGCGCGCAGGGTCTCCGGGGCGTTCTCCCCCAGTTTCTCGCGCCACACCCGCAGCGCCGCCTCCGCGGTCCGCTTGCTGTCCTCGTGCTCCCCGTTCAGGTCGGTGACGTAGATCTCCTGGACGACGAGCGAGCGGGCCCAGGGGTCGGTGCAGTCCCACGCCTCGGTCTCCCACACGTGCGGGAACAGTTGGGCGTACCGCGCCCGCGCCCCCGCTGAGGAGGTGTCCTGCGGGTCGCTCTTGGCCAGCAGCAGGTGGGCGCAGTGCCGCAGCCGCTCCTGCTCCTCGGTGGACAGCGGGAAGCGCAGCGCCCGCTGCGTCAGCCGGTGCAGCTGGAAGGTGCGGTTCCGGTGGTTGAGCAGCGCCAGTCCGTAACGGCCGATGTCGCTGAAGGCGCGGTTCAGCTTGTTGGGGTCCCGCAGCGCGTCCTCCAGGTCCGCGGGCGCCTCCACGTTCTGGACCTGCCGGAACAGGAAGCGCGGAATGGGCGCGGTGGAGAAGAACGCGCAGACCTGGAGCAGTTGCAGCGCCGCCGGGTTGGTCATGGCGAGCCGGTCCAGGGAGACGTTCAGCGCGGTGATCACCGTCTCCGGGTAGTCGGGGTCGGCGGGGGCGAACATGGGCAGCAGCTCGGCGCGCTTGCCCCGGTAGGAGGCCAGGTATTCGGCGACGGAGGTGGCGCTGTCGTTCATCCAGGCCGCGGCCTGGCGCAGAGCGATCGGCATGTGGCCGAGTTCCTCGGCGAGTTCCACGGCCTCGTGCTCGGTGAAGTCCTCCAAGCCGCACCGGCGCAGCAGCGCGATGCTCTCCCGCAGGCTGAAGACGTCCACGGTGAGCGTGTTGTAGTAGCCGCCCTCCGGCCAGGTGAGGTTGCGCGAGGTGACGATGACGTGCCCGTCGCCGTCGACCGGGAGGTAGCGCTTGATGTCGTCGGGCTTGCGGGCGTCGTCGAAGATGAGCAGCCACCTGGCCCTGGGGTTCCCCCGGCGCAGCGCCTCGCGCACGGTGTGGATCGTGCTGTTGATCGAAGTGTCGCTGCGGAACACGCCCAGCTCCTGGGCGAGCAGGGTGTACGCCTGGTTGATCTGGTTGGCCTGTCCGGCCCGCACCCACCAGACGAGGTCGTACTCGTCGCGGAAGCGGTACAGGTACTCCGTCGCCAGCTGGGTCTTGCCGATTCCGGGCATGCCCTTGAGCACGCTGGGGGTCATCCACCCCTGTTCGCTGCTCGAACGCAGTTGCTCCCGCAGCCTGAGGAGCAGGTCGTCGCGACCGGTGAACAGCGCGTTGCGGGGCGGGATGTCCCCGCCCCAGACGGCGGCGGGGGAGGCTCCCCGCGCCGGACCGACCCCTCTCGGTCCGGCTCCACCCACGAAGTTGTCGGACATCGGAACGGGCCCCTGGGACATCATGCTGTTCTCACCTGTGAGGATCGGAGGCGGGTCGGTCGGTTGCGGTGTGCGGGCCGTGTGCTCGGAGCTCCCTCCGACACCCCGGCTCCGCCGTGTCTCGGCCACGGGAACCGGCTGCCTGGGCCGGTCGGCTGCCCGGAAGCCGTCGGGGCCGCCTCCCCGCCGGGTCAGCGCCTGTTCCCTGATGCGGTGCACCAGTTCGCGGTGGGAGGCGGCCAGTCCGAGGCTCTCCAGCGCCGGAAGGGTGTCCTCGGCGAGCCGCAGTGACGTCTCGTCGAGTTCGGCGGCCTCGACCTCGTCGTGCCCGTCGAGAATCCGGCGCAGCGTGGAGAACCAGGGGTCCTGGTCCTCGAAGTCGGCGGCGAGGGCCGCCAGGGTGCGTCGGATCCGGGAGCGGCGTCCCCCCAGGGACAGCAGTGCTCCGCGGATCCCCTCCCGGTACTCCCAGCGGAGCCGTCTGGCGGGGGTGACCACGGCGGAGTCGACTTCGTGCACCAGGCCGCTGAAGAGCACCTCGACGAGTTCGGGCACCTGCGGACGGCCCGCGAACCGCCGGCACACGGCAGCGACCGCGGGTTCGGTCAGCGGCACCGCGGCCAGGTCCACCGCGAGCCGGAAGGCGGTCTCGGAGGAGTCGCGGTAGAAGCGCCGCACCACGTCGTCCGGGGTGTCGGGGGCGGTCTTCCGCCGCGGCGCGGTCGCGTTGGCGGCCGCGTCGTCGGGCACCACCCGCAGCGCTCCGGCGTTCAGGGTCCGTGCCTGCTCGCCCATGACGAACTCCGCCCAGGAGCGGAGCGCGTCGGGCCGCGGCGCCAGCACGGGGAGCGCGACGGAGACCGCCGCCCGCCGGGTCTCCGCCTCCGGGAGGGGCAGCCCTTCGGGCCACTGGAACGGGCGTGCGGTGTAGTGGCGGTTGGCCGGGGCACGGCCGACGCCCGCGGCGACGGTCATCTCCATCGCCGTGGGGCGGATGCCGGTCCGGCGCCACTGTCGGGGGTCGAGGAGGTGGATGACGGCGACGGGCAGGCGCCGGGCCAGGGTTCCGAGCCAGCTCTGCACGCTTCCCGTCTCCCATCCCTCGCCGATGCCGTCGCTGAGCACCACGGCGACGTGGATCCCGGCGCGGTCGGGAGGAGCGGCGGCGGGGTCCGGGCCGTGGACGGTGACCCGGGAGGAGGTGGCGGTGTCGGACTCGAAGCGCCGCAGCCGCACCGAGCGGAACACCCCCGAGGACCGCAGCAGTCCGAGGAGGTCCCTGACCATCTGCTGCTGGAAGAGCATGGAGACGCTCTCGTCGACGAGGACGGTGAGGTGCACGCCCGGTCGCAGGAGCGGTGCCGGACGCGGGACGACCGGGACCGGGAGGCGGGCGTGTCCCCCGCGGGTGGCGAACCGGGCGGCCAGCAGGTTCCGGGCGTAGTCGCGTGCGGTCTCCTCGACGTCGTACCCGTGCCCCCGCGGGTCGGGGACCCGCAGGCGGAAGGGGCGCAGGGCCCGGTACAGCTCCTGGCGGTGGGACAGTGCCGGGAAGGCTCCGGCCGCGGGCGTGGTCTCGGAGTCGTGCGGGGCCGGCGGTTCCCGGAGGGCGGCGGGTCCTCCCGGGATGGCGGGGCCGCCCCCGGCGGGGCCCGGAGGCTCTCCGGCGTCCGTGTCCCGTCCCCCCGTCCTCGGTGCCGGGTCGGAAGGCGGCGGATCACCGCCGCGCGGTCCGGTCGACGCCCCCCGTTCCCGGTGGTCCCGCCATGCCGCGAGGTAGATCGCGTCGGCCAGCTCCCATCCGGTAGCCGGCCCCGGCGCGCCGCGGCTGGCCCGGGTCGGCTCGGGGCCGCGGGGTCCTCCTCCGTGGGGCGGCTCGGGGCCTGGGTGCGAGGTCATCCGGGTGTTTCCGTGAGTCGGTGCCACAGCATCCCGGACAGCTCGCGCAGGAATTCGGGTTCCGGGTCGTCCGGTCCGGGTTCGATGACCGTGGCCATGTGGACCGCGTTGAGCAGTTGGTCGATGGCCAGCGGGGAGCCCTCGGCGCTGCGCCGCACGAAGTCGGCGATGACGGCGCCGGCGGGGCCGGACGGGACGCCGGAGAAGTGGGCCGCGACGATCCCGGTGAGCTCCTCCGCCGAGGGCCGGGTGAGGCGCAGGGGGATGCACCGGCGCAGGAACTCGGGCGGGAAGGGGCGCTCCTCGCCGGCGGTGATGACCACGATCGGGTATTCGGTGCAGCGGACCTCGCCGTTCACGATCGTCACGGTCCGGTCCGGGTCGTCGGTCGGCACGGTGATCCGGGACGCCGCCGACCGCAGCCGGTACAGCTCGGGAACGGTGTAGCGGCCGTGTTCCAGCAGGTCGAGAAGGTCTCCGACGAGGTCGTAGTCGCCCTTGTCGAGTCCGTCGACGAGCAGGACGCGGGGCAGCCGGTGGGGCAGGAACGCGGTGCCGAGCGGACCGAGGCGCAGGTAGCGTCCGATCCGCCGGGCGCTGCTGCGCAGCCGGGCGGTCTCCTCGGCGTCGGAGGCGTGGTCGTCCCCCGCGGGCCCGTGGCGGAGGTTGTCCAGGTTCAGGTCGTGGATCTGGGCCAGCGGGTCGTAGTCGTAGAGGCCGGTGCGGAGGGTGCTCCGGCTGTCGACGCTCCAGCGCAGCACCCGTCCCAGGTTGAGCTCCCGGGCGATCTGGTCGGCCAGGGCGGACTTGCCCACTCCCGGGGGTCCGGTGACCAGCAGGGGGCGGCGCAGGTACAGGGCGGCGTTGATCTTGGACAGGCGCTCCCGGCGCTCCGCGGTGAGGGGGCTCCACCGCGCGGAGAGCTCCGGTTCGGCGCCGAGCGTCCATCCGGCCTCGTCGTCCTCGTAGGGCGGTGCTTCCAGGGAGTCCGCCGGGGGGTCCCCGCGGTGGCGGCGCCACGGCGGGGGAGGGGGCAGGACCGCTGAGAGGTCGAGGTGGGGCCGCGGTCTCCCGGTCCCGTGGAAGATCCACCAGCGTGGAGCCTCCGCCTCTGCTCCGGGGGAAGAGGGCGTTCCGGAAGGGGGGATTTCTGACGCGGCCATTCTTGTGCCCCTTGTTCCGATCTCCAGGTCTACCTGATGTTGCCGCCGGAGAGTGTCTGTCCCTGTGCTTGGGGTTCCTGCTGGTAATCGTGGTAAATGACCGACAGGTCGTAACTCTGTCCGGACCTGTCGCGCTGCTCCGCCGTACCCCTGTCGACGCGGGAGCGGTACAGGTTCCTGGTCAGGTTCTTGATACCCTCCTCCCGCACTTTCATCTCTTGTTCCTTCCGCGTTGTCCTCTCCTCACCTCGGAGGATGGACAGGAAATGGGCTTCGGGATCGCCGTTTCGCCCCGTCCACCGCCACGCCACCACGGGCACTCCGCCGACCACGGCCGCGTACACCTGTTCCCGCCATTCGACGCCGGGGAGGGCGTGGGCGATGAACGCCACAATATCCTCGTTTCCGAGGTAATCGGACACATTCTCCCAGCCCTGTTCCCGCACCACGGAGGAGCTTCCCACCCTCCCCCGCCCCACGCGCAGGTTCTCCCAGCGCCGTCGGCACGCTCGCTGCGCTCTGGGGCTGTGCGCGAATTCCTCGCTCCTGATGACTATCTCATATTGGGACCCCAGACTCGGCGAAGGAGCGTCTCTGTGCACTTCGAGGGGCCACTTCTGGACAATGAACCTGAAAAGTAGAGAAAACGGAAAGATGAACTCAAGGCGGATTTTTTCATGACTCTCCGCCTGCTGTCTTTCGGCCCAGGAGATCAGCTCGGAGACCCTTCGGGGCAACTCCTGCGCGGTGACCTCGGTCAGCGCCTCGGTTTCGCTGACGTCCATCCAGTCCTCCCCGGGAGCCGTGATCAGCCTGTGGGCGATCCAGAACCGCTCCACGTTCCCCAGGTCGTGCTCCACCTTGATGACGAGTCGCGGCGGAGGCTGCGGCCGGACCGGTGAGCGCCCGGCCGTCTCGGCCCGGTCCACTCCCCCGCGGCTCCCGCTGCCGGGAATCCAGTCCCGCACCGCCTGGACCACCCCCTCCTCGGCCGCGTGCTCGGCCAGGAGCCGGAGGAAGCGCTCCCCCGGCGGCTCCTGGCCCGAAGGGCCGAGAGGGAGCTCCTCGAGGTCGAGGAACGCCTCCCACGCGTCGCGCGGCGCCGGAACCGTGACTTCCTCGGCCGGCCGACGGTCCACGGCCCGGTAGGCGTCGGCCACCCACCCGTCGTAGGGGACCTCACGCAGCGCCTTGCGGAGCCGCTCCCACGCCGTCCGTCCCCTCCCCGGCGCACTGAGCTGCCACTCCTCCGCCATCAGGAGGCCCTCGGCGCGCTCACACGCCCGTTCCGCGGGCTCCGAGCCGCCCTCCAGCCGGTGCAGCCAGCGCAGCATCGGCCCCAGCCACCGCTGCTCACAGCACTGGACCACCAGGGAGAGCGCGAACCAGTACGGGGCGCCCGCCGTGTTGAGCCGGGTACGCACCTCCGCCGGAAGGCACCACCAGAGCTGCCGGCGCTGCTCCTCGTCGTACACCGACGCCACATGGCACAGCTCGCCCGCCAGTTCCTCGTGGGCACGGGTGATCCTGGTCACCAGTCACCCAGCGCTTCCGCGGCCTCCCACGCCCTCCGCATCGGCGCGCTCCCCTCCTCGACCATGTCGAGCACGGTGAACACCTCCGCCAGGAGTCCGTGGTCCCGCGCCTGCCCGACGAGCCGGGACGCGAAGAGCAGGGGCGGCAGGTCGGTGCGGAGACGGCGCCGGACGCGGGAGTCGAGCAGGGCGCAGAACTCTTTCCGGGCGTCCGGATCGGCGACCGTGGGCACCTCGCTCAACGCGGCGGCCAGGTCGTGCAGTGCGCGGGGACTGTCCCGGGGCGGCGGCGAAGGGCTCTCGACGCTTCCCCGCCACACGTTGGGGACGGCCTCGACCGGGATCATCCAGCCGCTCACCCCGAACCCCCTGTCGTCGTGGTCGGCGTCGCAGACGATGCCGATCAGCGCCCCGCTGCGGTTCTCCCGGACCCCGCTGCCGCTGAAGCCGGGAGCGATCCGGGTCGTCGTCGGGGACCGGAGGTCGAACTGGACGTGCTCGTGGTGGCGTCCGCCCCGCCCGACCAGGATCCCGTGCGACCAGGTCCCGGCCGGCACCTCGTCGTGGGCGAAGCCCACCATGCTCACCGCCCGGCCCGGACGGTCGACGTCGCCGCAGCGCCGGATCCGGGGCGGGGCGGCCGGGGCGGGACCATCGAGCAGGAGGACGGCCGCGTCCCACGGGGAGCGGTCGGCGAACCAGCCGTCGTCGAGAACGGTCGCGTCGGCCTGCCAGGAGCCGCCTCCGCGGGGCGCGTCCACCGTGACCGGTTCCTCCGGGCGCGGTGTGGCCGCCTCCTCCCAGGGGACCCCCAGGGCGGCGCAGACCACGTGGGCGCAGGTGAGCACGTGACGCGGGGAGACGAGGACCCCGGCGCCCGCCGTGCCGCCGTCGGAGCTCCGGATGCGCAACTGCCAGTCGGACGGGAACGGTGCTGCGGGGGGATCGGACACGGCAACTGGTCTCTTTCTGCGTCGTCGCGGATTTACCGAAGAAATTGACCGTAGGACTCGCGCTTCCCGGAAACAGTTCCATTCTCGGAGGAATTCCGCCTTCTCCGGCAATGCTACCCACCGTTGTTGTTCCCGGACGGGCGTTCCTCTCACCCCGTCTCGAAAAGCCCGTGTCCTCCCCTTCCGGGCCGTGCCCGACGCCCGGGCCGCCCCGCGCACTCCCCCGGCAGAGCAGAATGAGACCGTGTCCTCATCCGTTCCGCCGTCACACCTCGGAGGCTGCCGCATGGGACCGCTCGACGGGATTCGCGTCGTGGAGTTCGCCGGGATCGGGCCGGGGCCGATGGCCGCCATGCTCCTGTCCGACCTGGGGGCCAGCGTGGTCCGGGTGGACCGGCCCGGCTCTCCCACGCTCGCCCCGGGAGCACAGCGGCCGCAGATGAGCGCGGGGCGTCCGGTGCTGGAGGCCGACCTGAAGTCGGAGGAGGACCTCGCCCGGGTGCGCGCCGTGGTCGCCGCCGCGGACGTCCTGCTGGAGGGGTTCCGGCCCGGGGTGATGGAGCGGCTCGGTCTGGGCCCCGAGGAGTGTCTGGCGGCCAACCCGGGGCTGGTGTACGCGCGGATGACCGGCTGGGGGCAGGACGGGCCGCTGGCGCGGCGGGCCGGGCACGACATGAACTACATCTCGCTGACCGGGGCGCTGTACAGCGTGGGCCGCCGCGGGCAGGCGCCCGTGCCGCCGGTCAACCTGGTCGGCGACTTCGGCGGCGGCAGCATGTTCGTGGTCACCGGCATCCTCGCCGCCCTGCTGGAACGCACCCGTTCGGGGCGGGGGCAGGTGGTGGACGCGGCCATGGTGGACGGCAGCGCCGTGCTGATGTCGATGATGTACGAGGACCGCGCCCAGGGGCTGTGGAACGACGAGCGGGGCGCCAACTACCTGGACACGGGTGCGCCGTTCTACGACGTCTACGAGTGCGCCGACGGCCGCCACCTGGCGGTGGCCTGCCTGGAGCCGCAGTTCTACGCGGTGTTCGTGGAGCGGACCGGGCTGGACGCGGCCGAACTGCCCGAGCAGTGGGACCCGTCGGGCTGGCCGGTGCTGCGGGAGCGGTTCGCCGCCGTGCTGCGCACGCGGACCCGCGACGAGTGGGCGGAGGTCTTCGCCGACACCGACGCGTGCGTGACCCCCGTGCTGAGCATGGCCGAGGCCGCCGACCACCCGCACGTCCGGGCGCGGGGCTCGGTGGTGCGCGACGGCGACGTCGTCTACCCGGGGCCCGCGCCGCGGTTCAGCCGCACCCCGGGCCGCAACACCCGCGTTCCCGGCACGCCCGCCCCCGACCTGGCGGAGACCCTGAAGGAGTGGGGCGTGGAGCCGTAGGCCCCGCTCCCGGCGCCGCGGGTCAGGGCAGGTCGAAGGCGCGGCGGGCGTTGGCCGCCACGGCTTCGGCCAGTTCGTCCTCGGCCATCCCCTTGACCTCGGCCAGCGCACGCAGGGTGTGCGGGACGAGGTAGGGGGCGTTGGGGCGGCCCCGGTGCGGCTTGGGGGTGAGGAACGGCGCGTCGGTCTCCACCAGCAGCAGTTCCGGCGGGGCGACGGCGGCGGCGTCCCGCAACTGCTGAGCGGTGCCGAAGGTGACGTTGCCCGCGAAGCTCATGTAGTAGCCGCGGTCCGCGCAGACCTTCGCCATCTCGGCGTCCCCGGAGAAGCAGTGGAACACCACCCGCTCGGGGGCGCCCTCCTCCTCCAGGACCCGCAGCACGTCGCCGTGGGCGTCGCGGTCGTGGATCATCAGCGCCTTGCCGTGCCGCTTGGCGATGGCGATGTGCGCGCGGAACGACCGCTCCTGGGCGGCCCGCCCCTCCGCGCCGGTGCGGTAGTGGTCGAGTCCGGTCTCGCCGACGGCGCGCACCCGCTCGTGGGCGGCGAGCGCGTCGATCTCGGCGAGCGCCTCGTCGAGGGCGGCCTCGCCTCCCGCGGGGCGCACCGGATCCCACTCGGTGGCCTCCTCGGGGGCGACGCCGTGCACGATGCGCGGAGCCTCGTTGGGGTGCAGCGCCACGGCCGCCCACACCGTGTCGTGCTCGGTGGCCGCCTGCACCGCCCAGCGTGATCCGGGCAGGTCGCAGCCGACCTGGATGAGCGGGGTCACCCCGACCGAGGCGGCTTTGGCCACGATCGCCGCGACGTCGCCGCCCTGCATGTCCATGTGGGTGTGGCAGTCGGGCACCGCCACCCGCAGCGGCTCGGGCAGCGGCGGCGGCTCGGTGCGGGCCCGGTCCCGGTTCTCTCGCTGGCGCTTGCTCTTGCTCACGGAAGGCAAGTCTATGGAGGCTGCGGCGTCCCGGTTCCGCGGCGGGGGCGCGGAAGCCCTCCGGGGCGCGCCTATCCTGGCGGGGTAACGGTTTCTCCCCCTCCGTGCTCGGAGCGTTTCTTGTACGTCGCAGAGTTGGCGGTCTCCGGAATCCGCGGGTTCCGCGGTGCGCGCGCTGTCGACCTGGGGTTCACCCGCCCCGACGGCGCCCACGCGGGCTGGACGGTGCTGGCCGGGCCCAACGGTGCGGGGAAGAGCACGCTGCTGCGCGCGTTGGCGCTGGCGCTGGTGGGCCCGTCGGTGAGCCGCAGTCTGGTGACGGACTTCCGGGGCTGGCTGTCGCGGGGGGAGACGGACGGCCGGGTGCGCGCGCTGATCCACCCGGACCCGGAGTGGGACCGTGTGCCCCGGGGGCGCGACGTGCTGCGGGAGCCGTTCGAGGCCGAGCTGCACTGGAGCGACTTCGGCGGGGTCCGGCCGCAGTTCCTCATCGAACCGGACCGCACGGTCCTGCTGGAGAACGGGCCGTGGCGGGAGGAGCCCCGGGGCTGGTTCGTGGTCGGCTACGGGCCGTTCCGGCGGCTGGGCGGGAACTGGTCGCGGCCGGTGCCCGTGCCGGGTGCGGTGTCCCGGCTCGCCAACCTGTTCGGTGAGGACGCGTCCCTCGCCGAGGGGCTGCGGTGGCTGACCGGCGTCCACCTGGGGTGGCGGGAGGGCTCCGCCGACCTGCCGGGGTTCGTGCTGGCGCTGCTCGACGACGGTCTGCTGCCCGGCGGCCTCCGGGTGGCGCGGCTGGACGGCGACGGCCTGTGGGTGGCCCACGGTGGTGAGGAGTTCCTGCTCGGGGAGTTGGGCGACGGCCACCGCGTGGTCGTGGCGCTGGTGGTGGACCTGGTACGGCACGCCTTCGAGGTGTTCGGCCGCGCGGCGCTCGGCGAGCACGCCGGCGCCCCGGCCGTGCTCTGCCCCGGCGTGGTGCTCATCGACGAGGTGGAGGCGCACCTGCACGCGGGCTGGCAGCAGACCGTCGGCGACTGGCTGACGCGCCATTTTCCGCGGATCCAGTTCGTCGTGACCACGCACAGTCCGCACGTCTGCCGGAGCGCCGCCCCCGGCGGGCTGGTCCGCCTGTCCGGCGTGGACCGGGAGGAGCCGCCCCGGGTGGTCTTCGAACCCCGGGGCCTCGCCTCCTGACCGCGGCCCTGTCCCCGGGGCCGCAACGGACGCCTGCCATGGCCCTGGGGGCATGGTCCCTGTCCTCGGGTTCCCGCCTCCCCGGAGGTTGCTGCGGGCTGCAGTAGAGTGTGCCTCGCCAGCCCCGGTGTGGCCTCTGCTCGCACGCTCCCCGGGGCACAGCCTTCTCCGGACTGCTCCACCACGCACCTGCCCCCTGCCGAGGCGGGCCTGCACCAGGACCACCCGGTAAGGATCTCGGGGTTGCCCACGTTCTTCTGTCCGCCCACGCTCGGAGCGTTCCTTGTACGTCGCGAAGTTGGAGATCTCTGACATCCGCGGATTTCACGGCGCGCGCAGCGTCGACCTGCGGTTCACCCGACCCGGTGGTGACCACGCGGGATGGACCGTGCTCGCCGGACGCAACGGCTCCGGGAAGACCACGCTGCTGCGGGCACTGGCACTGGCACTGGTCGGTCACCTGTCCGGGCGCAGCCTGCTCCCCGACTTCCAGGGATGGCTCTCCTCCGGCAGGCCGCAGGGGCAGGTCAACGCGCTGGTCCACCCCGACCCGGAATGGGACCACCCGAGCGGTGACCACGGCCTCCAGAACCCGTTCAATGCCGTGTTGACCTGGGAGGACCTCGGCGACGACCGTCCCGGGAACGTCCCCCGGTCAACGCTCGTCGTCGACGTTCCAGCAGACCGCCCCCTTCACCGCGGCCCCTGGTCGGACAATCCTCGGGGCTGGTTCGTCGCGGGGTACGGACCTTTCCGGCGATTGGGCCGCGGGTCGTCGGAAGCGCAGCGGTTGATGCTCGCCACGGGGCCGGTTCCCCGACTCGCCACCCTCTTCAACGAGGACGCGTCCCTGGCGGAGAGCGTCCAGTGGTTGATCAGCCTGCATCTGAGGCGTCTGGAACAACGGGAGGGCGCTGCAGAACTCCTGGAGTTCGTGCTCTCCCTGCTCAACGACGGCCTGCTGCCCGACGGGTTCCGGGTGCTGCGGGTGGACAGCGAGGGCCTGTGGGTGGTCCGTGACGGCGGAGAGATCCCACTGCGGGAGATGAGTGACGGCTACCGCACCGTCACCGCCTTGGTGCTGGATCTGGTGCGGCACGCCTTCGACGCTTTCGGCACCAGGGCACTCGGCGAGCACGACTCTGTTCCGGCCGTGGTCTGTCCCGGTGTGGTGCTCATCGACGAGATCGACGCGCACCTGCACGTGAGTTGGCAGAAGACGATCGGCGGCTGGTTGAAGCGGCACTTCCCCCGCATCCAGTTCATCGTGACCTCGCACAGCCCCTACATCTGCCAGAGCGCCGATCCGGGGGGCCTGATCCGGCTTCCCGGTGTGGACGAGGACGAAGCGCCCCGCGTGGTCTCCGAGGAGCTGTACGAACGGGTGGTGTACGGCAGCGGTGACGACGCACTGCTCACCGAACTGTTCGGAGTCGACTCGCCCTACTCGGAGCAGGCCGAGGAGAAACGGCGCCGGCTGGCACGTCTGGAGTCTGCTGTACTGCGCGGAACGGCCACCCCCGAAGAGGTGAGTGAGTACGAGGATCTGCAAAGGACTCTGACGAGTTCGTTCACCGCACGGGTGGACGAGGTTGCGGGGCGGATCAACCGGGCTTGACGTGATCCGCATCCACCGGGCGAAGCTGCCCGAACCATTACGTCACCGGCTGACCAGGAACACCGAAGAACTCCGGACGGCTGGGGCCGGTCCTGAGACTGCGCGACGCAAGTGGAAACACGCGGATGCCGTCCGCCGGGCGGTCGGAGACCTGCTCGCCACAATGGCCACCGGTATCGAGCGGTGCATGTACTGCGGCGACAACCAGGGGAACGCCATCGACCACTTCGAGCCGATCGCTGCCGCTCCGCTGCGTACCTTCGACTGGCACAACCACCTCCTCGCCTGCTCCCACTGCAACAGCCATGAGAAGCGCGATCTCTTCCCCCGTGCTGCTGACGGCACCCCGCTGTTGGTCGACCCGACTGCCGAAGACCCCTACCAGCACTTGAGACTGCTGCTGAGCGTCGGGGAGTACGAAGCACTGTCCGAGCGGGGTGAGGCGACCATCGAGGTCTTCGGGCTCAACCGCGCCGTCCTCGCCCGGGGCCGTGCCATGGCGTTCGTGAGGACTCGGCCGCTACTACGTGAGCGGCAGCGCTTCATCCAGGCGGGCAACCTTGCAGAGGCCACCGAGATCACCGAGTCGTTGCGTCTCCAGCCCTTCGCCGACGTGCTCTCGGCGATGCTGCGCTACCGCCATCTTCCCGGCGCGGCGGTTGTCCTGGGCGGTCCCGATGTGCTCGAAGCACTGGACGATCCAGAACTGGACTTCTGGT
>Ga0079224_100009215_pt1 | contig 13435 bp, 11 predicted proteins | sample Stecom2015_FD_80414 | JGI IMG/M metagenome (GOLD analysis project Ga0079224, IMG submission 80414) | Agricultural soil microbial communities from Utah to study Nitrogen management - Steer compost 2015 | ecosystem: Environmental > Terrestrial > Soil > Agricultural land | place: USA: Utah... | reverse complement strand
CGCCGAGCGGACGGGTCTCGCGGCCCGGCTGCACGATCCGGAGCCGTTCGTTCCCACGCCGCTGATGCGCGCGCCGGACCGTCTCGACCTGAACGCGGAAGGGATCCGAACGGTGCTCTGGGCGACGGGCTACGAGCGCACCTACCCCTGGCTCGAAGTCCCCGTGCTCGACCCGCTCGGCGAGATCGTGCACCGGGGTGGCATCACGCCTGCGCCGGGACTCTACGTGCTCGGCCTCCGCTTCCTCCGCCGCCGGAAGTCGAGCTTCCTGGACGGCGCCGCCGACGACGCGCGCGCCCTGTCCGCGCACATCGTGCAGCGACGCAGCCGATGAAGGTCCCCGGTACCCGCTACGACGTCGTGATCGCGGGTGCGCGCTGCGCCGGCGCGGCCACCGCGATGCTGCTCGCGCGTAGCGGACTGCGTGTGTTGGTGGTGGACCCGACCCGACCGGGAAGCGACACGCTGTCGACCCATGCGCTCATGCGCGGGGCGATCGAGCAGCTCGACCGATGGGGGCTGCTGGAGCGGATCCGTGCGGCCGGAACGCCCCCCATCCGGACCACGACGTTCCAGTACGGCCGGGAGGAGGTCCGCATCCCCATCGGCGAGCGGAACGGCGTGGATGCGCTCTACGCGCCGCGGCGCACGGTGCTGGACCCGGTGCTCCAGGACGCGGCGCGGGCGGCGGGGGCGCACGTCGTCCACAGGGCCGCCGTCATCGATCTGATGTTCGAGGACGGTAGGCGGGCAGTACGTGCGCGGCCCCCGGGACGCGGAGGATCCATGGACGATCGGAGTCGTTCCGGTGCCGACGGTGGACGGGACGGCCGCCTCGCCGAAGGCGAGCGCCGCGTCACCGGAGCCGTCGTGCGCGCGGCGCACGGAGCCACGGTTCGCATCCCCGCTCGATGGGTGATCGGCGCCGACGGAATCCGGTCCCGCATCGCACGTCTCGTGGACGCGCCGCTCGACTACCGGGCCATGCATGCGACCTCGACCGTCTACGGGTATTGGCATGATCCCGGCTTCGACGGATATCGCTGGCATTACAGCCCCGGCCTCGGCGTGGGCGTGATCCCGACGAACGACGACCTCGCTTGCGTCTTCGCCAGCGCGTCCGCGGCGCGGTTCCGGGAGCGCCGGGACGAGCCGCTGAGCGATGTCCACACGCGCCTCCTGACCGCCTGCGCGCCCGAGCTCCTCGATGCGCTCGCCTCCACCCGCGGGGACACGCCGCCCCGCCTCCGGGCTTTCGCGGGGATGCCCGGCTTCCTGAGGAGGTCGGCGGGACCCGGCTGGGCGCTCGTGGGCGACGCCGGGTACTTCCGCGATCCGCTCACCGCGCACGGCATCACCGACGCGCTGCGGGACGCGGAGCTCCTGGCCCATGCCGTGGTCGAGGCGATCGGCGGAGCGCGCGACGAGGCGATGGGTGCCTACCAGGCGACCCGGGATGCGCTGGTGCTTCCCTTCCTCGAGGTGACCGACCGCATCGCTTCGTTCGATTGGGACCTCGACACGATCCAGGCGCTGCACCTCGAGCTGAGCCGCCAGATGAAGCGCCAGGCCGCGCTCGCGCGTGAGCGGGCGTGGATGCCACGAGCGCCCGGCGGCCAGGCATCCCCGGTGCTCACCCTTCCGTGACGTCCGCGCTCCAGGTCACCGCCACCGCCCCCTCGAGGCTCCTGGCGGTGGGGCACTTCGAGACGTGCGTGTCGAGGACCCGGTGGACTTTGTCGCGCGCCGCGCCGGAAGGCAGACGGAGCGTGTAGTGGACGTGGATTCCCGTCAGGACGGGGATCCTGTCGACCACGACGTTCGTACCTTCGGCCCATACGCTGATCGCGTCGGGCGCCATCGGGATCCCGCGCACCTCCAGTGCGCCATTGAGCGTCCCGAGTAGTCAGCCGGCGGCCGCCGCGACCAGGTAGTCGACCGGCAGGGGCCGATCCGGCTCGGCATCCAGCCCGTACTGCGCCTTCACCGGGCCGTGCACGCCGAGCTCGAGCGTCGTCCCGTCCTCGAGCGTGGCCCGTCGATGCACCCCTTCGATCTTGGCCACGGTCGAACGGGCGACGTAGAACGGCTCGCTCATATGCGCTCCTTGCGGTACGGGTACGGCCGGCTGCCGGTCCGGCGCTGGCTTCGCTGGCGCTCGAACCATAACGCGTTCGGCACCCGGAAGCAGGTCGCGCCGAGCCGCCTTCAGCGGTCGTCAGCCATCCGGAGGAGGGGGATCCACCGGCTCGAAGCCCACGCACCGAAGGACCGGGAGCGGCGGGTACTTCGGGAAGCGCGGATCGGTCGTGGACCGGCCGCAGAGGTGGAACACCGAGCCTCTGCGGTTGCCCGTGACCCGATGATGGCGACACGCCTCACAGAGGCCGACGTGCGTCACCGCCGGATGCCCAGGAATGCGATGTGTCGGCCGGTGTCCCCACGGCGGTGGGAGAACAGGTCGACGGCTCCGCACCGCGTACAGTGCTCGGAGACGGTGATCCGGTCCGGATGCACCCCGGCCGCGGCCGCCCGCTCCGCCAGGACGGCAGGCAGGTCGATGGGCGTCGGACCGGGAGGCATCGGGCGCCCGAGCGCCTCGAACACCTCGCCTCCGACCTCGTAGCACGCCCCGCAGATCGCCGGCCCGATGTGCACGTGTAGATCGTCCGCGCGCGAGCCGGCTTCGGAGTCGAGCACCGCGACGCCCCGCTCGAGGATGCCCGCGGCGGCTCCGCGCCAGCCTGCGTGCACGAGGGCCACCGCCCGCCGGCGCGCATCGACCAGGGACACAGGCGCGCAGTCGGCGAGCGAAACCGCGAGCAGCAGGCCGGCGCGCACCGTCGCGTGCCCATCGCAATCGGACGTGATCCAGAGGCCGGGCGGCCCGCCGCTCCCGTGGAGCAGGACCTCGGCTCCGTGCACCTGCCGGGCGTGCGCCACACTGTCCGCGCCGGCCCAGGTGCGCAGGCGCTCCCAGCGCGCCGGCACGTCGGACCCCGGTCGCTCCCGGGCGAACAGCCCCAGGTCGAAGGCCCCGCCCGGCGCCCGCGCGCCGGCCGTGGTGCCCTGGACCAACCAGGGGAATCGCTCGCTCCACTCCGGGTGGACCAGGGCGGGCAGCCCTTCGGCGGGCCGCTCCCGGACGCGGGTGGGCGGGTCGGTTCTCGGCTCGGGATTCACCGCATAACATCCCACGCCGGACGATCCATGCCAACCCGCACGCGCGAGGTGCGCGCGGGAACCGAATCCACCCTCGTATTCCCCGCCGATTTGGGTACCTTAGTGCGATCCCTCGCAACCCCGCCTAGCCTCCTCCGGCCGCCGGGCCGAAACAGGACGATGGACGACACGCTTTTCGATAGCGCCAACGCCGCCTACGCGCAGGCGATGTACGAGCTGTACGCGCGGAATCCCGACGCAGTCCCCGAGGAGTGGCGCCGCCTCTTCGCCGACGGCGGATCCCAGGCCGTGGCCGAGGGCCTCTTCGTGCCCGACCAGCTCAACGGCCACCGGGCCCGTCCCGGAGCGACCCTCTCCGCGACCGCCCCGGCGGCGAGCACGGCCCCGAACGCAATGGCCACGACGGCGACGCCCCCACGCATGCCCGCGGCACCCGGGCGCCAGGAGGTGAGCGCCGAAGCTGCGGACATGCTGCGTCGCACCTTACCGGCAATCTCACGTGCGACCGCGCTCGTCAAGGCGTTCCGCGATCACGGTCACGCGCTCGCCCGGATCGATCCGCTCGGCAGCGAACCCCCGGGCCACCCCCAGCTCTCGCCGGCGTTCTTCGGAACGTCGATGGAGGAGCTCTCGGAGCTTCCCGCCGCGCTGATCCTCGACGACATGGAGGAGGGCGCCTCGGTGGCGGACGCCCTCCAGCAGCTCGGCGAGATCTACGCCGGTAGCATCGGATACGAATTCGAGCACGTCGACGACCACGTGCAGGTTTCGTGGCTGTGGAAGCAGGTCGAGGAGGAGCGGCACACCACGCGCCTCTCCCCGGAAGAGAAAAAGGCCCTCCTCAGGCGGCTGACCCAGGTGGAGGGGCTCGAGCAGTTCCTCCACAAGGCCTACCTCGGTCAGAAGCGCTTCTCGCTGGAAGGCAACGACCTTCTGATTCCGATGCTGGACCTCGCCATCCAGGCGGCCGCGACGAACGGGGGCCGGGAGGTCGTTCTGGGCGCGGCCCACCGGGGACGCCTCAACATCCTGACGCACACGGTCGGGGTCTCGTACGGCGAGCTGCTCGCGGAGTTCGAGGGTCCGTCCTACAAGGGCGGCCAGCTCGACATCGGCGGCACCGGAGACGTGAAGTACCACCACGGCGGCCGTGGCAAGCGGGTCTTCAACGACGGTCGGAGCATCGACGTATCGCTCGCTCCGAATCCGAGCCACCTGGAGTTCGTCAATCCCGTGGTCATGGGCATGGCGCGGGCGCGGCAGTTCGACTCCGTGTCCAGGGACGCCGAGCCGGACACGAACGCCGTGGTGCCGATCCTCATGCACGGGGACGCCGCGTTCGCCGCGGAGGGTGTCGTGGCCGAGTCGCTCAACATGGCGCGCCTCAACGGGTTCGACGTGGGCGGGACCATCCACGTGATCGTGAACAACCAGGTCGGATTCACGACCGACCCGCACGACGCCCGCTCGACCCACTACTCGAGCGACCTCGCGAAGGGCTACGGCATCCCGGTCATCCACGTGAACGCCGACGATGCAGAGGCGTGTCTCGCCGCCATGCGGCTCGCGATGGCGTACCGCGCCCGCTTCGGCGACGACTTCGTCATCGATCTGGTGGGCTACCGGCGGTACGGGCACAACGAGGGCGACGAGCCCGCCTACACGCAGCCGCTGCTGTACCGGAAGATCGCGATCCAACCCACCGCCCGGGCTCTGTACGCCGACCGGCTGATCGCCGAAGGGGTGATCACGGCGGAGGAGGCGGCCGGCTTCCAGGATGAGGTCTCGGCGACGCTGCGGGAAGCGCAGGACCACGTCCGCACGAAGCAGGCCGCCACCGCCGCTGAACCCGACAAACCGACGGCGGACGCCGAGGAGGACCCGCGGGACGAGGGGCAGGTGGTCGCGCCGGGTGATACCGGTGTGGAGCTCGACGTGCTCGCCGCCATCAACGAGACCACGCTGACCGTACCGGACGGCTTCACGCCGCACGACAAGCTCTGGCGCCAGCTATCGCGCCGAAAGAAGGACTTCGCACCCGACCGCACGCTCGACTGGGGCCACGCGGAGTCGCTCGCACTGGGCAGCCTGCTCGTGGACGGGATCCCCGTCCGGCTGACGGGTCAGGACGCGGAGCGAGGGACGTTCAGCCACCGGCACCTGGTGCTTCACGATTCGGAGACGGGCCAGGAGTACGTACCGCTGCGCAACGTCGCCGATACCCGGATCGAGGTCTACAACTCGCCGCTCACCGAGACCGCCGTCATCGGGTTCGAGTACGGGTACTCGGTCGCGGCGGACACCGACGTGGTGCTGTGGGAGGCACAGTTCGGGGACTTCGTGAACGTGGCTCAGGTCATGATCGACCAGTTCATGTCGTCGGGGCTCACGAAGTGGGGGCAGGTATCACGCCTGACGCTGCTGCTGCCCCACGGATACGAGGGGCAGGGGCCGGAGCACTCCAGCGCGCGCCTGGAACGGTTCCTCCAGCTGTGCGCCGAGGGGAACATGCGCGTCACCTATCCGACGACGCCGGCGCAGTATTTCCATCTGCTCCGGAGGCAGGCGCTCCGCCGGCCGGAGCGCCCGATGATCGTGATGACGCCGAAGAGCCTGCTCCGTCATCCGATGGCCGTGTCTACGGTCGAGGAGCTGACGCAGGGCACGTTCCGCCGCGTGCTGCCCGACCCGCGCGTGACCGACGCCGAGAAGGTGACGCGGCTCGTGCTGTGCTCGGGCAAGATCTACTACGACATCGCCGGCCACGACCGGAGGGACGAGGCGGAGCACGCGGCGGTCGCGCGGATGGAGTTGCTCTATCCGTTCCCGACCGAGGCGCTCGAAGAGCTTATCGCTTCGTATCCGAACCTGAAGGAGGTGGTGTGGGCGCAGGAGGAGCCGCGCAACATGGGCGCGCTCACCTACGTGGGGCCTCGCCTCCGCCCGATCGTCCCGCGCAAGGTTCCGCTTTCGTACACGGCGCGTCCGGAGCGGGCCAGCCCCGCCGAGGGCAAGAGTCGCGATCACGTGGCCCAGCAGAATCGGCTGGTCCTCGAGGCGCTCGGACTCGACGGCGGGGACGGCTCGAGCCACGAGCTCTAGCAGCAGGAGCTCCAGCAGCAGGAGCTCTCGCAGCGGGGGACGCGGTGCGGCCCGGCAGGTGGCGGACAGAAGGACCACCGCCGGCCGGGCCGCCTTCCTTCGCGGCCGGGTCACCAGGTGAGCAGGATCTTCCCGAAGTTCCCGTTCTCCTCCATCCAGGCATGGGCGGCCGCTGCCTCGTCCGCCGGATAGATACGGTCCACGACCGGCCGGAGCTTCCCGCTTTCGAAGCCCGGGACGACGTCGCGCTCGAATGCGCGGGCGAGGATCGCCTTCTCCTCGGTGGACCGCGCCCGCAGCACCGTGCCGCGTACGGTCGCGCGCTTCCGCATCAGCGTCCCCAGGTCGACGGCGCCCCGCGCCCCCGCCGGCGTCCCCACGACCATGATCCGACCGGACGGGGCGAGTACGCGCAGGTTGCCCTCGAGGTAGGGCGCTCCCACGAGGTCGAGCACGACGTCGGCGCCCCTGCCCGCAGTGGCCTCGAGGACCTCGTCCGGCCAGCCTTCCTCCGCCCCCGCATGAACGGGCACGTCCAACCCGAGCTCCACCGCGCGCTCCAGCTTCGCCGGCGTGCGAGACGTGCCGAGGGTGCGCGCGCCCGCCCGCCTCGCGAGCTGGAGCGCCGCCGTCCCGACGCCGCTGCCGACTGCATGGACGAGGAGCGTCTCGCCCTGCCCGAGCCCGGCTTGGAGGAAGACCGCGTCGAACGCGGTCATGAACACTTCCGGGATGGCGCCCGCCTCGACCGGTTCCAGATTCGCCGGCACGCGGACGAGCGTCGCGGCCGGGACCACCACGCGCTCCGCATATGCCCCGCCGCCCGTGATTCCCATGACCCGGGAGCCTTCGAGAGCGGAGTCGGCGCCGCGCCCGACCGCCTCCACCACACCGGAATATTCCATGCCCGGGATGTCCGTCGGATACCCGGGCGGAGCCGGATAGCGTCCCCGCCGCTGCAGGAGATCGGCGCGGTTCACACCGGACGCGGTGACGCGCACCCGCACCTCGCCCACCTCGGGCTCCGGCGCGGGAACGACGCGCATCTCGAGCACGTCCGGACCTCCGGCCCCGCGGATCACGATTGCACGCATGGATTCGCTCATGGGAGACGCTACCCGCGTCCGTCCCCTCCGAGCAAGCGCCATTCCCGCCCGGGCTGCACCCGGGCCGGTCCCCCACTACCTTTCGGTCGAATTTCGCGCGCCCGGCTCCGCTTCTCCTTCAGCAGCCTCATCGGCCCTGCATTCTTCAGCAGCCTCCGGCACATCCATGAAGCTACCGTTCGAGCTGGACCGCCCCCTCGTCTTCTTCGATCTGGAGACGACGGGCCTCGACCTCAAGAAGGACCGCATCGTCGAGTTGGCGCTCATCAAGATGACGCCGCAGGGGGACGTGCTCGAGCGGGTTCGCCGCTTCGACCCGGAGATGCCGATCCCGCCGGAGGCAACCGCCGTGCACGGGATCTCCGACGCGGATATTGCGAACGAGGAGCCCTTCTGCCGCAGAGCGCGGGGGCTCGCCCGGATCCTCGAGGAGTGCGACCTGTCGGGATTCAACATCCGGCGCTTCGACCTCCCCCTCCTCATCGTGGAGTTTCGGCGCTGCGGCATCCCGTTCTCGCTCGAGGGTCGCCGCGTGATCGACGTCCAGAACATCTTCCACCGGGAGGAGCCGCGGGACCTCTCCGCCGCCGCCCGGTTCTACCTCGGCCGCGAGCACGAGGAGGCGCACACGGCGCTCGGGGATATCCGCACCTCCGCCGCGGTGCTCGGGGCCCAGCTGGACCGCTACGACCGCCTGCCACGCGACCTCGACGGGCTCCATGCCTACTGCGAGGAGTACGCGCCCATCAGGAGCGAGCTCGACCGCTGGTTCGGACCGGCCGACGAAGGCCGGAAGTTCCGGCGCGGCAAGCACCAGGGGCGCACGCTCGACGACGTGGCCCTGAACGAGCCTGACTACCTGCTCTGGATGCTCGGCACCGGCGACATGGACGAGGAGGTCCTGGCTATGGTCAGGGATGCGCTGGAGCGGGCTCGCTCGGCGGACGACTCCGCCGCAGGACCGGCCGCGCCCTCGGCCCCCGATCCTGCCGCGTCAGGCATCCGGGAGCGCCTCGAACGGTTATCATCGGACGTTGCGCGCACGGGCACGAGCGGAGTCGCCGTGCGCCGAACCCCAACCGACGCGGGCTCATGATCCTGTTCTACGCACACTCGGGGCTCCGGTATCTCGTCCTGTTGACGGGGCTGCTCGTCATCGCGTACGCGGTCTACGGCCTGGCGAGCCGCCGCCCGTACGACCGGACGATGCGGATCCTCGCGGCGATCTTCACCGGCGCGATCGATCTGACCGCGCTTCTCGGGCTCTCGTATCTGTTCGTGGGAACGTTCTATCCGCAACTCGGCGGTCATATCGCGACCATGGTCCTGGCCGTGGTCGTCGCGCACGTGGTATCGGCCGTCATGAAGCGCCGCCCGCCCGCGGAGCGGACCTACATGCCGCACGTCGTCGGGACGCTGGTGGTGCTCGGGCTGGTCGCCACCGGCATCCTGGCCATCGGGAGACCCATCGTCGGGTGAGCCCCCGAGAGCCGGGCCGATGAAGCAGGCCACACCCCTACCTCCGCTGACGCCCCTACCGCCGCTCACTCCGGCGGATCATCCGTCTCGCCGTACGGGCATGGGCGATCTGGGCCTGGTGATGGGCGGTGGCGGGGCACGCGCGGCGTACCAGGTCGGCGTGCTCCGGTTCATGGCGCGCCGCTTTCCCGAGCTGGGCGTTCCCTACATCACCGGAGTGTCCGCCGGCGCCATCAACGCCGCGCTGCTCGCGTCGCATCACGGCAGCTTCCTCCAGGCCGTGGACGAGCTCAACCAGCTATGGGGAAACCTCACGGTCGACGACGTCTTCCGCACCGACACCGCGGCGCTCGCGAAGAACGTGTTCAGCTGGCTTCGCCAGCTCGCTTCGGGGGGCACGCGGCAGGCCGACCCGGTGCGGGGCTTCGTCGACACGCAGCCGCTGCGCGAATACCTCACCGAGGTGCTGCACGCCGTGGACGGCGAGCTGACCGGGATCCGCTACAACCTGGAGCACGGTCGGCTGCGCGCTGTCGCCATCAGCACGTCCAGCTACTCGACCGGCCAGTCGGTCACCTGGGTCGAGGGTGACGACATCCGCGAGTGGGAGCGGCCGATGCGGACAGCCAGGAAGACGACCATCACGGTGGAGCACGTGATGGCGTCTTCGGCGCTGCCCCTCTTCTTCCCGGCGGTCCGCATCGAGGGTGCCTGGTACGGAGACGGCGGCGTGCGGCTCACGGCGCCGCTGTCGCCGGCGCTCCACCTGGGCGCCCGCAGGGTCATGGCCATCTCGACACGCTACGATCGACCGGCACGCGAGGCTTCCACGCCGGACATCCCCGGCTATCCGCCGCCCGCCCAGATCATGGGCATCCTGATGAACTCGATCTTCCTGGACCAGCTCGACAACGACGTGCTCCGCCTGGAGCGGCTCAACCGGCTGCTCGAGCTGATCCCGGAGGAGCACCGGAACGGGCTGGAGCCCGTCCGGCTCATGACCCTACGCCCATCCCGGGACCTCGGCCGGCTCGCCGGAGAGTACGAGGCACGGCTCCCCCGCAGCTTCCGGTTCCTGACCCGCGGGCTCGGCACCAAGGAGACACGCAGCCCCGACTTTCTGAGCCTCGTCCTGTTCCAGCCGGACTACCTCCGCGCGCTCATGGACATCGGCGAGGAGGACGCAACGGCACGGGCGTCCGAGATCGAGGAATTCCTGTGCGCCGACAGCGAGGTGCCGGTCGTGTCCGAATGAGCCGGGCAGGCGGATAATCTGCGAGTCCTCGACCCCGGAGAACGGGGTTAGATTTAGGCGAACAGGGCCACCGCCCGTGACACGGGGACATCGATGAGTAGCCAGAACAGACTCGCCTCGGAGCTCGAAGCCCGGGAGGTCGCCGAAGGCGCGCGCGAGAAGGATTGGGAGAAGCGAAGCTTCGCCCGTGCGCTCTACGACGGCCGCCTCGACCTGGATCTGGTCCACCCGCATCCGCGGCCGGATCCCGAGGAGCAGGCGCGAGCGGTTCCGTTCCTGGAGCGGCTCGAGGCATTCGCGCGCGACCATATCGACGGCGATCAGATCGACCGCGACGGTCACGTGCCGCAGGCCGTCCTCGATGGGCTCGCCGAGCTCGGGGCGTTCGGCATCAAGATCCCCATGGAGTACGGCGGCCTCGGGCTCTCGCAGCTGACCTACAACCGGGCGCTCGCGATCGTGGCCTCGCGCTGCGGCGCCACCGGCGCGTTCCTGTCGGCGCACCAGAGCATCGGCGCGCCCGGCCCGCTGCTCAAGTTCGGGACCGAGGAGCAGAAGCAGCGCTACCTGCCGCGTCTCGCGAAGGGTGCGCTGTCGGCATTCGCGCTCACGGAGCCGGACGTCGGATCCGACCCGGCCAACGTCGCCACGTCGGCGGAGCTGTCCGAGGACGGCTCGCACTGGATCCTCAACGGCGAGAAGCTCTGGACCACCAACGGGCCCCGAGCCGACATCATCATCGTCATGGCGCGCACACCCGCGCCTCCCGGATCGTCGCGCAAGCCGATCACCGCGTTCGTGGTGGAGACCGAGTGGCAGGGCGTGGAAACGGTGCGGGAGTGCAGCTTCATGGGACTCCGGGGGCTGTCGAACGGCGTTATCCGGTTCACCGACGTGAAGGTCCCGCGCGAGAACCTGGTCTGGGGCGAGGGCAAGGGCCTGAAGCTGGCGCTCATCACGCTCAACGTGGGGCGCCTCGCCCTCCCGGCGTTCTGCGCCGCTTCCGGCAAGGCCTGCCTCGAGATGTCGCGCGACTGGGCCGGATCCAGGGTGCAATGGGGCCGGCCCATAGGCCAGCACGACGCGATCGCGCAGATGCTCGGCAAGATGGCCGCCGACACCTTCGCGCTCGAGGCCGTGGTGGAGTTGACCGCGCTGATGGCGGATTCCGAAAGCTTCGACATCCGGCTCGAGGCGGCGATCGCCAAGCTGTGGGGCACCGAGCTCGGGTGGGAGCTCGTCAACGACGCGCTGCAGGTCCGGGGTGGTCGGGGCTACGAGACGCATGCGTCGCTCGCGGGGCGCGGCGACGTCCCATACCCGATCGAGCGGTTCGTCCGCGACATGCGCATCAACACCATCTTCGAGGGCTCCTCGGAGATCATGCGGCTCTTCATCGCACGCGAGGCGGTCGACAACCACCTCCGCATCGCAGGAGATCTGGTCGACCCGAAGGCGCCCTTCGGCAAGAAGGCCAGCGCGCTGGGACGCGCGGCGCTCCACTACGCGTGGTGGTACCCCACGCGGTTCTTCGGATGGAGCTTCTGGCCGAGCTACAGCGCGTTCGGCCCGCTCGCGCGGCACCTGCGCTTCGTCGAGCGGAACACGCGGCGGCTGGCGCGCTCGATCTTCCACGCGATGGTTCGCTTCGGCCCCGCGCTCGAGAAGCGGCAGGCCGTGCTCGGACGCATCGTGGACATCGGAGCCGAGCTGATGGTCATGACCGCGGTGGTGGTTCGGGCGCGCATGCTACTCGACCGCGGCGACGCGCAGGGCGCGACCGCGCTGGCCGACACGTACTGCCGGGCCGCGCGCCGGAGAATCCACGACCGCTTCCGCGCGCTCTTCGACAACGACGACGCGCGGACGTACGGTGTCGCGCGCCGCTTCCTGAGCGGCGAGTTCGAGTGGCTCGAGCAGGGGATCGTGCCCATGTCCACGTACCGCGAGCAGGCCGCTCGAGGCGCCGATCCGGCCGAGCCGGATCCGGAGCCGGCCTCCGCACCCGCCACGGCCGGATGAGCGCCCACGGCCGGCCGCCGCGCATCCTCCATCCGCGCGCCTTCAAGGTTACCGTGGGATGGACGCTGGCCCTGCTTCTGCTCGGGAGCGTGGTTCACGCGACCGAGTCCAGCCTCGCGTGCCCGGACTGGCCCACGTGCTTCGGTACCATGCTCCCCGAGATGACGGGCGGGGTATTCTGGGAGCACCTGCACAGGCTGGTCGCCGGCGGCCTCGTGCTGATGTTCGGGCTCGCCACGTGGTTGGTGCGCCGGGAGGCACCACACCGACCCTGGATGTTCCGTGCGGCCCTCGGCGGCATCGCGCTGCTGCTGGTCCAGTCGGTGTTCGGCGGGCTCACGGTGATCTATCGGCTGCCCGATCTGGTGTCGACGACGCATCTGGGCCTCGCGTTCCTGTTCCTGGCGCTGGCCACGGTCCTCGCGACCGCCTCCGCGCGGTTCGTTCGCGGGAATGACCCGGCCCCCGCGGACGAAGGTCGGCGCCTCGAGCCCAGCGATGCCCGCCGCCTCGGCCGATTCGCGACGATCGGCGCCGCGCTCGTCTTCGGCCAGTCGATCGTGGGCGGCCTCGTCCGGCACATGGACGCGGGCATGTCGTGCCCGGACGCGCCGCTCTGCCTGGGTCAGCTCGTGCCGCCGTTGGTGAACCCGCTCATCACCGTCCACTTCATACACCGCACGCTCGGCGTCCTCGTGCTCCTATGGGTGGTCGGCCTGGCAATCTGGGCCGCGAGACACGGTCTTCCCCCGGCTGTGCGGCGCTGGAGCACCGCAGCCGCCTGGCTCGTCGCATTCCAGGTCGTGCTCGGGTTCGTGTCCGTGCTCTCGGTGCTGGCGGTCGTGCCGGTGGCCCTGCACACGCTGATCGCGGCTGGGCTCCTGGCGGTGCTGGTCCGGCTGGCAACGGTGAGCCGCCTTTCCACGGCGGCTCCGAGCGAGCGGCGCGAGCCAGCCTACGCCCGCTGAATCCGGCTTCGACACCCCTCCACTTCCCTCCCGGTGGCGCATCCATGGACCTGAGCCGCCTGGGCGACACGCTCGCGGCGGTGAACGCGACGCTCAACGCGACCAGCGCCCTGGCGCTCTTCACCGGCCTGTACTTCATCCGACGTAAGGACGCCCACCGTCACCGGCGCGCGATGCTGACCGCCGTGTCCGCGTCTGCGCTCTTCCTCGTCTTCTACGTGACCCGGGTCCTGCTCACCGGCACGCACGAGTTCGCGGGCACCGGCGGGGCACGGATCGTCTACCTGGGGATCCTGCTCACGCACATGGCGCTCGCCGTG
>Ga0079224_100009214_pt1 | contig 13436 bp, 6 predicted proteins | sample Stecom2015_FD_80414 | JGI IMG/M metagenome (GOLD analysis project Ga0079224, IMG submission 80414) | Agricultural soil microbial communities from Utah to study Nitrogen management - Steer compost 2015 | ecosystem: Environmental > Terrestrial > Soil > Agricultural land | place: USA: Utah... | reverse complement strand
CTGCTCGGTCCGGTAGCCGACCGACGTTCCGATGTCCGCGTAGACCTCCTGCAGCTCGTCGCCGGAGGCCGCCTCGTAGAAGCCGCCCCCGGTGGTGTTCGCCAGCCCTTGCAGGGCGGGCCCGTCCACGGGGACGGGGACGCTGCGCCCGCTCAGCTCGATCACCCCGGCGGGGGTGCCGTAGGCGATGGTCGTGACGGGGACGCCCCGTTCGGCGGCCTCCCGCGCGGCGTCCGCCACGCTGCGGCCGGTGGTGTTGGATCCGTCGGACAGCAGGACGATGTGCGCGGGCGGGGGTTCCTCCTCGGCCCTGGCGTCCAAGGTGGCGATCGCCTGAAGCGAGGAGTGCACGGCCTCGCCGATGGCGGTTCCGGAGTCGGTGGTCAGGCGGTCGATGGCGCGCAGTACCGCCTCCCGGTCGGTGGTCGGCGGGACGGACACCGTCGCGGAGCCGGAGAACGCCACCAGGCCCAGGTTGAACCGGGGCGGCAGCCCTTCCACGAACGCGCGGGCGGCGGCCTGGGCGGCGGAGAACCTGTCGGGGGCGACGTCGGTGGCCCGCATCGAGGCCGACACGTCGAACGCCACCATGATCGTCGCGCGTTCCCTGGGCACCTGCACCTCGGCCGCGGGCCGGGCGAACCCGGAGATGAGCAGCACCAGCATGATCCCGAACAGGGCGGGCGGCACGTGCCGCCGCCAGCCCGGGCCGTGCGGGGCCACCTTGTCCAGCAGGTCGAGGTTGGTGAAGCGGACGGCGTATCTGCTGCGCCGCCGCTGCACGATCAGGTAGGCGACGGCCAGGAGCAGGACCGGGATCAGCAGCAGGAACCAGCCCGGCGACAGGAACGTCATGCCGCTCCTCCCCCCTGTCCGGGCGTCGTCCGCGGCTGCGGTCCCGGCACGATGCGGGGGCCGCCGCCGGACGGTGTGGTCGGCGCGGCGGCGGCCAGACGGCGCTGGGCGAGCAGGTGCCGCACCAGGTCCTTGACCCAGTCGCGATCGGTGCGCAACCGCAGGTGGGCGGCTCCGGTACGGCGCAGCGCCGCCTCGATCGCGTCCCGCTGCGCGGCCGCTGCCTCGGCGTACCTGCGGCGCAGCCGCGCATCGGCGGTGGGCACCTCGCGCCGCCGCCCCGTCTCGGGGTCGATCACCGTCAGGATGCCCACGTCCGGCAGGTCGAGCTCTCGCGGGTCGATCACCTCCACGGCGAGCACCTGGTGCCGCAGCGTCAGGTTTCGCAGCGGGCGTTCCCAGGAGGAGGGGTCCTCCAGAAAGTCCGACACGACCACGACGAGCCCGCGCCGCCGCCTGGTGCGGGCCAGCATCTCGGCGTGCGCGCCCAGCGGGCGGACCGGGGCCCCCGCGGCGGATCGGGGCAGGGCGAACATCAGGTGCAGCAGCGCCATCAGGTGGGCGCGGCCGGTGCGCGCGGGCAGCCGCCGCACCCCATCCCCGTGCAGGATGTACGCTCCGATCCGGTTCCCGGTCCGCTCGGTCAGGAACCCGACCGCCGCCACGGCGGCCAGGGCGAGCTCGCGTTTCTCCATCCGGGCGGTGCCGAAGTCCATGCTCGCGCTGGCGTCCAGCAGCACCCACGTCTCCAGCTCCCGGTCGGCGATCAGGTCGCGCACGTGCGGCTCCATGGAGCGGGCGGTGACGTTCCAGTCCATCCGCCGCACGTCGTCGCCTGGCTCGTACGGCCGGGCCTCGGCCGGTTCGCTGCCCGGCCCGGGCGCCAGCCCCCGGTACTCCCCCTGGAGCAGCCCGTCCAGGCGACGGGTGATGGTGAGTTCCAGGCGGCGCAGCGCGGGTTCGGAGATCAGGTGGCGCATGTCAGGCCGCCTCCCTGTGGTGCGGCGCGATCTGGGGTTGCGGCACGGCCTCCAGCACCCGGTTGACGATGTCGGCGGGGCGCACGTTGTCCGCCAGCCCGTCGAAGGACAGCACGAGCCGGTGGGCGATGACGTCCAGGGCGATGTCCCGCACGTCCTCGGGGAGGACGTACTGCCGTCCCCGCAGCAGGGCGAGCGCGCGGGCCGCCGCCACCAGGCCGAGCGTGGCGCGCGGGCTGGCGCCGAAGGCCAGCGTGCCCGCGATGTCCGGCAGGCCGAACCGTTCCGGTTCGCGCGTGGCGTAGACGAGGCGGACGACGTACTCGGCCACCGCGTGGTGGACGAACACCCGCTCGGCCGCGTCCTGCAGCTCCAGCAGCTCTCGAGGGGACAGGATGCGCTGCGGGCGGGGCGGGTCCACGCTCATCCGGTAGAGGATCGCCAGCTCCTCCGACTCGCTCGGATAGCCGACGTCCACCTTGAGCAGGAACCTGTCCCGCTGCGCCTCCGGCAGGTGGTAGACGCCCTCGGATTCGATCGGGTTCTGGGTGGCCAGCACCAGGAACGGCGCGGGCACGGGGTAGGTCTGGCCGCCGATGCTGACGTGCCGCTCCGCCATGACCTCCAGCAGCGCCGACTGCACCTTCGCCGGGGCCCGGTTGATCTCGTCGGCGAGCACGATGTTCGCCATGATCGGGCCCAGTTCGATGTCGAAGCTCTCGGTGGAGGGGCGGTAGACGCGGGTGCCGACGATGTCGGCGGGCACCAGGTCGGGGGTGAACTGGATGCGGGCGAACGTGCCGCCCACGACCGAGGCGACGGTGTCGGCCGCGAGTGTCTTGGCGATGCCGGGGACGCCTTCGAGCAGGCAGTGGCCGCGGGCGAGGACCGCCACGAACAGCCGCTCGATCATCCGGTCCTGGCCCACGATGATCCGCTTGACCTCGAACAGCGCCCGTTCCAGCCGCCCGGTCTCGACCGGGGTCGGCTCCGCCGCCTCGGTCACGGCTGCACCGCCGACGAGTGCCGGGGGCAGTCGTCCACCACGAGCCGCAGTTCCAGATCCCCCTGGGGAACGGAAGGGGGCTCGGCGAGCGCCGCGCTTCCGGCCGTGAGGAACACGCCGCCGCTGAGAGCCATGACCCCCGCGACGAGCCTCCAGCGTGTGCGTGTCATGGGCGTACTCCGTATCGTTCCTCGGCCGGCTCGTCGACGGCCGGCCGTTGACAACGGCTTACGGAGCCCATGGCACCAGTTCCTCCCGAAAACCGATGTAAGGCGGCTCTTTATGGAATCTTTCGCCGGGCCGTCCGGCACTTCCGGGCGCGGGCCCCGCGACGCTGTCAAGCGGCCGTACACGGCCGGTGCGGGTCCGCGTTCCGCCTGCGGCGGAGCCGACGGCCGGATCACCGGCCTCGGGCGGAAGACCGGCGTCACGCGGCGGCGGAGATCATCGGGTGCGCGCCGGCGCCGGCCTGCCGGTCAGCGGTGGTCGGGGTCGTAGTCCGTCGGCTCGGCGGGGAGGGTGTAACGCTCCGCGACGAGCCGGGCGATCCGCTCCCTGGTCCGGTCCGGGGCGTCCGCGTCCCGCCCCTCGACCCGGGCGACCTCGTCGGCCAGCTCGTCGTCGCCCAGGCTCTCCCTGATCCAGCGCGAGTAGTCGCCCCGGCGTAGATGGTGCAGCCAGGTGTCGTCGTCGACGCCCCGAGCGAGCTCGACGAAGGTGTGGAGGTTACGCGCCCGCAGGTTGAGCCGCTCCTCGGGCCCGGTGAAGTAGAAACTCTTGTCCTTGGACATGGTGCCCGCGGCGTACTTGCGCCGGTGCCGGGTCCGTTCGACCTGGGCGAGCTTCAGGTCGAACCGGCGCGCCGCCCGCTCGTCCAGCTCCCACAGCGCGATGTCGCCCGAGGACGCCGGCTGGATTAGGGGCGGGTCGAGGTTCTGCGCCCGTGCGAAGGCGGCCAGCGGCTCGGTCAGGTCCGCGCCCACGGCGACGACCGCTGTGACGAGGGCGCGCGCGGCCGGGCTCACCGCTTCGGGGTGCACCGTGATCAGGGCGATCGAGCCGATGTCTCCCGCCTGGCTGAGCGGCCCCTCGCGCAGCTCCGCCGGCATGAGGTGGTGCGCCTCGTCCACCACGAGCCAGTGGGGGTGGCCCACCCGGGCGCGGAGCGCGGCCAGGCGGGGCAGCAGCTCGGCGAAGTAGCCGGGACGGTCGCGCAGCGGCATGCCGATCAGGTTGACCGCCAGGCTCATGTCCGGCTGCTCCAGCAGTTCCAGGACCTGCTCCACGCCGGGCACCCGGTCGGGGTCGCCCAGCACGGTGAGGCCCGGATGCTCGGCGTAATCACCCTCGGGGTCGATGACCACGCACTGGTAGCCGCCGTCGAGCAGCCGTTCCAGCAGCGCCGCGGTGACCGTGGACTTTCCGCTGCCCGACGGCCCGGACACCAGCAGTCCCACACCGTAGGGGGGCAGCCGGACCTCCCGGCCGTCGCGGTGGCCGAGCAGCACGTGCCGGCGCGGCACCGGTATCGCGTCCAGCTTCCCCGACAGCATCATCCCGGCGAGTTCGACCACGCCGTCGCCGCGCTCCCGGCTGAGCGTCAGGTCGCAGCGCTCCTTCAGCGTCGGCAGCGCGTTGGCCACGGCCACGCCGCATTCCACGGCCGCCAGGAAGGCGTGGTCGTTCTCCGCGTCGCCCACGCCCACCGCGCTGCGCATGGACAGGCCCAGGCGTCCGGCGGCGGCGGCCAGGCCGGTCGCCTTGTTCACACCCGACGGCAGCACCATGACCGCGCCCTTGTTGTAGATCACCTGGAGTTCCAGGCCCAGTTCGCGGACTGCCGCGAGCACGTTGACGTCGTACGGCTCGCGCGTGGCGACGATGACGTGCCCGACGCCCAGCGGGGTGACGCCTTCCTCCCGCAGCCTGCCGGCCAGTTCGGCGGGCGGCGGAGGGGCCAGCGTCTCGTGGGTGCGCTGGTGCGGGTCGTACAGCACGGCGCCGTTCTCCGCCACGATGAGCGAGAACAGTCTCGGGTGCGGGAAGACCCGGAACAGGTCGTCGAGTTCACGGCCGGTGACCAGCACGAGCTTCACTCCGGCCCGGGACAGCCGTTCCAGGGCGTGGACGGTGTCTTCGGCGACCCGGCCGCCCGTGGCCAGGGTCTCGTCGTAGTCGCAGGCGAGCAGGTGGTAGCGCATGGACGCCCCCTACCCCGCAGCGGCCCGGCCAGATGCGGTTGCGCCCGGCGACCGGCCGGACGCCCTGCGCGTGCCATGCGGTGGCGCACCCGGCCGCGGGTGGACGGAGGGTCGCGTCTTCCGCCGACGGTCGAGCCCGGGACCGGCTTCGCACTTCCCGGCCGAGGCATCCGGAAAGTGCGGTGACTCTGCCGTTGGAATGCGTCACACCACGTTATGTGAACTGAACCATCCGCTTCGGCATCTCACAGTCAAACGATGCCGAAGGGAGCAGCCATGGCGAGGATCGGGTTGGCCGCGGCCATCGAGGAGTTACGGCAGGAGCTCTACCTGGCCCAGGAGCGGGGTTCGCAGCAGCAGTTCGCCTTTCAGATCGAAGAGGCCGAGTTGGAGCTGCTGCTGGAGTTGCGCAACGACGTCAGCGGCGACGGGAAGCTGCAGTTCGGGGTCGTGACCGCGGGCGGAGGCGGGGCGCACTCCTCGGTACGCGGGCACAAGCTGACGCTGAAACTGCGGGTCAAGGATCGAGCGGCGGGCGGAACCAGCCCTGAGATCGGTCACGGACGGTCCGGTTCCTGGGAGGACGAGGTCTGAGTGGATCACCGCAGGCTGGCTCTCATCCGCGGTGGGGACGCCGACGGGTTCCTCCGTGTCGGCACCGGCTATCTGATCGCGCCCCGTCTGGTGCTCACGGCCCGGCACGTGGTCGAGGAGAGCAGAGGCGTGCCCTGGCCTCGGATCGACGTGCGGGTGGGGCACCCTCGGGAATCCGAGGTACACCACTGCCTGGCATCGGTGCGCTGGACCCACCCGGAAGATCGCGACGTTGCTCTGCTGCTGCTGGACGACGTGATCGAGGTGCCCGGAACGGTGCGCTGGGGCCGTCCCGTCGGCAACGCCCCGCTGCCCTATCAGGGGCTCGGATACCCTTTGGCGTCCGTCAAGGACGGACAGTACAACGTCGAACACCTGAGAGGGGAACTGTCTCCGCAAGCGGGAGGCGCCGGTCCTCGGGACCTGTACGTCCTGGACCAAGGGCCTGCGCCGGACAAGCGAGAAGACGGCGGAAAACCCTGGTCCGGAGCTTCCGGCACCGCGATCTTCTGCCAGGACTATCTCGTCGGCGTCGTCATTCACGACGACGACGCGTTCGCCAACCGGCGCCTGCATGCTTGTCCGGCTCGCGTCTTCGCCGACGACCCCGGCTTCGTCGCGCTTCTGCAACGGTACGGCGACGGCCCCCCTCAGCTGGTCGACATCGCCGCCACGCGGCCCCCCGAGGAGACCCCGCCTTCTCGCGTACTGGTACCGCATGCGGAGGTGATGGCGGAACTCGCCGGCGCCCGAGCGGCCCTGTCCCCGGACCGGCTGCCGTATGTCGAACCCAGCCCGCGATACCAGGGGAACCCCGGGCAGATCCTCGCCCGGCTGGCATCCGTCCCGCACGGTGTTCTCGTCACCGGCCCCGCCGGGATGGGCAAGACCCGTCTGTGCCTGGAGGTCGCCTCCCGCGCCCAGCGCGACGGCTGGCAGGTGCTGCACCCCGCGCCCGGAGTGTCCGCGGAACGCGCGCTCGAGGCCGCCCGGAAAAGCGGAGGCCAACGTACCCTGCTCGTCTTAGACGACCTTCCTCCCGGCTTCGCCTTCGACCCGCATGTCGCCTCCGACGCCGTCACACCGAGCGGGGTGCGCACTCGGCGCGTCACGATCCTCGCCGCCGCGGGTCCCGCCGCACTCGCGGCGTTACGCGCCCGCGGAGTCGCGCGCTACTTCACCGAGATCGCCGTCCCGGACACGGCCGTCCACCTGCGGAAGATCCGAGAACGGGTGCTGGATTCCTCGGCGGGCGCTCTGACGTGGCGGGAACGGGGATGGCGCCCCGAGGACGTGGCCGAGCTGTGCGGGCTGCGTCCCGGCGTCGCCGTGCTGATCGCCTCGGCGATCGGATCGCGGGGCGGCGGGCCGCTGCGGATCCCGCGCCGCTTCCGCCAGCCGGGGGAAGAGCTGCCCCGGTGGTTGCAGACGCATCTGCGGGAAGACGGCCTCTGCCTTCCGTCGTCCCCCGATGACGTGGAGCCGAGTCCGGGGCCGGTCGCGCTGGCCTGCGCGGTGGCGCTGCTCTCCTGTCCGCAACCGCGCGCCGCCGTCCAGGCGGCGGTCGAAGCGGCGCTCCGGGCCTGGGCCGTCCGTCGGTCCGATCGCTCCGTCCCGTCCCCAGCGGACAGCGGAATCGGCGGTGTCGCCACGTTCGTCCAGGCCGGTGACATCCGCTTCCCGGACGGAGACGCGCCGTCCGAAGGCGCAGCGCAACCGTCCGCCGAGGCCGTGGTGGACCGGCTGCTGGGCCGCGGCTGGCTGGTGGAGCACGAAGGTCTGCTGCACAGCCTGCACGACCTCGTCACCGACGAGGTGCTGCGCCACTGTCTGATCGATCCCTCCGGCACGACCCTGCACCCCCGGGAGTCGGAGGCGCTGCTGGCCGCCGCGTTCAGCGGCACGGTGACGTGGAACCGCTTCGTCACCGGACTGCACCGGTTCTGCTCCGAGGCCGTGGAGGAATCCGTGCCGCCGCTGGTGAAACGGATGTGCCGCCGCTGGTTCCGCCGGAACGCCCGGCGGATCGGCGGACTACTCGGCGAAGGCGGTCAAGCGGTGGAGGCCGAGCAGACGCTGTGCTCCCTGCTGGCGTCGCCGCTGTGGCACAAGCCGTTGATCGCCGATTGGGCGACGGTGGCCGAGCCCTGCCTGGCCCGGGCCGAGCGGGAAGGGCGGGCCTTCAAACTGCTTCCGCAAGCCCTCACCGCGTGCTCCGAGGACACGCCCGTGCCGCGGCCCCTGGTGAAGGCGGCGCTGGGCTGGCTGCGGCGGAATCCGGGTCATGCGAGCACCCCCTTCCTGCTCGGCGCGCTGCTGAGCCGCTTGGAGCACGAGGCCGGCAGCCGGGCTCTGGTCGAGGCCCACGCCATGGACTGGATCGGCGCGCACGGCCGTTGGATCACCGCCTCCCGGGTGTTCGGACCGCTGCTCGCCAGCCCGGGGCTGACGGACGAGCAGGTCGTGACCGTCGCAGGCGTCGCGCTGCGCTGGCTGGACAAGCACGGCGGGGATCGGCGGGCGAGCTATGTACTGCGCCCGCTGCTGGAGTTGTTCACGACCCGTCCGACGCTGCCGGAGGAGCTGCGTGACCGGGTGGACCGGTACGCTCTGGCCTGGCTGCGCATCCACGACACCGACTCCGGACATGCCCACTTCGTCCTGCGGCCGTTGCTCGACCCGGCCGTGATCCGGCCCGAGGTGTTCCGCCGGACCGTGCCGCACGCCCTGCGGTGGTTCGCCCGGCACGGGCGCGAGGGGAACGCGAACACGTACGGCATGGCGGCGCACCAGCTCCTGGGCGGGCGGGCCGACGGCGCCTCGGCCCTGGACACCGTGCTCGACTGGCTCGGGGCGCACAACAACCGGGCGGAGAGCGTGTGGATACTCGTCGCCGTCCTCCGGCTCAAAGAACACGAGATCCCCCTGGAGCAGGCTCGCCGCGCCGTGCGGCACGCGCTGGTCTGGCTGGACGCCCACCCCGGGCTGCCGGAGGCCAAGGAGGTCATCGAGAGACTGGCCGGACGCGGGGTGCGTAAGAGCATTCCGGGGAGTCCCAAGGCCAGGCACAGAAGGGAGCTGACCGTACCCCAGGGTGAGCGTGTCGCCCGCCACGCCGCGGACTGGATGGACGCCAATCCCGGCAAGGTCGACGCCCAGTTCCTCCGGTCCCTGCTCGGCTTCTGGCACTACCAGAACGTGACGACCGGGCAGCGGATCGCCGCTCACGCCCTGCGCTGGCTGCGGCAGAACGAGCATGGGCGCCGCAGCGACGACGACTACATGAGCGTCCTGGCGAAACTGATGCGCCGCGGGCGTCTCACCGAAGATCAGCCGCGCGAGCTGGTGGACCGCGCCCGACGGTGGATGGAGCACACCGAGCGGCCGCCCACCCAGGAGTTCCACGCGGGACTGCTGCGCCTGCTGGTGAAGTACCCGCGGTTCGGGGCGCAGGTCCCGTCTCTGGTGGACGCCGTGCTCCGCTGGCTGAGCGTCCCCTCACACCGGTCGGCCCCGAAGGGGGCGGCGCTCCCCGAGGGGGAGCGGGCCGCCCAGGCCGTCCTCCTCACCCAGGACACGGCCCGTTATCTGATCGCCGTCCGCGGGCTCGACGCGGAACGCCTGTCGCGTATCGCGCGCCACGTCCTGGACTGGCTCGCCCACAACGGCGATCGTCCCCTGGCCGACCGCGTGCTGCGCCCCATGCTGCAGCGGACCGATCTGCCGCCGGAGTATGCCCGGCAGGCGGTGAGCCGCGCTCGCACCTGGCTGCGCCGTTGGGGCGCACCCGAGCATGCGAAGACCGTACGCGAAGGGCCGGCCTGGCTGCTGGTGGCGCTGCTGCGCCGTCCCGAGCTGACCCCGCGGCAGTTACGGGAAGCGGCGGACAGCGCACTGGCCTGGATGCAAGGCGCCAGGTATTACCACAACTCCGGGGGCAGGCGCAGACTGGCCTGGGAGCTGCTCACCGCACTGCTCAAACGCCTCGACCTGGACACCGGCCGGGTGGCGCGCGCCTTCCAGCAAGCGCTCGCCGACCTCGGGGAGAACGCCCCGCTGCTGCTGAACGGCCCCGCCTCCACGGCGGAGGGGGCGGAGGACACCGCGGACGGTGCGGAGGAGGACGCCGACGACGATCTGCCGCCGGACACCCCCGGGCCGTCCTTGGAGGACGCGGCCCTCGCCTGGCTGGACACCTACCACGAGGAGCGGGACGCGTCCGTGGTCATCGGCTTCCTGGCCTCCCGGCTCCGGTTCGCCGAGGTGCCCGACGAGGCGGCGATCGCTCGGGTCATCGGCTACGCCCACGCCTGGCTGGCCCGGTACGGCGAGCACCTCGACGCCCGCCATGTCCTCCCGGCCTTCCTCGACACCCCCGAATCCCTCGGCGACGCGGCGCGTCCCTTCCTGGAGGCCGCCCTCCGCTGGCTCGACCAGCCCCACCCCACCCCCACCATGCGGCAGGTGCTGCGGCACGCCCTGGACCACCCCTTGCTGACCGGGGACGAGCAGCGGACGCTGGCGCGGCTCGCGTTCGCCTGGCTGGAGGAGCACAGCACGGACATCAAAGCCTCCTACGTGCTGCGCCCGCTGTGCGGGGCGACGTACCTCACCGAGGCGGAGGTGGGGCTGCTGACCGACCGGGTCGTCGCCTGGACCCGGCTCGCCCTGAGCCGCCTGGAGTATCTCGGCAGCCGGGGCATGCTGAAGAAGCCGAACACCTCACGACCGGACCCGCGTTACGTGCTGCAGAAGCTGCTCGCCCGCCCGGACCTCCCTCCACCGCAGCTCGCCCTGGCCCTCGGCGCGGCCATGGCCGTCCGCTCCCCCAAAGGGCTCCCCGTCGCCTTCGACTGGAAGCTCCCCGAACCGTGGTCGGGGACGACGCCCGACGTGCTGACGCGTTACGCGTTCCACCACGCCGACGCCCTGGCCGAACTGCCGGAGGCCCGTGAGCTGGTCCTGCAGCTGCTCAACGACTCCGAGCCGTCCGACAGGCCGGAACCGATCGATCTCGCCCTGCGCTGGCTGCGGGTACACGGGCGGACCCTCGAGGCGGGCGGTGTGTGCTCATGGCTGCTACGGGTGCTGAAGAGCACGTCATCGCAGCTGCCGGAGGCGATCCGGCACGCGTTCGCATGGCTGGACACGCATCCGGACGCCCCGGGGGCCGAGCACGTGCTCAAGCACCTGCTGCTCACCGTGCCGGACGTCGTTCCCGGCGAGGAGACCCCGCCCGCGCCGCGCACCATGCGGGCCGTCCCGGAACACGCCTCGGATGTCGCCGACACGGTGTTCCGGTACGCCACCGCGTGGCTGTCCCTGCATGCGCACACCCTGGTCGCCGGCGAGGTGCTCGCCCCCCTGCTCAATCGACGCGACCTGCCCCCGGAGCGGCTGAGGACGGCTCTCGCATACGCCGAGGAGTGGCTGAAGGAGCACGGCGCGGACCCCGTCGCACGCTTCGTCCTCGACGCCGTGCTGCCGCACGGGGACGTCCTGAGCGAGACGCGGAGGGAGGACCTGGTCACTCTCGCCCTGGCGTGGACGGTCCGTCACAGCACCCTGTCCCAGGAGACAGGAGAGATCATCGAGGGGTGTCTCGCGCTGTCCACCGGGCATCCGGAACGGATCTTCGATGCCGCGCTGGACTGGCGCGGCCAGAACCCCGAGGCGACCAACGCGAACAGCGTCGTCATCGCCCTGCTGGCCCATCCCGCACTCGCCGAGGACCGCTTCGAGCGGACCTGGAGGTACGCGATGGAGTACCTGGACCGGGAGGGGACCACCCAGGCGGCCCACACCATGCTGACGGCATGCCTGTCCCGAACCGGACTCTCCCGCGAGGACGCCGCTCGCCTGCACGAACGGGCCCTGCTCTGGGCCGACAGGTGGCATACGACACCGGTGGCCGCCGAGGTGCTGGCCGGACTGCTGCGCCGGAAGGACTTGGGGAGCGGCGCCGCTCGCCGGGTGGCGAGTCTGGCACTGGACTACTGGGTGGAGAGGTTCCCGCGGATGCCCGCCGCCCGATGCCTGCTCCATCTCGTCCTCGCCCGCACCGATCTACTGGACGACCAGTACGAACTCGCGGTCGAGCTCCTTACCGAGCTGGAGGGGCCCGGCGCATGAGGAGGGGCTTACTGGCCGGACGGGCCACGGTGGGTGTGCCTTCCGGCCGATGCCGGCGCGTCGGCCGGCCGCGTAAACCCGAACACGTCCCTTTCGGCCCCGCGGCTGTCCGGGTCCGCCCGTCGCATGCAGCCTCGGCGCCGCGTTCGGGAATCGCGGACGGCCGGGCCGACGCGGCGGTGCCGCGAGGCCGGTGGCGGGGATGCGCGGGCGGGCGAAGAGGCGGGACGGCGTGGCGAGACGCGGAAAAGGCCCGGCGGCGAGCCGGGCCTTCGTCCGTCCGCGGTGGTCGCGTCAGTCGTCCAGACGGGTGCGCAGGTAGCTCTCCACCTGGTCGATCGCGATCCGCTCCTGCTTCATCGAGTCACGCTCACGGACCGTGACCGCCTGATCCTCCAGCGAGTCGAAGTCGACGGTGACGCAGAACGGCGTGCCGATCTCGTCCTGCCTGCGGTACCGGCGGCCGATCGCCCCGGCGTCGTCGAACTCCACGTTCCACCGGCGGCGGAGCTGAGCGGCCAGGTCACGGGCCTTGGGCGAAAGGTCGGCGTTGCGCGACAGCGGCAGCACAGCGACCTTGACCGGGGCCAGACGGTGGTCGAACCGCATGACCGTGCGCTTCTCCATGACGCCCTTGGCGTTGGGCGCCTCGTCCTCGCTGTAGGCGTCGAGCATGAACGTCAGCGCGCAGCGGTCCACACCGGCCGACGGCTCGATCACGTACGGCACGTAACGTTCGCCGCTCTCCTGCTCGAAGAACGACAGGTCGGTACCGGACGCCTTGCTGTGCGCGGAAAGGTCGAAGTCGGTGCGGTTGGCGATGCCCTCCAGCTCGCCCCACTCGCTGCCCGCGAAGTTGAAGCGGTACTCGATGTCCACGGTGCGCTTGGCGTAGTGGGACAGCTTCTCCTTCGGGTGCTCGTAGAGGCGCAGGTTCTCCTCTTTGATGCCCAGGTCGACGTACCAGCGGTAGCGCTCGTCGATCCAGTACTGGTGCCACTCCTCGTCGGTGCCGGGCTTGACGAAGAACTCCACCTCCATCTGCTCGAACTCGCGAGTGCGGAAGATGAAGTTGCCCGGTGTGATCTCGTTGCGGAACGACTTGCCGATCTGGCCGATACCGAACGGGATCTTCTTACGCGCCGACTGCTGCACGTTGAGGTAGTTGATGAAGATGCCCTGCGCGGTCTCCGGGCGGAGGTAGGTCAGGCCCGATTCGTCTTCGACCGGGCCGAGGAAGGTCTTCAGCAGGCCGCTGAACTGACGGGGTTCGGTGAAGGCGCCCTTGTTGCCGCAGTTGGGGCAGGTGACCTCGGCCAGGCCCTTCTCGGGGACCTGGCCGTGCTTGGCCTCGTACGCCTCGATGAGGTGGTCGGCGCGGAAGCGCTTGTGGCACGACAGGCACTCGGTCAGCGGGTCGGTGAAGGTGTCGACGTGGCCGCTGGCCTGCCACACCTCACGCGCCAGGATCACGGACGAGTCGAGGCCCACGACGTCTTCGCGGCCCTGCACCATGGCCTTCCACCACTGGCGCTTGATGTTGTTCTTGAGCTCGACACCGAGCGGACCGTAGTCCCACGACGCCCGCAGACCCCCGTAGATCTCGCTCGACGGGTATACGAGCCCGCGGCGCTTGGCGAGGCTGACGATGGTGTCCATGACGTCGGT
>Ga0079224_100009213_pt1 | contig 13437 bp, 9 predicted proteins | sample Stecom2015_FD_80414 | JGI IMG/M metagenome (GOLD analysis project Ga0079224, IMG submission 80414) | Agricultural soil microbial communities from Utah to study Nitrogen management - Steer compost 2015 | ecosystem: Environmental > Terrestrial > Soil > Agricultural land | place: USA: Utah... | reverse complement strand
GGCCAGAAGTCGCACTCAAGTTGAAGCTGCACCTCGCGCAGCAAAGAGATAGTGTCTTTGGCGCGTTGTAGCTCCTCTGGAGAATTACTCCAGGCAACCCCGTAGCTCTTGTTCTCGTGCTCGTACAGGTTTTCCGGAATCCCCTCTCCCAAAAACGCAACGCTGACGCAACCGCAAAGCACGGCCTCAGTAGCCAACCCAGAGCGCTCGGCCAAGAATAAAAACTCACATTGCTGGAACAGGTCGGCGAGTCCTTCCCAAGATTCAGGGTATGAGGAGGTGATTTCTATCGCGTCCGGGGGTAACAACGCAGGATCAATTTTTCCACGCCGCCCCTGGTAATAACAGACTTTTCCCAATACTCGCTTAGCAGGGTCACTCGGTGGGCAAAAAATGCTGAGATCAATGGCAGGCAAGTGAAGAGTCCTGTCCTCCTTCATACCCGGCTGTAGCAGTCTACGCATGTAAGCGAACAGCAAATCATTCTTGCCGTATTTCCCTTGCCCTTCGATAAAGCCCGGTAGGTTGAGCAGATAACGCACAACGGTGTCGCCATTAAGCGGGTTTCCATCGACAATCTCTGGGTAAACCACCACTGGCTCCAACCCTTGCCTACGATGTAGCTCAACAACATTATCGGCGAGCTGAGGCGTGATCAATCTAGGATTGAGTACCTTGGCGGTAATATAGGCTTCCTGACCGGAACGGTTAAGGACATCGCACAACATGTGCATAACCCGGATTCCAGCAGAGCTGCGTCGATAATCCGGCGCGTAAATGTAATATGGCTGTGGGCGCTTGGAGAACAATTCACGCATCGCCTATATCTCTCCTTATCAGTTTAATTTGGCGAATATCCGGCTCAGACTCTCCGGCACTACTCAGTCCCAGTTTGCAACCCTTACAAGGCATAGGTTATATAACTTTGGAATTCTTCGCCCAGAGCGCCATGCTGTCGATAGACTCATCCAAGGATGTCCAAACATTCAGCCCTAGCGCACGTGCTCGTGTGATATCCGGCACATAGAACGAGCGTCCCGAGTCCTCGGTACTCCCCATAACCCGAACCGTTTTCCCCGGAGCCACACGCTCGACGACGAGTCGTGCCAAATCGACAATGCTAATCGCTTGGTCGGACCCTACGTTATACGCCACACCTGCTTCGCCTCTCACAAGCAGCGTTAACAGCCAGGCAGCCAAATCTGCACCATGCAGATAGCTACGTATTGCCGTTCCACAAGAGCGAAGCACCACCTGATCTGCATACAGGGCATCACGAACAAAGTTGCCAATGGCAAAATGGCCATTCAGCGGCAAACCTGGGCCCGAAAATGCAAAACAGCGCGCCATGATTACGTCAATACCGTGGGTTTCAGCATAAATCGCGCCCAAGGTTTCCTGCGCTCGCTTGCCCTCCGCATAGGCACTGCCTGCTCTATTGCTGATACAAGCGCCAGCAAAGCTTTCGGCAACACCCGTATCCCAGCCTAAAGCCCCGTACTGCGCGCCCGATCCTGTCAACAACACTCGAGCATCGTCCTGCACCGCCAGATCCAGCACTCGGCGCACGCCGGTAACGATAGTGTCGAAAAGCTCAAGCGGCTTGGCATGGGCAACCGAAGATGTATCGGTTGCCGCATGAACAATCAGGTTTACAGGTCGCCCGGGTGAGACTGCCAAATCGCGTACATCACCACTTAGCCAATGCAGCCAGCTGCAATCACGGTAACGGGGCTGCACAGCTAGAAAACGGGATGGGTTGCGTGACAGAACCGTCACACTCACCCTCGAGCCTTGCTGATTGAGCTGCTGTAAAAATGCCAACAGCCATAGCCCAAAAAAGCCTGTACCGCCGGTCAGCAGCACATGCTGTCCTGCCAGCGCGTGCTGTAACCCCAGCGTAGAGGGAATGGCGTGCAACGCGTTTTTGATAAGCGGTGAATGTAAGGAAAAATCTGGCATTGGCTTCAAGGCTCACACAACACGCTGAGAAGAGAATCGAGCGTCGCTGTTGTTAATCCGAAGTGGACGAACTTTTCATACAAGTTCACAATCAAACGTTTCAATTTCTAGCAGGGGCAATACTCTTATCACTCCATCGCGCTCATATATATCCGATTTCGGATACTGGAGAAACTTCGACTCACATCGAAACCTCAATAAAAATAAAGAGTAATATCTTCTAGGATATCCGCATATAATCGGATACCTACCCGATAGTCACTGCGGAGGACAAGTACTTCATCCATCAACCTCCAATAATCATCCGGGCGATGATAAGCACAGACCGCCAGGATGGGTCTGTCACGATTGATGACAGCGCGCGCACCACGCAAGGCTGCTGCCTCCATCCCCTCGATGTCGAGTTTGAAAAGACCGACCTTGCCTTGCACCACGGCATCCAGAGGCACCCCCTGGATGTAAGAAGTGATGCTTGCGGGGACATGGCTGCTCAACTCGCCCGCGATGTCATATGACAGCTCGGGTTGATAGGTGGCCCGACTCGGCGCTTCGTCCAGGCCCATGTTGAACACCCAGACATACGGCCTGTCAGAGACACTCCTCAGGGCCTCGTAATAGGCCGGTAGTTCCGGCTCGAACAGCCACGCCTGCTCGACCGGACCAAAATTCGCTTCCAGCCGGTGCAGGGTATCGCCGGATGCCGCCCCTGCATCGACAAAACGTGCCGCGTGCTCGGGCTGCACGAATGCCCTGTCGAAATACTCTTCGCTCCAGGGCGACATGACCTGCTGCGCACAGGCGATGGACAGACGCGTTCTCATGCCGATCAGCGCATCGTAAACCTTGCGCGATGCCTCATCATCCAGGCGCAGAAACGCGGAGATGAAACGCCAAGGCTCCAACAACGGCGCCTCCACGAACGATGAAAACTTCTCGCTCCCCAAGCCAGGCCCCGGGCCATCCAACGCGTACAGGAACTCGTGCATGTTGACCAGGCGAATGCCTGCCACCTGCCGCAACTGCCTGGAAATCGCATTGCCGTGCCGGCCGCTGGCGACCACGACGACCGAGTTTTCCAGTGTGGCGCTGGTGGGAAGATCAATCGCAAGCCCTTCCAGCAACTGGCCCTGCTTGGCAGGATCGTTATCCAGAAAACCTTTGACGTCGAGCCCCAGAGCCCGCGCATGGCGAGCCAACCGCAAACCGACCTTGAAGGCGCCAAAGATATGAAAGCCCTCTCCGAGCCATTCCCTGATTCGCTGCCTGCGCCCTGCCAGTTCCGCAAGTACGGCACTGGCATCCAGCAGAGCACTGATGTTCGGGTAGTCCTGCAAACGGGATAGAACCGCCAACTTCGCTGGGTGCCTGAGCTGTATGTGATCATGAACATCGCACAGGAACGCCTCGGACCTGCTCACCGGCACAACCTTGCCATCAGCAAGCGCAAGCGAGTAGATGCGGCCCGCCTGCATCTCATCAGCAGCAGGATCGAACTCGGGCAAACGGGTAGTTTTCATGTCAAACGCCTTAGCGACGAGGGCCGCGACAAACACGCAGCGCCCAGCAATATATGAACCCGACGAGGCCGTCCTCCCCCGGGGGAGCTGCCTTCAATCCAGAGCGACATCAAACGACAAGTCCCTGTTCTGCGAATACAGCGCCAGCAGGCGCGCCCTGATACTCGCCAGGCGATTCGAGATCCATCGATTCAACACTTCGTTCGGGTCTATCAGCAGTTTTTCCTTCGCGCGTGTGGCCTCGCTGTTGATTTCGACATAACGCCTTGCGATCTCCAGCACCTCAACGTCATCGAGATGGCTGAGCATGATCGACACGTCCGCCGGCGGCACCTCTAGATGGTCGAGTGCATACTCGATGGCCAGTATGTCGTTGAGGCTCTGCAGGTAAGTGCGCAACCTGACATTGCCCGGTTCTGTCAGGTAATGCTGAAGTCGCCCCCAGGTCGTCACGAAGCGGCGCTTGCAGAAGTCATAGATGCGCAGCAGTTCCTTCATCTCTGAAAAACGGACATGAATGCTGCCAAAGCGATCGGTGACAACCCCCTCTCCGTAATAGAACATGTCGGAAAAAAGCGAAGCCACCTTGGGTGAGTTATCACCGGGGATCACACCGATATCGAATGCAGGGTCATGCACGGTCAACGAGTTGAGGTGATGGGGGCAGGACCGAAAAAACGCCGCCTCGGGCATGTCGGCGAACCTGCGCGAGCACAGTTCGATGTCTGCCAGCAGTAGATTCACCTGCCCGGCAATGTGCAAGGCCCCCGACAGCGGCGTCTTGTTGTTGAGCACGTCATACTGCTCGAGCGAGAGCGTGCCGTGCGGCTCGTAGAGCGCCAGCAAATCATGATCAGACGACGCATTACCCATTCCGAGCGGAATTGAGCCCATGGGCGCGTAGCCCAGTATGCGTACTGAACAGTGCTTCTCCATCTGCTCGATGGCAGCGTCGACCTGCTCCTGCAGATCAGGATTCGCGCACCTGTCGATCAGCTGTACGCGCATCACTGAGCCCCCTGCCCATCCAACAGGAAATCATACTTCTCCGGCGCACTGTCCTGCCGGGTAAAACGATCGGTAATCCGATAAAGACACCTGACTCGTCGATCGAGCTCGCTCTCCTGATACGCGTAGCAGATCGAACAACCCAGCAGCGCAAACGCCTGTGCCAGTGGCTCTAGATCAGCGCGCTCCACCCGTAGGATGACGCCCTTGAGACTGACCCGGCCAGTATTGCTGAAGTTCGCCAGCACGAACGAGCGGCACAATTTCAGCAGTGTTTCGTAATAGGCACTTTCCGCCTGGTACGGCGTCTTGAGAAAGTACGGATGCATCACCGGATAGGGCAGTTCGGTGATATTCGTTTGCATCATGTGCTCGATCAGCGACAGCAAAGCCGGTCGATTGAGGTAGGTCTCATAGTCGCGGGCCGACAGCCGAAGTGGAACCAGCGAGCGCTTGCGATGGATCAGGAAAGCGGCGCGATGCTTGCCGCTGTCCATGTTGAAGTGGCCCTCATCCGCATTCCAGTCAGCGTTGACCGCATGATTCAGGAAAAACAGAGGATCGATGGACTCGGTCTGCCGCATGCGTTCATACACCTGCCTGCGACTTTTCAGCACGTTGTCTATCCATGCAGCCGTCTGTGCGATGCCAAATTGTTCGGCAGCGTTACGGCAATACAGATCGATATAGTGATCCGGAGTCGCATCGGCCTCACCATCGAACCACTTGAACAGTTCAAGGTAGGGAAACAGCGTGAGCACCGGACTGTCCTTGAACAGTCCGTTACCGTCGCGGCGTGCAAACGCAAGCAATGCCGGTACCCACGCCAGCACCTCATCCGCCGCGACTTCGATGAGCGCATCGTCCTTGTAGGCAGGGCGAAACAGGCCGTCCAACTCGGGAACCACAGTGGGCAGGCTCAATCGCTCGCCAATGATGTCGTTGTAGATCCTTGCCATCACGGCGCGATCCTGGTCAGACCGCCACGACATGTTGGAGCCGTCCACGGGGCAGAAGATGATATGTCCGAACCCTTCTGCAGCCAGGCTCAACGCAATGCTTTCATGCTCGAAGATGTTGTTCACGCAGACAATCACCAGGGACTGCCTGTCAGCTGCGGCGGAGCTCGTGACCGGTATGCCCTCGTGAACGCCTATCTCGGCCGCACGCTTATCGATGAAGCCGGTGATGTTGCAGCCACTGCGCAGGTAGCGCGAAACCATGGTGCCGCGATGGGCCGCACCGTAGAGAATGACTGGCGTGTGCACTGTCCACATCATAGCGGGCAAAGGTCCTTGAGCAGGCGCATGAACTCGGCGTCCGGCTCACGCTCACGAACCGGAAACGACATGAACGCAGGATGCTTCACGACGACAGGCAACGTGTGCAGAGTGCGGCAATGATCCATCAGAGCCTGCGCCTGCCGCTCGCGGAAATACGCCTCCCACTCATCCTTCTTCATCTTGAGCGGAATGCCATCGAAACCCTGACGTTCAAGATAGAACGCGCGATGGGAGCCATCGAGGATATTGAAACGATGCAACGCCTCGTCGAACACGGCGACGGACGCAGCCTCGCGGTAGTAGTCGCTCAAGTCGAAGAAGGTCTTGGAGCGGTAGAACTCAGCCTGTTCCCGGGTAAAGAGTTCATCGAACGGAAGCAGTGTTTTGACGACCGGATCATCCAGACGCACGTTCGTCGCCTTATCGATGAGGTCCTGCGACTGGCCTTGCCACTTGAAGTAGTCGGCGTAGTCGTGATCGATGCCATCGTAAGAGCGCCGCACGGTATACACGTAGTCCTTGTGCACAATGGATGTCACATAGTCTGACAACGTACTCAGAATGTAGTCTGCGGCTCGAACGGTATACAGCTCGTCAAAACTTGCGCAGGGCGTAGCGTAATCTCCGGAATAGAAGGCATTCCACGCACGCGTCATGGCAGCGGCCTTCTCTCCGCGGAGATAAACCGGCAGGTGAAGAATCGTCGTATAGCCAACACCACGCAGAACACGCGCGATCTCGGGATGAGCGAGGCCATTACCTATCGCCACGAAGACCGGCACGTTACCGTGCTGCTGCAGGCATGCCTCGACGCTCATTACCGGCACTGGCGAATCCGCGACACCTTCCGGCTTGCGATCGATGATGGCGCGCACACTCACGCCGTGCTGCAGCAAACGCCGACAGAACCCGACGCCTATCTGACCGCCGCCGTAAACGACGACAGACTCAGCCATCGAAGAAAGTTCGTTCATTGATCGCACCTGAAATTTCCTTGTAAAGCGACCGGCGCCTGTTTGACTGCCAGGGTTTCCGGGAAGCCATGCGGATCATGAGCATCCTGGTACAGCGTAAAGCACCACATCGAAGGTACTTGGCGAATGACAGCGCAGGTAAAGTCGATAACCCAGGTCGTAATCCTGCAGTTGCTCAGCTATCTCCCAGAGATGCTCGGCGCGGTGATAGATACTGATGGCCAGACGGGGGCGATGTGTGCGCAAAAGATTCTCCGCCCCGCGTAGCGCTGCAGGTTCTTCCCCCTCGACATCCATCTTGATGAAGTTGGGAGCAAAACCCGGCAACGCGTCATCCAGACGAACGCAGCACACGGGATTGCCGCCCGACTCGATGAGGTGACCGCCCGCCCCCAACGCAGGATCATAACCACTCACTCGGTTGCTGTCCGACACGCCACAGGGGAAATGGATCGCTCCGGGAACCGAGCCGAGCTGCGCTGTCAGGTATCGATAGTTATCCAGATCCGGCTCGAACGTCGCCAGGCTGGCGAAACAAACGCCCGCTCCCAGAAACGCCTGGACGGTATCTCCGGTGTAGGCGCCACAGTCGATGAAACGCAGCGGTTCGGGCAGGCGAGGCAGGTCGCTGGGAAAGTATTGCTGAGCAGAAACCGGAGGCAGGCAGCGAGGGTCACCCAGGGTGCGATACTCCACGATCGCGTCCAGCAGCGTCTTGCTGGCTTCATCGGCCAGCGCTGCGCGCAGCGAATCGACACGAGAGGCGTGCCGCTCGTAGAACTGCGGCTCGACCAGCCAATAACGAAACGGCTGGTCCTCGGGGTAGAGGCGAACGAACTCCACCATGCTGACAATGCGGGCGTAACCCAGGGCCTCGAGATCGTCGAAAATGACCTGGGTATCCACATGGGCGTTGAACACGCCGATCAACACACAGGCTGTGCTCGGATCCTGACTGGCCGCCCAACGCTGGGCGCTATAGACAGGCAGGCCATCGACTTCTTTCAGGCTTTCATCCCGATCAAGAAAAGCGTCCACGGACTGACCGCGAGCCGTCAGATAATCACGTACCCGCCTTCCCGCAAGCCTTGCTCCGTATATCAACAAATGATCCAGGCCGAACTCATTCGCCATGGTCCGCCACCTTGATCAGAACTGCGTGGCCATTGAGGTTATGCATGAAGCGATAGCCCTGGTGCTGCATCGCGAACTCATTGACCATGCGCGTGACCCCTTCGCAGCCATAGAACCCGTAATCGTCGAAAACGACCACGCCGCCTCTCACGAGCCGGGGCGCCGCCCAGAGCAGTACATCGCGAGCGGAGTCGAAGACATCCACATCGATATGCACCAGTGCCAGCCTGTCGCTGACCAGCTCCGCGTTGTGTTCCGGAAACATGCCGACCAGTACGCGAACCCGCTCAGCCACCTGGCAACGCTCAGCCAACCCGACGACCAGATCGACCCCGGTGTCAGCATGCTCACCGCCATGGTAACTGGTGTCATGCGAGCCGGCCTTGACCACACCCCTGAAGGTATCGGCCAGGAACACCCTGCGTCCCTCGCGCGGATCGGCCATCGCCATCAGACATCCCGAGCCACCGCGCCACACGCCGACTTCCAGGAAATCACCGTCGACGCCGCCTAGCTGGCGAACCAGCGTCCACAATTCATACAAGCGCATCATGTCGACCAAGGTGTGATCGCGCACGGCCTCGTACACCTCGCGAAACGCGGCGTCATTGACCCATGGCGCGTGGCTGGCCATGGGCAGAACACGTGCATGGCGCACTTCTGGTGATTTTTCATGAGCCCAGTCAGGCTGGCCACGCAGGTAGCCATAGCACAGGCCAGTCAAACGACGCTTGAGCCACGCCTTCATGCAGGAGGTTCCAGCGATACAGCCATCTGTTGCGCCAGTTCCTCGCGGCCAAGGAAGGGATACAGGTCCTCCAGGGCGCCCGATACCGGCTTGCCATTCTCGTCGATGCGCGTCATCACCCGAGGCACACGTGGCTCCTCGACCTGCACCAGCACCTCGCAGATCACCGGACCATCGCGATCCAGCACAGCCTGCAGGCGGGTCTGCAGATCAGCATGCGACTCGATGCGCGCATAACCCACACCATAGGCGCTGGCCAGTTGCGCCAGGTCCGGCAACTGCAGGCCACTGCTGGAGTCGGCGCCGACCAGCAGTTTGAAATGCATGTTCTGCGACGTGCGAATCGAGGCATAGCCCTGGTTATTGATGACGAAGCACTTGACCGGCAGTTTCTGCGCGGCAAGGGTCGCCAGCTCCTGAACGTTCAGTTGCAAGCCGCCGTCACCTTCGACACACACAGTCGGCTGGCGCCCGGAGGCCAGGCAGGCGCCAATCGCCGACGGGATACCAAAGCCCATCGACCCGGTACCACGGTTATGGAAGCAGCGCTGGCCCTTCTTCAGACGCAGGTTGAGCAGGAACAACTCCGACGCGAAGCCTGAACTGCCTGGCGCGATCACATCCCCCTCGTTGAGCATCGAGGACAACTGATCGGTGAAGTAGTACATGCTCACGCCCTGACTGTCGTCGGCATGCTCGGCTTGCTGCAGCGGATATTGCTTGCGCCACCCAGCGATGCGCGCCAACCAGTCAGCGTAGGACGGCAGTCGATCACGGGAAACCTTGGCCGTCAGTGCCTCGATGAAGGGCTTGACGTCGGAGACTACCGCCACTTCGATGGGCATCTGCAGCTTGGCAATTTCCGCCGCGTCGATATCCACCACCACCTTCTTCGCGTACGGGGCGAAATGTGCGTGGTTGTATGCAGTCAGCGCCATGTCCAGACGCGAGCCGAGGACGATGAGCAGGTCGCAGTTCTGCAGGGCGAAATTGGCCCAGCGCGGGGCGATCGAGCCAGGACGACCACCGTACAACGGGTGCTCGTCCTCGATGATATCCATGGCCAGCCAGGTCGGCATGATCGGTACGCCCGCCGCGTCGATCAGCTGATTGAACGCCTCGACCGCCCCGGCCATACGGATGCCGCTGCCAGCAATGATGCCCGGACGCTTGGCCTCGCGCAGCAGTGCCACGGTCTGCGCCACAGCACTGCTGATGTCGGGTTGCTCGACCGCCACAGGTGCTTGCGCCCGGCGCAAGGTGGAGGGATTGACCTGCGCCGCCTGCACATCCAGCGGTACGTCCAGCCACACCGGGCCACGGCGCCCGCTGAGCGCAGCGTGCTCGAGTTGGTCGAATACCTCGGCTACCGCTTCAGGGTCGGTCAGCGTGACGGCCGCCTTGGTGATCGGCTCGACGATCGAAACGATATCGGCCTCCTGCACACCCAGCATCCGCAGCCCGGTGCCTGCTTTGAGATCGGCGCTCTTGACCTGACCGGACACGAAGAACACCGGTGTGGAATCCAGCCAGGCTCCAAGTACCGCGGTCACGGTATTGGTCGCCCCAGGGCCGCAGGTCGTCATGCAGGCAGCGGGACCACCGGTAAGCTTGCCCGCCGCCTCGGCGGAGATGGCGGCTGCCTGCTCATGCAGGCAAAGCACGGGCTCCAGCTCAGGATGACGCCCCAGGGCATCGTTGAGGTGCATGGCACCACCGCCCGGCAGAAAGTAGACCTGCCCCACCTTCAAGCGCGCCAGGCGCTCCATGATGTAATCCGCTACACGGACAGTCTGAGTCACGTTCGATACCTCTCGAGTCCGGCGCTCAAGCGAGCCGGGTCAGAAATTGCAAGGCCGACCAGAAGCCAGCGCCATGGTCCTTGTGCCCTTGCCAAACTTCGGGGATGAAGCTGACCTGCGGGTGCTGACAAATCTGCGCCCAGGTGGCCGGCCAATCGATATCACCGGTACCCATCAGCACGCCTTCACCATTGATGCCCTTGGCATCGGCCACGTGCAGGTGAGCCGAGTACGGGAGCAACTGCTCCAGTGCTGCCTGGAAATCCAGGCCGAAGTGGAAGCAGGTCATCTGCAGGTGCGACAGGTCCAGACACAGACGCAAACCACTTGCCTGAGCCTGAGCCGCCAGCTCCTCGGGCATCATGAAGATGTTCTGGTGGCGCTGGCCGCCGAAGTGCCAGGGAAACGGTGCCATGTTCTGCGGGATCAGCTCGGTGCCGGCGAAGTCTATGCGGGCGCAAGCTTCGTAAAAACGCTCGTACAGTTGCGGGCGCATCGCCAGCGGGCGCGGCTGGTCGGCGGAGAAGCCACCGATATTGGCGACGATCAGCCGAGCGTCAGCGTTGGGAAAGAACTCGCCGATTTCCAGAGTGGCGTCCACCACCCGCTGCAGGTTGTCGATGGAACGCTGGCGGTAGGCCAGGTCGTCCGAAGCCAGATCGAGCAGCTCGCTGTTCTCGAACAGCTCCGGTGCGTGCACCACCAGGCGTGAACAGGCCACCTCGGCCAGAAATGGCTGTGGCTTGAGACCAAGGTCGCGGTAGGACAGGTGGAACTCGAACAGGTCAGGCTCGATCCGCCGGCGGTAGTCGAGAAAATCGTGGTAGCGCACCGGCACGCCCCAGCGGATCGGCAGGTCGAAAGCCAGCTTCTGCTCGGCCTGCTGTTCCTCCAGATCGCTTTCGAAGAGGAAGTCGCCCTGGACGATATCGCGCTGGGCCGGCTTGCCCAGCAGCTCCGGCAGGCGATATGGCGGCAGCCCCTGGCCGGGGCTGGCGATGCGCAGCATGTCCTGCTCCAGAACCGCCCCACGGGGAATGTCACGCGTGGCGATCACGCTTTTTCCGAGGTTCTCGCGGTTCAGCAGCTCGCCCTGGCTGGCGTGGCGCCCGGGGCCTGTCCACGGCAGCGCCTGTTCCAACTGACGGATGCCGTCGACCAGTTGCCGGAACTCTTCCGGCTCCAGGCTGGCCAGGTGGTCGGGACCTTCCATGCCGCGATCCAGGGTGATGTGGCGCTCGACCAGCTTGGCGCCGAGGGCGACCGCACCCAAGGTGATGGCGATGCCACGCTCATGGCCGGAATAGCCGATCAGGCCGTGCAGCTCCTCCAGGCGGCGCAGGTAGCCGAGCTGGATATCGGCCTCGGGCGCCGGGTAGGCGCTGTTGCAATGCAGCAATGCGAAAGGCACGCCGAGAGCGTTCAATTGCTCGATGGCACGCACGATTTCATGTTCGAAGGACATGCCGGTCGACAGGATCAGCGGCTTGCCCAGGCTGGCCGCCTTGGCGATCAGGTAGGGATTGCACAGATCTGCCGAGGCGATCTTCAACGCCGCGACATCGAAATCCGCCAGAGCATCGACACTTGGCTCGTCCCAGGGCGTGCACAGGTAGGTGATGCCCTTCGCTGCGCAATAATCGCGAACCTCGCGGTGCTCGTCGAGACTCAGCTCGACCTTGTCCAGCAGGTCCTGGATGTACTCCACGCCGAGGTCCTCGGCACGCGAGCCATCGGCCTTGCGGCGGTACAGCGCCTCGCGATTGCGTAGCTGAAACTTGACGCAATCGGCCCCGGCCTCGATGGCGGCGTCCACCAGTTGCTTGGCCAGGGCCAGCGAGCCATTGTGATTGTTGCCGGCTTCGGCGATCACGTAGACACGCCCGCCGCCCAGCGCGAAGCCATCGATAAGAATTGAAGTCATTGGATTTTCGTTCGCCATGAGGTCACGCCGCTGGATTCGAAGCGGAAATTCTGGGTCTGGCAGCCCAGGTCGCGCACCGCGCGCACTATCCGCTGCCGATGCTGGGGCTGAACATAGAACAGGAAGAACCCCCCGCCACCGGCGCCGAGCAGCTTGCCGCCCAGGGCGCCGGCCGCCAGCGCGGCGGAGTAGATGTCGTCGAGCCGGCCATGACTGATGGCCGATGAAAAGCGTTTCTTCAGGTGCCAGGCCTCATCCAGGCAGCGGCCGAAGTCCTGCAGCTCGCCACGGATCAGATAGTGATGCATGCGTCGGCAGAGCGCGACGCTGGAATGAAGCAGTTCGGTCTGCGATGACTCGGCCTCCATCTCCTGGCGCTGCAGTTCGTGCAGGCGGCCGGAATCGTGGGAGATGCCGGTGTCGCAAAGCACCAGGCAGGATTCCAGTTCGTTGCGGATGGAGTCTTCCAGGCGGATTGGATGCACCAGGTTGCGTTGGTTTTCGAACTCGATCAGGTTGAAGCCGCCGAAGGCCGAGGCGTACTGGTCCTGCCAGCCACCTGCGATACCGAAGCACAGGCGCTCGGCCTGGAACGCTAATTCGGCGATCTCGTACGTGTTCCAGCGATCCTGGCGCAGTTCGTTGAAGACAGCGATGGTAGCGGTGGTGGCGGCCGAGGAGCCACCGAGCCCAGAACCCACCGGAAAGTCGGAACGAAGGTAGAGATCGAAACCGTACTTTGGCTTAATCACCGCAACTATTGTGGCCAGCAGACTTTTGTCTCCAACGGCCAACAGTTCGGCTAGGGAGTTGTAATGCTCCTCGTGGCCCAGATCCTCGGCGAAAATGCTAATTTTTCCGTCGTCGCGGGGAATCAGCGTGGCGTGGGCGTAGAGGCCTACTGTACAACTGAGTACCGCCGCTGGATGGTCGATGAAAAAATAAGTCAGGTCGGCGCCGCCGCCGCAGAAGCTCATCCGCACCGGTGCCCGCGCCCTGGCAAGCACCGGCACTTCGGCGCTGGCGGCCATCTGTCGGGTATAGACCTCCACCAGACGGCCCTCGGTGTCCAGGCCCGGCAGAGC
>Ga0079224_100009212_pt1 | contig 13437 bp, 15 predicted proteins | sample Stecom2015_FD_80414 | JGI IMG/M metagenome (GOLD analysis project Ga0079224, IMG submission 80414) | Agricultural soil microbial communities from Utah to study Nitrogen management - Steer compost 2015 | ecosystem: Environmental > Terrestrial > Soil > Agricultural land | place: USA: Utah... | reverse complement strand
TGGGTATCGCGCTACCGGCCACAGCCCTTCAATGGCCGCTATGCACTGCTGATGTCGGCCTCGCCATCGATGGGGGGCGGAAACAGGGCCCTGTGGACCTTGCGGATGCCGCTGGAGCACTTGGGCACCACGGTATTCCCGGACATGTTCTCCTTGGCCACCGCGCACAAGGCGTTCACGCCCGAAGGAGCCATGGCCGATGAACGGCTGGCCAAGCGATTTGAACACAATATCCATGGCTTCATGAACCTGGTGGAAGCGGCAAAGCACTACCCTTGCATGAAGAAGGCATGGGTGGAATTCCTCGGCGAGAAACCGGACCCCGCCATCGAACGGGTGGAATAGCCCACGGCCAAAGTGGGCGGAGCCGATGGAGCCACCTGTGATCCTCAAGGCCAGTGCAAGTGATCCTGTTGTTGAGGGATACTAGAAAGTGGAGGATGGTCCGATGAAGTGCTGATCGGTGGCCAAACGCCGTCGGCACTTTCGCGCTTCGATAGCCATGGATCTTCATGGGAACGCGGGATGAACGATCCGCGAAAAGCTGTGCGACCTTTGCCTTCCGCAGCGACCGTTCTTTTCCGGCGTGCGGAACAGGACCATGCAAACCGATCAGATCACGGCCTTCGATCGCAGCATAGATGGCTTTATCAACCAGCTCCTTCCGGGCTTGGAAGAGGTGTACAAGGACATCCATGCACATCCGGAACTGTCCATGCAGGAGTTCCGCACCGCCAAGATCGCGGCGGAGCACTTAGTGAAGGCGGGGTATGAAGTGACCACGGGGGTCGGGGCCACAGGCGTAGTGGGCTTGCTGCGGAACGGGGATGGTCCCGTAGTGATGCTGCGTGCGGACATGGATGCGCTGCCGGTGACCGAGGCCACGGGCCTACCCTACGCCAGCACCGTGAAAGCGCGGGACGACGAGGGTATGGAAATAGGTGTGTCGCATGCGTGCGGGCACGACCTGCACGTTACTTGGCTCATGGGCGCGGCCACGGTTTTCGCGGAGCACCAAGACCTATGGAAGGGCACGCTGATGCTGGTTTTCCAGCCGGGCGAGGAGGTAGGCCGTGGCGCACAAAGCATGATCGATGATGGCCTGATGGAACGCTTCCCCAAGCCGGACATCATCCTCGGGCAGCATGTGATGGTCGGCGAGGCCGGTACCGTAGGGCATCGCAGCGGAGGGATCCTTTCGGCGGGCGATAGCCTGAAGGTGAAGCTCTTCGGTCGTGGCGCGCACGGTTCGGCGCCGCAGGCCTCCATCGACCCGGTGATCATGGCGGCGGCCACGGCATTGCGCCTGCAAACCATCATTTCCCGGGAGATCGCGCCCGATGCGCATGCCGTGCTCACCATTGGTGCGCTCCAGGCGGGCACCAAGGAGAACATCATTCCCGACGAGGCCACGCTGAAGCTCAACATCCGCACCTTTGATGCAGGCGTGCGCGATCATATCCTCTCGGCGGTGAAGCGCATCTGCTGCGCGGAATGTGCGGCATCCAACGCCCCGCGCGAGCCGGAGTTCACCACGCTGGACAGCTATCCGGTCACGGTGAACGATGACGCAGCGACGGCCAGATTGGCCTCCGCCTTTGACGCGCAGTTCGGCGACCGATCCTTGGTGACGGCTCCTGCTTCCGCCAGCGAGGACTTCAGCGTGTTCGGTCGGAATTGGAAAGTGCCCTACGTGTTCTGGTTCGTGGGCGGCACCGACCCCGACACCTTTCGCGAAGCCAAGAAGAACAACACGCTGAACACCCTCCCCGTCAATCATTCCCCGCATTACGCACCCGTCCTGCACCCCACATTGAAGACCGGGTTGCAGGCGATGATGACGGCCGCTGCGACCTGGCTCGAAGCACCATGAACACGCTGGTAAACCTCAACGCGGTGTACACGTTCATCGATCTGGCCGGCACCTTCGCCTTCGCCGTGAGCGGGGCTGTGGCGGCAAGGAACAAGGGCCTCGACGTGTTCGGCATCATGGTGGTGGCCTTCACCGTGGCCTGCGGCGGGGGCATCCTCCGCGACGTGTGCATCGGTGCCATCCCGCCCGTGGGCTTGCGGGACTGGCGCTACCTCGCCGTGGCCCTGGTAGCCGCCTTCATGGTGATGGGCCTGATCCCGTTGAGCCGCTGGATGGACCGGCCGGTACTGCTCTTCGATGCGCTGGGCCTCTCGCTCTTCGCCGTAACGGGCGCGAGCAAGGCGCTGGAGTTCGGCCACAACTACCAAGTGGCGATCCTCTTGGGCATGATCACCGCCGTGGGCGGCGGCGTGCTGCGCGATGTGCTGCTGAACCGGGTGCCCGTGATCTTCCAGAAGGAGATCTATGCCTCGGCCGCCCTGCTCGGCGCGGCGATCGTGGTGTTGGGCAATTACTTCGGCTGGAATGGTGACGGGACGTTCCTTATCGGCATCGGCGCCAGCTTCACCCTGCGCATGTTGGCCCTGTATTTCCACTGGGAGCTACCGAGCTTCAATGGGGATGGTGGGCGGCGCAAGGCAGGCCCCAGCGCATAGGGGCGCCTTCCACGAATTCCTTTGAGGCCCCGCCGTATCGACGAATGCGGACTTGCCATGCATTCACCACCACGAACTGAAGGGTCGATCTGAAAAACCACAACACATGACCTTGGCGGCGGATAACAGGAATGATAGCGATATCTTTGGGACACACGCACCATGAAGACCACGCACCACACCCTGTCACAGACGTTGAATGACCTGAAGGCCAAAGGATATACGGAGGACTTCAACCTGATGGCGGATTGCATCGATTGCCCACGCAAGCAAGTGCAGCTCTCACCTTCCGACTTCCAGGTGGACGAGCACTTCCGGTTCGAGGGATCAAGCGACCCCTCTGATTCAGCCATCGTGTATGCGATCTCTTCTGAAAAGCACCAATTGAAGGGTGTGCTGGTGAATGCGTATGGCGTCTATTCGGACCCGATCTCCGATGCGATGATGGCCAAGTTGAAAGGGTGATCGATATTGGACCAAGGTCAAAGTGGGTATGGCATCGCGGCTTCAAGCGCCTACTTCATTCACCACCGCGGAAGTGGCGAATTCCTCCATCCGGGTGATCAGGCCGTTCTCCACGGTATAGACCTGAACCCGTTTTTGCTTCAATTCCCTGCCGGACCGTTCCACGCGCTGGTGCTCCTGGCCGATCACGGCCACTTTGTTGTTTTCCACGATGAACTATTTCGGTTCGAAATGGAGGATGTCCGTTCGTTCCCTGATGTTCCGGAAGAATTTTCGGACACCCTCCTTTCCTTCAAAGCTTCCTTTTGGAATGATCTGCGTACCGTGGTAGGTCCAAGCGGTATCGTCCGAAACCGTTCCGACGAACGCCTCCTCATCGCCCTTGGCGAAGGCGGCGAACATCCGATCGACCACCTGGCGTGCCTCGTTCTTCATCCTGAACGGCGTTCTTGGTGTGTTGTTCAGGGTGAGCTTGGGCGGGTCGGGACCCACCGGACCCTCGGGCTACCCGTTCTTATGGATCAAGAATCCATCATCCACGGCCACGGTGGTGCCGTTGATGGCGGAGGCGGCATCGGTGAACAGGAAGGCCACTACGCTCGCCACTTTTTCCGGTTCGATGAGTTGCTTGTGCAGGAGTTGATCGCCCAGCATCTTCTTCATCTCCGGGTCGTTGCCGATGATGGGGGTGTTGATGAAGCCGGGTGCCACACCCACTACGCGGATGCCGTGCTCCGCCAGTTCCAGTGCGCCGCTCTTGCTCATCATCACCACGGCGGCCTTGGCGGCGTTGTAGTTGAAGCTGCCCACTGCGGCCTGGAAGCCATAGATGGAGGCGGTGTTCACAAAGGTGCCTTTCGTGCCGAGTTGCACCATCTTCTTCGCGGCGTAGTACATGCCGTAATACACGCTGTGTTGGTCCACCTCGATCACCTTGTGGTAGGACTCGGGGTCCATTTCCAGGAAAGGCTTCACCAGGCCGATGCCCGCGTTGTTGAAGATGCCCGTAAGTGTGCCGAGCTTTTCCACGGCGAAGTCCACCATGGCCTTCACCTCTGCAGCTTTTGATACGTCCACTTTGAAGGCGACGGCCTTTACGCCCTTGCCGCTGATCTCCTTGGCCACCTTCTCGGCGCCCTCGATGTTGAAGTCGGCGATGATGAGGTCCGCGCCCTTGGCGGCCATTTGCAGGGCGGCTTGGTAGCCGATGCCGCTGGCACCGCCTGTAATAATGATGGCTTGTCCTTTCAGTTCCATGTTCGTTGTTTTTTGTTGTTGTGCATGATCCGCTCGGGTGAACACGGACCTATGGGGTCGTGTTCACATGTGCTGTGGCGTTCTTTATGCGGCGGTCATGCCACCGTCGATCACGTGCTCCATGCCGGTGAGAGCGACCTTCCGTCTTAGCCTGTTCATGATCGGATCTGGTTTTTGTGGGTGATTGAACGTGTTGGTCGATCACCTTTAGAATGACGGTACAAAGCTTCGCCGAGCACGAGGGCAAGGGGTAACACCATCCGGAAAGAAGGTGGTATAAACCTTCACCCCACCAGCTTCCGCATATCCTCGCGGAACTCGGTGGGCATTTGCCCCGTGTTCTTCTTGAAGCCGCGCGTGAAGTAGGCCTTCTCTTCGCAGCCCACCTCGGAGATGATCTGACCCCGATCCTTGTTGTCCTGGAGTCCGCTGGCTTCTAGGTCCTGATCAGGGCCAGGTGGTCCTACGTTCGCCCGTGCCTGTTCCGGGGGGTGGCACATTATTTCCGGACCACGAACGTGCGCGCACCAACGGAAGCCCCTTGGTACAAAGCAAGTTCATACACCCCCGCTTTCAGGTGGCCCACATCAAGCAAAATGGTGTGCGGGCCAACGGGCAAGGTGCCCAAGGCCTTGGTGATCACCTCACGGCCGGTGGCGTCCAGCACGCGGTATCCTACGGGGTTAGTTGTCGACACGTCGAATTGCACCGTTGCGCGTTCGTTGGCAGGGTTCGGCCACACGTTGAGCACCGGCGCAGGGACCGGCACCCGCGCGATACCGGTGGAACCTCCTTCCAATTTTACGGCCCATTGATCCTGGCCGCCGCGCGCCTGGGTCACATCGTTGTCGTTGCTGCTCGTCAACCCGGCAACGAGGTATCCGGCATCGTTCGTCGCAACGATCGCATGCGCGATGTCGTCATCCGAGCCACCCAGGCTCCGTTGCCATTGGAGCACGCCCGTGGTGTTGGTCTTTACCACCCAGAAGTCGAAGCCTCCCAGCGGTGCGGTCACCGATCCGTTGTCCGATGCACTGTATCCGGCGAGCACATGACCACCATCGGGTGTGGCTTGCAATCCGAAGGGTATGTCATCACCACTGCCTCCGTAGCTGGCTTCACCTTGAAGAACGCCGTTGCCATCGGTACGCACCAACCAGTAGTCATAGTTGCCGAAGTTCTGCGTCACCTGCCCGCCTTGTGAGTTGCTGGCCGCTACGAAGGTGTAGCCGCCATCAGCGCGTTGCACCACATCCACCGCGTATTCATCGCCGGTATGCCCGTAAACGTTCTGCCACTCTACGGTGCCGGTGGCGCTCAGCTTCACCAACCAAACATCGGTGCCGCCATAGTTCTGCGTCAAGTCGCCATCCGTTGACTTGGACGAACCCGCGATGATGACCCCATTGTCGCTGGTGAGCCGCATGCCCAGGGCTTCATCCGTATCGGTTCCACCCAACGTGTTCTGCCACTGCAATGTGCCGAGCGCATCGGTCTTGAAGACCCAGAGGTCGCCACTGCCGTGGTATCCATTCACCATGGTATCGTCGCTTTCGGTGTATCCGGAGACGACGAACCCATCGCTGGCTTCCACCACGGCTCGCGGCTCCTCGAACGAGGTGCCTCCGTAGGTGAACTCCCACTGCAGAATACCTGTGCTGGTGAGCTTCACCAACCAGATGTCCCCATCTCCGATGATCGCTGAAACATCTCCTCCTTCGTCTTCCACGGTGCCCGCCACGATGAACCCGCCATCGCTGGTGTTCGCCACCGCATGTCCGCGTTCGGTGGCCGATGCGCCCAAGGCGACCTGCCAAAGCAGTACGCCCATCGCGTCGGTCTTCACCACCCACAGGTCGGAGTTGCCCTGTTGGCCGGTCACCTGCCCATCATCGGAGTTGGTGTACCCCACGAGCACGTAACCCCCATCCGGTGTTTGTTCGGCAGCCAGTATCTCTTCGTCGGCAGAACCCCCATAGGTGTTTTGCCAGGATATTGGGGGTTGTGCAAAAGCGACAGTAACGGCAAGCGAAAGGCAAAGGGTAAGGGCGGTTTTCATGCGCGGGTTGGTTTTAATTTCCAGGGATACAAATGCGGTGTTCAACCCGCAAACGCCATTCCGGAATGGTTGGTTCGTATACGGTTGAGTTAGAGGTCGGGTGTGCAAGTGGACCGACGGTACAAAGCTCCGCCGAGCACGAGGTCAAGGGGTAACACCATCCGGAAGAAAGGTGGTATATATCCTCACGCCACCAGCTTGCGCATCTCCTCGCGGAACTCGGTGGGCGTTTGCCCGGAGTTCTTCTTGAACACGCGGGTGAAGTAGGCCTTCTCCTCATAGCCGAGCTCGAAACCGATCTCCGAGATCGGCTTATCGGTGGTGAGCAACAGGTTCTTGGCCTCGATCAGCTTGCGTGTCTCCACGATGCGTGACACGCTTTGCTGCAGGATGGACTGTGTGATGAGGTTGAGGTTGCGCGCGCTCATGAACAACTGCGAGGCATAGAACTCCACGTCGCGCGGCTGCCGGAAGTTGTCCTCCAGGATCCGCAGGAAGTGGCCGAATGTCTCGTTGTGGCCGGTGGCAAGGGTATCGGCCTCGGCTTCGGGGTCGCGCTCGCGGTGCATGGCGCGCACCAGGGTGAAGAGTGTGCCCAGCAGCTGCCGCACCACGGCGAGGTCGGGCGCGGGCTGCTCCAGCTCATCGGCCATCATGTGGGCGATGGCGCAGAGGCGGTCCACGCTGCGGCCCGCCTCCACCGGCATCTGGGCCTTGCCGTGAAAGAGCGAATAGAGCTGGAAGAGGGTCTCGGGGATGAGCTCGCTGTGGAAGCGCACCACCAGCATGTCGCAGCGGCCATACTGCAGGCCCGGCCGCACGCGGTGTACTTTTCCCTTGGTGACAAAGCTGACGAAGGGTGCCTCGATCACCTCGGAGCGGAAGTCGATGAAGTGCTCCAAGGTTCCCGCCTTGCCGATGATCAGCTCTTCGAAATCATGGTGGTGGGGATCATTGGGTTCCTGAGCGATCCGTTCCGCTTCGTCGGGGCCTATCGTGAAAATGCGGATCATCGGTTCCATGTGGGAAAGGTACGCCGGGGGCAAGGGGCACGAGACCTGCCTGGCCTTCCGTACACCCCTGCCGCCCGGCGGGCGCCACCACTTCCACCGGCACGGTGCTGAGGTTCAAATAGGTGCGCCTCCGCCGACGGATGGGCCACCAGTCGTAGAGGTAGGTCTGCATGGGCTGCCACATGGCCACCCAGCCCGCGATGTAGAGGCTTTCGCGCAGGAAGAAGAGGAAGGTGTGGTCGTCCGCAGGAAGCAGGTAGGCGATCACGGCGAGGCAGCCGAACAGGAAGGCAAGGCCGATGGCCAGGCTGAGCCGGCCTTCTCGCATCAGGCGGCGGAAGTCGAGCTCGGCGATCTCCGCCCGGTAGCCGAAGTAGTTGTGAATGGCCTGCGCCACCATATCGGCATCGCCGGGAGCGGGTGGCTCCTGCAGATGAATGCGCAACAGAAGCGGTGCATCCATCGGATGCTCACGCGCCGATGCCACGATAAAATCCTCGGCCTCGGCGTTCAGGTCCTTCTCGCGGAAGGGCGAAGGATCCAGACTGTTGAACAGCGCATGCACGTTGCGCACGGCTACCGCGATGGTCCTGCGGGGCTTGGCGGGCGGAGCGGGAGCGGCCATGCGGCGGGCGATGATCGCGCGTGGAAAGTGGCGTACGGGCCGCGCGTCGGAGGACAATATTACAGGCGGGCTGACGAACGACAGCTTGTGGCGGGAAGCGATCAATACTTTTCGGGAAACGATGATCCCATGTGGTGGAAAGCCCTCTTGGTCTGGTTGCTCCTGATGGTGCTGGCCATCGTCAACGGCACTGCACGCGTGAAGTTCATCGTGCCGTACACCGGCCTCAAGGTGGGACTGGTCATCAGCACCGTGATGCTTTGCGCCTTGATCCTGCTGGCTACCTGGGCAACCATCGGCTGGATGGGGCCACAGGATGCCAGGCACGCATGGGGAATCGGCCTGTTGTGGCTGGCGCTCACCCTAGGTTTCGAGTTCGGAGCGGGGCACTATCTCCTCCAGAAACCCTGGTCCGAGCTGCTGGCGGACTATGCCATCGCACAGGGCCGCATCTGGGTGCTGGTGCCCCTCATCACCGCGCTGGCGCCTTGGTGGATGGCACTGGCGCGCGGCCTGTTCGGGCGGTGAGGGCCTGGTGCGAAGTTGCTGCATAGGGTATGGATGCGGTGCCGGTCGTAGTTTTGGCTACGCCCAACCCGCGCTGACGCCACTGACCGCGAGGGCTTGAAACGACCGTACACATGGCCAAGACCACCACAAAGAAGCCCCTTGCAACTGAAGGGTCGCCCACGAACGGACATGCAGTCCGCACAACCACCGTAGGGGACGGAACGCCAACGACCCGGACGGCCACAGGCCGCCTCCCGGTGATGAAGACCTACAAGATCTACATCGGCGGCAAGTTCCCGCGCACCGAGAGCGGTCGCTACTACCAGCCGAAGGGCAGCGACGGCAAGCCGCTCGCCAACGTGTGCCGCAGCAGCCGCAAGGACGTGCGCGAGAGCGTGGTGGCCGCGCGCAAGGCTTTCGGCGGATGGGGCGGCCGCAGCGCGTTCAACCGTGGGCAGATCTTGTATCGCATCGGAGAGATGCTGGAAGGCCGCAGCGCACAGTTCGTGCAAGAGCTGGTGTTGCATGGCGCCACGCAGCAGCAGGCCGAGGCCGAAGTGGCCACCGCCATCGATCGTTGGGTGTACTACGCAGGCTGGTGCGACAAGTACCAAGCGGTCTTCAGCAGCGTGAACCCCGTGAACTCCGCGCACTTCAATTTCAGCGTGCAGGAACCCACCGGCGTGGTGGGCGTAATGGCGCCGTGCACGTCCGGCCTCATCGGCCTGGTGAGCGTGGTGGCGCCTGTGATCGCAGGGGGCAATACGGCCGTGGTGGTGGCCAGCGAAGTGCATCCCTTGCCTGCGGTGACGTTCGCGGAAGTATTGGCCACCAGCGACCTGCCCGGCGGTGTGGTGAACTTGCTCACCGGTTTCCGCAGCGAACTGCTGAAGCCGTTGGTGACGCACATGGACATCAACGCGGTCGTTTGCGCGGATCCTTCGCCGGAGGAGAAGGCCATGCTGGATGCCGAGGCCGCCGCGAACATGAAACGCGTGGTGGTGCCGAAGCGCTCCGACTGGAGTGCGGAAGAAGGCCAGGGCCCTTACTTCATCCTCGACACGCAAGAGGTGAAGACCACTTGGCATCCCATTGAACGGGGGCAGGGTGGGGGCGGGGGCTATTGAAACGGCCCCATTGCCGGCCGTGCATGAAACGGGACCGCTATCGGCCCATTTACTTCCTGCTCATTGCGGCCGGGTTCTTCGCGTGTGCAGATATCCTCTTGCCCAAGCAGTTGGTGACGAGCCGTGTGGTCCAGGTGCAAGAGCATCGATTCCCGGCCCGGAACCACAGCTATTTCTGGACCGCTGTCAGGTTGGAGAACGGAGCCTTCCTGTGGACGCAACGGGTGGCCGAGCCCTTTCTGGGCAATGATAGCTGGGACCTTCAGGTGACGGCATTGGGCGGGTCCGTGGTCCGCTACCGTCGGCACGCCGCGCACGCGTCAACCCAGTGGCATGACGTGGAGGCCCACAACGAGGCGAATCGTGCTTTCCTGGTCGTGGTGATCCTGCTGGGCCTGCTGCTCCTGTACCCGGGCTGGTCCGTGGATAACAAGATGCTTCTGCGCGGCGTGCTCGGGGTCGTCAGTGGCGCATGGGCCTTGACCCAGTTCGCCACCGGCGGCCATGTGTACAAGCTCCAACTGCTGTGGGGAGGATGATCCTCCGTCACCTTCAATGCGCCACCACGAGCCTGGCCACGGCTGCTTTTCCGGTGCCTGTGCTGGCCCGGACCAGATAGAGGCCTTCCGGCCATGGCGCTGTGTTCAGCACGTAGCGGCTACCCGCCACCTGGGCCTCGAATACCCGGGTGCCTGCGGCATTGAACACCTCCAGCCGCGAAGCGCCGGACTGCAGATTGAACGGCAGTTCCACCACGGCCTGATCATGAGCCGGTGAGGGATGCACCGAGACCGTGGGCAGGGCGGATTCCCCGATGCCCACCGTGGCGTCGAAGTCGAAGATGTACACGGTCTGGTAAGCGAACGCACTGCCCCCCATCCGCTGGGCCACGAGGTAGAGATAAGTGCCATCGTAGTACATGCCGCGCGGGGATTGATCGCCGTCGGGGTCCGGCAGGTCCACGTAGCCGATGTCCTGCCGGGTGGTGAGGTTGTAGGCGTAGATGCGCTCGGCATCGCCGTTGAGGTCATCGGTCACGTACAGCAGGGTATCGCCTTTCAGCGTGATGCCATAGGGCTGCTCGCCATGCATCGGTACGGTGTCCGTGGGGGCCGCCGCGCCGGGCTGCCACCGGTAGGCGTAGGCATACGGGAACTCATCGAAATCGGGGTAGTACATAGTGTACCAGATGGCATCGCCGTCCGCGCAGATATCGCCGATGCCCGAAGAGTTGCCGCCGATCACGGCAGGGAAGGTCCAGGAGTTGAGCAGGTTCCCGTTGAAGTCCACCTCGTAGAGCCCGGCGCCCGCCGTGGTGTAATCCTCCGCGATAAGGTATGAGTTTGTCCGACGGATCAGCCCATGGTTGAAATCGTAGCCGGTGGCCTGTTGGCCGAACAGGTTTCCCGCGTGGTCGGAGTAATACACGTTACCGGAGATGTCGGCGCCAAGGAAGATCGTGTCGTTCTCCACGTGGATTCCCCAGAAACCCTGGCTGATCCCGGGGTAGGGTATGCTGTCGATCAACGTTTGTGCCCGGCAGGCACCGCCGATGAGGAGGGCTGCCGAAAGTGCGAGGGTAATGTGCTGCATGGGTTCGGGGTTTTGATATGCCGAAAGTAGCAAGGCGATGCTTGACCTGGAAATGCAGAGGGTCGCGACCCCACCAAGCAGCCCAGCAACGCTTCAGGCGTGCTCCGGGCTGCGCTCCTGCATCCTGCCGATCTTTGAGCCCGATGCCTGCCGACGCTGCCCCTTCGTTCCCGCTCTACCGGCGCAGTGCCAACGGACTGAACTGGTACCGGATCGAATCCTGGACCGCGTTCACGGAGGTGCAACGGGTCGGCAGCCGGTACATCGCCCATCGGGTGCTGGTGAAGGCTTATCCGGAGCGGGTACGGATACAGGACCTGATCGATATGGCCGATGCGCATGTGCAAGCGTGCCCGGCCAAGGAGGTGGAGAGCTTGCTGGCGACATTGATGTGATCGCAGGGCAACGCAAACCCCTATCTTGTGGTCTTTCCCCCGTATGCGTTTCATCTGCCTGCTCCTCCTCCTGCCGCTCTGCGTGCTGCAAGGCTTTGCCACCCACATTCTGGGCGGGGAGATGTACTACACCTATTTGGGTAATGACAATTACCAGGTGACCCTGCGGCTGTATCGCGATTGTGGCCCGGCCAACAGCAACAACACGCAACTGGACAACCAGGCCGCCATCGGCATCTTCAATAGCGCGGGAGCACTGGTGCAGACCGTACACTTCAACCTCCCCACGGAAACCACCATGCCGGTGGTGGTCGACAATCCTTGCCTCACCGCTCCGCCAAGCATCTGCACCCGGGAGGGCATCTACACCGGCGTGGTCCATTTGCCCTCCGGTACCGGAGGCTATACCCTGGCCTATCAGCGGTGCTGCCGCTCCCCGGCGGTGATCAACATCAGCAATTCGCCTCAGCAGGGCATGACCTGCACGGTTCAGGTGCCCGACCCCCTGGTTACCGGGCCGAACAGTTCACCTTCCTTCATCGATGATCCGCCCATGGTGCTGTGCCTGGATCAGACCACTACGCTGGAGCAGATGGCAACGGACGCCGATGGGGATTCGCTGGTGTATTCCATGTGTGCCCCGCTGCAGGGCGGGGACGATCTGTTCAATGTAATGCCCGACCCGCCCGGTCCCCCGCCGTATGCGCCGGTGGTGTGGGCCACGGGGTATTCCACGCTGAACCAGCTGAACTCAAATCCGCCGGTGGATTTCGGCTCGAACAATGGGCTTCTCACGCTGCATCCCACATCGATCGGGAATTTTGCGGTAAGCCTTTGCGTGAGCGAATACCGCAATGGGGTGCTGATCAACCAGGTGATCCGTGATTTCCGCTTTCTGGTGGTGGCGTGTACACAGGCCATCGTATCCAACTTCCAGGACCAACAGAACACCTGCGATGGACTTGCCGTGGAGATGACGAACCAAAGCACCGGGTCCGACTTCTACCACTGGGATTTTGGCGTTCCCGGAACCGCTGCGGACACCTCCGCAGAGACGCACCCCTCCTTCACCTACCCCGTCCCCGGCACCTATACCATCAGTCTGATCGCCAATCCCGGGTGGCCCTGCGCGGACACCTCCTACAGCACCTATGAAGTGCATGATCCAGTTTCCGTTGCCTTCACGCCCCCATCGGCGCTCTGCACCGACGAGTTGCCGGTGACGTTGACCGCGTTCGGGAATTTCTCCCCTTCCGCCAACGTGCAGTGGGATGTCGGCTCCGGTGTGTCCCCGGACCTGAACAGCACCTCGGCCACCGTGGGCTGGTCCTCCCTCGGAAGCCACGCCGTGTCTGTTTCGGTGGATGACGGAGGATGTTCCGCGTCCTTCTCCGATAGCATCCGGATTTTCCCCTTGCCTGTACCCCTCTTCACCACGGACACCAATGGATGCGTGCCGTTCGCTCCGCTCTTCACCAACAGTTCCACCGCGTGGACCTCGCTTACGTTCGAGTGGCAATTGGGCGACGGTACCGTAAGCACGGACAGCATTCCCGATCATGTGTACGCCTCGCCCGGCACCTATGATGTGTCCCTCACCGTCACCACGGATACCGGTTGCATCGCATCGCGCACGCTTGCACTGCCCAACCTCGTCTCCGTATGGCCCCAGCCCACGGCCATGGCCACGGCGCTGCCGAAAGTGACCTCGGTGCTGGAGCCCGAGGTGACTTTCACCGACTATTCCATTGATGCGGAGCAATGGGATTTCCTGGTTGAAGGGATCCACTATGACACCACTTCCTTCGTTCACACCTTCAGTGATGCCGGCTGGTACACGGCACTATTGACGGTCACGAGCGGG
>Ga0079224_100009211_pt1 | contig 13437 bp, 9 predicted proteins | sample Stecom2015_FD_80414 | JGI IMG/M metagenome (GOLD analysis project Ga0079224, IMG submission 80414) | Agricultural soil microbial communities from Utah to study Nitrogen management - Steer compost 2015 | ecosystem: Environmental > Terrestrial > Soil > Agricultural land | place: USA: Utah... | reverse complement strand
GTGCCACGGCCACGCGTGAACGCCTCCGCGCGCGCTTCGGTACCGACGTGGAGGCCTGGTGGGCCGAGCTGCCGTCGGTGCTGCGCGGGCTGGCCCACGACTGGGAGCTGGAGCTCGGCGAGCCGGTGGGCAGCGGCAACACGTCCCTCGTCGTGCGGTGCCGACGCGCAGGGCGTGCGCACGAGCCGGCGATCCTCAAGCTCACCCCGGATCCGGCGATCGCGAGCGCCGAGGCGACCGCGCTGCGGGTGTGGGCGCCGACCGGCCGGGTCCCCGCCGTGTACGCCGCCGGCACCGGGGCACTGCTGCTGGAGGCCATCACCCCCGAGACACCGCTGGCCGAGCAGGCGGAATCGGCCCCGCTCACCGAGGTCGCCGCGCTGATCCAGGCACTGCACGCACCCGGCTTCGCCGACGAGGCCGCGGCCGGGGGCGTCGGTTCGGCCGCCGCGCGCACCGACGAGTTGTTCGCACTGTGGACTCGCCGCGCGGCCGGCGACACGCAGCTCGCCGCGGCCCTCGCACGCGGGCGGGCGCTCGCGGCCGAGCTCGCCGGCGATCCACCACGTCTGGTCCTGGCCCACGGCGACCTGCACCCGGGCAACGTGCTCACCCCAGGGCGCGCACCGGAGCACCCGCAGCGCCGCCTCGTCGCGATCGACCCTCGGCCCAGCCTGGCCGATCCGGCGTCCGACGCGATCGACTGGGTCGTGCTCGGCGTCCCCGCCCGGTGGCGCGCCGCGGCCGAGGAGCTGGCTGCCTCGCTCGACGTCGACCCCGACCGGTTGTGGGCGTGGTGCCGGGCGTTCGCGGCTCGGCTGGCCGCCACCGAGGCCGACACCGAGCGCCGTCAGGCGTTCCGGGACATGGCCGTGTAGCGGACCTCGGGTCTGCCGACCCCGCCGTAGTGCGGTTGGCGGCGGGCCAGTCCGTTGTCGGCGAGGTACTCGAGGTAGCGCCGCGCCGTGACCCTGGCGACGCCCGTGGCCTCGGCCACGGCGGCCGCCGACATGCCGCCGTCGGAATCCGCGTCGCCGCCGCGACCCTGGCCGTCCTCCGTGCCGCCACGTGCGGCCTCGGCGAGCACGGCGCTGATGGCGTCGAGGGTCTCGCCGCTCATGCCCTTCGGCAGCGAGGCGTGGTCGGTGGTGCGCAACGTCGCGAGCATGCGGTCGACCTCCGCCTGACCGCCGACCTGGCCGGACCGGGCGACGCTGTCCCGGAACCGCGCGTAGCTCTCCAGCTTGTCCCGCAGCGTGGCGAACGTGAACGGTTTCAGCAGGTACTGCACGACGCCCGCGGACACCGCGGCCCGCACGACACCGAGATCCCTGGCGGAGGTGACCGCGATGACGTCGACGGTGTTGCCCTCCGCGCGCAGCGTGCGGCACACGGCCAGTCCGTGGGTGTCGGGCAGGTAGAAGTCCAGCAGCACCAGATCGACCGGATGGGCGCGGCAGAACCGCACCGCCTCGGCACCGGAATGGACGACCCCGGCGACGGTGAAGCCGGCCACACGCTCCACGTACGCACGGTGGGCGTCGGCCGCGACGGGATCGTCCTCCACCACCAGAACCGCAATCATCCTGGAATCACCCTACTGGCGGCTCGTCACCCAGGCGGCGAGCCACCGGATTCGGGCCGCTCCGGGAGCCGCACCGTGAACACCGCACCGTCGTCGCCGGTGACGTCGATGCTCCCGCCGCAGCGGCGCACCGCCTGGCCGACGAGGGCAAGGCCCAGGCCGCGTTCGCCCGCGCTGCCTCCCGGTTTCGTCGACCATCCCCGCCGGAAGATGCCGGGCAGCAGGTCGGGGGCGATGCCGGGACCGCTGTCGGCGACCCGCAGCACCAGCTCACCCGGGTCGAAGCGGACCGTGACGGTGACGCGCGGGGCCCGTTCGCCCGCGTTGTCGATCGCGGCGTCCACGGCGTTGTCGATGAGGTTGCCGAGGATCGTGATCAGATCGCGCGAGGAGAGCCCGGGCGCGGAGTCGTCCATCGAGCTGTCCGGGGTGAGGGTGAGGTCGACGCCGCGTTCGGCCGCCTCGCTCGACTTGCCGAGCAGCAGCGCGGCCAGCACCGGTTCGGCGACCGCGCCGACGACCCGGTCGGTGAGCTGCTGGGCCGTCTCCAGCTCCGCGGTCGCCAGCTCCACCGCCTGCTCGCTGCGGCCGAGTTCGACGAGCGAGACCACGGCGTGCAACCGGTTGGCCGACTCGTGGGCCTGCGAACGCAGCGATTCGGCGAATCCGCGTACCGTGTCGAGTTCGCCGGTGAGCGTCTGCAGGTCGGTGTGGTCGCGCAACGTGACCACGGTGCCCATCGCCCGGTCGCCCGAGCGCACGGGCACCGAGTTGACCAACAGCACGCGGGTGTCGGTGACGTGGAGTTCGTCGGTGCACGGCTCACCCGACGTCATGGTCCGCTCGAGATCGGCGGCCAGGCCGAGATCGGCCAGCGGACTGCCCACGGGGTCCCGGGGCAGGCCCAGCAGCACACCGGCCGCGTCGTTGCACAGCACCACGCGCCCGTCCCGGCCGACGAGGACCAGACCCTCCTGCACCGAATGCAGGATCGCCTCGTAGTACTCGAACATCGACGACAGCTCCGCGGGCGCCACGCCGCGGGTCTGCCTGCTCAGGCGCCTGCTGACGAGATAGCTGCCGACCCCGCCGACGACGAGCACTCCGCCGGCGACGGCGGCGACCACGACGAGCCTGCTCGCCAGTTCCGCCGAGATCGCCTCCACCGTGATGCCGACGGCGGCGAGCGCGACCACGCGTCCGTCGTCGGCACGCACGGGGGCGACCGCGCGCACCGAGGGACCCAACGTGCCGGTGTAGGTCTCGGTGAACAGTCTTCCCTGCAGTGCCGGACCGATCGTGCCGATGAACGGTTCGCCGATGCGCCGCGGATCCGGGTGCGTGAACCGGGTCCGGTCGGTGTCCATGATCGTGATGAAGTCGATCCCGGTGTCGGCCCGCACCCGATTGGCGAACGGCTGCAGGGTGCGACTGGGCTCGGACCCGGTCACGGCATCCCGGACGTCGGGCGAGTCGGCCAGGGTCGCCGCGACCGACATCACCTCCTCGGCAGCCTTGTCCCGCACCGCCTGCGAGGCGTCCACATAGGCCAGTACGGCACCGACCGCGACGAGCGCCGTCACCACGACGAGCTGCAGCGCCAGCAATTGCCGCGCCAGACTCCAGTTCCGGCGCTCGGCCCGACGTCGCCGCGTCGTCACCGGACGCACCCGCACCGATCCCTCACGTGATCACCCCGTCGACACCTCGCCCTCTCGTCCTCTCGTCCCTGCAGCAACGCCCAGCCCCACGAGCCCAGCCGCACGAGCCCAGCCCGTCCATGACATCACGGCCGCCACGACGCCCGTCTCGCGACCGAAATGAACACAAGGTGGACCTCGCCCGTCCCCCGCGCCGATAGTCGTCCGGAATCTGGCGGTGATCCCCACGCGGTGCTGCGCGTTCGTCCGGTGACGGACCGCGTACCCGTGCGGCCGCACCGCAGGCGACTTCCGTGAGGAGGCAACGTTGCCTGAACCGTCCACGACGGCGCCCCAGGCCCCGAAACGCCGCGACAAGATGCACTACCTGTACATCGCGGTGATCGCCGCGGTCGTACTGGGCATTGTCGTCGGCTTCGCGTTCCCCGACTTCGCGACCAATCTGAAACCGCTCGGCAGCGGCTTCGTCGATCTGATCAAGATGATGATCAGCCCGATCATCTTCTGCACGATCGTGCTCGGCATCGGATCGGTCGCCAAGGCGGCGAGCGTCGGCAAGGTCGGCGTGCTGGCCGTCGGTTACTTCCTGTTGATGTCGACGTTCGCGCTCGGGATCGGGCTCGTCGTCGGCAACATCCTGCACCCCGGCGAGGGCATGCACCTCGACCCGAACGCGGTGTCCGAGGTCCAGAGCCAGGCCTCCGAGGGCAACGAGAGCACGGTCGACTTCCTGCTGGGCATCATTCCGGAGTCGATGGTCTCGGCGTTCACCGACGGCTCGGTGCTGCAGACGCTCCTGGTGGCGCTGCTGGCCGGCTTCGCACTGCAGAAGATGGGCGATGCCGGAAAACCGGTCCTGCGCGGGATCGAGCACATCCAGCGACTGGTGTTCCGGGTGCTCGCCATGATCATGTGGGCGGCCCCGGTGGGCGCGTTCGGCGCGATCGCCGCGGTCGTCGGTGAGACCGGCTGGGACGCACTGCGCAGCCTCGCCGTCATCATGATCGGCTTCTACCTGACGTGCCTGGTGTTCATCTTCGTCGTCCTCGGCGCGGTGCTGTGGCTCGGCGCGCGGGTGAACATCTTCAAGCTGCTCGCCTACCTCGGCAGGGAATTCCTGCTCATCGTGTCGACCTCGTCGTCCGAATCGGCGCTGCCGCGACTGATCGCGAAGATGGAGCACCTGGGCGTGTCGAAGCCGGTCGTGGGCATCACGGTGCCGACGGGCTACTCGTTCAACCTCGACGGCACGGCCATCTACCTGACGATGGCGACGCTGTTCATCGCCACGGCGCAGGGCAGCCCGCTGTCGATCGGCGAGCAGATCTCGTTGCTGGTGTTCATGATCATCGCCTCGAAGGGGGCCGCGGGCGTGTCCGGCGCGGGCATCGCGACCCTCGCCGGTGGTCTGCAGTCGCACCGGCCCGAACTGGTCGACGGCGTCGGGTTCATCCTCGGCATCGACCGGTTCATGTCGGAGGCCCGCGCGCTGACGAACTTCGCGGGCAACGCCGTCGCGACCGTCCTCATCGGATCGGTCACCGGTGGTCTCGACCGCGACCAGCTGAACCGGGTTCTGGCCAAACAGGACCCGTTCAACGAGGCCACGCTCGTCGACGACGGCCACGGCTCCGGCGAAGGCGGCGACTCCTCCGGCACCGGCGGTTCCGGCAGTTCCGATGGCTCCGGCGACTCCGACGGCGGCCAGGCCCGCCACGACAAGCAGCCCGCCACCGTCTGAGCGGGCGCAGAGCCCGGTCCCGCGTGTGCCCGTCCCCCGGCGCGCGCGGGGCCACCACCGCGCCGGTGCGGTCCGTACCCCCGAAACGGATCGCACCGGCGCGGTTCCATGTCCGCGGTCAGGCGGGCTCTGGACGGGTCAGGTGGGTCCGCAGTCCGCGCAGTCCCCGGCGCATCATCAGCGCGTGGTTGATGCGGAACACCGGATGGGCCACCGGCGAGAGCCTGCGCAGCACGGGCTTGTGCGCGACCACCCGTTGCCGGATGGCCAGTCGTGTCCCGCCGGGCCGGGGTTCGAGTCTGCCGCTGAGCATGCCTTCCAGATCGCCCGACAGGGCCACCGCGACGCGGCCGCCCGGCCGGTTCTCCTCGACACGTGTCATCCGCAACCGCAGGGCGAACGGCAGGCTCGCCCGGCAGACGAGTTCAGCGGTGTCGTCGTCCACCTGCGTCACCGACCGGATGTCGGGCCACCACTCGGGATAGCGGGCCAGGTCGACGAGCGCCGCGAACACCGCGTCCGCGGGCGACGGCAGCGACCACGTCGTGCGGAACTGGTAGCTGTTCAGCGGCACGCGCCCATTATGTCAGCGGGGCCCGGCTCGCGGCTCAGCTCATGGCCGTCAACTCGTGGCGTGCCGGCGCCGGGGGTATCGGCTTCGGGGTGTCAGCTCACTGTGCGCGGTCGTTACGTTTCGGCGTTGCCGCGCATTTCGCCGGAATTCACCGGAACATATGAACCTGAACGCATGTCGGATCACCACCATGCGCATCCTCACGCCCATCCCCACCCGCACACCCACGCGCACCCGCACACCCACGGCACCGGCAGCGACCCGGCCGAGCTGCCACCGTCGGCGGATCTGTCCGTTCCCGACACGGAACTGAGCCCGGCCGAATTGTCGCGCCGGTCGATGCTGCGCGGAGCGGGACTGCTCGGCGCCGGGCTCGCCGCGGGCAACGTGCTGGCGACGCCGCAGGCCGCGGCGAAGGCCGAGACCGGATCGGCCTACCGCGGCGGCCTCCAGTGGCTGGCAGGCGACCACCACATCCACACGCAGTACAGCAACGACGGCAAGTACCGGGTCATCGACCAGGTGCGCCACGGCAACGCCTACGGCCTCGACTGGATGGTCATCACCGACCACGGCAACGTCACCCACGCGAAGATCGGCGTCGAGAAGGTCAACCCCGACATCGTCGCCGCCCGCGAGTCCGTCCGCGGCACCCTGGTGTTCCAGGGCCTGGAGTGGAACATCCCGGCCGCCGAGCACGGCACCGTGTTCGTCCACCCCGGCCGCAACGAGGTCGACGTGCTCAAGGAGTTCGAGAACTCCTATGACGGCAAGGTCGCCGACGCCGAGGACAGCACGCCCCAGAACGAGGCGCTCGCCATCGCGGGCGTGAACTTCCTGTCCGACGCGGTGAAGAGCAAACGCCTGCAGGACGCGCTGTTCCTGGCCAACCACCCGTCACGCAAGGGCATCGACGCGCCGCACGAGATCCGCGGATGGCGCGACGCCGCCCCGCACATCGCGGTCGGCATGGAGGGCGCGCCCGGCCACCAGGCCGCGGGACTGCCGGAACCGTACGGCATGGCCCGCGCCCGGGGGCTCTACGACAACAGCCCCGGAGCCGGTTCGTTCCCCGGTTACCCGCTGGAGAGCTACCGCACGTTCGGCGGGTTCGACTGGATGACCTCGACCGTCGGCGGGCTGTGGGACAGCCTGCTCGCCGAGGGCAAGCCGTGGTGGATCACCGCCAACTCCGACTCCCACCATGTGATCGGCGACACCGCGAAGCGCGGAGCCCCGGACGAGCACTACGAACAGCACGGCAAGCACGCCGACCCGGTGTACTCGGGCGGGCCCGACTTCACCGAGGGCGACTTCTGGCCGGGCTACTACAGCCGCACCCACGTCGGCGCGCGCGGGTTCGACTACGCCGCCGTCATGGAGGGCATCCGCGCCGGACGCGTGTGGGTGGACCACGGCGGGCTGATCGCCGGTCTCGACGTGTCGTTGCGGACGGCCGGGCGCGGACCGCAGCGCGCGGTGCCGCTGGGCGGCATGCTCCACGCGCGGCGGGGCACACCGGTCGAGCTGGCCGTCACCATCCGCCTCGCGGACACGCCGAACTGGGCGCAGTTCGTGCCGAAGCTCGCCCGCGTCGACGTCATTCGCGGCAGCGTGACGGGCCCTGTGGACGACGCCGACGCGTTCACCACACCCGACACGAAGGTCGCGCGTTCGTTCGAGATCGAGAAGACGAGCGGCACGGTGACACTGACGTACTCGCTGGGCCGGCTCGACCAGCCGTGCTACGTGCGACTCCGCGGCACCGACGGCAAACGGTCGGCACCGGGTCTGCTGGGCGAACACATCGACCCCCACGGACCGAAGATGGACGTCATGGCCGACTCCGACCCGTGGGAGGACCTGTGGTTCTACAGCAACCCGCTGTGGGCTCTTCCCCTGTGAACGCAGGCCCGGCGAGTGCGGCGCCGGCGAGTGGGGCCGTCGTGCTCGGGCTGGACGCGAACTGCAGGACGCTGGCCGAAGCCGACCACCTGGCAGCACGCTGGGCGCAGCACGTGATGCCGCCGGATGCGGGCCACGCGCACGCGTCGTTGTTGGTGTGCACCCATTTCGTCGCCGGCCGGGTGGCCGTGTCGCTGCGCGGCCTCCCCGCCGACCTGGGCGATCCCGCGGGGGCGGCCGACGCACTCTCGGCGCTCGAAACGCTCGGGGCCGACACTCCCGCGGCGGTGTCCCTCGGCGACCGAACGGTCGACACCGAGGCCGTGCCCGGCGCCAGTGCGGAGCGGGCCGCGGAGGCGGCCGCACGCACCGACGGACGAGCGGTGGCCTTCGCCGGGGTGGGGTCGCTGACGGGTGAGGTGCCGGTGTCGCGGGTGCTGAACGGGTCGGCGATCGACGGGCTCGCCGTGCTCGGGGGCGGCGAGCCCGAGCCGGACGCGGTGCTGCGCACGCGCGACCACGTGCGTCCCGAATGGAGCAACGGGGTGCTGACGCTCGCGGTCTCCCCGGCCGGGCCGGGAATCTACGTCCCGTTCGAGGTCCCGAACCCGACGCCCTGCTGCGCCGACCACGCCTGACACGACTCAGGCTACTGAGGCTGTTGAGGGGCGGCGTTCGCCCGCGGTGCGAACGCCGCCCCCCTCAGCCGTCCAGGTAGGACTTGAGGAACCGGCCGGTGTAGCTGTCCGGGTTGGCCGCGACGTCCTCCGGGGTGCCTTCGGCCACGACCGTTCCCCCGCCGCTGCCGCCTTCGGGGCCCATGTCGATGATCCAGTCGGACGTCTTGATCACGTCGAGGTTGTGCTCGATGACGATCACCGTGTTGCCCTTGTCGACCAGGCCCTGCACGACGTCGAGCAGCCGCCGGATGTCCTCGAAGTGCAGGCCGGTCGTCGGCTCGTCGAGGATGTAGACCGTCTGGCCGGTGGAACGCTTCTGCAGTTCGCTGGCGAGTTTGACCCGCTGGGCCTCGCCGCCCGACAACGTCGGCGCGGGCTGGCCGAGGCGCACGTAACCGAGGCCGACGTCGACGAGGGTCGACAGGTACCGGTGGATCGGCTTGATCGGCTCGAAGAACTCCGCCGCCTCCTCGATCGGCATGTCGAGAACCTCGGCGACCGTCTTGCCCTTGTAGTGCACCTCGAGCGTCTCGCGGTTGTACCGCGCGCCCTTGCACACCTCGCAGGGCACGTAGACGTCGGGCAGGAAGTTCATCTCGATCTTGAGCGTGCCGTCGCCGGCACACGCCTCGCAGCGGCCGCCCTTGACGTTGAAGGAGAACCGGCCTGCCTGGTAGCCGCGGACCTTCGCCTCGGTGGTCTCGGCGAACAGCTTGCGCAGCCGGTCCCACACGCCGGTGTAGGTGGCGGGGTTGGACCGCGGCGTGCGGCCGATGGGCGACTGGTCGACCCGCACCAGTTTGTCCACGTTGGACAGCCCGTTGACGCGGGTGTGCCTGCCGGGAACCTGGCGCGCGCTGTTGAGCTTGTTCGCCAGGACGGTGGCCAGGATGTCGTTGACGAGCGTCGACTTGCCCGAACCCGACACGCCGGTGACGGAGATGAGGGTGCCGAGCGGGAACGACACGTCGATGCCGCGCAGGTTGTTCTCGCGCGCACCGACCACCGTCAGCTGCTTCTTCTTGTTCACCGGGCGGCGGATCTGCGGCACCGGGATCTCCTTGCGGCCCGCCAGATAGTCGCCCGTCATGGACTTCTTGCTCTTCAGCAGCTTCGAGTACGGCCCGCTGTGGACCACCTGGCCGCCGTGTTCGCCTGCGCCGGGACCGATGTCGACCACCCAGTCGCTGGCCTTGATCGTGTCCTCGTCGTGTTCGACGACGATCAGCGTGTTGCCGAGGTCGCGCAGCCTGCTGAGGGTGTCGATCAGCCGCTGGTTGTCCCGCTGGTGCAGACCGATGGACGGCTCGTCGAGCACGTACAGCACACCGACCAGTCCGGAGCCGATCTGCGTGGCCAGCCGGATGCGCTGCGCCTCCCCTCCGGAGAGCGTGCCTGCGGCACGGTCGAGCGAGAGGTAGTCGAGTCCGACGTCGAGCAGGAAGTGCAACCGCGCCTGGATCTCCTTCAGCACGGCACCGGCGATCATGGCCTGCCGCTCCCCGAGCACGAGGCCGTCGAGGAACTCGGAGGCCTCGGCCACCGACAGCGCACACACGTCGGCGATCGACCGCTCGCCGTGCTCGCCGTGTTCGAGGGTGACGGCGAGGATCTCCGGCTTGAGCCGGGTGCCCTGACACACCGGGCACGGCACCTCGCGCATGTAGCCCTCGTAGCGTTCGCGCGTGTGCTCCGACTCGGTCTGCTCGTGCCTGCGCTCCAGGAACGGGATGACGCCCTCGAAGTTCGCGTAGTACGACCGCCGCCTGCCGTAGCGGTTGCGGTACTGGACGTGGACCTGTTCGTCGACGCCGTAGAGCACCGCCTTCTGGACCTTGGCGGGGAGCTTGCGCCACGGCGTGTCCATCCGGAAGCCCATCGCCTCCGACAGCGACGTCAGCAACCGCTCGAAGTAGTCGGCGCTCTGCCCTCCGCTCCACGGCTGGATGGCGCCGTCGGCCAGCGACAGGTCCTCGTCCGGGACGATCAGCTCCGGGTCGACCTCCTTGCGGACGCCGATGCCGGTGCAGTCCGGGCAGGCGCCGTAGGGCGAGTTGAAGGAGAACGAACGGGGCTCGAGATCCTCGACGGCCAGCGCATGCCCGTTCGGGCAGGCCAGGTTCTCGGAGAAGCCGCGGATGCGATGTGGATCGTCCTCGGGCAGGTCGACGAACTCGAGCTCGACGAGCCCGTCGGCGAGCCGCAGCGCCGTCTCGATCGAGTCGGTGAGCCGCTGCTTGGCGCTCGGCTTGACCTTGAGCCGGTCGACCACGACGCCGATGTCGTGCTTCTCCTGCTTCTTCAGCTTCGGCGGATCGGTCAGCGAGTGGACCGTGCCGTCGACGCGCGCCCGCGCGTAGCCCTGCTGTTGGAGGTTGGAGAACAGGTCGACGTACTCGCCCTTGCGGCCGCGCACCACCGGAGCCAGGACCTGGAAGCGCACGTCGGCCTCCATGTCGAGCACCTGGTCGACGATCTGCTGGGGCGTCTGTTTGCTGATCGGCGCTCCGCACTGCGGGCAGTGGGGCTTGCCCGCGCGGGCGTACAGCAGCCGCAGGTAGTCGTAGACCTCGGTGACCGTGCCGACGGTGGACCGCGGGTTCCGCGAGGTCGACTTCTGGTCGATCGACACGGCGGGTGAGAGGCCTTCGATGAAGTCCACATCCGGCTTGTCCATCTGGCCGAGGAACTGCCGCGCGTACGCCGACAGCGATTCCACGTAGCGCCGCTGGCCCTCCGCGAAGATCGTGTCGAACGCCAGGCTCGACTTCCCCGACCCGGACAGCCCCGTGAACACGATGAGGCTGTCGCGCGGCAGGTCGATGTCGATGCCGCGCAGGTTGTGCTCGCGGGCGCCGCGGATTACAAGACGGTCAGCCACCGGCGATGGTCCCTTCACTGGTGCAGCGCGGTGCGGGCCGGAGGGCCCGGGCCGCGTGAAGCGAGGTCGTGTGTGGGAGGGGAGGCACGCACGGTCGCATGCGCATACCCGCCGACCACCATGCTAGGTCGCACCCCCGACAGAAACGCCGCCCGCCGTCCGGGACCGGGGTTCACGCCCTGGTCGGAGCGCCCTTCACGGGCTGAGCGGGGTCGACAGGCTCGGCGGGCACAGGGGCCACGACGGGTGCAGCGGAGTCGGCGGCCTCGGCGGGCTCGGTGGGCGCAGGGGACTCGGCAGCCTCGGTCGTGTCCGGTGCGGGGGCGTCCGGTCCCGGGGCGTCGGGCCGAGAACTCTGCGGACTTCTCGAGGGGCGTGCGGGTGCCAGCAGCCGGTGCGCGGGCCGGTCGACGAACACGGTCAGCGCCCACGCCGCCAGCACGATCACGGTCAGCACGAGACCGAGCCGGAGCCACCACGGCTCGACCTCCATGCCCGTCAGCACGCGCGCCACGACGTAGCCGAGCTTCTGGTGCACCAGGTAGATCCCGAAGCTGATCCCCGCCAGCCACGAGATCGGCCTGCGCAGTACGCCGAGCACGCGGTCCCAGTCGGGGCCGCGCGCGGCCAGGCACATGAGCCCGAGCATCACGCCGAGGCAGGCGACGATCACCAGTCGCGGTTCGCTCGAGCGGAAGATCTGCAGGCCGAGGACGACGAGCAGGATCGCCGTGAGGTTGGGCCCCGCGAGCCGCCGCTCGGACCACAGCCAGATCGCCGTACCGGCGGCGAACAGGTGCGCGTAGTACAGACCGGTGGCTGTCGGCACGACCTGCGTGATCCCGCTGAGCACCGGGCTGGCGGCCGCGACGCCGAGCACGCCCCATACCACGACGGCGGGCCGCACCCGGCGGGGCCGCCTGCGCCACCAGAACCACGCGACCAGCGCGGCCCCGGCGAACGCGGCCACCTGCACCGGCAGGGTCCAGTAGGAGGCGTCGATGCGCCGGTGCATGTTACCGGTCCACTCGTGCACCAGCAGCAGGTTGCGCACGAGGTCGCCCACGCCCGGCAGGTACCACGGGCCTTCCTCGCCGTCGTTGAAGATCGGCACGACGATCCGCAGGACCAGGAACGTCGCCAGCATCGCCACGACGTAGGCGGGCAGGATGCGCGCCAACCGGGCCTGGAACCACCGCCCGGCACTGAGCTTGCGCAGCGTCGGGCCCATGAAGTAACCGGACAGGACCAGCAGCGTGAAGGTGCCGAACGGCAGGCGCAGCGTGCCGGGGTACGGCTCGATGTCGGGCATCGCCTCCGCACCGGCGGTGACGTGGCCCGCCACGACGAACGTGATCGCCAGGACGCGGATGACGTCCCAGCTCATCTTGCGGTTCGACGTCCCGGCCCTCCGGCCCGGCGCACGCGCCGCCCCCGTTGTCGCTGCCACGCGCGTCCCCCTGTCGCCTGCCGCGATCGCCCGGTTTGCGGCGATCCGAGTCACGGACCTTAACGGCCGCCACCCCTGACATCACACAGCGGTCACGTAATACGGTGGGCGGCGTGAACGTCTCCGAGGACTACACCGGTCACGTCGAGCCGGGCGGCGATGCGGCCCGCCGCACGCTGGAGCACCTGACCATCACGAAGCTGTCGGTCGGCCCGATGGACAACAACGCCTACCTGCTGGTGTGCAGGGCGACCAACGAGGCGCTGCTCGTCGACGCCGCGGCCGACCCGGAGCGCATCTCCGACCTGATCGGGCACTCCGACGACCGTCCCGCACTGCGCACGGTGGTGACGACCCACCAGCACCCCGACCACTGGCAGGCGCTGGGCGCGGTGGCGGGCGCCAACGGCTCCTACACCGCCGCGCACCCCGCCGACGCCGACCCGCTTCCCGTGCCGCCCGACCACCTCGTCGAACACGGCGACACCCTGTCGGTCGGTGAGTGCACGCTCGAAGTCATCCACCTGCGCGGGCACACGCCCGGATCGATCGCGCTGCTCTACCGCGACCCGGCGGGCACCCCGCACCTGTTCACCGGCGACTCGTTGTTCCCCGGCGGCATCGGCAAGACGAACTCGCAGGAGGAGTTCACGTCGCTGCTCGACGACGTGGAGCAGCGCGTGTTCGCGGTGCTGCCGGACGAGACGTGGTTCTACCCCGGGCACGGGGACGACTCGACCCTGGGCGCCGAACGCCCCAAGGTGCCGGAGTGGCGCGAACGCGGCTGGTGAAGACCGTCCCACGAAGACCCGTCATACGAAGGCCCGTCACACACTGTGGCGGGCCTTCGTGCGTGTACCGACGTGGCGGGCCACGGTGGTCGGCAGCGCCGGGTTTTCGCCGCGCGCTCTGGTCGTGGACCGGGTTCACCTCGTAGGCTGTGTTCGGTATTTCGACAGC
>Ga0079224_100009210_pt1 | contig 13437 bp, 14 predicted proteins | sample Stecom2015_FD_80414 | JGI IMG/M metagenome (GOLD analysis project Ga0079224, IMG submission 80414) | Agricultural soil microbial communities from Utah to study Nitrogen management - Steer compost 2015 | ecosystem: Environmental > Terrestrial > Soil > Agricultural land | place: USA: Utah... | reverse complement strand
TCGACGACGCCGCGGAGCTCCTTGCCGCTCGCCACCCCGCCGCGACGCAGCCGGGCGATCACCTGGTCGGTGTCGCCCAGATCCGTCGCCGGCAGCTCCTGATCCTGCCGCGCCAGCCCGAGCGCGTCGGCGGACAGCTGGGCGCGCTCGCGGGCGATCTCCGGGTTTGGCGCGGGCTCGAGCTGGCGCAGGCGCGCCGCCGCCCCCGCGCTGCGGCAGCGCCCCGCGATGCGATCGAGCAGCACCGGCCACTCCAGGTCCGCCGCCGCGCGCTCGCTCGGGGTCTGCGGCTCAGCCATGCTTCAGCTGCACGAGCTGGGCGCCGAAGCCGCCGCGTGACGGCGGCGCGTCGGCGAAGTGTTCGACCAGGGGATGTCGTTCGAGCACCTGTCGCACCCGTGCCCGCTGGAAGCCCGTCCCGCGACCGTGGATGATCCGCACCTCGCGCAGGCCGCGCTCGTGGGCGGCCTCGAGGTAGGACTCGACGACGTCGGGGATGTCCCGCGGCTGAAAGGTGTGCAAATCGATCGAGTCCTCGATCGGGAGCACCACCACGGCCTGGGGATCCTCAGGAGGGTCGCTTTGAGACATGGGGGCGGCGTGCGCGAGCCCGCGTTCTAGCGGGGGCGCGCCCCGCGCCTTACCACGACCGCGCGCCGTCAGCCCGAAGAGCTCTTCTTCGAGCGACCCTGGGCCTTGCGGGCGGCCGCCTTTTTCACCGGGCGCGGCTCCGCCTTCTTCGGCGGGCGGGCCTGGCCGGCTTCGGCGGGCGGTTTGGCCGTGTCGAGGCTCCGCTTGAGCGCCTCGAAGAGATCGATGATCTGCGCCTTCGGTTGTTCGGGGGCCACGGTGACCTCCTGCCCCGCGACCTTCTGTTCGACCGCGGCCCGCACCTTGTCGCTGTAGGTGTCGCGGTACTTGGAGGCATCGAAGCCGTCGGTCGAGAGCTGCTCGATCAGGCGCTCCGCCAGATCCTGCTCGATCTCGCTGAACTGAAAGGTGGCGCCGGTGTCGACCTCGTCGAAGGCCCGGACCTCCTCGGCGTAGTAGAGCTGGTGGAGCACGAGCCCGTCCTTGCCATAGGGGCGGATGAGCACGAGCTGGTCCTTGCCCCGCGCCGACCACCGCCCGACCGCCACCTTGTCCTGAGCCTGCATGGCCTGGCTCAGCAGCTTGTACGGCTTGTCGCCGCCCTTGTCGGGGCCCAGGTAGTACGTCCGCTCGATCTGCACCAGGTCCACCGACGACACCGGCACGAACTCGGTGATTTCGACGTTGTTGCTGCGCTCCGACTCGAGCGTCTTGAGCTCCTCCTCCGTGAAGCGCACGTACTGCCCGCGGGCGTACTCGTAGCCCTTGACGAGCGCGCTCCGCTCGACCACCACGTCGTCGGTAGGGCAGTAATACTGCATTTTGATACGGCCGCCGCAGGTCTCGTGCAGCATGTTGAAGTGCACCTGGGCGGAGGCAGCGGCGGTGTAAAGCTTGATGGGGATGGCGACGAGGCCGAAAGAGATGGTGGCTGAGCCGGAGGCGCGCGCGGGCATGGGAGTATGCTAGCGGGAGTTATTGCGGTTCTAAAACAAAGTCGGGCCGTTTACCGCCACGGGCCGAGCTCGCATCACGGCACATGGATAAGCACTCCAAAGCGAGGGGGCAGGATTACCGCGGCAAGCGCGATCCGCTGCGGACGAACGAGCCGTTCGGTCCTGAACGCGCTCTCAGCGGTGCCACCCATCAGGGGCGGTTCGTGTGCCACGTGCACGCGGCCACCCGGCGCCACTTCGACCTGCGCATCGAGGTCGGGGGGACACTGAAGAGCTTCGCGGTTCCCCGCGGCCCAACCCTGGACCCGAACGAGAAGCGCCTGGCGGTCCAGACCGAGGATCACCCGATCGAGTACCTGGATTTCGAGGAGATCATTCCGGAGGGCAACTACGGCGCCGGGGCGATGATCGTTTGGGACACCGGGCGCATCGTCTACCTGGAAGGTGGCGCGGAGGCGGGCATCGAACGGGGGAAAATAGACTTCGAGCTCGACGGCTTCAAGCTGCGCGGCAGGTTCGGCCTGATCGCGACGGGGCGGCGGAAGGGGGGCGAGGCGGAGCGGCAGTGGCTGCTCGTGAAGAAGCCGGACGCCTTCAGCGGCCCGGGGGAGATCGGGGAAGAGCGCCCCGAGAGCGTGCTGTCCGGCCTGGTCGTGGAGGCCCTGGGGTCGAAGGCCGAGCGCGCGCGCGAGCTCGAGCAGGCGGCGCGCGCCGCGGGGGCGGTCCCCGGTGGCGTCGTCGCGAAGGACCTGGAGCCCATGCTGTGCGCCGACAGCGGCGCCACGCTCGAGGATCCGAACCGGCTCTACGAGCTCAAGCTGGACGGCGTGCGCCTGCTCGCGGAGAAGCGCGACGGCACCGTCACGCTCCGGTTCCGGAGCGGCATGGTCGTGACGCTGCTGTTTCCCGAGATCGCGCGGGCGCTCGCAGCCTTGCCGCCCGCGTCGCTGGTGCTCGACGGCGAGATCGTCAGCTTCGACAGCGAGGGGCGCCCCAGCTTTCAGCGCCTCGGTCCGCGCATCCACGCGCGCCGCGCTCACGACCGGCAGCGCGCCATCGCGCAGGTGCCGGTGGTCTTCCTGGCCTTCGACGTGCTCGGCGTCGGTGACCTCGATCTGCGCCAGGTGCCGCTCGAGCGGAGAAAGCAGCTGCTGTTCGAGCTGTTGCCCCGCCGCGGGTTCGTGACGCCGCTCGACCACCTGGTGGGCGACGGTCGCGCCCTGTTCACGCTGTGCCGGGAGCGTCGCCTCGAGGGGGTCGTGGCCAAGCGCCGCGACGGCCCGTACCGCCCCGGACCGCGGCGGACGACCGATTGGGTCAAGATCAAGTGCGAGCGCGAAGACGACTTCGTGGTCGTGGGCGTCTCCGCCGGCAAGGGCTCCCGCCGGGATCTCGGGGCGCTGGTGCTCGGCAGCTTCGAGCCGGGAGGGGACCTGGTGCTGCGGGGCAAGGTCGGCAGCGGGCTGGACCAGGCCGCCATCGACGACCTGCTGCCGCGGCTCCGCGAGCTTCGGACCGACCAGCGCGCGGCCCGCGGTGAGATCGAGCGCGGCGGCTACCAGCCGGTCCGCCCCGAGCTGGTCGTGCGGGTCCGCTACGTCGGCTTCACCGACGAGGGCCGGCTGCGAGCGCCCGTCTACGTGGGGCTCCGCGCCGACGTGCCGCCGGAGAGCTGCCGCGTCGCGCCCCCGGCCGAGGCGGCCGTGGCGACCGAGGCGGAGGTCGCGGCGCCGCCCGCGGACGCAGCCGTCGACGGCATCGACACGCGCGTGCAGCTCGTCAACCAGGACAAGGTCTTCTGGCCAGACGAGGGCTACACCAAAGGTGACCTGTGCCGCTACTACGCAAGCGTCGCTGACACGATGCTGCCGTTCCTGCGCGGTCGCCCGGTGATGGTGGTGCGCTACCCCGACGGCGTGGCGGGCAAGAGCTTCTACCAGTGGAATGTGCCGACCGGCGCGGCGGAGTTCGTCAGGACCTTGACGGTGCCCGACGACAGCGGGCGGTCGCGCGCTGGCGTGCTCATCGACGATCGCGATGGCCTTTTGTACGTGGCAAACCTCGGCGCCATCGTGCTGCACGTGCTCGCCGGGCGCGAGTCGTCGCTCGACCAATGCGATTTTTTGACCGTCGACTTCGACGTCGGGCAGCGCCCGCTGCGCGAGGCGGTGGTGCTGGCGCTGTCGCTGCGCGAGCTGCTCGACGACGTGGGCCTGACCGGCTTCGTGAAGACCTCCGGGCAGAAGGGGCTACACGTGTTCGTGCCCCTCGGGCCGGGGGTGGCGTTCACACCGGCCAAGCTGCTCGTGGAGCTGCTCGGCAGGCTGCTCGTCAGCCGCCATCCCGAGATCGCGACCATGGAGCGGCGCGTCGATGCCCGCGCCGGGAAAGTCTACGTCGACACGGGCCAGACCGGACCTTCTCGGACCATCGTGGCCCCTTACTCCGTGCGCGCCTACGCCGGCGCCACCGTCTCGACGCCGCTCGCCTGGGAAGAGCTGCACGCCGCGCTCGACCCGAGCCGCTTCGACATCCAGACCGTGCCCCAACGCCTGCAGGACCACGGCGACCCGATGCGCGACCTGCTGAACGTCACCCCCGACGTGCTCGAGGCGCTGACCCGTCTCGAGCAATGGGTGCGCAAGTGAGGCAACGGACATCAATTCACGAGGCCGACGTGCACGCGCACTCCCAGCAGCACACGAGGGATGATGCGCTGGTCCGGGTGGAAGTTTGCCACATGGACCCGGACGCAATATTCGGAGTCCTCCCCCAGGCCGAGCTCCACCATGTGCAGCCACGCTGCATTCCTGAGCCGATTCTTGAGGAGCAGTGCTGCTTGAGTGGCCTTGGTCAGGTTTTCCATGTCGATTGCCTCAAGAAAGGGGCGACGGTTGCGTCCGACACCGGTTGGACGCGAACGTTCGCGGCATCATTCTCGCGCAGCGTCATTCTCGGCATTGCCGTTTCCTGACGAGCTTGCTTGCACGCGGCGTGCCGCTCCCCCGCCTGCACGGGCAGCGAATCGAGCGAGCTTCGGGGCCTCGTGCCGCTCTGCTGGTGCTGGAAACGATCGCCGTGTGTCAGAGAAGCGCGGCAGCGGCGCGGGCGCCGCGTCCTTCGCCGCGCATCACAGCAGGCATTGTTCGAGCTTGTCGACGTCGGGAGCGCTCATGGCGCACTCGAACTGAGAGCGCGAAACCTTGGTCGCGCAGCGCGAAAACTCTCGGTCCGACGCGGCCTCCCGGCGCGCGCGCGCCTGGAGCTCCAGAATGTCTTCCACCGAAGCGTCGGGCGTTCGCGACCGCGCCAGCATGTCGACATAGCGATCCAAGAGCGCGTTGCACTCTTGGGGGGAGAGGGGCTTGCTGCAGCCAGCTTGCAGCAGCACCATAGCCCCGGCGGTCGCCAGCTGAAACGGGCGGCGTGGGATGCGTCGGAGGGGGAGGCCGAGCACGCGCTTCAATCGAAGCATTCCTCGACGATCTGCTCGGCGGACTCGGCCTCGTTCACGCACTGCATCGCCCTGCTCGTCACGCGTTTGCCGACGCAGTCGCGCATCATGGCCTCGCGCTTCTCTTTCTTCGTGGCCTCGATCTCTTGCTTCACGCGCTCCGGGTCGTCGGGAAATTGACGCCTGAGCTCGAGCTCGGCGACGCGCTCGACGATGCGCTCGCACTCCTCGACCGTCGCAGGGTGGCCACAAGCGATCATCGACAACGAACCGAGCACGACAAGGAGGCGCATGCGCATGGGAGAGGGCCCCGGACCTTTCCGCCGTCTGCGCCTCGAGGCAAGCCAAATGCAGCCTTTTGCGGGAGATCTGCCGGGACCCAGGGACGCGTCCACGGCAGAAAGCCGCGCGCCCGGCGGCGCGTGACGGCTCCCGGAAAAAAGCCTCGCCGCGAGCCTGGTGGGACGGATTAGGGCCGAAATCTGGACGTGTGTACAGGTCTTGCTAAATTTACACTCGATGTCCCGCACCCGGGGGAGCACCGCCGAGCCCGTCACGCCGGAGCTTTTGCTCCGCAAAGCGACGCTGGCGCGCAGCTCCGGGCTCCGGGCGAAGTACGCGCAGCGCGGGCTGTCTCAGGGAAAAAAGCTCGATCGCACCACCCGGGCGATGCTGCTGCGCCAGCTGTATCTGGCGCACATGGAAGGCCGCCGCTTCGAGCAAGCGCTCGAGGTCGCCGAGCAGATGGTGGCGCTCGACGTGATGCCCGACGTTGCCCGCCAAGACGCCGCCCGCGCCTGCCTGGGCCTGGGCACCCGCGAGCGCGCGGTCGATCACCTGCGGCTGGCCAGTCGTGTCAGCCCTCCCTCGCGCCGGGCGTTTCACTGGTGGACGCTCGGCAGCGTGCTGTTTTTGCTCGGCCGTCACAAGGACGCCATCGGGGCCCTCCAGCGCGCATCGCGCTGGGGCACGACCGACAAGCCGCTCTATCAGGCCCAGCTGGCCCTCGCCCGGCGCGCGATCGGGGAGCTGGTCGACGACATGGTGGTCTTGCGGGAGCGGCTCGAAGAGGCGCCCTGCGGGCAAGGGTACGGACAGTTCGTACTGGGTGCGCTGGCGTTCGAGCTGGGCGACTACGCGAGCAGCCGGCGCTACCTGCGCGGCTTCGTGCGGCGCGTCACCGGCGGCCGCGTGGCGCTGGCGGTGGCGCTGCAAGGCGAGGTGGAATACGCCCGGCACCTCCTTGGTAAGATCGCCGCGGAGCGGTCTTGAGTCGTATGGCGGTCGGCCGGTCGCTCGGTGCTCTGGCCCCAAACACCCCAATGGCTCTGCGCGAGCGCTATAACAATGGAATGCGCCGGATGAAGCACCTGCGGCCGTCGCTGTGGATCCTCGCGTTGGTCTTGATGCTCTGGCCGTCGTCCGCCTGGGCGGCTCCCGATGCGTTCAGCGAGGCGGTCGCGCGCGGTCCGCTCTACGCGGGCCTGGCCGCCCTGGTCGGCGGCCTGTTGGTGAGCCTGACCCCGTGCGTGTACCCGATGGTCGCGGTCACCGTCAGCGTCTTCGGGGCGCGGGAGACCAAGAGCCGCCTGGAGGGCGTGCTCCTGTCCGCGGCGTTCGTGGCCGGCATCGTCGCGATGTTCGTGCCGCTCGGGGTGATCGCGGGGCTGACCGGCGACGTCTTCGGCTCGGTGCTGCAAAACCGCTGGGTCGTGCTCGGCGTGAGCCTCTTGTTCCTGGTCATGGCCGCGTCGATGTTCGGCGCCTTCGAGCTCACGCTGCCGTCGGCGCTGACCAATCGCCTGGCGCAGGTCGGGGGCATCGGCTTTCGCGGCGCGTTCTTGCTCGGGTTGGCGTGCGGGCTGATCGCGTCGCCCTGCACCGGACCGGTGCTGACCGGGATCTTGACCTTCATCGCCAAGACCCAGAGCGCCGTGCTCGGCGCGGCGGCGATGAGCGCCTTCGCGCTCGGGCTCGGGGCGCCGTTCTTCCTGGTCGGTGCGTTCGCGGTTCAGCTCCCGAAGAGCGGGCGCTGGATGGTGCACGTGAAGTCGTTGCTCGGCATCGTGCTCGTGATCGTGGCGCTCTACTTCGCCAGCACGGCGTTTCCGGCGCTCTCTGCGCTGGCGCGGCCGACGCCGCTCTTCCTGGGCGTGTGCGCGGCCGCGATCGTCGCGGGTTTGCTCTTTGGCGCGGTGCACCGCTCGTTCGACGAGCCCGGCGCCGGGGTCAAGCTGGCCAAGGGCGTGGGCATCGCGCTCGCGTCGGGCGCCGGCTTTTTGTTGGTGGCCGGCGCGGCCAAGCCGACGGCGACGCTGTCCTGGCAGGCGGTCACGCTCGCCGAGGCGCGTTCGATGGCGCTCGAAGCTCAGCAGCCGCTGCTGGTCGATTTCACCGCCGCCTGGTGCGTCGCCTGCAAAGAGCTCGACAAGGTGACCTTCGCCGAGCCGAACGTCTCGCGCGAGGCCGGCCGCTTTCTGGCCGTGAAGATCGACGCCACCAACGACGAAGATCCCAAGGCCGTCGCGGCCATGCAGGAGCTCAGCGTCGTCGGGCTGCCCACGGTCGTCGTGTTCGATTCGAGCGGCAAGGAAGCCTTGCGCTACACCGACTTCGTCCCGCCCGATCGCTTCCTCGAAGGCATCCGCGCGGTGCAATAGCGGGCAGCGGGGCCGTCTAGCGGATCGCCAGCGCCAAGACGGCGCTGACGGAAACGCCCGCGGCGCCGAGCGCGTCGATGCACGCGGCTACGGTCGCCCCCGTCGTCACGACGTCGTCGACCAGCACCACCTCAGCCGGCTGCTTTCGCCCGAGCGGCGCGCCGCCGCGGCGCACGACGAACGCGCGCGCGACGTTGTGCCGGCGTTGTTCGTGGTCGAGCTGCGCCTGGCGCGCCGTGCACCGCAGCCGCCTCAACAAGCAGGGAAGGCAGACCGCGCCGGCGCGCCGCGCCGCCGCGCGCGCGAGCAGCGCCGCCTGGTTGTATCCCCGCTCCCGCAGCCGCTTTCGGTGCAGCGGCACCGGGACCAACGGCTGCCCGCCGCTCACCAGCACCTCCGCCAGCATCCCGCCGAGCGGCCCCGCCAGATCGCTGCGGCCGCCGAACTTGAGCCGCTTGACCGCGGTCGCGACGGGCCCCCCGTAGCTGGCCAGCGCCAGCACCGGCCGGCCATCGACCGAGCGCTCCGGCGGCGGCTCGAGCTCCTCCAGGCACTCCGCGCAGAAGGCGCTGTTCGGCAGGTTCGGTCGATCGCAGGCGGCGCAGCGGGTCGGCGCCAGCAGATCGAGCAGCCGAGAGAACCCGCGGCCGAGGGGCACCAGCACGGACATGCGGGCGCTATCGGGCGCCGGGGTGAGCAGTTGCGCGAGCGGGGGACCGGAGCACCGCCTGCGGAACGAGGCGCCTCACTCGAAGCTCCCGAGCTCCAGGCCGAGCGACGCGGATGGGCCGTCGTAGCTCGCTCTGACGTAGGAATCGTAACCGAACAGCTTCGTGTAGTGCGCGCCCGCGGCGACCCGTAGCCACGGCCGGAGCTTCGCCGCGACGCGCAGACCGGCGTCGACACCAAAGGCGGCGCCGGAGTCCTTGCCCCCGAAGAGCGCGTCTTCCCACTCGGAGACGCGCCGGGTGTCCGGCGTGTCGCGATCCGCACCGGTGAGGTAGAAGCCGTAGGCGCCCTGACCCACCGTCACCGGCGCTTCGACGGTCAGCGGCGTCCCCCCGAGGTCCAGCATCGGCGCGAGCAGCAGGCCGATGAAGGCGCCGTCGCTTCTCAGGGCGAGGCGATCCTTGCCCTTGTAGAGCTGACCATTGACGGGCGTCGCTTCGAACGTGCGCGGGTTCATCGGACCTGGGCGCGCGTGCGACGCGATGCCGATCTTCAAATGCTGGAACAGCAGCACGCCGGCCTCGACGGCCGGGCCGTGGCTCAGGTGCCGTGCCTGGTGGCTGATGCGCCAGCCCGTGTGCACGAAGGCGCCCAGCGTGGCGCCGCCAGCGCGCGCTGGCGTCCCGCGCGGCACGTCTGGGTTGGCGCTGCCACCGAACAAGCCACGCACCCCAACGTAGCCGGCAAGCAGCACCTTTCCCGCGTCTCCGCCGCTGCCGAACAGCCCGCCCGCGTCGGCTCCGGCGACGAGCCAGAGCGACTCGTTCAAGCCGTAGGCGAGCCCCGCCTCGATCACGCTGCCCGTCACGTCGAGCGTCGTCACCGGATCCACCTGAACCGAGAGCGGTGAGCGCATGCCGCTCCAGAGCATGAGGCGCGAGCTGGCGGCGACGTTCGCGCGCAGGCCGATGGCGCCAGTGATCGCGGTGACGCGCTCGCCCGGTGCGCCCCGCGCCAGCAGATCGTCGTCGCGGCTCCACGCGACGCGCGCGCCCGCCTCCACGCGCAGCTGGAGCAGCAGCGGCCCATGTGCGAGGACCGGCAGGAAGAGCCGAGCGCTGGCCTCGGTCGAGACGGCGCGGTCCGCCGCGTAGCCGCCGAAGTAGGCTTCTCGGGACAGTGCCGTGCCCAGACGCAGCCCAAGTTGCAGCCGTGAGGGAAAGGCATGGCGATAGCCGAGCTCCGCAGCGACCAGGTCGAAGTTGCTGCTGCCGACGTTCCCCTCGAGAACATGGCGAGCGAGGGGTGGGTCCGGGGGCGGCGATCGCTTCGGCGGCGTCTGGGCCAGGAGCCCCCGCGGGGCGGCGGTCGCGAGCAGCAGCGCGATCAGTAACCTAGGTACGGAAACCAGCGGCGTACGGGGCATGCCGTGAGGTTGCCCGCGGTCGTGCTATTCGCCCAATGAATGATTGTCATCATGACCATTCTTCAGATTCATGGCACGACCGGGTGCTCGCGCGCACGTCCAGGATCATCCGCCGTAGCCACTGGTGCGCCGGATCGGCGTGCGCGCGCTCGTGCCAGGTCATGAAGTAGTCGAACGACGGCAGCTCGACGGGGGAGCGCGCGAGCTCCAGCGCGAAGTGCTCGCTCGCCTTCACGGCGATTTCGCGCGGCGCCGTCCAGAGCAGGTCGGAGCGCGCGACGATGAACGGCGCCGTCGAGAAGTGGCGCACGACGAGCGCCACGCGGCGGGACTTGCCGCGCCGGGCGAGCACGTCGTCCACCAGGCCCCGCGCGGCGCCCTGAGGCGCGACGAGCAGGTGCGACGCGGCCAGGTAGCGCGCCAGGGTGAGCCGCTGCGTCGCCAGGGGGTGCCCCTCTCGAAACACCACGACGAACACGTTCTTCCCGAGCTTGCGCGTCTTGACGCCGGCTCGGTCCGGCAGCGGCGGCCCCACCACCAGGTCGACCCGCCCGTCCTCGAGCTGGCGGACGACGTCTGGTAGGCGTTGCTCGCACACCAGATCGATGCGAGGAGCGAGCCGTCGCAGCCTGGCGACGAGATCGGGGATCAGCGCGAGCTCCCCGTAGTCGGAGCCCGCGACGACGAAGCGTCGCTCCGACGTGGCCGGGTCGAACGGCTTGGGCCCGGCGAGCAGCGCCTGCATCCGCTGCAGGGTTTCACGCAGCGGCTGCTCGAGCTCCGCCGCGCGCCGGGTTGGCACGAGCCCCCGCGCGCTGCCGACGAACAGCGGATCGCCCAGGGCCTCCCGCAGCTTCTTCAGGCGGTGGCTCATCGCCGACTGACTGATGCCGAGCTGCCGGGCGGCGCGCGTCACGTGGCGTGCCCGCAACAGCGCGTCCAGGGTGACCAGCAGGTTCAGGTCGAGGCTCGAGAACGACGCCATCCGCGCCAGCCTAACCGAATCCGCCCCACCCAGATGAAAGTCCCTGTGGAAGAGGTCGTCGAGCGCCGAAGATCCATCAGGGCAGAGGTCCTTTCTCAGCCTTCCGCAGCGCTGCGGCGACCCGCAGGTGGGCAGCGGGGCCTTCGCCGTACGTGACCGGCTGCATCGCGCGCCGAAACGGCTCGGGATAGAGGGCCCGCAAACGCGCGGTCCTCTCCGGGTCGATCGTGGTGTCGTCGCTTCGAGTGAAGTCGAAATAGTGCCGTCCAAGCCAGGCCAGGTCAGCGGCGGCTTGCCGGCGCTGCTCCGGGTCCGGCCAGCTCAGCAGCACCTGCATGCAGCGTTCGATGGCGACCCAATAGCCATGCGCCACGTGCACGCGCAGCCGGTAGCGCAGCCAGCGCAGAGTGCCCGGGGCGTTGTCCCAGCGCCGCCTGAGGCGCTCGATTCGCTCGACGAGCCACTCGCGATCCCAGCCCGCCCATTCCCCCGCCACATCGAAGAGGTTGAAGGCGACCGCCGGCGAGACCTCGTACCTCCAGACGTCGCGGGCTTCGTGGACGGAGAGGCCGGCCTCGACGCCCCGCAGGGCCGTCCAGGGAAGCTCGTGACGCGTCTCCGTGTCCAGGAAGTGGTGGGCCATGGCGACCCACACCTCGACGCGGCGGCTCACTTCGGCGCTGCCCAGCATGCCGCTAGCACGGATCGGGTAAGACGAAGTGATGGCCAGGCCTCGGCCATCGGGCGGCGCGGCGCCGGCAGATCCTGGGCGCGGTGGATCGCTTCTCTCACGGCTTGGCGCTCTCGACGTGCACCGCCAGCCAGATCGTCGCCTCCGTCGGGTGCGTCGCCTCGACGCGGTGCCGGCGGTGCGCTTCGATCCACACCCAGTCACCCGGAGCGAGCTCGCGCGGTGCCTGCTCGTCCTCGAAGCGCAGGCTCGCCGTCCCCTCGAGGAGGACCACCCATTCGTGCGCAGGCTGGTCGTACCAGAAGCCGTCGGGCGAGCGCTGCCCGCGGGAGACGATCCGCTCGATCCGGGTCCCGGAGACCGCCGCGAGCTCCTCGAAGACCTCGTCCGTCGAAGCCTTGGCGGGAAGCTGGAAGAGATTGCCGGAGGGGGGATGCACCAGAACTTCAGCCTTTTACCCGGAGGTTGGGAGATGGTCGACGCGACCGACGAAGAGCGCGGCGCCGCTTCCGTCCTTCAGCACGAACAAGAACGGGTGGTCGGCGCGGAATAGAATGGGCTCGGGCTCTGGTGGTCCAGCCGAGGTCAATTCAATCAGCGCGATCGCCGTGGCTGCGGCCGCCTCCGTCCCGAGCTCATCCACGGCGACGAACGCCTTGTGGAAGATGTCGTCGATCGCCAGAGGCTTGTCGCAGCCGTCCGGAGCCTCGGAGCGACCGACGCCGGAGAAGTCCGCCTGAGCGGGGTCGAACGCCGCCCGCATCCCGAGGCGCTCAAGCGCCGGCACGACGTCGGTGGCCGTCGTGAACTCGAACTTCGGCAGGTGCACCTCGCCCCGCGTCGCCTCCTCGGTCGTCATGTAATCGGAGAAGCCGTCCTCGACGACGTCGGCCTCGAGGCGAGCGAGACCGTCCCGCTCACGCGGTAGGAGGATCACCATGCTGTTCTGGCGGTCGCGGTAGGGAAGCTCGAGGATCTGCGCGTCTCCGTGCTCCCGATAGCGGAAGTTCCCGGTCTGCACCATGGTCGGTATGTCGTCGCTACGTCCGTCCGCGCTGAAAAAGGGCTCGGGGCGTGTGGCCTCGGCGCGGAACGGCGCCGCCCAATGGCCGAGGAAATAAACGGCGTTGACGAGCACGAGGCGCGTGCAGCGTCCAACGCCGCCGGCGGGGACGAGGCGCTGAATCTTGCCTTCCGTCGTCTCTTCGACCCACGCATTGATTTCCGCCGTGGCCTGTGGCGCGGCGCCGAAGAAATCGACGGCCGTGAGCGTCGCCGCGTAGTCCGCCTCGAGCCGCTGCAGAAACGAAGGTTCGAAGGAGAAGCTCCGTTCCCCGTAGATCCGGTTGAGCACTTTGAGCTTCGTGTCGGCGGCGGGCGCGTTGTTCTGGCGGAGCAAGGTCCCAAGGCTTCGATGGGCGAGGGAGCGATCCGGGGCGTTCCGCAGCACCCGCCACATCTGCGCTTCTGTCTCCCCTCGAGCGCCGGCGGCTGCCATCGACAGCGCCGTGTGTACGCTCAGCGGAGAGAACACCCGGTTGCCTTGGCCCTGCCGCACCTGGCCGTAGAGGTCCGCGGCGAAGCGATGGGTGGCCTGCACCGCCGCGTCCGCCGGCGTGTGCGGCTGGTGGGCGCACCCGAACGCGCTCAAGACAACCCAAGCCATCCGCCGCATGCCGCGCGCCAGCGTAGCACGCTTCCGGAGCCCCCAAGCGCTGGTCCCGCGCCCCTAAACCTTGCCGCCCTCGAGCACGGCCTTCAGCGCCTGCAGATCGCGCGCGACCGTGGCTGCGTCGGCGACGAACTGCTCCTCCTACACCCCGTGGAACCGAAACACCGTGAAGATCACCTCCGCCCCGCCGTCGTTCTCCACCACCCGCATCTGCACCACCGCGAAGCGCACGCGCTGGGCGGCCCGGACACCGTGGACAACCTGGAACTCCGGTGTCCTCCCCACAATCTGCTGGCGGCCGAGCAGGACTTCGGGCGAAGCCACATGGACCGC
>Ga0079224_100009209_pt1 | contig 13437 bp, 6 predicted proteins | sample Stecom2015_FD_80414 | JGI IMG/M metagenome (GOLD analysis project Ga0079224, IMG submission 80414) | Agricultural soil microbial communities from Utah to study Nitrogen management - Steer compost 2015 | ecosystem: Environmental > Terrestrial > Soil > Agricultural land | place: USA: Utah... | reverse complement strand
GTTGAGCGGATCCCCGTCGTGCACGCAGCGCGGGGGCTCGTTCGGCCGTCTCCGGACGGGCGGCGCGTCCCGGACGGGGCGCTTCGGCTCACGGGTGCTCGGCTGCGGCGGGGCGGGGATGGGTGTCGCCGGGCGCTGCTCGAGCGCGCTCTTCAGCTGACGGTTTCGTTCGCCGAGCTCCTGCAGCTCGGCGCGCGCCAGCCGAAGCTGCTCGTCCCGCTGCGCGATCTCCAGACGCCGCGCCTCGGCGAGCGCGCGCTCGCGCTCCGAAGCGTTCATGCGCTGCGCCAGCGCTGCGACCAGGGCGCCGATACAACCGAGCGCGAGCACCGCGCTCGTCACACGAAGCCGCCGAGCACGTCCCCGAGCTTCGATCTCGACAAGGCGTGTTTGGTGCTCCTGCCGCTGGCGGAGCAGCTCGCGTTCGACGCCGAGCTTCGCTTCCACCCGCGCACGTTCGAGGGCCGCCTCGTGCTGCGCCAAGAGCCGTGACTGCTCTTCGCGGGCGGCGCGCTCGCGCTCGATCCGCCGGCGCTGCTGGTCCTCGATGGCTTTCTGCCGCGCTGCCTGCTCCCGCGCCTCGCGCTCGGCCCTCTCGTTGCGCTCCTGCTCGGCGCGGGCCGCTCTGTCGGCCCGCTCTGCGTCGACCCGATGCTGCTCGATGCGGAACAACTCCTCCAACGAGAAGAGCATGGAGCTTTCCCGAAGCTTTCCCATGATGGCGGCCCTCCAGATCGAACGCTCGACCGCTCCAGGGCGCCCGAGCGCAAACGATGTTGCTCCGTCCGACACTCACGGCCAGGGGCCCATTGGGTCGGTTCGAATCAAGCTCGTGATTACAACCGCAACGAAATTGCGATACGGGCAACCCGCGACGCACCGTTTGGATGTGGAAGCGGGGGATTGCGTTTCAGGAACCGGTCGCGGCGTCCGGCTCCTCGTCGAGCTCCTCGTCCACGGCGATGCGGCGGACCCCGGACCCGAGCTCCGAGAAGCGGACCCGTACGCCCACGTCGGTGCCGCCGAGCTCGTCGCAGAGGGCACCAGCGAGGGCGAACAGCTCATGGCGGGCACCGTCGGGGCAGTGGTCGTCCGCCATCAGGATCAGCTCACCGCTGCCCTCCTGGCACATGGTCGACAGCAGCGCGCGCGAGATGCGGTACCGGGCCCCCCGCTCGTCCGCCCCCGAGCCGCCGTTGCTCGCCAGGATCGCGAGGCGCAGTTTTCGACCCTCGGCGGATAGGCCCATCAGCGTTGTGATGATGCGCGCCGCGAACTGTCCGGCCGTTTCAGTCGCGAGCTGGTTTGTAACGACGGTGTCGACATCCGTTCCGGGCACAGCGCGGCGCGAAAGCGGCCAGTGTGCGCCCGATTCGACGGCAATGAAGATCAGATCTTCGCTGGGTGTAGGCTTCATCAGACCCTCGAACCGTGAACGCGGCGCGGCATTCCGAAAAATGCGCAGCGCACACGAACGTTCTGCCGTGAGCCGCCCATCAGCCCCCGTCAGCATGATCGTTATGCAGCCTGCCCCCTCTCGTCGTCAAGCAACGAATGCATGCGGTCGACGTTCTAACGCCAACGCATTTTGCCGGACCATCAGCGCGCGGCTGCGGAGCGCTCGCCGCGCGCTGACACGGTGAAATCGGCGTCGCTCGTCACACCTCGAGCAAAACCCGATTGGGCTGCTCCACGCAATCTTTGATGCGTTTCAGGAACGTGACGGCTTCGCGACCGTCCACCAACCGATGATCGTAAGTGAGCGCCACGTACATCATCGGGCGCACGACGATCTGACCGCCGCGGACGACCGGACGATCCTGGATCGCGTGCAGCCCCAAAATGCCGCTCTGCGGCGGATTGATGATCGGCGTCGACAAGAGGGAGCCGTAGACGCCGCCATTGCTGATCGTGAAGGTTCCCCCCTGCAGCTCATCGAGTTTGAGCGTATTGTTTTTCGCTCGGGCTGCAAAGTCGGCGATCGCCTGCTCCACCTCGGCGAAGCTCAGTCGATCAGCGTGCCGGATGACAGGGACCACGAGGCCCTTGCCCCCGCCGACCGCAACACCAATATCATAGTAATTCTTGTAGACGATATCGGTACCGCGGATCTCAGCGTTGACCTGCGGGACGAGCTTCAGGGCTTCAATCGTCGCCTTGACGAAAAACGACATGAACCCGAGCTTGATGCCGTACTTGGCGACGAAGCCCTCCTGATACTGTTTGCGGAGCGCCATCACCTCGCTCATGTCCACCTCGTTGAAGGTGGTCAGGAGCGCAGCGGTCTGCTGGGATTCGACGAGCCGTTCGGCGATGCGGCGCCGAAATGGCGTCATCGCGACCACCTCTTCGTCGAGATCGGCGGCGTGGCCGGGAGCGCCCTCGGCGCGTCGAACATGACGCTCCACGTCTTCCTTGAAAATACGGCCTCCGGGGCTCGATGCCTGAACGTCCTCGACCCTCAGCCCGCGCTCGCGGAGCGCCTTGCGCGCCGACGGCATCACGCGGGCAAACCCCTGGGGTGGGATGGTGTCGCGACGGGTGCGCTGGCGCTCGGAGATCTGCGCCTCCTCGACCGGCGCCGGGCTGCTCACCCGCTCGGGCGCGTCGCCGCGCGCCGCCTGCGGCTGCTCCCTGTCGGGCGCGCTCGCCTTGGCGGCCTTGGCCCCCGCCCGCTCCTCCATATATCCAATCACGTCGCCGACGTTGGCCGAGGCTCCCTTTTGGACCTTGATGTTCGAGATCACGCCGGTCACCGGCGCCGGCAGCTCGACGGTCACCTTGTCCGTTTCGATCGACACCACCGGTTGATCGCGCTCGACGTGGTCCCCCTCGGCGAGAAACCACTCTCCAATCACGACTTCGGTGACCGACTCGCCAACCTCCGGCACCTTTAGTTCCACCGCCATAGAGTCCTTTCCGCTCATTGCAACATCTCCGCGATTCAGCCGTCGAGGCGCGAGATTGCCTCAGGCAAACGCCTTCTCCAAGATTTCCTGCTGCTCGAGGCGATGGCTGCTGAGCGACCCTGTCGCGGGGCTCGCCGACTCTGCACGCGACACGCAGGAGAAGGGGTGCGACAGCATACGCGTGCAGAACCGCACCCGCAGGTGCTGCCAGGCGCCCATGTTCTCCGGCTCGTCCTGGACCCAGATCACCGGCGTGCCTTCCGGGTACGGCTCCAGCGCCTTGGCCAGGAGCTCGTCGGGCAGCGGGTAGAGCTGCTCCAGGCGGAGGATGGCGACGTCCTTGCGCCCGAGCTCCTCGCGGCGCTGCTCGAGCTCGTAGTAGATCTTGCCCGAGCAGAGCAGCACCCGATCCACGGGCGCCCCGGGCTCACGGGCCAGCCGATCCGGCAGGATACGCCGGAAGCGGCCGGAGGCGCACTCCTGGATCGGGCTCGTGGCTTGCGGGTGGCGCAGCAAACTCTTCGGCGTCAGCACGATCAGCGGCTTGCGCCAGCGCCGCAAGACCTGGCGCCGCAAGCAGTGGAAATGCTGGGCCGGGGTGGTGGGCTGCACGATCTGGATGTTCTCTTCCGCGGCGAGCATCAAAAAGCGCTCCAGGCGCGCGCTCGAGTGCTCCGGCCCCTGCCCTTCGAAACCATGGGGCAGAAGCAGCACCAATCCGCTCAACCGCCGCCACTTGTCTTCCGCGCTCACCAAGAATTGATCGATGATGACCTGCGCGGCGTTGGCGAAATCACCGAACTGCGCCTCCCACAGCACGAGGCCGTCGGGCCAATCGAGGCTGTAGCCATACTCGAAGCCGAGCACGCCCGCCTCGCTGAGAGCGCTGTTGTAGATTTCGATCGGCGCCTGGTTCTCCGCGACGTGCAGGAGCGGCATGTAAGCATGACCGTCCTCGACGTCGTGCAAGATGGCATGCCGCTGCGTGAAGGTGCCGCGCCCGCTGTCTTGACCGGTCAAGCGCACGCGCACGCCCTCGGCGACCAAACTGGCGAACGCCAAGAGCTCGGCGCTGCCCCAGTCGAGCGGTCGCTCGCCGCGCGCCATCTCCGCGCGCAACGTGAGCAGGCGCGAGACCTTCTTGTGCGGGTGGAAGTCGTCCGGCAGCCGCGTCTGCGCCTCCAAGAGCTCCGAGAGCCGCTCCACGGGCAGGCTGGTGTCCACCTCGGGCACGTCCGCCTCCGGCCCGCCGCGGTACCCCTTCCAGATCCCTCCGAGCCAGTCGTGCACCCGCACGAAGTCCTTGCGGCGCGCCTCGCTGAGCTCACGCTCCAGGTGCTCTCGCCGCTCCACCGCGATCTGGTCGGCCTCCTCGCGCGTCAAACCCCCGAGCTTCAAGAGGTGCTCGAGGTAGCCGTCCCGCACGCTCTGCCGCTCGGCGATCGCTCCGTAGAGCAGCGGTTGGGTGAACGCGGGCTCGTCCCCTTCGTTGTGACCATGGCGGCGGTAGCCGTACATGTCGATGACGACGTCGCGGTGCCAGGTGTCCCGAAAATCCATGGCGAGGCGCACGACCTGCGCGACGGCCTCCGGATCCTCGCCGTTGACGTGGAAGATCGGGATTTGAAGCATCTTGGCCACGTCGGTGGCGTACGTGCTCGAGCGGCCTTGTGACGGGGGCGTCGTGAACCCGATCTGGTTGTTGACGATCACGTGAACGGTGCCCCCGGCGGTGTAAGCGTCGAGCTGGCTCAGGTTGAGCGTCTCCTGCACCACCCCTTCGCCAGCGAACGCGGCGTCTCCATGGATCAACAGCGCGAGCTTTCGCCGGCGCGACACGTCGCCTATCCGGTCCTGCTTGGCCCGGGTGCGACCGATCACCACCGGGTTGACGAACTCGAGGTGGCTCGGGTTGAAACAGAGCGACAGGTGCACGGTCGCCCCGCTGCCCGTGACGTAGTCCGAGCTGTGGCCCAGGTGGTACTTCACGTCGCCGCTGCCGAAGTACAGCTCCGGATCCTTGTCCTCGAACTCGCGGAAGATTTCGCGCGGGCTCTTGCCCATGATGTTGGCGAGCACGTTGAGGCGCCCGCGGTGGGCCATCCCGAGCACGACCTCGTCGACGCCGTGATCGGCTGCCCTGCCGATCGCGAACGCCAACAGCGGGATCAAGCTCTCCGAACCCTCGAGCGAGAAGCTCTTGGCGCCCAGGTACTTCTTCTGGATGAACTCTTCGAAGATCACCGCGTCGGTGAGCTTCGTGAAGATGCGGATCTGTTGTTCCCGGCTCAACTCCAGGCGGTTCTGGGTCCCCTCGAGCCGCTCCTGGATCCAGTTTTTCACCGCCAGATCGTCGATGTGCATGAACTGCACGCCGATCGAGCGGCAGTAGGTGTTGCGCAGCCGCTCCAGGATCTCTCGCAGCGTCAGCACCCGCGCGCCGTAGATCGTTCGGCTCGAAAACTTCCGGTCGAGGTCTGCCTCGGTCAGCCCGTAAAACTCGGGGTCGAGCTCGGGCTGGTGGGCGCGCGGCAGGCCGAGCGGATCGACCTGGGCGATCATGTGACCGCGAACGCGATAAGCTCGGACGAGCTGGTCGACGCGATCTTGCCGAACGGCGGCGTCCTCCACGCCGAGCGCGCGCGCCTTGCCGACTTGGGCGCCGTTCACGCCGCCCGCGACCACCCCGTTGGCCCCCGTGGGATTGAACACGCTGCGCGGGCGGAACGAGGGGCCAAGCCTGAGGCCGTCGGGCTCCGCCGGCGCGACGCTCTCGAAGTAGTCGCGCCAGTCGGGCGGGATGGAGCCTGGGTCTCGGAGAAAATCGGCGTACAGCTCCTCGACGAAACCGAGGCTCAAGCTGTTCGGCGAACGATCAACCATGTCGATGATTCCGGTAGGTTCGAAGGGTCGCGCCCAGGCTGCTCGAGTGAGCCTGCCCACGCGGCGCGGCAGCCCGAGAGGAGAGCGCGGGGCTCCCGGGGGGCTGGGCACCGGAGGTGAGGCTCGAGACTCGGGGCAGGCCGACCAGGCACGGGGCTGAGAAGCGGAAAAATTGCGGGTGGACGGCTTTACTTGCTCCCGGCCCCGGCAAGGGTCAAGCACTTCGGTGGTCGGCCGGCGCGCCCGCGAGCATTTCTATCCGCGCCGCCCGCGACGTCGCGGTTTCGGCTCGGGTTTGGCCTCCCCGACCCGAAGGTATCCCTGAGCCAGGAAGGTGTAGATTTGCTGCGTCAGCACGTCGGCGCTCTCCTCGGCCAGCCCGAGCGTCACAGCCTGGTAGAGCAGCTCCTTGAGCGCGCCGATGCTCAGATAGGCCAAGACGCGGGGCTCGCCGTCGGCGACGATGCCGAGCGCCTGGCCGTCCTTGAGGCTCTCCGTCAAGAGCTGAACCACGGCGTCGTAGAAGGTCGAAAGTTTCCGGTCGAAGGCAGGATCGATCCCGACGGCGTCCGTGAACAGAATCTTGGTCATGGATCGCTCCGCCAGGCAGACGCCAAGGATGGCTCGGATGTTGTCCCGGGCCTGCTCGGCCACCGGACGCGCCGGGTCGTCGGTGACGATGCGATTGATGGCGACCGTGATCCGCCCGAAAAACCGGTCGATCAAGTCGGCGAAAATGGCGCGTTTGTCCTCGAAATAGAGGTAGAACGTGCCGCGAGCGACGCCGGCTTCAGCGACGATGTCGTCGATCGTCGTGTGGTGGTAGCCGCGCTTGGCGAAAACATCCCGTGCAGCTGCCAAAATTTGCTGTCGCCGCTCGGCCTTGGGGATGGCGCTCCGCCGCTTGCTCGCTGCCATGCGGCCGAAATAGCCCGCCCGCGCCCCGGGACCAAGCGAGACCGCTGACGATGACGTCAGCAGACGCCCCGCGCGCCGTCGGCCGCCGACCTCCCTTCGCCGGCACGGTTTTTTCCACAAGGTATCCGCCTGGTGGGGGCTTGGTGCTCTCGGGAAGCGGTGATAACGCGTACGGACACTGACGTCAGCGTCAGTCGCGGCAGCGCGGGCGACCGCAGCGAAAGGCACGAGCAGCGATGAGCGATACCGCAGGCGAACTCGTGATCGGAATGGATGTCGGCTCGACCACCGTCAAGGCGGTCGTGATCGAGCACGAGTCCAAGCGGATCCTGTGGCACGACTATCAGCGCCACCACACCAAGCAGCCGGAGAAGGTGCTCGAGCTGCTCGAGGCGATCAGCGCGCGTTTCGCCGATCACCCGCCCGAGCGCTTCCGTCTGTTCTTGACCGGCTCCGGCGCGGGGCCGCTGGTCGAGCCGACCGGGGGCAAGTTCGTGCAGGAGGTGAACGCCGTCACGTTGGCGGTCGAGCACAAGCACCCGGACGTGCTCAGCGTGATCGAGCTCGGCGGTCAAGACGCCAAGATCATCATGTTCAAGGAGGACACCAGCACCGGCCAGAAGACCGCGGGCACCTCCATGAACGACAAGTGCGCCTCGGGAACCGGCGCCACCATCGACAAGTGCATGATCAAGGTCGGGGCGGAGCCGGGCTACGCCAACTCCCTGCACTTCAACGCCGACAAGCTCCACCACGTCGCCGCCAAGTGCGGCGTGTTCGCCGAAACCGACATCGTCAATCTCGTCAAGAGCGGCATCCCGAAGGACGAGGTGCTCAATTCGCTCGCCGACGCGATCGTCTTGCAGAACCTGAGCGTGCTCACCCGTGGCAACACCCTCAAACCCAAGGTGTTGTTGCTCGGCGGCCCCAACACCTATCTGCCGTTCTTGCGGGAGTGTTGGCAAAAGCGGATCCCGGAGACCTGGCGCGACCGCGGCTTCGCCTACCCCGAAGACGTGCCGATCGAAGAGCTGATCTTCGTGCCGCAAAACTCCGATCTGTACGCGGCGTTCGGGGCGGCCATGTACGGCATCGCCGAAGGGACCGACGCCGGCCGCTTCACGGGGGCCGACGGGCTGCGCGATTTCATCGTCAACGGGCGCCGCGCTCGCCTCGGCGAGCAGGCGGGACCTCCGTTGTCGACGACCTCCGAAGAGACGGTTCAGTTCTGCGACACCTACGCGATCCCGAAGTTTACGCCGGCGACCTTCGACGCCGGGCAGGTGGTGCGCGGGGTGATCGGCCTCGACGGCGGCTCCACCTCCTCCAAAGCGGTGCTGGTTGGAGAGGACGGCCAGATCCTGTGCAAGGCCTACCAGCTCTCCAAGGGCAACCCGATCCAGGACACGAAGGAGCTCTTGACCAAGCTGCGCGACCACGTGACGAGCCAGGGCGCCACGCTCGAGTGCGTCGGGTTCGGCGCCACGGGCTACGCGGCGGACGTGCTCGAGGAATGTGTGCTCGCGGACGTCAACATCGTCGAGACCGTCGCGCACATGATGAGCGCCGTGCACTTCTTCGGCGACGTCGACGTCATCTGCGACATCGGCGGGCAGGACATCAAAGTGCTGTTCATGAAGAACGGCGACATCCAAAACTTCAAGCTATCGAACTCCTGCAGCGCCGGAAACGGGATGCTCTTGCAGGCGATGGCGGATCAGTTCGGCATCGCCGTGACCGACTACGCGGAGACCGCCTTCAAGGCGGAGCTCGCACCGAAGTTCAGCTACGGCTGCGCGGTGTTTCTGGACTCCGACCGGGTCAACTTCCAAAAAGAAGGCTACCAAAAGGAAGAGCTCTTGGCCGGGCTGGCGCAGGTGTTGCCCAAGAACGTGTGGCAGTACGTGGTGCAGATCCCGCGCCTGGCGTCGCTCGGGCGCAAGTTCGTGCTGCAGGGCGGGACGCAATACAACCTGGCCGCCGTCAAGGCGCAGGTCGACTACATCAAACAACGCGTCCCCGACGCCGAGGTCTATGTCCACCCGCACACGGGCGAAGCGGGCGCGATCGGGGCGGCGATGGAGACCCTGCGCCGCTACAAGCGCACGGGCAAGACGCGGTTCATCGGCCTCGACGCGGCGCTCAGCCTGGACTACACGACGCGCAACGACGAGTCGACCGTCTGCCACTTCTGCCCCAACGAGTGCAAGCGGACGTTCATCGACACCCAGCGTCCGGACGGCACGAGCTCGCGGTACATCTCCGGCTTCTCGTGCGAGAAGGGCACGGTGGAGAGCAAGGAGGCGATGCTCTCGCTGGTGGCCGAGCGCAAGAAGATCGCGGCGGCCTACCCCAACTTGGTCGACTACGAGGCGAAGCGCGCGTTCATGCACACCTACGATCCGGAGCCGCTACCCGAGGCCGGCGCTCCGATCGAGGACGTGCGGGTGATCCCCGGCCTATTTCGCATCAAGCGCGAGCGCTACGTGCGGGGCTTTCAACGCTCGAGCGAGGAGGCCGCGCGGCGGCGGAAATTCATCCGCATCGGCATGCCCCGCGTGCTGAACATGTACAGCACGGCGCCGTTCTTCCGCGCCTACTTCGAAGCGCTCGGCATCGGGCGCTCCAACGTCGTCTTCAGCGAGCCCACCAGTGAAGAGCTGTGGGTCGAGGGCGGCAAGTACGGCTCGGTCGACCCCTGTTTCCCGAGCAAGGTCGTGCAGGCCCACGTGCACAACCTCTTATTTCACAAGCACGAGCCGGAGCGGAAGCGGCCGCTCCGCTACATCTTCTTTCCGATCCTCACCCACGTCGCCAACTTCGTCGAAGACACGATGGACAACGCCTCGTGTCCGATCGTCGCCGGCACCCCCGACGTCGTGAAGGCGGCGTTCACCAAAGAGGTCGATTTTTTCGCGCAGCGCGGCATCGAATACCTCGATCCGGCGCTGTCCTTCATGGAGCCGAACCTGCTCGCCCGGCGGATGTTCGACACCTTCGGACCGCGGCTCGAAGTCACCGAAGACGAGAACGATCACGCCTGCCGCCAGGCGTGGAACGCCCTGCGCGCGTTCGAGCGTGACCTGCAGGAGAAGGGCCGCGCGATCCTCGAGACGGTCGAGGCCGAAGACCGCATCGCCATCCTGGTCCTCAACCGCCCCTACCACTCCGACCCGGGCCTGAACCACGGCATCCCCGAGGAGTTTCAGGTGTTGGGCTACCCGATTCTGAGCATCCGATCGGTCCCCAAGGACCGCGAATACCTGGATCGCTATTTCAAGAAGGAGCTCGAGAGCGGGGTCTTGAAGAGCCCCTTGCAGCTCAACCACGTGTGGCCGGAGAACTACTCGGCGAACAGCGCGCAGAAGGTGTGGGGCGCGAACTTCGCCGCCCACCATCCGAACGTCGCCATTTTGGATCTCTCGAGCTTCAAGTGCGGGCACGACGCCCCGACCTACGGCTTGATCGACTCCATCTTGCAGACCTCGAGGACCCCCGCCTCCGCGCTGCACGACCTGGACGCGAACAAGCCCGGGGGATCGATCAAAATTCGGGTCAAGACGTATGCCCATTCGCTGCGCATGCAGCAAGAGCGGCTCGAGGATCTCGGCGAGAAGAAGCGCGAGCTCCACCACGCCTTGGACCTGAAGCGGCTCGAGCTCCTGAAGCTCAAGCAGCGGCAGCTGCAGAGCATCGCGCGGCACGACGGGAGCCTGGACGCGCAGATCGCCGAGCTCGGACGCAAGGTCGCGGAGTACCGGGTGTCCCGCGAGGCCGAGCTGGAGCTCCCCAAGGGCGTGGTGCGGCTGGGCAAGAAGACCGCCGACGGGCGGGTCGTGCCAGTGGCCGCCGCGGACCAGACCCCCGCCTACGAAGCGGAATCCATCCCTGCAGAGTGATCGAACGAAATTCTGTCGACCCAAAAAGACCGGAGAGCCAACATGAGCCAGCAGTTCGAATTCGAAACCAAGCGACAGAGATTGCCGGTGATCAGCGAGGAGCAGCTGGTCGACGTGGACGCAGAGCTCGAACGCTTCGAAGCGGAGGAGCGGGCGCGGCTCGGTTTGGAAGCGGAGCAGCATTGGGTCGAGGACATGGCCGACCTGATGTTCACCAAGAGCGAGAAGTCGAAAATCACCCTGCTCATCGGCGGCTTGACCATGGCGCACGACTACCTGGTCCAGGGCGCCTTCAAGAGCCTGGGCTACGAGACCATCGCGCTCGACTGCCCGGACTACGACGCTTTGCGGGTGGGCAAGGAGTTCGGCAACCGCGGCCAGTGCAACCCCACGTATTTCACGGTGGGCAACCTGGTCAAATACCTGATCGCCCTGCGCGACAAGAAGGGGCTCAGCACCGAGGAGATCATCGACAAGTTCGTGTTCCTCACCGCGGGGGCGTGCGGCCCGTGCCGCTTCGGGATGTACGTGACGGAGTACCGCAAGGCCCTGCGCGACGCGGGCTTCGACGGATTCCGCGTCATGCTGTTCCAGCAGCAGGGCGGCCTCAGCCAGGCCACCGGGGAGGAGAGCGGCCTCGAGCTGAACCCGAAGTTTTTCATCGGCCTGCTGAAGGCGCTGATCGCCGGCGACGTCATCAATGGCATCGGCTACCGCCTGCGGCCCTACGAGGTCGAGCCCGGCGCGACCGATCGAGCCATCCAGGATGCGAAGCGGATTTGCCACGACGCCCTGCTCAACCAGAAGAGCATCCTGCGCGCTCTGCTCAAGGCCAAGCAGCGCTTTTTGCAGGTGGAGGTCGACCGCACCCTGGCAAAGCCCAAGGTCGCGATCATCGGCGAGTTCTGGGCCATGACCACCGAAGGGGACGGGAACTACCAGCTGCAGCGGTTTTTGGAGCAGGAAGGCGCCGAGTGCGACATCCAGTTCGTCACCGCGTGGATCCTGTACAACATCTGGGAGGTCCGCCACGACACCAAGAACCGAGCGCTGCTCCGCCAGGCCGATGGCGGGAAGTTCGGGCTCGCAGGCGCCGGGGAGCACGGGGTGTTCTTGCGCAAGGTCGGGCTGTGGGCGGGGGACAAGGCGCTGCGCGCGGCCTTCCAGCTCTTCGCCCACGCGGGTGGGTTCTACGGCTATCAGCTGCCCGACATGGACGAGGTCGCGCGGGTGGCGGCGCCCTTCTACGACAACGACCTGCGCGGCGGGGAAGGCCACATGGAGGTCGGCAAGCTGATCCTCAACGTGGTCAAGAGCAAGGCGACCATGACCCTGAGCGTGAAGCCTTTCGGCTGCATGCCGAGCTCGGGCGTCAGCGATGGGGTGCAGTCGCTCATCACCGAGCGCTATCCTGGCAGCATTTATTGCGCCGTGGAGACGAGCGGCGATGGCGCCGTCAATTTCCAGAGCCGGGTGCAGATGTATTTGTTCAAGGCGCGGCAGGCCTGCCAGAGCGAGTGCGAACGGGCGCTCGAAGCCACCGGGCTCACGCTGGAACAGGTTCGATCGTTCGTGCAAGCGCACCGGCGCCTGCGCTCACCCCTGCACCACCCGCCCCACCGAGCGGGCAGCACCATCGCCGACCTGGTCTTCGAGGTCGCCGAGCTTTCGGGGACATCGCGCGCCGAGCGGGCGCTGGCGGCCGGCAAGCGTACCGCCGCCCAAGCTCGGCAGCTGTGGCGCTGGACGGTCGAGCAGGGCCCCAGCGCCCTCGCTCAGGCGAGCCAGGTCGGTCGGCAAGCTGCCGCGGAGCTCTTGGAAATTGGTCGCGAGAAGGGCCCGGATCTCATGCGCGCCGCGGCGGCCGGCACGCGCGAACGGGCGGCCAAGGTGCTGTCGCACTCCCCAGATCGCTCGGGTTCGAGCAACCTGGCCGCTGCGGCCGGGTGAGCGTGGCGGGGCAGGCGTCCGGCGCCTGCCCCAATGGGCACATCGATCATGCGACTGAGCGAGCGCATTCCCGATCCGAACATCTGGCGCGTGTATCGAACCACGCTGGCGCTGGGCATTGCCTACGGCATTGCCATCGCCACGCTGTCGGTCTTCCTCGACGAGCGGGGCTTCAGCAAGCAGGACATCGGCAGCCTCGCTGCCTACTTCGCCGCCGGCATCGTGGCGTTCTCGGTGCCGGTCGGCGCCTTGATCCGGCGCTGGTCGGCCCGCACCGTGCTGGCCGTCTCCCTGCTCGGGTACTCGATCACCGTCTCGGTGTTTCCCTTTTTGACGTCCTACCCGTCACTCGCGGCCGTGCGGTTCCTGGACGGCGCGTGCTCGGTCGGGATCTGGGTCAGCTGTGAAACCATCCTGTTGGCGCGCTCGGCGCCGGGCACGAAGGCGTTCGTCACCAGCCTGTACGCCATCGCGATTTCGATCGGCTACGTCGCCGGGCCGATCGCCGCACGAGCGCTGGTGAGCCTGGCGCCGCTCTCGGCGGTCTTCCTCGCCGCCGGGTCGATCGCCCTCGGCGCGAGCCTGTACGTTTGGTGGCGGCTCGACGCCGATCCGCGCCTCGACCACGCCTCGACCCCCGCCTCCTCTTCGAACTCGGCGAGCCTTCAGCTGGCGAGCTATGCGTCGACGCCGCTCTTGCGGCGCATCAAGACCTCGTGCTTTGCCACCTTCGCCTACGGCTACTTCCAGGCGAGCGTCGTGCTCTTCTTGCCGCTGTACCTGATGGCGGAGAAACACGTCGCGCGAGACCGCACCATCCTGATCCCGGCTTTCTTCGCGCTCGGGATGCTCCTGTTCTCCAGCTACGCGGGGCGCGC
>Ga0079224_100009208_pt1 | contig 13438 bp, 13 predicted proteins | sample Stecom2015_FD_80414 | JGI IMG/M metagenome (GOLD analysis project Ga0079224, IMG submission 80414) | Agricultural soil microbial communities from Utah to study Nitrogen management - Steer compost 2015 | ecosystem: Environmental > Terrestrial > Soil > Agricultural land | place: USA: Utah... | reverse complement strand
TATCTCCCACCGGTCGGCCTCCCCTTCCACGCTGACCTTCTTGGCGTCCATCGCCACTACGATGCATTGTGAACCGAAGCGCTGCGCAGCCTCACGCACGAAGTCGGGATTGAACACCGATGCAGTGTTGATGGAGACCTTGTCGGCCCCGGCGTTGAGCATGGTGCGGATGTCTTCAAGAGTGCGGATGCCGCCGCCCACCGTCAGCGGAATGAAAACCTGGCCGGCAATGAGCTCGACCGTGTGTACCGTGGTATCACGACCTTCATGGCTGGCAGTGATGTCGAGGAAGGTGATCTCGTCGGCGCCGGCATCGCTGTAGCGACGTGCGATCTCTACGGGATCACCCGCATCGCGGATATCCAGGAACTTGACGCCCTTGACGACGCGACCCTTGTCGCAGTCTAGGCAGGGAATGATTCGCTTAGCCAGCGCCATGTGTCACCTCAATTCTGTTCGGCTGCATCGCAGAAGGCCTGCGCCTGCGCCAGATCCAGTGCACCTTCGTAGATTGCCCGGCCGGTAATGGCCCCCAGAATGCCGCCACCGCTCCGTGTCCTGGCCACCGCCTGCAACGAGTGGATGTCTTCGATACGGCTGACACCGCCCGAAGCAATGACCGGAATCGGCGTTGCCTCGGCCAGCGCCACTGTCGCTGGCACATTGACGCCCTGCATCATGCCGTCGCGGGCGATATCGGTATAGATGATGGCGTCGACACCGTCATCGGCAAAGCGCTGTGCCAGATCGATCACATTGACGTCAGAGACCCTGGCCCAGCCGTCGGTGGCCACCATGCCATTCTTCGCATCAAGCCCCACCATCACACGTCCCGGGAATTCTTTGCACGCTTCAGCGACAAACTCCGGTGTACGCACAGCCTGGGTGCCGATGATGACCGAGCTCACGCCGCTCTCCAGATAGCGGGCGATGGTGGCCAGGTCGCGAATGCCACCACCAATCTGCAGCGGCAACTGCGGATAGGCCCGGGCGATGGCGTTGACGACCTCGCCATTGACCGGCGTGCCCGCGAAGGCGCCATTGAGATCGACCAGGTGCAGCCTGCGCGCCCCCTGAGCCAGCCAGTGACCAGCCGTCTTCACCGGGTCGTCGGAAAAGACCGTGGAATCCTCCATGCGGCCCTGCTTGAGACGGACGCACTGGCCGTCCTTGAGATCGATAGCGGGAATGACGAGCATCTTGTGACCTGTTTGAATCGAGAATTTATTGCGAGTATTTATTACGAAAGTTCAAAGCGTTCAAACCACTCCGTCCCACGCCAGAAAGTTGCCCAGCAGCTGCAACCCGCTGTGCTGGCTCTTCTCCGGATGAAACTGGACGGCAAAGATGTTGCCCTTGCTGAGAGCCGCGGTGAACTCGATGCCGTAGCGCGAACTGCCTGCCGTCTGCGCCTTGTCGGCAAGTGCCACGTAATAACTGTGGACGAAGTAGAAACGGCTGCCATTGTCGATGCCCTTCCACAGCGGGTGATCCTGCACCTGCTGCACTTCGTTCCAGCCCATGTGCGGCACTTTGAGGCGGGTGCCATCCTCATCGAGGAAGGGTTCCGTGGGCGACGTGGCACCTGGCTGGCGGAAGCGACGTACAGTGCCGGAGACCAGGCCCAGGCATTCCACGCCATCATTCTCCTCGCTACTGTCCATCAGCGCCTGCATCCCCACACATATGGCCAGCAGAGGCTTGTTGCGGATCACCTCCGCCACAATCTCGTCCACGCCCAGGCGACGGATCTCGTGCATGCAGTCGCGGATCGCCCCGACACCCGGAAAGATCACGCGATCGGCCTGGAGAATCGTTGCGGCGTCACTGGTGACACTGACGGAGACATTGGAGCCGACGTGCTCCACGGCTTTGGCCACGGAATGGAGATTGCCCATTCCGTAATCGATAACGGCGACTTTATTCATAGAATGCACTTTTGATCAGGGTGAACTGACTGACTACAGGGATCCCTTGGTCGATGGAATCACGTTGGCGCTGCGCGGATCGATTTCAATCGCCATGCGCAGGGCGCGGCCGAAGGCCTTGAAGACCGTCTCGACCTGGTGGTGCGAGTTGATCCCGCGCAGGTTGTCGATGTGCAGGGTCACCAGCGCGTGGTTCACGAAGCCCTGGAAAAATTCATAGAACAGGTCCACATCGAAGCCACCCACCGAAGCGCGAGTGAAAGGGATGTGGTATTCCAGACCGGGACGCCCGGAGAAGTCGATGACAACCCGCGACAACGCCTCATCCAGGGGGACATAGGCGTGGCCGTAGCGGCGGATACCCTTGCGGTCCAGCGCCTTGTTCACCGCCATGCCCAGTGTGATGCCGAGATCTTCAACGGTGTGGTGTGCGTCAATGTGCAGGTCACCGTTGGCCTTGATATCCAGATCCACCAGCCCGTGACGCGCCACCTGATCCAGCATGTGGTCAAGAAACGGCAGGCCGGTCTCACACTTGAGTTCGCCAGTCCCATCAAGGTTCACAGATACACTGATCTGGGTTTCCTTGGTATTTCTTTCTACCGCTGCCTGCCGCAAAGACATTGAAACTCTCCGATAACTGCAAATAACCGCCCGATAACGGGCGAAGAGCTCGCATCCCGGCCTTTTCGGACGGAAATTGAAGAAGACGGCATTATACGTGGGGGCAGATACCTTTGAAAGCAAAGAAGTCCCGGCAGCGGCCGGGGGGCGCTGCCAGGCAGACGTGAAACCGTCGACAGTTCAATATCTTGGCGATGCACCTGGACTGGCGTTGCGGTACACTGGCCCCCCTGGGAGCCGGAAGGAAGTCGCTCATGCCAAGAGTCATCAAGTTCATGCTCATCGCCGTGGGGGGCACGATTGCCCTGTCCGCCGTAGCGGTGCTGGCGTTTTTTCTGCTGGTCACCCCGGAGCGCTACAAGCCGGCCATCGAATCGCTGTTTGCGCGGCAGACCGGACTGCAGCTGAACATCGCAGGAGACATGAACTGGTCTCTCCGCCCGGTGTTCGGGCTGGACGTGAGTGACCTGCGACTGAGTGCGCCTGGCGCCAGGGCAGAACTGGCATCGCTTTCCTCAGCCTCCATTCGGGTGGAACCCTGGGCTCTGCTGGATGGCCGCCTGGAGATGCAGGAGTTTCATGCGGACGGCCTCCACATCAACTGGATCGTCAATGCCCAGGGCATCAGCAACTGGCAGTCGGGCCCTGTTGAGGGGGGTGAGGACGGCGCGTCGACCCCACCCAGCCCCACGGGAACACCTGAAGGAGAAAGCAGCGACATCGCCGCTTCCATCCAGAAGATCACCATCACGAACACCAGCGCCACCGTGCAGGATGCTTCTCGTGGCATCAACGCCACCCTGCGCAACCTCAGCTTCAGCAGCAGCGACACCAACTTCGAGAATCGCCCCTTCCCCTTCGAACTGACCTTCAATCTCAGCACCGGTGCCGGCCGCGCAGCGGTGCCTGCCGGTATAGCCAGCACCGCCACCATCGACATGGCTGCGGGCGCTGCACGGTTCGACGACCTGCTGCTCAAGCTCAATCCCATGCAGCTCTCCGGCAGTTTCGCGGTGCATGACATTAACAGCGCGCCCACCTGGCAGGGGCAGCTCAGCAGCAATGTCTTCCCGCTGAACGATTTTCTCGACCTGCATGTGCGCGAGCCCGTGGCAGCCTCGACCGCCGGCGCCGCCACGATGCCCGGCATCGATCTGGACAGCGACCGGTTCAGCCTGCAGCTGACCTTCAGCGGTGATCAGACCCAGGTTCAGGTGCCAACGCTCTCCGTGCAGCTGGACGACATGCGGCTGGATGCTGACGCCCACTACACGCGTGCCGCAGGCGCCACACCTGCCACCCTGCGTTACAACGTGGTAGCCAACGCCCTGGACCTTAACCGCTATACCATGACGCAGGATATGATGGCCGGGGATGCCGGGGCAGTCGCACCTGCGGGTACCCAGCCCGCACCCAGTCCATCGCAGGATGCTGCTGCTCCGCTGCGCCGGGACGATATCGAGCTGCCCATAGAACTGCTCACCAGTATGAATGTGCAGGGCAGCCATCGCATCGAATCACTGGCAGTCGCCGGCTGGGAGCTGTCCGCGATCAATGCCACGCTGTCCGTACAGGATGGCCGACTGAACTTCGGCCTCGACCCGGCAGGATTCTACGGCGGCACGCTGACCACCACGACCAGCCTGAACGCCCGGCAGAACCCCCCCGTGATGACCAGCATCAGTTCACTGCGCAACGTGGATGTCGCCGCCATGGCGCAGGCTTTGCCCAGTGCCCGCTTTGCCCAGGGGCGCCTCAATGTGGAGTCGATCGCCACCCTGCGCGGCCATACCGTCAATCAGCTTCTTGACGACCTCAACGGCACCACCAGCTTCAGCGTAACCGACAGCGCCGTGGACATCTCCCTCATCAAGCAGGCGTTCTCGGCCATGTCGGTCCTCGGCCCTGCCGGCAGCAGCGACATTTCCCGCGAATGGCCGGATACGGTGCGCTTCACTACCCTGGAGGGATATCTCACCGTCAGCGACGGACTGGACAGCCAGCAACTGCAGGCCACCCTGGATAACTTCGAGATCAGCGCCACCGGCGGCATCGACATGGCAGCCAGGGAATTCGACTACGACGTAGTGCTGACGGTTTTCGGCGAACCCGCCCCGCAGACCATTCCAATCTCGTCCCAGTACCAGGGGATTGGCTGGCCGGTGACCTGCAACGCGTCGTTTGATGCGGAGCCCAGCCAGTACTGCGGTCCTGACTTCGGCAAGGTGCGCGACCTGTTTGTGGAGATTGCCCGAGACTCTGTGCAGCGACGTGTGCAGGAACGGCTGGAGGACGCCGTGCCCGAAGAATTCCAGGATGCTGCCCGCAGCCTGCTCGACAACCTTTTGCGCTGATCGGCCATGCTGCCTCCATGCCACTGACCACCCCCTTTTCCGACGCCGTCCTGAGCTGGTTCGCGCAGCACGGCCGTCACCATTTGCCCTGGCAGGAGAACCCCAACCCCTACCGGGTCTGGGTGTCGGAAATCATGCTGCAGCAGACCCAGGTCAGCACCGTCATTCCCTACTTCCAGAGCTTCATGCGTGAGTTCCCCGACGTCTATGCGCTGGCGGCCGCGCCCATCGATGACGTCCTGCATCTGTGGACCGGTCTCGGTTACTATGCCCGCGCCCGCAACCTGCATCGCAGTGCCATCATCGTCAGCGAGGATCTGGACGGAACCTTCCCCGGCACGGTGGCAGGGTTGTGCGAGCTACCGGGCATTGGCCGCTCCACCGCCGGCGCCATCCTGTCGCTCGGCAGCGGCATTCGCGCCCCGATCCTCGACGGCAACGTCAAGCGTGTACTGTGTCGCTACCACGCCATTGCCGGTTGGCCCGACCAGCCTGCCGTGCTGCGGCAGCTCTGGGAGATCGCCGAGCGGGAGACCCCGCAGAAAGACTTCGCCGCCTATACCCAGGCCATGATGGATCTCGGCGCCACGGTCTGCACCCGCAGTAAACCCGCCTGCGAGCGCTGCCCGCTGCAGGCTGCGTGCCGCGCCTTTGCCCAGGCAGCCACGGGCGAATTCCCGCATCGCAAACCGGCGAAGAAGATTCCCACCCGCACCACCTGCATGCTGATGCTCTGCACCGGGCAGGGCGAGGTGTTGCTGGAGAAGCGTCCGGACAGTGGCATCTGGGGAGGCTTGTGGAGCCTGCCGGAGTTCGCCGATGCGGAAGCCGCCGCAGACTATTGCCTGTCGCTGTTTCCGCATGCTGAACCGCAGATCAAACCCTGGGAGTCGATCAGGCACACCTTCAGTCACTTCCACCTGATGATTAACCCGCTGCAGGTGCACGTGGATACGCCCGGCGCCGTGATGGAGACCGGCCGCCTGCTCTGGTACCCTGTACAGCAGCGCGCCCGGGTAGGTCTTGCCGCACCGGTCAAGGATTTGTTGCAACGCCTGCAGGCGATAACGGAAAGTATATGAGTCGAACAGTATTCTGCCGCAAATATCAGAAAGAGATGCCGGGCCTGGCTACCGCGCCCTATCCAGGCGCCAGGGGGCAGGACATCTTCGAGAACGTGTCGCAGCAGGCCTGGCAGGAGTGGCAGCAGCAACAGACCATGCTGATCAACGAGAAGCAGCTGTCAATGATGAATCCGGAGCACCGTCGCTATCTGCAGGAGCAGATGGACAAGTTCCTGAATAACGAGGAGCATGATGCGGCCAGCGGATACGTCCCGCCTGCCTGAGTCTACCCACGTGCCACTTGACTCTGACAGCCTGGCCGGGTTTAATACGCGCCTTGCCGAAATTGGCAGTAATTCCTTCCAATGCCCAGGTAGCTCAGTCGGTAGAGCAGAGGATTGAAAATCCTCGTGTCGGTGGTTCGATTCCGCCCCTGGGCACCACTTCTGTTCAGTCACACAACCTATACTGCGACTCCAGGCACCTGTCTGCCTTTTGCTGCGCCTCGGCAAGTTGCGCCTCGGTCATGCGGCTGGTCAGACTATCGCGGTTCTGCTCGATTTCGCGACGCTCCTCATCGTAGGAGATCAGCGCAGCCAGGTTCAGCCACATGCGGGCCTTGACCAGATCCTGCTCCACGCCCTGCCCGTTGTCATACAGGATGCCGAGATTGTTCTGAGCCTGCGCATGCCCCTGCAGCGCGGCCTGACGGTACCAGTTGGCCGCTTCCGCATAATCCTGTTCGACATCGAAGCCGCCGGAATAGATGGCACCCAGATTGTACATGGCCGCGATGTGACCCTGGTCGGCCGCCATCCGGAACCACTGGGCAGCCTGCTCACCATCCGCCTCCACACCGTTGCCTTCCGCGTACGCCATGCCAAGGCTGAACTGTGCCGCGGCATCCCCCTGGTTGGCTGCCATCTCGAACCAGCGGGCCGACTCCGCCATATCCACCTCCACACCCATGCCGGTAGCACTGCGCTGGGCCATGGCAATCTGAGCGGAAAGGTCCCCCTGCTCCGCCGCCTTGCGATACCAGTGCGCAGCCTGTTCATCGCTCTGGGGAACACCGATGCCACTGTTATACATGGAGGCAATGTTGATCTGTGCGGTGACCAGTCCCTGCTCGGCAGCCAGCTCGAACCAGTGGGCAGCCTGCTGCGAATCCTGCGGGATCCCCATGCCGAAATTGTAGAGCATCGCCAGGTTGAGCTGCGCCACACCATTGCCCTGGTCTGCAGCAGCCTGATACCAGCGGGCAGCCTGCTCCATGTCCTGGGGAACGCCCTGGCCCATCTGATAGATCGAGCCCAGGTTGCGCTGCGCTTCGGCATCGCCCGCCTCGGCACGGGCGACGAGCTCGGTCAGGCCGAAACTCTGGGGGTAGGCTGCCAGCGGCAGGCAGGACAGAATAAGTGCACAACAGATCGGAAGGATTTTATTGACTGACATTATTATTAACCCTTTGCGTTGAGGCCTGGAAAAGCATCCTGGAACGTTCGGAATCGTATTACCAATGCCCGCAAAAGGAAAGATTGGCTGAAACGGCAGCCTGCATTATGATGCTCACATGAAGACCACTCTCCCCATCCTGCTCGCCTGTGCGCTGTGGCTGCCAAGCCACGGCACCCTCGCCGCCGATCAGGAACTCGTCAACCAGTACTGGAGCGCTGCTTCCACGGCCGAACGGAACCAGGCTGCGGCGGCCCTTGCCGCCAGTGGCGACATCGAAGCGGTCTATGAACTGCTGGCGACGGGGCCGCAATTCTCCGCCGAGGTTCCCGTGGGGGAAATCAGTCAGGTACGGACGGACCCTGATGGGGTTGAATTTCCTTACGTGTTGCTGGTGCCGGAGGACTATTCTCCCGAGCGCGCATGGCCAGTGGAGTTCAACCTGCACGGTGGCGTCAACCGTCCCAAACCGGAGGCCGGCGAGAGCTTCTGGCGCAATGGTTACGACGCCCTGCGCTCACCGGAACGCATCGTGGTGGTCCCTGCCGCCTGGAGCGAAGCTTACTGGTGGTTCGACAATCAGGCCGACAATCTTGTCGCCATTCTCAAGACCGTGCGACAGACCTACAACGTCGACGATAACCGGGTTTTTCTCACCGGTGTCTCCGATGGCGGCACGGGCACCTACTTCTTTGCTTTCAAGCAGCCCACCGAGTGGGCCGCCTTCCTGCCCTACATCGGCAGCCCCGGCGTGCTGCGCAATCCGGCAGGTCGCATCACCTATGCACTCTCATTCGAGAACCTGCTGGGCAAGCCCTTCTATATTGTCAACGGCCAGATGGACCGGCTGTACCCAGAGCGCGCGGTGAAACCCTACATCGACCTCATGGAGCAGGTGGGAGCGGACTACAAGTGGACGGTCATTCCCGGCGGCGGGCATGACACACGCTGGCTGCCGGAGAAGCGCACCGAAATTGCCAACTTCAAGCGGGATAATGTTCGCGACCCCTTCCCCGAAGAGATCCAGTGGGTCACTGATCGTACCGATCGCTATAACCGTAACCACTGGATACGCATTGACGAACTGCAGGAAGAGGGGCAGCCGGGTCGCATCATCGTGAGTCGCGAGAATAACCGCATTGACGTCTATGCCTACTACGTCAACCGCTTCACCTTGCAGCTGAATCCGCAGGAAATTGATTTTTCCCAGCCAGTACAGGTGCGGATCAACGATGTGTTGATGCACGATGATATTGTGGCCCAGGATATGGCAACTCTGCTGAAGTCAGCGGAGGATCTCGATCGCAGCCTGCTGTTCACGGCCGAACTGACCCTCGAGCCCCCGCCTCCACGCTCATTCGGTCACTGAGCTTCCCAGCAGCGTACGCCACGCCGCCTTGACATCACCCAATGCCAGGAAGTGTGGGTTGAGGATGCTGTCTTCACTGTTGTAGCGCAGCGGTGTGAGATCGGTCCTGAAGATGTCGCCCCCCGCCGCCGAAAGCACCGCCTGGGCTGCGGCCGTATCCCATTCACTGGTGGGTGCCAGTCGCGGATACAGATCGGCCGCCCCTTCGGCGACCAGACAGATCTTGAGTGAGCTGCCCATATTCACTTCCCGCACATCCTGGAAATGTGCCGCCAGCGAGGCCAGCAGCCCCTGCAGGGCATCCCCGCCGTGACGGCGACTGGCCACCACCGTGACCACGTTATCCTTCGGTGAGGCGGGCAGCGGCTTTACCGCGATCGGCTGCGGGGTCTCGTCGCCCTTCTGCTTCCACGCCCCCACACCCACCAGTCCCTGCCAGGTGGTGGCAAGCGCCGGGGCGTACACCACGCCCATGACCGGCACGCCGTCCCGGATCAAGGCAATGTTGACGGTAAACTCGTCATTGCGGTTGAGAAATTCCTTGGTGCCATCCAGGGGATCCACCAACCAGTATTCGCGCCACTGTTGGCGGGTCTCCCAGGAAATGGAGACAGACTCTTCCGAGAGCACCGGAATCTGCGGGCTGAGGTTGTGCAGCTCCCGCATGATGAGGCGGTTGGCGCGGGTGTCGGCCTCGGTCACCGGCGAGCAGTCCGCCTTGCGCTCTACCGATATTTCGTCGTCGGCGTAAACCGTCATGATTTCTTCGCCCGCCAGCCTGGCGACTCGCGTTATTCCTTCCAGCAACGCCGGTAATGCAGTCATTCTGTCGTCCTTTGTTTTCGTGAGCCATGTTCAGCTTACCGCATGCCGCAGTCAGCCCGATAAAATCGACAGTACGACATGCTGTGGCGCATACGGGGTTCGACGTCGATCCAGACGCAATGCTAGCATGTTCACCGCTACGAACACCGCCAACCACCAGTGATCGTCGCCACAATAATGACAACAAAGGCCGCATATCCCGGCCACTATCCTGGAGACACTCATGCGTATCCTCCCAGCCCTGTTCCTGTTCTGTCTTACCTCTCTGTTGCTCACCTCGGGCCTGCGCGCACAACTGGCGGTCCCGAACGAAGCCGGCCTGGCCTATGGTCACGTGCACCTCAACGTGTCCGATGTCGAGCAGCACAAGCGTATGTGGGTGGAGTTCTTCGGCGGCACGGTGGTCGAGAAGAACGCCCTGAACGTCATCAAGATGCCCAACATGATCATCCTGCTGACTGATCGCGCGCCGACCGGCGGATCCCAGGGAACAGTGATGGACCACTTCGGCTTCAAGGTCCGCAACCTCGAGAACTTCCTTGCCAAATGGCGTGCAGCAGGTCTGGAAGTCGGGCGCGAGTTCACAGGCGCGGAGGGCCAGCCCAACGCCTACGTGATGATGCCGGATGATGTTTATGTGGAGTTGCAGGAAGATCAGGGTCTCTCGGTTGAAATCGAGCCCTATCACATCCACTTCTTCACTCCGCAGCATGAAGAATTGCTGGCCTGGTACACAGAACTGCTGGACATCGAAGTTCGCTCCCGAGGCACCATCCCCACCACGACGAACGTGCCTGGCATGAACCTGAGCTTCAACGCCTCCCGTGAGGAGCGCTTGCCTACCCGGGGCCGTTCGATCGATCATATTGGCTTCGACGTACAGGATCTGGAAGCTTTCGGCAGGGCGCTGGAGGCGAAGGGCATCACCTTCGATTCTCCCATCAGGGAAGTGCCGGCCATCGGCCTCAAGATTGCATTCCTTACCGACCCAACGGGAGTTTACATTGAGTTCACAGAGGGCCTCGACGACTACTGAGCACGCTGACAGCCTTGATTGGCGGGAAGTGGACACCGTACTTTTCGATATGGACGGCACCATTCTCGACCTCCATTTCGACAATTATTTCTGGGAGGAATATGTTCCGGAACTGTACGGACGGCGCCACGGCCTCGAACCCATGGAGGCCAGTGCGCTGTTGCGCAGCCGCTATGAAGGGGTCAAGGGCACCCTGCAGTGGTACTGCACCGATTTCTGGTCCGAGAACCTCGCCATGGATATCCCCCGATTGAAGGAGGACATCCGGCAGCGGATCGCCGTCCGCCCCACCGCCCTGGAGTTCGTGCAGCAACTCCGTGCGAGTGGGCGCCAGGTCATGCTCGTTACCAATGCCCACCCCGACAGCCTCGCCCTGAAGATGCGTCACACCGGAATTGGCAGTCACTTCCACCACACCATCAGTTCCCATGCTTTCCGTCTGGCAAAGGAGAATGAGGGTTTCTGGCAGGCCCTGCGCCAAGCCCATGACTACGAACCCCGACGCACCCTGCTGATCGACGACAGCCCTGCCGTGCTGCGGCAGGCGCAACGTGAGGGTATTCGCCATCTGCGCGGCATCCGCCAGCCCGACAGTCGACGTTCCGCGTTGCCCCCCAGCGAATTTCTACAACTGGATGACTTTTCTAGCCTGATGCGGCACCTGAACCACGGGACGCATCGATGAGTCGCGGGGAAAACGGCAGTACCGGCGTCAGGCTGGACCGCTGGCTGTGGGCGGCCCGGATCTACAAGACCCGGGCCATAGCCAAGCAGTCGGTGGAGGGCGGCAAGGTCCACAGTGGTGGCAACCGTCTGAAGCCGGGTCGCGAGGTCTCGGTGGGAATGGAGCTGACCGTGCGCCAGGGCTGGGACGAGCGCACTCTGCGGGTTACCGGCCTGTCCGAGACAAGGCGTGGGGCCAGCGAGGCCGCCCTCCTGTATCAGGAGACGGCGGAGAGCATCGCCAAACGCGAGCAGATCGGCGAACAGCGGCGACTGCATGCTCTGCTGGACCAGCCTGTCGCCAGGCCCGACAAGAAGGATCGACGTCTGCGCCAGCGCCTGAAGCATCAGCGCGAACCTGGCGAGCACTAGGGAGCCACCAGGACAGATGCCAACGGCGGCTTTTGTTGGCATAATCCCGCCACCAACGCAGCTAGGGGATCGGGCTTGACCAACATCGCCAAGAAGGATTTGCGGGAAAGCCTCGCGCGCTTCAACCTGCCGACATGCAACCCGCAGTGGGGCCGCATCCAGCGGGGAATCGAGAAGGAGAGCCTGCGCGTCACCTCCCAGGGACGGCTGGCACAGACCGATCATCCGCGCGGGCTCGGCTCGGCCCTGACCCACCCCTATGTCACCACGGACTATTCCGAGGCCCTGCTCGAGCTGATCACACCGGTCTGCGGCAGCGCCCGCGAGTGCCTCGAATTTCTCACCGACCTGCACACCTTCAGCTACTCTCAGCTTCCTGCCGATGAGCGCCTGTGGGTATCGAGCATGCCCTGCCTCGTGGAGACCGATGAAGAAATACCCCTGGCACGCTACGGCAGCTCCAATACCGGTCAGCTGAAAACGCTCTACCGGGAAGGGCTTGGTCACCGCTACGGACGCCTGATGCAGACTATTGCCGGCATCCACTACAATTTCTCCATGCCGGAGAGTTTCTGGCCAGAGTATCGGCGGATCCGCGGATCCGAGGAAGACCTGCAGAGCTTTCAGACCAACCAGTATCTGCACCTGATCCGCAACTTCCACCGCTTCAGCTGGCTACTCCCCTATCTGTTCGGTGCCTCTCCCGCGGTATGCAAGTGCTTTACCCGCGGCCGCGACCATGACCTGCAGCCACTGGGCGAATCCACCCTCTACAAGCCCTGGGCGACGGCGCTGCGGATGGGCAACCTGGGCTACAAGAGCGATGCCCAGCGTTCGATATTCGTCTGCTACAACGACCTGGACAACTACCTGGACAGCCTGCGCACCGCGCTGCTGACCGCCTATCCCCCCTATCAGGAGATCGGCCTGCAGAAGGACGGTCGGCAACTGCAGCTGAACACCAACCTGCTGCAGCTGGAGAATGAATTCTACGGAACCATCCGGCCCAAGCGTGTCGGCAGTGCTGGCGAAAGACCGCTGCAGCTGCTGCGTGAACACGGTATCCAGTACATCGAGGTTCGCGTATTGGACCTGAACCCCTTCCTGCCTCTGGGCATCGACGAGGAGCAGATAAACTTCCTCGATGCCTTCCTGCTGTACTGTCTGCTGGCGGAAAGCCCCGCCTGCAACCGGGCCAGCTATTACGAGAACGGCGAGAACCTGGCACGTGTGGTCAATGAAGGAAGACGCCCGGGCCTGCAGCTCTCCCGCCAGGGCGAAGCAATCTCCATGCAGACCTGGGCGGACACCATCCTTGGCGAAGTGATGTATGCCGCCAACCTGCTGGACCACCTCAACGCGACATCCTGCTATTCACGCTCGACGGCGGCACAGCTGAGCAAGATCAACGACCCGGAGCTCACGCCCTCGGCGCGGGTGCTGGCAGCCCTGCAGGAAGGCCGGCGCTCGTTCTGTTCGGTGACCATGGAGCAGTCCGCAGAGCACGAAGCGTGGTTCCGCGCCAACAAGCTCGACCCCCAGCGCCTGGCGGCACTACAGGAAGCCTCTGCAGAATCCCTGCGACGACAGGCGGCCATGGAGCAGGAGGACAGCATCGACTTCGAGGAATATCTGCGACAGTGGAACGCCACTGCGGGATGACATGGACCGAGATTTGTTTACAATAG
>Ga0079224_100009207_pt1 | contig 13438 bp, 10 predicted proteins | sample Stecom2015_FD_80414 | JGI IMG/M metagenome (GOLD analysis project Ga0079224, IMG submission 80414) | Agricultural soil microbial communities from Utah to study Nitrogen management - Steer compost 2015 | ecosystem: Environmental > Terrestrial > Soil > Agricultural land | place: USA: Utah... | reverse complement strand
GGTGATGCCGGGCGACAACGTGGAGCTCAGCGTCGAGCTGATCAAGCCGATCGCCATGGAGGAGGGGCTGCGCTTCGCGATCCGCGAGGGCGGCCGTACGGTGGGCGCGGGCGTCGTGACCGCGGTCACCAAGTAAGCCCGAGTTAGCGAACACCCGTGGTGCCGAGGTGGCCGGCACGCGCGCCGGCTCCGGCCGGCCACCCGCCGGCCCCTCGGCACCACGCTGCGCGACGAGACGACCCGCCGCTTCACGCCGCGCGCGAGAATCTGTTAGGCTACGTAGTCTGATTGGGAGGCCACATGGCCAGTGACGTACGGATAAAACTGCTCCTGGAGTGCACCGAGTGCAAGCGGCGTAACTACGCGACGAACAAGAACCGTCGCAACACGCAGGCCAAGCTCGAGCTCCGCAAGTACTGCCCCTGGGACAAGAAGCACACCCTCCACCGAGAGGTGAAGGTCTAACCGATGTTCAAGGGCTTCGGACAGTACCTCAGGAACTCGCGCGCCGAGCTCGGGCGTGTCACGTGGCCGACCCGTCGGGAGGTCATCCAGGCGACCCAGGCGACGCTGATCTTCGTCCTGCTCACGGCGCTCTTCCTGTTCGTGGCCGACCTGACGCTCGGCAACCTTATCGGCTTCATCGTCTGAGGCCGTGGCCTCGGAGCCAAGCACCAGATAGGGGTTAACGCATGAGCATCGAGTGGTACGCCGTCCACACCTACGTGGGGCACGAAGAGAAGGCCAAGGAGAACATCCTGAACCGCGCCCGCGCGCTCGGGATGGCCGACCGCATCTACCAGGTCGTGGTCCCCACCGAGGAGGTCGTGGTCCAGTCGGGTCGCGACAAGAAGGTGGAGTCCAAGCAGCTCTTCCCGGGCTACATCTTCGTCCAGATGGACCTGGGTGACAACCCGGACGAGCCCAACGAGGCCTGGGAGGTGGTGCGCTACACCCCGGGCGTCACGGGCTTCGTCGGCACCGCCACCCACGCGGTACCGCTCTCCGCCGAGGAGGAGGCGCGCATGCTCGCCACCTTCGGCGTCACCGGCTCGCGCGAGGCCCCCAAGGCCCACATCTCCTTCAACGTCGGCGACATGGTGCAGGTCACGGCCGGTCCGTTCGCCGACTTCACGGGGGTCGTGTCCGAGGTCAACCCGGAGCGCGGCAAGGTGAAGGTGCTCGTCTCGATCTTCGGCCGCGAGACGCCGGTCGAGCTCGACTTCTCTCAGGTCCTGCGCGCCTGAGCCGCCCACGGTCCCGGCTCCCGGGGCCCAGGCCGCCATGCGCTCGTGACACAGCAGCGCTAGGACCCCGCGTTCTGCCATGTGCGTGGGGGAGCTAAAGGAGGAACCATGGCCAAGAAAGTAGCCGGCATCGTCAAGCTGCAGCTGCCTGCCGGCGCCGCCACCCCCGCGCCGCCGGTCGGCCCCGCGTTGGGTCAGTACGGCGCCAATATCATGCAGTTCGTGAAGGAGTACAACGCCGCCACGGCCTCGATGGCCGGCGACGTCGTCCCGGTCGAGATCACCATCTACGCCGACCGCTCCTTCACCTTCACCACCAAGACCTCGCCCGCGTCCTTCCTCATCAAGAAGGCCGCCGGGCTCACCAAGGGCTCCGGCGAGCCGCACCGCAACAAGGTCGGCAAGCTGACCTGGGAGCAGTGCCTGGAGATCGGCCGCAAGAAGATGGCCGACCTCAACGCCGCCGACGAGGTCGCCGCCGCCCGCATCATCGCCGGCACCGCCCGCTCGATGGGCGTGACCGTGGAAGGGGCGCCGAACTGATGGCGAAGCACGGTAAGCGCTACCGCGCCCTGCTCGAGAAGGTCGACGCCGACCGCTTCTACACCGTCGAAGAGGCCGCCGGCCTCGTCAAGGAGCTGGCCTCGGCCAAGTTCGACGAGACCGTCGAGGCGCACTTCCGCCTCGGCATCGACCCGCGCAAGTCCGACCAGAACGTGCGCGGCACCGTCGCCCTGCCTCACGGCACCGGCAAGACGGTCCGCGTGCTCGCCATCACCCAGGGCGACGGCGTGGCGGCGGCCGAAGCGGCCGGCGCCGACTTCGTGGGCGGCCAGGAGGTCATCGACCGCATCCTGGGCGGCTGGATGGACTTCGACGCCGTCGTCGCCACCCCCGACATGATGGCCGCCATCGGCTCCAAGCTCGGGCGCGTGCTCGGCCCCCGTGGCCTGCTGCCCAACCCCAAGGCCGGCACCGTGGGTCCCGACATCGGCGGCATCGTGCGCGCCCTGAAGGCCGGGCAGATCGAGTTCCGCTCCGACAAGACCGGCGTGGTCCACGCCCCCATCGGCAAGGCGTCGTTCGGCGCCGAGCAGCTGGCGGAGAACTTCGCGGCGCTGCGCAGCGCCGTCGAGGCCGCCAAGCCCGAGTCCGCCAAGGGGCAGTACCTCCGTACCATCTACCTCACCTCGACCATGGGCCCGAGCGTGCGCGTCGCGCTCGGTGCAGCCACGGCCGAGGCCTGACCTAGGCATCCCGGTGCGCAGCGCGAGCTAGCACCTCTGGCGTTGGAGACAGCAGGGGCCTGCCAGGGCTTAAAGATCCTGCCGAGGCGTTACGGGAACGGTGAGCGGGGGAGAGCCTCCCCCGGGAGCCACACCTAGCGAGCGCTTCGCGGCTGGTCCGGAGGTATCCCCGAGGACCGAAACATCGAGCGATAGAGAGGTAACCATGGCCAACCCACGGAACGAAGCGTCGGTCGCCAACCTGCGCGAGCAGCTCGGCGACGCCAAGACGTTCTTCCTGGTGGACTACCAGGGCCTCTCCGCTGACGATCTTGGCAAGCTCCGCGGCGCCGTCAGCGCCGCGGGCGGCAAGATCCTCGTCGCGAAGAACACCCTCATCAACGTCGTGCTCAAGGAGCAGGGCGTCGAGGGGTTCGACGAGATGCTCAAGGGCCCCACGGCCCTCGTGCTGGTGGGCGAGGAGATGGCGGCGCCCGTCAAAGCCATCACCGAGTTCGCCAAGGCCCACGCGAAGGAGCTGCCCCGTTCGAAGGGCGGCCGCCTCGAGGGCAGCATCCTAGGCGAGGACGCGCTCGAGCGCGTCGCCAAGATGCCCACCAAGACGGACGTCCAGAGCCAGCTGGTCGGCGTGCTTCTCGCGCCCCTGCAGCAGCTGGTCGGCGTCCTGGATGGGCCCCAGCGGAACCTGGTAACGGTACTCAACAACTACGTTGACAAGCAGAAAGAAGGAGGAGCCTGATGGCTTTCGACAAGCAAGCACTGATCGATCAGCTCAGCGGACTGACCGTCCTCGAGCTCGTGGAACTGGTTGACGGACTCAAGGAGACCTGGGGCGTGGAAGCCGCCGCCGCCATGCCGATGGGCATGATGATGGCCGCCCCGGGCGCCGCCGCCGAAGGTGGCGCCGCCGCCGCGGAGGAGCAGAGCGAGTTCACCGTCTCCATCAAGAGCGCCGGCGACAAGAAGCTCAACGTCATCAAGGAAGTCCGCGCCATCACCGACCTGGGCCTCAAGGAAGCCAAGGACCTGGTGGAGTCGAACGGCGTCGTCAAGGAAGGCGTGAGCAAGGAAGAGGCCGAGGAGATCAAGGCCAAGCTCGAAGCCGCGGGCGCCACCGTCGAGGTCAAGTAAGCGCGATCGCGAGCAGAACCCTTGGCGGCAAGCCGCTAAGGGCGCTCGCTGAGTACCGGATGCACAGCGGCGCGAGCCGCGACACGCCCGAGGGGCGGCGGCACCCCCGCCGCCCCACGAGCGGCGCAAGAAGAGGCGCGCTGGGCCCCTCGCGGGGTGCAGCGCGCAACACGGTTGCTAGAATAGCTCTTTGCTATACTTCGATTTTGAGTCAGCCCACGCCCCGTGCGGTGATCAGCTGGCGAAGGTGGAGGTCGGATGGGCAGGCGATTCGTACAAGGTTCGCGGCCGCGCGTCGTCGTGCGGACGCCGTGCTCTCGTCGACCCCACCAGGCTGGTCGCCGGGAGGCTATTTGACCTTGGGGAAACTCGGTTGATGACAAGCTCTCTGCCGCTGGTACCCCGTCGGCCACGACGCGGGACGGTTCGTCGTGCTTCTGGCGCTAGCCTCGAGCGCGCCCCGTCCGCCCCAGAATCTTACCCTCAGCAAGGCTCTCATGTTCAAGCTGCCGTGACGACGTCGGCCGTCACGGAACAGCGCCGTCAGCTGGTGCAGCTGCGGCACCCGTCCACCGGCAACCAGACTCGGCTTCGAGTGAAGGGATGAAGATGCGCGAGATCCGGACCTTCGGCAGGATCAAGGAAGTCCTCGAGCTGCCGAACCTCACGAACATCCAGATAACCTCGTACGACAGCCTGCTCCAACTGGACCGCTCCCCCGAGGAGCGCGAGAACGTCGGGCTGCAGGCGGCCTTCCGCGAGGTCTTCCCGATCGACGAGACCGAGCGCGGCCGCCAGACCGACCTGGTGCTCGACTTCCTCGAGTACCGCTTGCAGGAGCCCGAGTACGGCCCCGAAGAGTGCCGCGAGAAGGACCTCACCTACCACGCCGGCCTCTTCGCCAAGCTGCAGCTCGTCCACAAGGACACCGGCCTCATCAAGGAGGACGAGGTCTTCCTCGGCGACCTGCCCCTCATGACCGAGGACGGCTCGTTCATCATCAACGGCGCCGACCGCGTCATCGTGTCGCAGATCCACCGCAGCCCGGGCGTCTACTTCACCGCCGCCCTCGGCACCGGCGGCCCGCGCTACACCGCCAGCATCATCCCTATGCCCAAGCGCGGCCCCTGGATCGAGGTGGAGTTCGACAACTCCAACGTGCTGTGGATGAAGGTGAACAAGCGCAAGTTCCAGTTCACCCTGATCCTGCGCGTGCTCGGCTACTCCGACGCCCAGATCCGCGAGCTGTTCGCGGGCCACGAGACGCTCATCGACGCCACCCTCGAGAGCGAGGGCGCCGCCGGCATCAACCCCGACGAGGCGCTGCTGCGGCTCTTCACGGTGCTGCGCCCCGGCGACCCGCCCAAGGTCGACAAGGCCACCCAGTACCTCTTCGGCCTGCTCGCCGACCCGCGCCGCTACGACCTCGGCGACGCCGGGCGCTTCAAGATGAACACCAAGCTCGGGCTCGAGCACGCCTCGAACACCCTGCTCGGCTTCGAGGACGGCCGCTTCGTCGACTACGGCCTGGTGCCGACCCTGCAGTACCTCGTGAACCTGCAGGCGGGCGCCGAGGGCTACGTCGAGGACGACATCGACCACCTCGGCAACCGGCGCATCCGCACCGTCGGTGAGCTGGTGGCCGACCAGATCCGCGTGGGCCTCGGGCGCATGGCGCGCGGCGTGCGCGAGCGCATGCTGCTGGGCAACCCCGACGCCGCCACGCCGCAGAAGCTCGTCAACAGCCGCCCCATCGTGGCGGCGCTACGCGAGTTCTTCGGCCGCAGCCAGCTGAGCCAGTTCAAGGACCAGGTCAACCCGCTCTCCGAGCTTCGCCACAAGCGCCGCATCTCGGCGCTGGGGCCGGGCGGCCTCACGCGCGAGCGCGCCGGCTTCGACGTCCGCGACGTGCACCGCACCCACTACGGCCGCATCTGCCCCATCGAGACGCCGGAAGGCGCCAACATCGGCCTGATCACCTCGCTGGCCTCCTACGCGCGCGTCAACGAGCTGGGCTTCATCGAGGCGCCCTACCGCAAGGTCGAGAACGGCCGCGTCACCGACGAGGTCGTCTACATCGACGCCCACGACGAGGACAAGTACCTCATCGCGCAGGCGAACACGCCGCTGAACGACGACGGCACCTTCGCCGTCGACACCATCGTGGCGCGCCGCCTCGGCGACCCTGTGTTCCTGCGCCCCGACGAGGTCGACTTCATGGACGTGTCGCCGAAGCAGATCGTTTCGGTGCCGACGGCGCTCATCCCGTTCCTGGAGCACGACGACGCCAACCGCGCGCTGATGGGCTCGAACATGCAGTCGCAGGCCGTGCCGCTGATCCGCGCCGAGGCGCCCTACGTGGGCACCGGCGTCGAGGAGCGCGTGTCGCGCGACTCGGGCACCGTGGTGCTCGCCGACGCCCCCGGCACCGTCACCTACGTCGACGCCAACCGCATCGTGGTGGAAGGCGCCAAGGGCGTGGAGCGCGAGTACCTGCTCACGCGCTTCCAGCGCTCGAACCAGAACACCAACCTCAACCAGCGCCCGGTCGTGAACATGGGCGACACGGTCGAGAAGGGCCAGGTCATCGCCGACGGCCCCGCCTCGCAGGTGGGCCGCCTGGCGCTCGGCCAGAACGTGCTCATCGCGCTGATGCCGTTCGACGGCTACAACTTCGAGGACGCCATCGTGCTCTCCGAGAACCTGGTGCGCAACGACTCGTTCACGAGCGTGCACATCGAGAAGTTCGAGAAGGAGGCGCGCGACACCAAGCTCGGCCCCGAGAAGATCACCCGCGACATCCCCGGCCTCTCCGAGGCGGCGCTGCGCGACCTCGACGAGGACGGCGTGGTGCGCATCGGCGCCGAGGTGCGCCAGGGCGACATCCTGGTGGGCCACACGAGCTTCAAGGGCGAGAAGGACCCGACGCCCGAGGAGCGCCTGCTGCGCTCGATTTTCGGGGAGAAGGCCAAGGAGGTGAAGGACACCTCCCTCAAGGTGCCGCCCGGCGACGGCGGCATCGTGCTGCGCACCGTGCGCTTCCAGCGCGGCGACCCCGGCGTCGAGCTCAAGCCCGGCGTGCAGGAGATGGTGCGCGTCTACGTGGCGCAGAAGCGCCGCCTCATCGAGGGCGACAAGCTCGCCAACCGCCATGGGAACAAGGGCGTGGTCGCCAAGATTCTGCCCCCCGAGGACATGCCCTTCATGGCCGACGGCACGCCCGTCGACATGGTGTTCAACCCGCTGGGCGTCCCGTCGCGCATGAACCTCGGCCAGATCCTCGAGACCCACCTCGGCATGGCGGCGCGCCAGAAGGGCGTGTCGTTCGTGACGCCGGTGTTCGACGGCGCTCGCGAGGAGGAGATCAAGGAGCTGCTGGAGGAGGGCGCGCTCGAGGAGATCGAGGCCAACCGCGCCGCCGGCTTCGAGCCCGACGTCCGCGAGCTCGAGGTCTACCGCCGCTCGGCCAAGCTCGGCATCATCGACCGCGACCTGAGCCCCGACGAGGCCTACCGCGCCATCGCGCGCTCGGGCAAGGCCGTGCTGTTCGACGGCCGCACCGGCGAGGCGATCGACGCCCCCATCGTGGTCGGGGTGATGTACATCATGAAGCTCTACCACATGGTCGAGGACAAGATGCACGCCCGCTCCACCGGCCCCTACTCGCTCATCACCCAGCAGCCGCTGGGCGGCAAGGCGCAGTTCGGTGGCCAGCGCCTGGGCGAGATGGAGGTGTGGGCCCTCAAGGCGCACGGCGCCGCCCACACCCTGCAAGAGATGCTCACCATCAAGTCGGACGACATCGACGGCCGTAACGCCGCCTACGAGGCGATCGTCAAGGGGAACGACGTGCTCGAGCCCACGATCCCCGAGTCGTTCAAGGTGCTGGTCAAGGAGCTCCACTCCTTGGGCCTCGACGTCAGCGTGCTCGACGCCGACGACAAGCCGGTCAGCATCTTCGACGAGACGGGACGGCACTGGTGAGCGACGACATCAGGCTTAACGCATTCCGTGAGGGGACGCGCATGAGAGAACAACCCAGGGAGTTCACCAAGGTCCAGATCAAGATCGCCTCGCCGAAGACGATCCGCGACTGGTCCTACGGTGAGATCACCAAGCCCGAGACGATCAACTACCGCACCCTGAAGCCGGAGAAGGACGGCCTGTTCGACGAGCGCGTCTTCGGCCCCGAGAAGGACTGGGAGTGCTCCTGCGGCAAGTACCGCGGCCAGCGCTTCGCCGGCAAGACCTGCGAGCGCTGCGGCGTCGAGATCACCCGCTCGACCGTGCGCCGCTACCGCATGGGCCACGTCGAGCTCGCCACCCCGTGCGCGCACATCTGGTACGTCAAGGACATCCCCAACAAGGTGGGGGCGCTGCTCAACCTGAGCACCTCCCAGCTCGAGCAGGTGCTGTACTTCGCGAAGTACATCGTCACCGACGCCGCCGAGGCGCGCCACCCCGACGGCCGCCCGCTGAAGCGCGGCGACCTCCTCTCCGACGAGGAGTACCGCCAGCTGCGCTACGGCCAGCAGGAGACCTACACCGTCTCCGGCGGCGAGGACGCCGTGGTGGGCGACGGCGAGTGGGTCGAGCAGGGCCAGCAGCTCGCCAAGGGCCTCAAGTCGAAGATCGCCGGCATCGCGCAGTACCGCTTCCCGCGCCGCGTGACCCTCGAGTACCAGGAGTCGCGCGACGCCCGCATCGTGCTCCCCAAGAAGGAGTTCATCGAGGAGGAGCGCTACTCGGGCGGCCAGCCCATGGCCGAGCTCGGCGAGGAGCTGATCGTCACGGCCGCCGAGGAGGGCATCGTCGAGCTGCTGCCGATCGGTGCCGACGGCGGCGTGCTCATCGTGCGCGACGCCGACACCGAGGAGGAGCTCGCCTCCTACCTGATCCCGGCCGGCATGGAGCCCACGGTGGGCGCCGGCGAGTTCGTGGAGGAGGGCGACGAGCTGGCGCGCGCCGCGGCCGGCGCCACCCTGACGCTGCCGCGTAGCGCCAGCGCCGTGCTGCGCGCCGCCAAGGCCAAGGGCACCAGCGTCACCGCCACCGTCAAGGTGGAGTGGGAGCGCACCGAGGTCCACGAGACCAACCCGACCATGCACGTGCTGGTCGGCGACGGCGCCAAGGTGCAGCCCGGCGAGAAGGTCGTGGGCGCCATCGATGCCGCCCAGGAGATCATCGCCGCCGCCGCCGGCACCGTGCGCCTGTCGCACCCCGCCAGCATCGTGGTGTCGCGCGCCCGCGTCTACCCGTACGAGGACGAGCCCATCGTCGTCAACGGCGACCGCGTGCGCGTCGGCGACGACCTCGCCGACGACGGCCGCATCAAGTCCGACATCGAGGGCCGCGTCGAGATCGACCTGGTGCGCCGCCAGGTGCGCGTCATCGAGAGCTACGACTTCGAGGCCAAGATGGGCGCCGAAGCGATCAAGGAGCTGCTCGAGGCGCTCGACCTCAAGCAGCTCGAGACCGAGCTCGAGGAGGAGATGACCTCCCAGAGCCGCCACAAGCGCGCCAAGGCCCGCAAGCGCCTCGAGATCGTGCGCGCCTTCCTGCAGTCCGACAACCGGCCGGAGTGGATGATCCTCGAGGCGGTGCCGATCATGCCGCCGTCGCTGCGCCCCATGGTGCAGGTCGAGGGCGGCCGCTTCGCGACCTCCGACCTCAACGACCTCTACCGCCGCCTCATCAACCGCAACAACCGCCTCAAGAAGCTGATGCAGCAGGGCGCGCCCGAGATGATCGTGCGCAACGAGAAGCGCATGCTGCAGGAGGCCGTCGACGCCCTCATCGACAACGGCCGCCGCGGCAGCGCCGTGGTGCACCCGGGCTCCGACCGTCCGCTGCGCAGCCTCACCGACCTGCTGGGCGGCAAGCAGGGGCGCTTCCGCCAGAACCTGCTGGGCAAGCGCGTCGACTACTCCGGCCGCTCGGTCATCGTCGTCGGCCCGCAGCTGCAGCTGCACCAGTGCGGCGTGCCCAAGCGCATGGCGCTCGAGCTGTTCAAGCCGTTCCTGTTCAAGAAGCTCGAGGAGCGCGGCATCGTCAGCAACATCAAGAGCGCCCGCAAGATGCTCGAGCGCTACCGCGACGCCCGCGACGAGGTGTGGGACGCCCTCGAAGAGGTCATCAAGGACCGCGTGGTGCTCCTCAACCGCGCCCCGACGCTCCACCGCCTCGGCATCCAGGCGTTCGAGCCGGTGCTCGTGGAGGGCCAGGCCATCCAGCTGCACCCGCTGGTGTGCGAGGCGTTCAACGCCGACTTCGACGGCGACCAGATGGCGATCCACGTGCCGCTGTCGGTCTACGCCCAGGCCGAGGCGCGCCTGCAGATGCTGTCGAGCCACAACCTGCTGTCGCCGGCGCACGGCAACCCCAACGTGCAGGCCACCCGCGACATCATCCTGGGCCTCTACGTGCTCACCCAGCTGCACACCGGCCACCGCGGCATAGGCGCCGAGTTCGCCAGCGAGCAGGAGGCCATCGACGCCTACGAGGCCGGCAAGGTCGACCTCAACTCGACCATCACCGTGGCCGGCAAGGAGACAAGCGTCGGCCGCCTGATGTACCGCTTCGGCAGCGTCGACGAGGCCCTGCTGGCGGTCGAGCAGCACCTGATCGACATGCAGGACGTCGTCACGGCGCGCGTCGACGGCGAGATCGTCGAGACCAGCCCCGGCCGCCTGCTCTTCGCCCGCATGGTGAAGGAGACCCTCGAGGCCGGCGGTGAGGTGCCCAAGGACCTGCTGCGCTACGACACCGTCTACGAGCGCGGCGCGCTGCGCGACCTGGTGCTCGAGAGCTACAAGCGCCTCGGCGTCGAGCGCACCGCGGCGCTGCTCGACGGCCTCAAGCAGTACGGCTTCGAGCTCTCGACCACCTCGGGCATCACCATCGGCATCGACGACGTGGCCATCCCGCCGAAGAAGGCCGAGCTGCTCGCCGAGGCGCAGCAGAAGCTCGAGAAGATCAACGCCGCCTTCAGCCGCGGCTTCCTCAACGAGGACGAGCGCTACCAGCAGGTGGTGCGCCTCTGGAACGACACCACCGAGGAGGTCAAGGACGCGGTCGTCGAGAACTTCTCGGAGAACATGCCGTTCAACCCGCTCTTCGTCATGGCGCAGTCGGGCGCCCGTGGCAACCCGCAACAGATCCGCCAGCTGGCGGGCATGCGCGGCCTGATGGCCAGCCCGTCGGGCGAGACCATCGAGCTGCCCATCCGCGCGAACTTCCGCGAGGGCCTCGACGTGCTCGAGTACTTCATCTCGACGCACGGCGCCCGTAAGGGCGGCGCCGACACCGCGCTGCGTACCGCCGACTCCGGCTACCTGACCCGCAAGCTGGTCGACGTGGCCCACGAGGTCGTGGTGCGCGAGGACGACTGCGGCACCGCCGACTACGAGACCGTGCAGCTCTACGAGGGCGGCCGCGCGCGTCCCAAGGGCCAGCTGGAGATGAGCCTCTACGGCCGCCGCCTGGCCTTGGACGTGGAGCTCGGCGACGTGACGCTGGCGGCCGGCGCCCTCCTCTACAAGGAGGACGTGACGGCGATCTACAACGCCATGAAGGCCTTCCCGGAGCTCACCGAGGTGGCCGTGCGCAGCCCGCTGGCGTGCCAGACGCGCGCCGGCGTGTGCCGCAAGTGCTACGGCCTCGACATGTCGATGATGCGCGAGGTCAGCCTCGGCGAGGCCGTGGGCGTCATCGCCGCCGAGTCGATCGGCGAGCCGGGCACCCAGCTCACCATGCGCACCTTCCACACCGGCGGCATCGCCACCGGCGGCGACATCACGCAGGGCCTCCCGCGCGTGATCGAGCTGGTGGAGGCGCGCAAGCCCAAGGTCAAGGCCACCATCTCGGAGCTCGACGGCGTCGTCGCGCTCACCGAGGACGAGGACCGCGACCGCCTGGTCATCACCGTCACCTCCGAGGACGGCGAGTTCAGCCGCGCCTACAAGGTCGACCGCAACGTGCGCCTGCTGGTGCGCGACGGCGACCGCGTCGAGGCCGGCCAGCCCCTCACCCGCGGCAGCATCAACCCCCACGACCTGCTCGAGTCGCGCGGCCCCGAGGCCGTGCAGGCCTACCTGGTCGACGAGGTCCAGAAGGTCTACCGCGGCCAGGGCGTGAGCGTGCACGACAAGCACATCGAGGTGATCGTGCGCCAGATGCTCAAGTACGTCGAGATCCTCGACTCCGGCGACAGCCCCTACCTCGAGGGCCAGACGGTGGAGCGCTTCGACGTCGAGGAGGTCAACGACCGCCTCCTCGCCGAGGGCAAGGCGCCCGCCAGCTGGAAGCCGCTGCTGCTGGGCATCACCAAGGCGTCGCTGTCGACGAAGAGCTGGCTGTCGGCCGCCTCGTTCCAGCACACCACCCACGTCCTCACCGAGGCCGCCCTCGCTGGCAAGGCCGACGACCTGGTGGGCATGAAGGAGAACGTCATCCTCGGCCGCCTCGTCCCCGCCGGCACCGGCCTCGCCGCCATCCGCAGCACGCGCGTCGCCGACGTGCGCACGCTGGAGAAGGTCAAGGAGGCGCCCGCGCGCGTGGCCGAGCCCGCCGCCGTCAGCCGCCCCGCCGCCGACCAGCCCGCGGCCGGCGAGCCCGCCAGCTGAGGCCCGCCGCGGCCTAGGTGGGCCCCGCGCCCACCGCCGGAAGGTCGACCGCCCGCACCGTCACTGGTGCGGGCGGTCGGCGTTTCGGGTTACCTTCGGGTCGATGATCGTGGCCATCGACCCGGGCCGGAACGTGGGGGTCGCCTTCGTGGCGGACGACGGGCGCCTGCTCGCGCGCCGCATCCTGGAGCCCGCCGCGCTGGCCGACCTCGAGGTGCCCGAAGGCGCCCGCCTGCTGGTGGGCGACGGCACCGGCAGCGAGGCTGTGGTGGCCCTCCTCGAGCGTCGCGGCCTGGCGCCGGAGATGGTGCCCGAGGCCGGCACCAGCCTCGAGGCGCGCGCGCTCTACTTCCAAGCGAACGAGCCGCGCGGCTTGGCGCGGCTCGTGCCGGTCGGGTTGCGGGTCCCGCCGGGGCTGATCGACGACTACGCGGCGTACGCGATCGCCCTGCGGTGGTTGCGGGAGCGGGCCGGGTGAGGCCGCGCTCGGGCGCCTGCGCGCCCGGAGGTCAGTTGAGGCCGTCCTCCTCGCCCACGCCCATGAGGGCGCGCGCTTCGTCTTCGGTGATCTCGAGGACGGCGCTGATCTCGCCGGCCAGGAGGCGGATGGCGCGCCGGTAGGCCTGGCGGTCGAGGTCGGGCAGGCCGCGCTCGAGGTCCCAGCGGCGCAGCTCGCTGGCCAGGGTGGCGATCTGGTACGGGTCGCCGGTGGTGAGCAGGTCGGTCACCTTGCGGTGGCGCGCCGCCCACTGCTTGGGCAGCGTGATGCGGCCGTTCTGCAGGCGCTCGAGGACGCTCTGCACCTCCTCCTTGGTGAGCGCGGGGCGCAGGCCGGTGCCCTGCGGGGCGCTGACCGGCACGTACGCCTTGGAGGTGCCATTGGGGAACTCCACCTGGTAGTACTGCTGGTTGGTGCCGCCGACCATGCGCATGGTGGTGCCGGCGACCATCCCGACGCCGTACGGGGGCAGGACGACGCGATCGCCCATCTTGAACGTCTTACCCTGGTCTTTCAAAATCAACCGCTCCCTTCGAACCGAGGCGCACTGGCTACGGCGCGACGCACGGACGCGCCTCAGCTGCTGGTTGAAAACGATCTGTTGGGGGTTTCCGCTCGTGCCGGTCGGGGAAGAGAGGGGGATCCACCTGGCACGTGCACGTATCACATGGTAGCAGATAACGTGCGATT
>Ga0079224_100009206_pt1 | contig 13439 bp, 11 predicted proteins | sample Stecom2015_FD_80414 | JGI IMG/M metagenome (GOLD analysis project Ga0079224, IMG submission 80414) | Agricultural soil microbial communities from Utah to study Nitrogen management - Steer compost 2015 | ecosystem: Environmental > Terrestrial > Soil > Agricultural land | place: USA: Utah... | reverse complement strand
CGCCTCCGGGATGCCCAGCCGGTCGTAGGTGCGCCGGATGTCCTCCGGCAGCTCGTCCCAGCTCGTCGCCGTCTTCTCGGTCGACCGGACGAAGTATTTAATGTTGTCAAAGTCGATGCCGCTGAGGTCGGCGCCCCACGTGGGCAACGGCTTGCGCTCGAAGAGGCGCAGCGCCTTCAGCCGCCGCTCCAGCATCCACTCCGGCTCGTTCTTCTTGGCCGAGATGTCACGCACTACGGCTTCACTCAGACCACGCGGAGCGGTCGCGCCGGCCACGTCGGGGTCAGCCCAGCCGTACTCGTACTTGCCCAGGGCGGCGAGCTGCTCCTCCTGGGAGAGAGGCTGGACAGTCTGCTCGGTCATTTATCGTCCCTCACAGTGGTGACGGTGGTCTTTCCGGTCATGGCGCGCCGCGGGTCGGGAATGTGCGTGGTGCACACTCCGTCGCCGTGCGCGATGGTGGCCAAGCGCTGCACGTGGGTGCCGACGAGGCGGGAGATGACCGCCGTCTCGGCCTCGCACAGTTGCGGGAACTCCGCGGCCACGTGCGCCACCGGGCAGTGGTACTGGCAGAGCTGGCCACCGGAGGCGATCGTGGACGCACTGGCAGCGTAGCCCTCGGCTGTCAGCGCCCCCGCGAGCGCCTCCGCCCGAGCGAGTGGGTCCGGTCCGGCCCCCTCCATGGCGGCCCGGCACCGCGCCTCCAACCCGGCGACCTGCTCAGCGGCGAACGCCTCGATCGCCTTGGGGCCGACATGCCGAGCGATCCAGCGCAGCGCCGCGGTCGCGATCCCGTCGTAGGTGTGCACGCCGCAACGCAGCCGACCTGACGGCGTCAGCATGAAGACCCTCGCGGGACGACCACGCCCACGCCGGCCCCGCACCCGCTGCTCCCGCGCGACCACATCGCCATCGGCGATCATCGCGTCGAGGTGCCGACGGATCGCCGCGGGACTCAGCCCCAGCTCGGCGCCGAGCTGAGCCGCGGTACGGGCACCCCGTTCGAGGAGAATCCGGGTGACCCGATCCCGAGTGCGGCCGTCGGCGGCGGGTGTCGACGGCGTGCCCGCGCCGGCGGCCGGAGCGCGCCCCGGCCGGGCCTCGGGAAACACCGCCTGGTTTTTCACTACGCCCACGTTACGTAATTCGGTTCGGACCCGCAAACGCCACGCCGGTGATCCCACCCACCGGAACGCCGCGCCCGCGCTGGGGCTACCACTACGCTGCGTAGGATTGCGCCTGTGAAGGTGTCCGGCCGGTCGACGGTCAGCAGCAGCCTGCTGCGCCGCCTCGCTCTCGCTTCTCTCATCGCCAACATCACCATCGTGGTAACCGGCGGCGCGGTCCGACTAACCGGTTCCGGCCTCGGTTGCCCCACCTGGCCGCGTTGCACCGCGGACTCGTACGTCCCCACGCCCGAAGTGGGCATCCATGGGGCGATCGAGTTCGGCAACCGGCTGATGACCGGGGTGCTCGGCATCATCGCGATCGCGGGCCTGGTCGCCGCGATCCGTCACCGGCCCCGCCGGCGCTCGCTCGTCTGGCTGGCCGCGTCGATCCTGCTGGGCATCGCCGTGCAGGGGGTCGTCGGCGGCATCACCGTCTGGACCTCACTGCACCCGTCGATGGTCGGTATCCACTTCATCCTCTCCATGGCGCTCATCCTCGCGGCGTACGCCTTCTGGCGCCGGGTGGATGAGCCGGACGGCCCCGTCCGCCTCCTCGTGCCGGGGCCGCTGCGGGCGCTGACCTGGCTCATGGTCGCGGTCAGCGCGGCGGTGATCGTCGTGGGTGTGGCCGTCACCGGCAGCGGACCGCACTCGGGTGACCCCACCGCCCCGCGTAACGGCCTCGACCCCGAAGCGGTTTCGCAGGTCCACGCGGATCTCGCCTTCCTACTGATCGGCCTCTCCGTGGGGCTGTGGCTCGCCCTGCGGGCGGCGGGCGCGCGACGCACGGCCCGGGCCGCCGGAGTCCTGGTCGTGGTGGAGCTCGCTCAGGGCGTCGTCGGCTTCGCGGAGTACTTCACCGGGCTGCCCCCGCTGCTGGTCGGCGCGCACATGCTCGGCTCGTGCCTGGTCTGGGTGGCGACGCTGGCCGTGCTCTGGGCCATCCGGGAGCGCCAACCCCTGCCTGAGCGCTCCCCCAGCGCCAGCGAGCCCTCCGTCGCGGTCGCGGGGTAGGTCGCGGGCTCCCTCTCGCCCACGGACGGCAACATAGCGACGACGGCTAAGCGACGACAGCACAGCGACGACAGCAGAGCGACGACGGCTCGACGACAACGGGCTGAGCGACGACGGCCAAAAGGCAACAGCCGAAAGACAACAGCCGAAAGACAACGGCCGAGAGAACAACACCGAAGAGACGACGGCGACCCGGGCGGTGACCCGGGTCGCGACAAAAACACTTACGGTATCGACGATGGTCAGCGGGCGAAGACCCGGCGCGCCATGGACCGCCACACGTCCTTCGCCGGGCCCATCTGGTCCATCAACTCCCGCTCCCAGCTGTTTTCGACCGCGACCCCAGCCTGGTGGCAGGCCGCCCGGGCCACATCCGTAGCGGAGGCGAATTGGTCGCCCCAGACGCCGTCCGCACCGACCAGGACAATCCGCGCGCCCCGCTTGCCGACGTACTCGATGACCGCCTTCGCTCCGCCGTGCTCGGCCGCGAAGGCGCGAATGCTGGCGACGAGCGCGCTCGGTGCCTGCGCCTCGGTGGTCAGCGTCGTATCGGAACCATCAGCCATGCCGGCAGCGTACGCAGACGCGAGAGCGAAAGACGTTCACATAGTGGTGCTTTGTGATTCCTATTACCTGCGCCATGCCCGTTCTGCCCCACTGATCTATCCCGAAATGTCGTGATAAATGCTGTTGGCAGATAACGGGCGCCTTAGCTCGCTTAATGGTCAAATAATGAAAATACTCACTAATTACCGCGAAACGGAAAACAGCCAGGCCGTGCCTGGCGGCCCGAGTCAGCGCGAGCCGGCGGAACGGGTCAGAGGAGGGCGTCGATCGCGACCGCGAGGAACAACACGGACAGATAGCTGTTTGACCAGTGGAACAGCCGCATCGGCCGCAGCGGCTCCTCCCGGCGAGCGGCGGCGTGGATCCGGTGCGCCTCGCGCAGCAGGAAGGCGCCGGCCACCACGGCGGTCGCGCCGTACAGCGGGCTCATCCCCAACGGCCACAGCAACAGGGACGAGGCCACGGTGCACCAGGAGTACAGCACGATCTCCCAGGTGACCCGCCGGGAGGAGGCCACGACGGACAGCATGGGGATCCCGGCCCGCTCGTAGTCGGCCTTGTATTTGATCGCCAGCGCGTAGAAGTGCGGCAGCTGCCAGAAGAAAACCACGGCGAAAAGCCACCACGCCGGAGCCGCGAGGGTACCGGTGACCGCGGCCCAGCCGATCAGCACCGGCGCCGCGCCGCACACCCCGCCCCAGAAGGTGTTGTGCGGCGTGGTCCGCTTCAACCACATCGTGTAGACGATGTCGTAGTAGGCGATGGCCGCCGCGGTGAGCGCGGTCGCCAGCCAATTCGTGAAGACCGCCATGATCGTGAGCGAGATGGCGGCCAACACCAGGCCGAAGACCAACGCCCCTCGCGCCGACACCCGGTGGGACGGCAGCGGGCGGCGCTTGGTGCGGCGCATGACCTGGTCGATGTCGCGGTCGAGGTAGCAGTTGAGGGCGCTGGCCGCCCCCGCGGCGAGCGCGCCGCCGACCAGCACCACGACGACCAGCCACAGCGGGGGAAACCCGCCCGCCGCGAGCATCATCGACGGCACCGTGGTGACCAGGAGCAGCTCGACGATGCGCGGCTTGGTCAGCGCGAGGTACGCCTTGACAACCGCGCGCAGATCCCGGCGCTTCGAGGACTGCGGACCATCAGACTCCGGACCAACAGCCTGCGGACCAACAGCCTGCGGACCAACGGTCGATCCGGCGGAAACGTCTGAGGGCGCCGCCGACTCGGCATAGGCGGAGCCTCTCGTGATCATGCTCACAAACTACACCTTCCGATGTCGGCGCTGGCGATCGGTAGCCGGCGGTCGCCCGCCTGGCCACCAGCCTACGCGTCGGCATTCCCTGGTCTTGGCCGACCCGGCTACGGTGCGACCGGTCACACCCTGGCGACCACCTCCCGGTCCCCTCACCACTCTTCGATGCCGATCGGCACACCGAGGTTGAGAGGGGGCCTATAGGGTCATCCGAGAGGTTTTCCGCCCACGTGTCGAGGAGCAGAAGGATCGTGGCTGCCAACGCATCCCCCTCAATCCCCCCGCTGAACTGGTCTGACCTGGATCAGCGCGCCGTGGACACCGCTCGCGTGCTCGCCATGGACGCGGTGGAGAAGGCTGGCAACGGCCACCCGGGCACCGCGATGAGCCTGGCTCCGGCCGCGTACCTGCTGTTCAACCGCGTGATGCGGCACGACCCGAGCGACCCGAGCTGGCCTGGCCGGGACCGGTTCGTGCTCTCCGCGGGGCACACCAGCTTGACCCTGTACATCCAGCTTTTCCTGTCGGGCTACGGCCTGAGCCTGGACGACCTGAAGGCGCTGCGGCAGTGGGGCTCCCTGACCCCCGGCCACCCTGAGTACGGACACACGCCCGGGGTGGAGACCACCACCGGTCCGCTCGGCCAAGGGGTGGGCAACGCGGTCGGCATGGCGATGGCAGCCCGCCGTGAACGCGGCCTCTTCGACCCGGACGCCGCCCCCGGCACGTCCGTCTTCGACCACTACATCTACGTGATCGCCTCGGACGGGGACATCGAGGAGGGAATCAGCCACGAGGCGTGTTCCCTCGCCGGCCACCAGCGGCTCGGCAACCTGATCATGATCTACGACGACAACGAGATCTCGATCGAGGACGACACCCGGATCGCGAAGAGCGAGGACGTCCTCGCCCGTTACGAGGCCTACGGCTGGCACGTGCAGACCGTCGACTGGCGTGCCGATTACGACGCCGGCACGGGCCCCTACCGCGAAGACATCGAGGCCTTGTACGCGGCGCTGCTCGCCGCCAAGGCGGAGACCGAACGGCCGTCGATCATCGCGCTGCGCACCATCATCGGCTGGCCGGCCCCGAACCTGCAGAACACCGGCAAGATCCACGGCGCCAAGCTCGGCGCCGAAGAGGTCGCCGCGACCAAGAAGATCCTCGGCTTCGACCCGGGGCAGAGCTTCGCCGTCGACGAGAAGGTGCTCGCCCACGCCCGCGAGGTGCTCGACCGCGGCCGCCGGGCGCGCGCCGAGTGGGACAAGGCGTTCGCGGCCTGGGCCGAAGCCAACCCCGAGCGCAAAGCCCTCTACGACCGGCTCTCCCGCCGGGAGCTCCCGGCCGGGTGGACCGAGGCGCTGCCCAGCTGGCCGGCCGACGAGAAGGGCATCGCCACCCGGGCCGCCTCCGGCCAGGTGCTCACCGCGCTCGCGCCGGTGCTGCCCGAGCTCTGGGGTGGCTCCGCGGACCTGGCCGACAGCAACAACACCACGATGAAGGGCGAGCCGTCGTTCATCCCCACCGAGCACGCCACCCGGGCCTACCCCGGCCACCCGTACGGGCGCACGCTGCACTTCGGCATCCGCGAGCACGCCATGGGCGCGATCCTCAACGGCATCGCGCTGCACGGCGGCACCCGCCCCTACGGCGGCACCTTCCTCGTCTTCAGCGACTACATGCGGCCGGCGGTGCGGCTGGCGGCGCTGATGAAGCTGCCGGTCATCTTCGTCTGGACCCACGACTCGATCGGGCTCGGCGAGGACGGCCCCACCCACCAGCCGGTGGAGCACCTGGCCTCGCTGCGGGCGATCCCGGGTCTGGACGTGGTCCGGCCCGCCGACGCCAACGAGACCGCTTGGGCGTGGCGGATGGCTCTCGAGCACACCGACCGCCCCACCGCGCTGGCGTTGACCCGGCAGAACGTGCCGGTCATCGACCGCGAGAAGTACGCCTCCGCCGAGGGGGTGCGCTACGGCGGCTACATCCTGGCCGAGGCCAGCAACGCCCAACCGCAGGTCATCCTCATCGCCAGCGGCTCAGAGGTGTCGCTCGCGCTGGTGGCTCGCGAGCGCCTGGAGGCCGACGGCATCCCCACCCGGGTCGTCTCCATGCCCTGCCAGGAGTGGTTCCGGGCGCAGGATGAGGCGTACCGGGAGAAGGTCCTCCCCCGCGGCGTGCGGGCCCGCGTCAGCATCGAAGCTGGCGTCGCCATGTCGTGGCACGACCTCGTGGGTGACTGCGGCGAATGCGTGAGCCTTGAACACTTTGGGGCCTCCGCGCCGTACACCGTGTTGTACGAGCAGTTCGGCTTCACCCCGGACCGCATCGTCGCCGCCGCCCGCGCCTCCCTGGCCCGGGTCGGCGCCATCACGGGCACCACCACAGGAAACTGAGGAGGCCGCGCACATGACTGATCGTTTGGGCCAACTGACCGCCGCCGGCGTCTCGGTGTGGCTCGACGACCTCTCCCGATCCCGGCTCTCCCGCGGCAACCTCGACCAGTTGCGCCGGGAGAAGCACGTGGTCGGGGTGACCACGAACCCCACCATCTTCGCCGCGGCGCTGCGCGAGGCGGACGAGTACGACGCACAGCTGCGGGATCTCGCCCTCCGCGGGGTCACCGTGGACGAGGCCGTGCGCATGCTCACCACCTACGACGTGCGGTGGGCCTGCGACGTGATGCGCCCGGCGTACGAGGCCTCGGCGGGGGTGGACGGGCGCGTGTCGATCGAAGTCGACCCCCGCCTGGCGTACGACACCGAGCGGACCATCGCCGAGGCGCGGGCGCTGTGGTGGCTGGTCGACCGCCCCAACCTGATGATCAAGATTCCCGCCACGGAGGCAGGGCTTCCGGCGATCACCGCCGCGCTCGCTGAGGGCATCAGCGTCAACGTCACGCTGATCTTCTCGCTGGAGCGGTACGCGCAGGTCATGGAGGCGTTCCTCGCCGGCATGGAGCAGGCGAAGGCCAACGGGCACGACCTGACGAAGATCAGCTCGGTGGCGTCCTTCTTCGTGTCGCGAGTGGACACCGAGGTCGACAAGCGACTGGACAAAATCGACAGCGGGGCGGCGCGGCAGCTCATGGGCAAGGCCGCGATCGCCAACGCCCGGCTGGCGTACGAGCGGTACGCCGAGGTCTTCTCCGGGCCGCGCTGGCAGGCGTTGGCGGACGCCGGAGCGCAGCCGCAGCGGCCACTGTGGGCGTCCACCTCAACCAAGAACCCCGCCTACCGCGACGTGCTCTACCTCGAAGAGCTCATCGCGCCGGGGACGGTCAACACCATGCCCGAGTCGGCGCTGCGCGCCTTCGACGACCACGGGGAGACCCGCGGCGACACCGTGACCGGCTCCTACGACGAGGCCCGGGCGGTGATGGCGGAGCTGGCCGCGGTCGGCATCGACTTCGCCGACGTGGTGCAGACCCTCGAGCGCGAGGGTGTGGAGAAGTTCATCGCGAGCTGGCAGGAGCTGCTCGCCAGCGTGCGCACCTCGCTGGAGGCGGCTGGTCAGGGCGCCCCTCAGCGGGCCGCGCAGGGAGGACAGCCACAGGCGAAGGAGACAGCGTGAGCGACGGAAACGTCTTCGACGGCGGCGTCGAGGGTGCGGCGAGCCTGAGCGTCTACGGCGCCGACGCGGTCGACCGCACCGCGGGCGGGGTTCGGCAGGCGCTGATCGACGACCGCGTACCGGAACGGCTGTGTGCCAAGGACGCCACGCTCTGGGGCCCGGAGGCGGAGGCGGAGGCGCGCATCCGGCTCGGCTGGGTCGACACCCACCGCCGCAGCCGGGACCTCCTGCCCCAGCTCGCCGAGCTCTCCGCCGAGCTGGCCGACCTGGACCACGTCGTGCTCGCCGGCATGGGCGGCTCGTCGCTCGCCCCCGAGGTGATCACCCGCACCCTCGGCCGGCCGATGACGGTGCTCGACACCACCGACCCCGGGCAGGTCCGCGCCGCGCTGGCGGATCGGCTCGACCGCACCGTCGTCGTGGTCGCCAGCAAGTCCGGCACCACCGTGGAGACCGACAGCCACCGGCGCGCCTACTGGCAGGCCTTCCTCGACGCCGGGCTGTCCAAGGCCGAAGCCGGGCGTCGGTTCGTGGTGGTCACCGACCCCGGTTCGCCGCTGGAGACCATCGCCCAGGAGATGGGGGCGTTCGTGGTGCTCGCCGACCCGAACGTCGGCGGGCGCTTCTCCGCGCTGACCGCGTTCGGGCTGGTGCCCTCCGCGCTGGCCGGCGTACCCGTCGCCGAGCTGCTCGACGAAGCCGAGGAGCTGATGGAGTCGTTGGGCCGCGATCGGGACAACCCGGCGTTGGCGCTCGGCGCCGCGCTCGGCGGCGCGGCCCGCGCCGGGCGGGACAAGGTCGCGCTCATCAGCGACGGCAGCGGCATCGACGGGCTGGGCGACTGGGCGGAGCAGCTCCTGGCCGAGTCGACCGGCAAGTCCGGGCGGGGCATCCTGCCGGTGGTGGTGGAGAGCCCGGACAGCCCGGGCGCCACCGGTGACGACGTGCTCACCGTGACCTACGGCGGGGCGTCCGCCCCGGGAGCGGTCCCCGGCAGCGGCGTGCGCCCGCACCTGGCGGTCAACGGACCGCTCGGCGCGCAGTTCCTCGCCTGGGAGTACGCGACGGCGGTCGCCGGGCGGGTGCTCGGCATCGACCCGTTCAACCAGCCCAACGTCACCGAGTCCAAAGAGAACACCAAGCGGATCCTGACCGCGGGGTTGCCGACCGAGAAGCCCGCGTTCGTCGACGGCGCGATCGAGGTCCATGCGCCGGCGGACGCTCCGCGGACGCTGACCGGAGCGCTGCGCTGGCTCCTCGACAGCCTGGACAACAAGGGCTATCTCGCGATAATGGCTTACCTCGATCGCTTCGCCGACGCCGCAGCAGCGCAGCTGCGGCCGTTGCTCGCCGCCGTGTCCGGTCGTCCGGTCACTTTCGGCTGGGGACCGCGCTTCCTGCACTCGACTGGCCAGTACCACAAGGGCGGCCCGCAGGTCGGCTCGTTCCTGCAGATCACCGGGGCGGTCTCCGCGGACCTGCCGGTGCCCGGGCAGCCGTACACCTTCGGGCAGCTCCAGGCCGCGCAGGCCGCCGGCGACCGGGAGGCGCTCGTTCGACGCGACCGTCCACTGCTGTGGCTGCACCTCACCGACCGGGCCGCCGGGATCGCGCAGCTGACCGCCGCAGTCCGCGATCTGGGCTGATCCCGGCCATGCGAAGGAGGCGACGTGAACCCGTTGCGCGACCCGCGGGATCGGCGGCTGCCGCGCATCCCCGAGCCGTGCGCTTTGGTCATTTTCGGCGTCACCGGCGACCTCGCCCGTAAGAAGCTCCTGCCGGCGATCTACGACCTGGCCAACCGCGGGCTGCTGCCGCCCGGCTTCGTGGTCGTCGGCTTCGCCCGTCGCAATTGGAGTGACGCGGACTTCGAGTCCTTGGCCTACGAGTCGGCGAAGCAGCACGCGCGCACGACCTGGCGCGAGGAGGTGTGGGGGCGGCTGGCCGGCAACATCCGCTTCGTCGGCGGCTCGTTCGACGACGACGCGGCTCTCGACCGGCTCGCCCACTGCCTGGAGGAGCTCCGCGAGCGCCACCGCATCCCGGGCAACGCGGCTTTCTACTTGTCCATCCCACCGGCCGCCTTCCCCACGGTGCTCAAGCAGTTGGCGCGCACCGGGTTGGCCGACGGTCAGCACGCCGGCGGCTGGCGGCGCGTCGTGGTGGAGAAGCCGTTCGGGCACGACCTGGCCTCGGCGCGGGAGCTCAACGAGCTCGTCGACGCCGTCTTCCACCGCGACGACGTCTTCCGCATCGACCACTATCTGGGCAAGGAGACGGTCCAGAACATTCTGGCGCTGCGGTTCGCCAACACCCTGTTCGAGCCACTGTGGAACTCGACCTACGTCGACTCGGTGCAGATCACCATGGCCGAGGACGTGGGCATCGGCACCCGCGCGGGCTTCTACGACGCCGCCGGCGCGGCTCGGGACGTGCTGCAGAACCACCTGCTGCAGCTGCTCGCGCTGGTGGCGATGGAGGAGCCGACGAGCTTCGACGCCGAAGAAATCCGCACCGAGAAGCTCAAGGTGCTCCGGGCGATCAGCCTGCCCACGGACATCGCCCGGGATTCCGTCCGCGGCCAATACCAGGCGGGCTGGGTCGCCGGGGAGCGGGTGGTCGGCTACCTCGAGGAGCCGAACGTGCCGCCGGACTCCACCACCGAGACGTACGTCGCGGTGAAGCTCGGCATCCAGAACCGCCGTTGGGCGGGGGTGCCGTTCTACATCCGGGCCGGCAAGCGGCTGCCTCGGCGGGTCACCGAGGTAGCGATCATGTTCAAGAAGGCGCCGCACCTGCCGTTCAACCGGCAGGACGTGGAGATGCTCGGGCACAACCAGCTGGTCATCCGCGTGCAGCCGGACGAGGGTGTGGTGCTCAAGTTCGGCTCCAAGGTGCCGGGAACCACCATGGAGCTGCGCGACATCGCGATGGACTTCCAGTACGGCGAGGCGTTCACCGAGTCCAGTCCGGAGGCGTACGAACGGCTGGTGCTCGACGTGCTCATCGGTGACCGGACGCTCTTCCCCGACGCCGCCGAGGTGGAGCAGAGCTGGAAGGTGATCGACCCGCTGCAGGAGGCGTGGGCGGGCACCCGGCCGGAGCCGTACCGGGCCGGTGAGTGGGGCCCCCGCGCCGCCGACGAGATGCTCGCCCGCGACGGGCGGGCATGGAGGAGAGCATGATCAGCCTCTGGGATACCACCGGCACCGAGGTCGTGCAGGCACTCGCCGCCGAGCGCCGCAGCGCCGGAGGGGTGGCGAGCGGCATCGCGCTGACGTTGATCGTGGTGGTGGACGAGAAGCGGGTGCGGGAGGCGGAAGCCGCGGCCACGGTCGCCGCCGCCACCCACCCGTGCCGGCTGCTCGTCGTGGTCCGCTCGGATATCGACCGCCCTGACCGGCTGGATGCCGAGATCGTCGTGGGTGGACGGCTCGGGCCGTGCGAGGCGGTGGTGATGCGGATGTCGGGACGGCTCGCGCTGCACGCGGAGTCGGTGGTGATGCCGCTGTTGGTGCCGGATGTTCCGGTGGTGACCTGGTGGCACAGCGAGCCGCCCGAGGAGATCGCCACCGATTTCCTCGGCGTGGTCGCCGACCGCCGCATCACCGACTGCGCCCAGGCTCCCAATCCGATCGCCGCCTTGCGCCAGCGGGCCCTCGACTACCACCCCGGCGACACCGATCTGGCGTGGACGCGGATCACCCCCTGGCGCACGCTGGTGGCCAGCGCGTTCGACACCACCGAAGCCCGGATCACCGGGGCGACCGTGGTGGCGCCGCCGAACGATCCGACCGCCGCGCTGATGTCCTCGTGGCTCACGGCGCGGCTGGGGATCACTCCACATTGGGAGGAGACCACGGAGGTGCCCTGGATGCGCTCGGTCAAGGTCCACTGTGCCAACGGCGAGGAAGTGACCTTGACCCGGGAGAACGGATCGGCGATCTTCACCCGATCCGGGCAGCAGGATCGGCATCTGCCCTTGGTGCGTCGCTCCCTGGGCGAGGAGCTCGCCGAAGAGCTCCGTCGCCTCGACGCGGATCAAATCTACGCTGATGCGCTCAGCGCCCTGACCGGCATCTCCGGATTGCAGTCGCGTCCCGCGCGCCGGGTGCACGTCTGGCGGGATCCGATGCTGGCGCGCCGGGCCGAGGACGCCACGCCAGCGCGCCCGTGACGGGTCAGCGGCTGACGACGGCCATCAGCAGCGCCAGCCCTCGTGGGCAGGAGGAGACAACGGAGTGAGCGAGACCAACGTCGTGGTGCACGCCAACCCGGACGTGCTGGCCCAGGCGGTCGCCGCGCGCCTCGTCGTCAAGTTGATCGACGCGCAGGCGGAACGCGGCGAGGCGAGCCTCGTGTTGAGCGGCGGCCGAGTCGCGGCGGCTGTGCAGCGGGCGATCCGCACGCTTCCCGCCCGGGACGCGGTGGACTGGTCCCGAGTGGACATCTGGTGGGGTGACGAGCGGTTCCTGCCCTCCGGTCACCCGGAGCGCAACGAAACCCAGGCCCGGGAGGCGCTGCTGGACGCCCTCCCGCTCGACCCAGCCCGGGTGCATCCGATGCCCGCCACCGACGGCCCTGACGGTGACGACCCGGAGGCGGCGGCCGCCCGGTACGCCGCCGAGCTCGCCGCGGCCGCCCGCCCGGGCAGCGGCGCCCTTCCCCACTTCGACGTGCTGCTACTCGGCGTGGGCGAGGACGGGCACGTCGCGTCGGTCTTCCCCGGGCATCCCGTGGTACACGAGACCCGCCCGGTCAGCGCGGTGCGTGGCAGCCCGAAGCCGCCGCCGACGCGGATCACCCTCACCCTCCCGGCGATCAACACCGCTGAGGAGGTGTGGCTGGTCGCGGCCGGGGTGGACAAGGCGCAGCCGATCGGGGTGGCGATGGCCGGCTCCGGCCCGATGCAGCTTCCGGCCGCCGGGGTCCACGGCCTCTCCCGCACGCTGTGGCTCCTCGACCGGGCCGCGGCGGCCGACGTCAAACCCTCCTTCCGCAGCCTGCGCTGACCGCCCGCGCAGTATCGCCGCGAGACGCGCATCGGCCGCTGCCACTGTGGCAGCGGCCGATGCGTTTATGTCCGCGCTTCTCTGGCCTTGCCCCACGCCTCCCCTGCCCCGCGGCGTGCTCCCCCGCAAACGATCGATGATGCGCGCCAGGGACGACAATGCGCCTGGACGCTGCCTGCGAGGCAGCGTCCAGGCGCGAAAACGGATATCCGGGCCGCTTAGGACGCGCCCGAGTGGACCGCGAGTTTGAGCCAGAGACCCAACCCGACGATACAGGCAAACCAGATGATGCCGACCAAAATGGTGTAACGGTCGAGGTTCTTCTCCGCGACTGACGAACCCGCCAGGCTGGAGCTCACTCCGCCGCCGAACATGCTGGACAACCCACCGCCCTTGCCGCGGTGCAGCAGGATCAGCAGCGTGAGCAAGAAGCTCGAAATGATCAGCAACACGACCAACGTGTAGGCGAACCAGATCGGCATGATGACGGTGGGTCCTCTCGTTGCGATCCGCGCGCCGCGGTGCCGATGACGGCGTGCCGACCGAGGAACAGGCTCGATAAGGATAGCTGTCAACGCCGATGAGCGCTGCACCCGGTCGCCGCGTCCCACGTGGATGACGTCCCCGCTGTGGGACAGCGAGCCGAATGCGCGCCGGGCCGGCACCGCGCGCTCACGGGCCGGCCCCAACGCGAGTCACCGCGTGGCGTGCTCCGGGAAACGGCAGATCTGGGCGAACTCCTCCGCGTCCAGGCTCGCCCCGCCGACGAGCGCACCGTCGACATCGGGCATCGCCATGATCCCCGCGATGTTGGCCGCCTTGACCGACCCGCCGTACAGGATCCGG